>Ga0187772_10001206_pt1 | contig 12152 bp, 9 predicted proteins | sample 0116_SJ02_MP15_2_FD_133137 | JGI IMG/M metagenome (GOLD analysis project Ga0187772, IMG submission 133137) | Tropical peat soil microbial communities from peatlands in Department of Meta, Colombia - 0116_SJ02_MP15_20_MG | ecosystem: Environmental > Terrestrial > Soil > Wetlands > Peat | place... | reverse complement strand
CCCGGTCCCCGGCCATCGCCTTGAGCGAGAGCACGTGCTCTCGCATCGCGGCGAGGTACTCCCGCGAGCGCCGCAACTGGTCGCGTTCGGCGGTCAGGACGGGATCAACGCCGGACCGTTGCGAATCTTCGTGTTCTTTAGACATCGACCCAGCCACGAGGACGGGAACTTACCAGCTCAGGGCGGACAAGTCACGCGGTTTTCTGCCCCGGCGACCGCCAGGCGCCCAGGCCGCGCGGGGTGAGGAAGGCATCGAAGACGAGCTCCGACGCGCCGGTCAGCGTGCCCAGGTCCTCCAGCGTGGACGGCAGCAGGGCGGGCGGGTCCGCCCGGCGGAACCGCATCAGGCCGGACAGGTAGCCGGCCCTGACCGAGTCCGGGTCGGCCTGGTAAATGTCGGCGGCCAGCCCGGACAGGCCGACCGCCTCGGGGTCCTGGGCGTTGACCAGCGCGCCGATACCGCGGCCGAGCGCCTTCGCCACGTGGGTCAGGGCGCGGCGGCAGCGGGGATCGGTGGCCGCGGCGGCGATGACCTGCTCGGCCTGGACCATCCGGTCCCCCTGCTCCGGCCTCCCGGCCGCGCGGAGCAGCCCGCGAGCACCGGCGTCGAGTTCCCAGCAGCCGGTCGAGCCGCACCGGCATGGTCCATCGTTCCCGGTCAGCGGCATGTGCCCGAACTCGCCGGCCGAACCATGCGTACCGGTCACCGGCAGGCCTCCGGTCAGCAGCACCCCGCCGATGCCGGTCGCGACGTGCAGGTGCAGGGCGACCGATACGCCGCGGAGTACCCCCCTGCGCGCCTCGGCGAGCCCGGCTAGCGTCGCGTCGTTGCCGGCCAGCACCGGACCTGACGCCAGGGAGCCCGCGGACCCCGAGGACCCCGCCGACCCGAACCGCCCGAGAGCCGCGGCCACGTCGACGTCCTGCCATTCGGGCAAGGTCGGCTGCACCATCCTGCTGCCACTTACCGGGGAAGGGACGGCCACGCCGACGCCGACCACGCGGCAGCCGAACTGGCGGCTGTACACCTTCAGCCGGCCGGCGACATCGTTGAGCACCCCCGTGCCCGAACCAGCGTCCCGTTCCTGGCGGTCGAGTACCGTGCAGCGACCGGTCAACTCGAAGGCGGCCACGGTAAAGGAGTCGTCCCGCAGGTCGAGGGCCAGCGCGACGGGTCCCGCGGCGTGCGCCGAGGGCACGCCGGTCGGGCGTCCCCGGGCGCGCTGCACCGTCGCGTCGACCGGGCCGGCCAGCTCCTCGATGAGCCCGCGCCCGGCCAGGTCCCGGACCAGGACGGTGGCCGTTCCCCTGGCCAGGCTAAGCTGCCTGGTAAGTTCGGCCCGGGTGAGCTGGCCGCCGCCGTCATGGATCGCGCGCAGGAGCCGCGCCAGATTGTGCGTGCGCAACTCGGCGCTCGTGGTCGCAGCGCCCTCGTCCTTCTGCACACCTCTGATCGTGCCATGCCCGGCCCCCACCCACCTCCCCCTCCCTGTCCACCGCGGGCCATGGCCCGGCTACCAGTCCCAATGGAAGCCGACGGCCGTCTTGGAGGCCAGGCGCAGGTAGCGGTGAACCGCGAATTGACTGTCGAGCGCGACGCGCTCGCGCTTGACGATGGGTCCTTCCATCCCGTCCCAGACCGCCCACTCGACGCTGCCCGGGAGCTTTTCCGGGTGAAACTCGACACGTATATCGAGGTTCTCGACAATTGAGTGCACGACGCGCCGGAATTCCGGGGGCGGCGGAACCGCATAGTGGAAGCTCGCCGAGTACTCCAGCGTCGCCGTTTCCCCCGCCGCCAGCGGCTTGGCCAGCAGCATATCGACCACGAACAGCTCCGCTATCGGCTGGTACACCGGGCCGGCGAGCCCGCTGAATCCCTGCCCGACCTCAATGGTCAAGGCGTTGGTATCGGCACGGTAGGGAACCCGGTCGACCTCATCGACGATCGCTTCGATCACCTGGATGACACGGTGCCTGACCGGCAGGCAGTCCGGGCCGAGATAATGATGATCATGAAGGGAGAGCGTCCTGACCTGCCGGCTCCCGAGCAGGCCCGCCTTCTCGTCACCGATCGCTCGCGGGCCGGATAGCACGCGGACGTGCGCGGAGCCTTCCCAGAGCTTAAGCAGATGCTCCCGCTCCAGCGTGCTGAAATCGAAGGCTTCCGTGAAAAGGGCGAGCGTGGCCTTGCTGAGCAGCCTGCCCGATAGAGCCCGTGACGCGGTGTCCTTGAGCTGGCGGGCCAGCACGTCGACGTCGCCTTTAGCCCTCGGGTGCTCCCACAGGTATCGGGCGAGGACCTCGGCGACCGCGAGCTGGTTCACCTGTCCATGCCTGCTGCGTTCGGAGTACTGCTCCCACTTCCGCCGGTAACGGCCCGGGCGCAGCAACAGCTCACGCAGGTAGGCCGCCGCGGCCTGCGCGCCGGCTGGGGTAACGGAATCTCCCGGCGTCACTTCGGCCACGGTCTCCTCGCCCGCTGAGAACTAAGCGCGATATTCGTCAGCTATGGTACGACTGATCTCGCCCAGGGAGCGAGGTTTGCGAGCGTTATCCGGAACCGGCTCGCGAGCACGGGCCGCTGGCCCCGGTGGGAGCGGGTTCTGTCGATCGGTGCCGCGGCTACGCGAGGACCGCGACGTGGATCTCAATAACGCGCCGCTCCTGCATGACTTGGGCCTGGTCCGACACGAAGCTCTCGCGCAGCATCGGCTCGCCACCTGCGAGGCCGCGCTAGCTGAGACGCGCTTACCTGGGGAAGGGCGGGGTCGGCCGGTGGTCCGGCAGACCGCGGCCGTCCCGTCCGCCCCGGCACACGCCAGGCCTGATGCGAACAGCGCTCGACGGCTCCGTGAACTCTTCAACCGGCGGGCAGGGGGTAGATTCGAGTTATGCCCAGTACAGACGGCCAGCCGCACTGGCTGAGCGACGATGAACAGCAGGCCTGGCGCGCCACCATCCACCTGAGCCAGCTGCTCATCCGCCAGCTCGATCGCGACCTGACCGCGCACGGGCTGAACGGCCGCGACTACGAGATCCTGGTCGAGTTGTCCGAGGCGCCGGATAACCGGCTCAGGATGACCGATCTGGCCGATGCCACCAGCCAGTCACGGAGCCGGCTGTCGCATCAGGTCTCGCGCATGGAGAAACGCGGCCTGGTCCGGCGCGACGAATGCGAGGGCGACAAGCGCGGCACGTTCGCCGTGCTGACCTCCGAGGGCATGGACACCATCAAGCGCGTCGCGCCGTATCACGTGGAAAACGTCCGCCGCCATTTCATCGACCGGCTGACGCCCGACGAGCTCGAGGAGGTCCGGGTCTGCTTCCAGCCGATCGTCGACTATCTGCGCAAGATCCGCGACCGCGACTAGGGCCGCGGCACAGCGGACGGGGGCAGGACGGGAAGGCAGCTTGGGGGCGTACGGCGACTAAGGCGGCAGCGGACGCGGGAGGCACGAGGGGAAGGCAGGTTGGGGGCGTGCGGCGACTAAGGCGGCGCAGCCGCGCTCTCGCGGCCCGGAGGGGCCGCGGGCCCCTCCGGGCGCGTGACATTACGGCGGGCAGCACGGCGGAACCGCGGCGGGCAGCGACGGCCCAGTCGTCGCAGCGGGGGGTCCGGGGGGTCGTCCCTCCGGGCTAGAACAGCACGGACATGAACTGGCCGGTCTCGGTGAATCCCACCCGCCGGTACGCGGCCCGGGCGGGCCGGTTGTAGTCATTGACGTAGAGCGACACCAGCGGGGCGATCGACCGCACTGCCTCGACCACGACCGCCGCCATGCCGGGCGCGGCCAGGCCCCGGCCGCGGCACTGCGGCTGCACCCACACGCCCTGCACCTGGCACGCTTGCGGGCTGACCGCCCCGATCTCGGCTTTGAAGATCACCCGCCCGTTCTCTATTCTGGCGAACGCCCGGCCGGCCCTGATCAGCTGCTCGAGGCGGGCCCGGTACGAGGCGCCGCCGTCCCCGGCGGTTGGCGAGATGCCGACCTCCTCGGTGAACATCGCCACGCAGGCTGGCCACAAGATACCGAGTTCGTCCATCCGCACCCTCCGGACCAGCGGATCGGGAGGCACGAGCGGCGGCCCCGCCGTGACCATGACCGGCTGCACGGGACGGACCTCCCTGGCCGGTCCCCACTGCGGCCGCAGCAAGGCCCACAGTGGCTGGACCTGAGCGGCCGGCCCGACCACGGACGAGCAGCGCCGTCCCAGCCGCAGCGCCCGGTCCGCGAACGCCAGGACGGCATCCGGGGTGGCCGCAACGGGGACCAGGTTGGCCCCGGAATAGCAGACCGATTCCAGCCGCCCGCCGGGAGCGTGGCCCCACATCTGGGCACCGAGCCTGCCCGGTTCCAGGCCGAGGGCGCGAACGCGGGAACTCACGAAAACGTTGGCCACCGGATCGCGATCGCAGATGGCCAGGACCGCGGCGCGGTCCCGTTCGTCGAGCAGCCGCAGCGAAGCAGACCACGGCGGCTTTACCCGCAGCATAGGGCCAGCCTACACGGGCAGTATCAGAGGGAATTCTCATCGGCGAACGTGCCCGGGGCGATGGATCATGAGCGGGCCCGCGGCGATCGGTCATGAGCGTGCCGCGGGTGATCGGTGATGAGCGGGCCGCGGTGATCGGTCGCGAGCGTGCCGTGGTGATCGGTCATCCGGCCGTGGCGGCCGCGGCGGCCTGACCCGCCACGTCAGGCGGCCGGCGTCGGATCGGGCACGGCCGGGCAGGTGGCGTTGACGAGCCCGGGTGCCTGCGGCAGGGCTCCGGTGGCCAGATAGGAGTTCACGTAGCCCTGCACGCAGGAATCAGACGGAGACGCGAGCGACTGCCCGTGGTTGCCGCCGCCCTCCACCACGACCATCCGCGCGGACGGCAGCAGCTCGTGCGCGTCCTGCGCGCCGGCGTACGGGGTCGCCGGGTCCAGCGTGCCCTGCAGCATCAAGATGCCGGGCAGCCCCGCGCCGTCGATCCGCAGCGGCTCGGCCGGACCGCGCACCGGCCAGAACGCGCAGGCGGCGTTGAACCAGGCGTTGCCCCAGGCATAGAACGGGGCCGTCTTGTAAACCGTCTCGGTGTCCGAGGACCAGTAGGCCCAGCTGCGCGGCCAGGCGACGTCGGAGCACTCCACCGCGTTGTAGACGGCGAACTCGTTCTCGTTCGCCGCGCCGTACGCCCGGTAGTAGGCGACCAGGTCGCCGGGCCGCCCCGAGTTCAGGTAGGACGAGAGCGCCTGGGCCAGGCCCGGCCACAGCTGATCGTCGTAGCCGCCGTCCAGGTAGGTGTCGTCGAGCTCGTCGGGTCCTACGATCCCGTCGGCCGGGTTCGCCAGCAGCTGGTTGCGGGCCCGGTAGTAGGCGGCCCGGACCTGCGCGGCGGTGCTGCCGAGCTGGTACGTGCCGTCGTATCTGGCTACCCAGGCGTAGAACGCATCCATCCGGCCCTGGAAAGCGTAATCCTGGTCGATATTGTCGGTGTACCAGATCCCGGTGGGATCGACGGTGCTGTCCAGGACCATGCGGCGGATCCGGCCGGGGAAAAGAGTGGCGTAAACCTGGCCGATGTACGTGCCCCAGGAGAACGCGTAGTAATTGATTTTCGCCACGCCGAACGCCGCGCGGATGGAGTCCAGGTCGCGGGCCACGTCTTCGGTGGTCATGTAGGGAAGCAGCCAGCCGAACCTCTGCTCGCAGTCATCGGCGTACGTCTTCGCCCTGTTGATGAGCACCTGCTCGGCGGCGGCGTTGGCCGGGTCGTAGTTCGGGCGGACGCCGGTGAAGAAGCCCGGATCGCAACTCAGCTCAGGCACCGACGACCCGACGCCGCGCGGGTCCAAGCCCACAATGTCGTAGTCCTTCGCCACGGCCCGGCTGAGTCCCTGCGCCACAGCCGGCGCCAGCGACAGCGCGCTGGCGCCGGGACCGCCCGGGTCGACCAGCATGATCCCCTGCTGCTGGCTCAGCGGGGCGGTCGCGGGGACCATGTCCAGGGCGAGGCTGATATGACGGCCGCCCGGGTCGGCGTAGTTCAGCGGCACGCTGAGCATGGTGCAGTCAGGTATGCCCATGTTGGTCAGCTGCGCGGGGCAGGAATGCCAGTGCAGCGTGCTGTTCGTCGGGACGATGGGCCCGGCATCCTGCGCGCTGGGAGAAGACGACCCTCCGGCGGGCGTGCTCGGCTGCGTGACGGCCGCGGACCCGGACGAGGTGCAGGCAGCGGCCGCGAGCACGGCGGCCGTGGCTACCGCCAGTGCCGCGCCGACCCGCGCCTGCCCGGCCAGCCGTGACTTCGACATGCCCCCATCATGCTCGATGCACCTTGATGCTCGGACGCTAACGCCCGGATGCTCGGACGCCTACGCCTGCTACCGGCCGGCCGTGGCGCTCAGGCGGAGAGCTCGCCTTCGGCGCGCTGGCGTTCCAGCAGGGCCTTGCGGTATTCGGCGACCACCATGTCGGTCAGCTCCTGGGCCGATGTCTCCGAGCTGCGCTTGTCCAGGGTGATCCGGCCGCCCTGGAGCAGGTTGACCCGGTCGCACACCTGGAGCACCTGGCCGTAGTTGTGCGCGATGATGATGACCGAGACGTTGCCCTGCTTCTTGAGCCTGGTGATCAGGTCCAGGATGATGGCGCCCTCCTTCACGCCCATCGCGGCCAGTGGCTCGTCGAGCAGCAGGATCTTGGCGTCGGAGTAGACCGAGCGGGCGACCGCGATGGCCTGCCGCTGCCCGCCGGACAGCTTGGCCACCTCGGCGTCCACCGACGGGATCCGCACGCCCATGTCGTCGAGGTGCTCCTTGGCCAGCTTGCGCATCGAGCGGTTGCTCAGCAGCGGCCAGCGGACGTGCTCCCGGTTGAGGAACATGTTGTGGTAGACGGTGAGCTGGTTGACCAGCGCGAGATCCTGGTAGACGGCATCGATGCCGAGCGAGCGGGCGTGGTCGACCGACTTGATCGTGACCTCCTGACCCTCCAGGATGATCCGCCCGCTGCTGGGCGGCTGGAAGCCGCAGAGTATCTTCAGCAGCGTCGATTTGCCTGCGCCGTTGTCGCCGATCAGGCCGAGCACCTCGCTGCGCTGCAGGTGCATGTTCACGTCGACCAACGCGGTGACGGCCCCGTACTTCTTGGAGATGTGCTCGACCCGGAGCACGTCGTTGTCTGCGCTCGGCGGCACGGTCGCGTCCTGGTGCTGCTGATCAGTCATCTCAGGCCCGCCCTCTTTCGCGTAGCCGGGTCAGCTGGACGTTGGCGATCATGGCGATCAGGATGGCGGCGCCGAAGACGATGGGCAGCGGGTTCGCGCTGATCCCGATCACGCTGAAGCCGATGGTCAGCACGGCGAGCATGATCCCGCCGAGGAACGCGCCGATGATGGTGCCCGAGCCGCCGAGCATCGCGGTGCCACCGATGACGGCCGCGGCCACCGCGTAGAACATGGGCTGGTAGCCGCCGGCCGTCGGGTCGATGATGCTGGTCTGGAACGCGATCTGGAGGCCGACGAGCGCCCCGAGCACGCCGGTGAGGATGAAGTTCCCGTACTTGATCCTGGCCACGCCGACGCCGGCCTCCCTGGCCCCGAGCTGGTTGCCGCCGGTGGCCACCGTGTGCAGGCCCCACCGGGTCCGGGTGAGCAGGATGTGGAAGATGGCGGTCAGGATGACGGCCCAGATGATCTCGGACCACGCGTCCCGTCCGATCCAGCCGCCGATACCCTGGACGCTTTTCGGGATGTCCTGTTGTTCGGCATGTGACCAGGTGAGCACGATGCCGTTGATGACGAACCCGGTGCCCAGGGTGGCGATGAAGGACGGCAGGCCCAGCGCGACGGTCAAGAAGCCGTTCACCCACCCGATCACCACCCCCGACAGCAGCGCGATCAGGATGGCCAGCAGGCCGGGGATGTGGTAGTTGACGATCAGGAAGTACATGATGAAGGGCGCGAGCTGGTAGGTGAACCCGACGGACAGGTCGATCTCGCCGCAGATCAGCAGCATCACCTCGCCGAGCGCGAGGATGATGATCGGCGCCGCGTACTGGCTCAGGTTGATCAGGTCGACCTTGGTGAAGAACGCAGTCCGCCCCACCGAGGAGATGAAGCCGAAGTAGATGACGAGCAGGACGTCGACGATGAAGACGGTGGCTTCCCGCTGCCGCACCAGCAGCGCGCCGATGTCCCGCAGCGCCCGCATGCCGCCCCGCGCCGGCGGTTCCGGCGGCCCGCCGACGACCTCGGGCGCCTGCTGCACGGTATCGCTCACCGCGTCATCCCCTTCCGCTTGCTCAGCGGCGCGCCGACGCCGGTTACTGGGCTGCGTACATTCCCAGTATCCGACGCCGGCGCGCTTTCACCTATAGGCCGCGGTGGAGCGTCACGTGCTGGTGGTGGCCTGCGGGTTCTGGATAGGGCCGGACCGCGGGATCAGGGTGGGTGGCGGGCTGGCCGAGCCCTCGTAGGAGGATGGGTGCTGGAGGTAGGGCCCGACGTTCGACTTCGTCACGAAGGACAAGCCGGTGTCGGTGTCGGGCGGGGCCACCAGCCCGCCGGTCAGGTTGAACAGGTACATGTACAGGGTCGGCAGGAAGCCCTGCAGGTAGGGGTTCTGGTTGATGGTGAAGTCGAGCTGGCCGTTGTTGATCGCGGTCAGCGTGCCCGGGGTGAGGTCGAATCCGCCGGCCGGGATCTTCAGGCCGACGCTCGCCAGCGACGGGCCGAGCAGCTCGGTCGAGCCCGCGTCCACCGCGAACGCGCCCTTGAGCGTCGACTTGGCGCCGGTCAGGAACGCCTTCTCGGCTGCTTCCTCCTGGGAGGTCAGCGCGCCGGTCGCGATCGACTTCACGGTGTACCCCTTCGGGGTCAGGACCGACGCGGCGCCGTCGAAGCGAGGCTGGATGTTGCCCGAGCCCGGGGTGGCGATGAAGATGGCTATCTCACCTGGGGTCGGGACCAGGGACAGGATCCGTTCCCCCATCTGCTGGCCGGACAGGTAGAGCGCCTGGCCCACGTAGCAGAGCCGGTTGGTGCCGATGGTAGCCACGCCATGGCTGACGACTCCGTCGGCGTTGTAGCTGATCACCGGGATGCCGGCGTTCATCGCGTTCGAGACCGGGGTGGTGAACGAGGTGGCGTCGATCACCGTGGTAGCGATGCCGTTGGCACCGGCGGCGATCGCGCTGTCCAAGTAGGAGACCATCTGGGTAGCGGACGAGGTCGTCGATCCGCCCCACTTCGGGGTCGGCAGGCCGAGCAGCTTGGCCGCGTCGGCCATCCCGTTCTGGGTCGGCACGAAGAACAGGTTGGTGGTGACGTGGTTGACGTACCAGAACTGCCAGGCCGGGGTCTTCGGGAAGTTCCCTACCGCCGCCGCCGCCGTGGCCGACGTGGCCGTCGGCGACGTCGTGGCGGCGCTCGTGGTGCTGGACGAGCTGCAGGCGGCGATCAGCGCCGAGGCGGCCGCCGTCGCGCTGAACAGCCCTGCGCCCTCGAGCAGCCGACGGCGGCTAGGACCGTCCTTCATGTTCAGGGTCTCGATCGCTTCGTCGACTACCGGGTCGACCTTTTTCTTCATCTAAGGACCTCCGTGGAATTTTCTCGGGACCGGAACTCTCCCGAGCCAAGCCCGCTGCGGGTGCGGCGAGTCCCGCCGGCTTCGTCGCGAGAGAGATACGCGAAGACACTTATTCCGATGTCCGTTCCGGCGGTTCATCGGGAGTAACCGCACCGCTGGCGAATGCAACCGGTATCAGGCACATCCTGGCGAACCGCCGTAGACGCTAGGTCTGTTCGTGATCACCTGTCAAGGCACCGTGCAGGCTCGATAAGAGAACGAGCCCGTTTCGATATCGGCCTGGCATGAACACGTCCATGCCGGTCAGCAAAACGGGCAACCGCTTGCCTGAGCCTCGGTCTGCCGCGCGCCCTCCCCTCGCCGCCCTAACCGGACGGTCTGGTCAGGCCGTTCCCCAACGGCCTGACCAAGTCCTGCCTCACGGGTAACTAACATAACTAAAAAATCATCCGCATCATGGTTTCCAATTAATACCCAGGACACGTCGCGACGATGTTAGCGCTAACAAGTCACTATACGGCAACGAACGCGAAACGCCATCGATACGCTCCCGCTGACCAGGCGTGCACCCCAGGCGCATGAGACCCCCGACCGCCACCGCGCCGCGATCACGTTGCCCCCAGGCGCATGAGACCCCCGACCGCCACCGCGCCGCGATCACGTTGCGCCCCAGGCGCATGAGACCACCGGCCGCCACCGCGCCGGGATCGGCAGTGAGCCCGGGCGTGAGGACCCGGCCGCAGACCACCGGCCGCCACCGCGCCGGGATCGGCAGTGAGCCCGGGCGTGAGGACCCGGCCGCCACCTCAGCCATGGCCCCGGGGTCACCTCAGACTCGCTGGCACCTTAAAGCCGCGGAAAAACCATCTGCTTCCGACATCCATCCCCGGAACCGAACACCGATGGCGAACGTCTGAGTTGGGACGGATGGCGCGACCGGGGGCCACCGCACGGGTCCCGGGCGTCATCCCCGCGACAAGGAGAGGCAGCACGGATGCTAGCTAGACACCGCCAGTCGCTCATACTGCAGGCCGTGAGGAGCGATGGCAGCGCACGTGTCAGCGACCTCACCCAGCGGCTCGGCGTCTCGGATATGACGATCCGCAGGGACCTCGAGGTGCTGGCCAGGGATGGCCTGGTGGAAAAGGTTCACGGCGGCGCGGTCCTGCCGGGGACACCCGCGAGCCATGAGCCGAGCTTCGAGGCAAAGCTCGTGCTCGAACGGCCGGAGAAGACCGCGATCGCCCGCGCGGCAGCGAGCATGGTCACGCCGGGTACGGCGATCGCGCTGGCGGCCGGGACGACCACGTTCGCGCTGGCCCAGTGCCTGCTCGACGTGCCGGGGCTCACCATCGTCACCAATTCGCTGCGGGTGACGAACGTGTTCAGCGGGATGAGGGGACTAGATGGCACCGCCGAGTCCGTGGTACTGACCGGTGGCGTCCGCACCCCCTCCGATGCGCTGGTCGGCCCGATCGCCGACCTGACCATCCGCTCGCTCCACTTCGACCTGCTCTTCCTCGGCTGCCACGGCTTGGACGCCGAGGCGGGACTCACCACGCCCAACCTCGCCGAGGCGGAGACCAACCGGGCCTTCATCCGAGTGGCGCGCCGCGTCGTCGTCTTGGCCGACCACACCAAATGGGGCCTGGTGAGCCTGAGTTCGTTCGCGCGCCTGAGCGAGGTCGACGTGCTCATCACCGACGACATGCTGCCCGCCGACGCCCGGACCCAGGTGGCCGACCAGGTCGGCGAGGTCGTTTACGTCGAGAACACGGCGGCCAGCCACATGCACAGACAGGCCGGATAGGGCTCGGTCCCAGGTCCTGGCGGTGACGGGACGTCTAGTACGCGGTGACAACCGGCGCGCCCTCTTCGCCGTCGGCGGTGACACCCTGCTCGGCCAGGCGCATGGCCTCCTCGATCAGCGTCTCCACGATGGCGGACTCCGGCACGGTCGCGATGACCTTGCCGCGGACGAAGATCTGACCCTTGCCGTTCCCTGAGGCGACACCCAGGTCCGCCTCGCGGGCCTCACCGGGACCATTGACCACGCAGCCCATGACCGCGACCCGCAGCGGAACTTCCAGGCCGTCCAGCCCGGCGGTCACCTCTTCGGCGAGCTTGTACACGTCCACCTGGGCCCGACCGCAGGACGGGCAGGACACGATCTCCAGGCGGCGCTGTCGCATGCCGAGCGATTCCAGGATGGAGATGCCGACCTTGACCTCCTCCACCGGGGGGGCCGACAGGGAGACCCGGATCGTGTCACCGACGCCTTCGGCCAGCAGGGCGCCGAAGGCCACCGCGGACTTGATCGTCCCCTGGAACGCCGGCCCGGCCTCGGTCACGCCGAGGTGCAGCGGATAGTCGCACTCGCGGGCGAGCAGCCGGTAGGCGTTGATCATCACCACCGGGTCATGGTGCTTCACCGAGATCTTGATGTCGCGGAACCCGTGCTCCTCGAACAGGGAGCACTCCCACAGCGCCGACTCGACCAGCGCTTCCGGGGTCGCCTTGCCGTACTTGGCGAGCAGCCGCTTGTCCAGCGAGCCCGCGTTGACGCCGATCCTGATG
>Ga0187772_10001205_pt1 | contig 12152 bp, 9 predicted proteins | sample 0116_SJ02_MP15_2_FD_133137 | JGI IMG/M metagenome (GOLD analysis project Ga0187772, IMG submission 133137) | Tropical peat soil microbial communities from peatlands in Department of Meta, Colombia - 0116_SJ02_MP15_20_MG | ecosystem: Environmental > Terrestrial > Soil > Wetlands > Peat | place... | reverse complement strand
GACATGCGGGCGCTGGGTGAATCATCTGAGTTTATATACGTGCTTGTGGACCATTACTTTACTGACCGTCCAGCTTCGACTGATCGTATACAACCACATAGTCATCGAAGCTTGGTTTTATATTCTTATTGCCTGGGTGGCAATTTACCTTGGGACGGCGGTGGTGAGGCTGATGATTCCGTCCGTTACGATCAGCCGGTTCCCGCAGCTGAACATGCCACGCCTGCGAAATGCAATCGTGCTGCTCAGTCTAGCAGGAATGGCTTCGACGATCGTGCTCGCGCGGAATATCGTTGACGTTTTGAGAACAGACGGGCTATTCGCAGCCCTGACCGAGTATGCAAACCAAATCTACGGATTACGCCTGGAAAATGAGGTCACCGGGCTTACTTACATAGTCTTCTTACCATACTCGGGCTGCGTTTTGGCCGGTATATACACCGCAAGGATCGGTCGCCTTACCCTGCCCGCGCTGCTTCCTATGTTGGTTATGACTCTCGATGGCATCGTTTCTATGCAACGGGCGGCCATGATCATCGGTCCCATGTTGTTCTTCTTCGCCTATGCGGCCTCACCGAAGGCATCCACGCTAAAGATTGCTCGATGGCAAAAGATTGGCCTAGTCGCGTTGGCGCTAGGGGCGATCATCTCGGTCACGGCGCATCGGGGCGGAGTAGAAACATATGCCGGCGAATCGGACACTCTTGTACGTGCGGGGGATGTCGTCTCAGTGTTGCCAGTATCCTACTTATATGCCACCGCCTCGGTGCCTTGTTTCAGTGAATACTTGAAGCATCCCGATGAGGACGGAAAAGCTCTATGGGGCAGATATATGTTTGCGTCCCTGTATCGTTTCTTGTCAAAGGTCGGATTTGATACATACGTTCCATACTATCCGAACTACTACTATGTCCCTCTGCCTGTCAATACCGGGACCTATTTGCGGGATATTCATCGCGACTTTGGTGGCCTGTCGATTTTTCTCTACCCATTCATGCTGGGAGCGTTCATTACCTTCCTTGAGTCGCGCGGCGTAGGTCTTTTCTCCTGCATTCTGCTCTGTTTCCTCTACGTCGTCGTTACGATTTCCATTTACTACAATTTCATTGGCGGTGGCGGGTGGTACTTTCCGCTGCCGATTTCACTTCTGGTGGCGGCATTGGTTAGGGCGCCGAGAACGCGGTCGTCCGTTTGTTTGCGTTCCGAGACTTCTTCGGCGTCTGTTTGACGTACTGCGTGTTCAACGTTCAAGACGTTCAGGAACGGGAACACGAATGTAAGCTGGGAACTCACAGTGAAATCGCAGGAACTTCTCAAGGCAGTCGAGGCACTGCCCGCGCAGTGGCACGGGGCGGGTTCACTCAAGTCTGACGTTCTCCGCAGGTTGATTCATTACGTCAGCCAGTTGGATGTGAAACACTCTTTGGAAACGGGAACGGGCAAAAGCACGCTATTGTTCTCCCATTTCAGCTCCCACCACATTGTCTTCGCCAAGGACGATGCAGGCGACGGCGATAGCTTACGCGTTGTTGGTGAGTCCCCCATTTTGCGGAGATCTGCGGTGCAGTTCGTTATTGGGCCCACGCAAATTACCCTTCCGCGGTATGAGTTCAGGAACACCTTCCAGCTAGCCCTAATCGATGGGCCACACGGGTATCCCTTTCCAGACTTGGAGTACTACTTCATTTATCCTCATCTTGACCAGGATAGTTTGTTGATAATAGATGACATCAACATACCCACCGTGTTCAACCTCTTTAAGTTGCTCAGCGAGGATCAGATGTTTGAATTGTTGGAGGTTGTCGGCACTACCGCATTTTTCAAGAGAACGACGGCGGAACTGTTTGACCCGTTAGGGGATGGCTGGTGGCTCCAGGAGTACAACCGAAGGCGGTTCCCTATACAGGACAACGCTATTCACTATTCAATGATCGACAAGATAAAGGGTCTGGCCCCGAGGTCGGTGAAGGCGCTCATTAAGAAGGCTGTCAAACTAGTGTAGTGCGTCATGCAGAATGACGTTTATTTAAGGCGCGGCGAGCGCGCTTGACCTTTTCCAAGATGTCGGTGGCATGGGCCGTCCAGATGAAGGGTTTGGGATTTTCGTTGTGGCGGACAGAATCGCAGAGTTATCTGGACTGTTTTCACTGCGGGTGACGACGGTTATGGGAAGACAATTAAACTCGGAACGTCAGGAGTGTTTCCAGAGCGGGGACCTTGCGACGTTCGGTATAGAGGGAATCGCTCATATTGAGGCCGTCGTAGTTACTCACGATAGCGAAGGGCACATTGCTGCCTGCCTCGATTCGCTGTTAGCAGAGGGAGCCTTACCTGTTGTGGTTGATAACGACTCGAATGACTCGACAGTTCGCTTGATCAGGGAGCGATATCCTCAGGTTAGCGTGATTTCTGGCGGTGGTAACTTTGGTTATGGAAGGAGTGTGAATACTGGGTTCCGCACGACATCTGGGGCCTTCGTACTTCTGTCGAACTCTGATGTTGTCTACCCGCGTCAGTCGCTGCGGAGCCTGCTCGCATATCTGAAGAGCTCGGGGGACGTGGGCCTTGTCGGAGCACAACAGATTTTTCCCAATGGCAATTGGCAACGGAGTTATGGCGACTTGCCCGGACTTTGGTCAGGGTTCAAGGCCGCGTTTGGGATCACTACGCTCCAGCGTGCTAGCCGCGCTTGGCTCTGGCCGCTCAAGGTCGACCGTAAGCCAAAAGATGTGCCATACGTCGATGGTGCCATCTTGCTGGTGCGGCGCGAAGCATTTGAGACAATTGGCGGGTTTGATGAAGGCTTCTTCCGCTACGGAGATGAAACTGACCTTTGCGCACGGATGCAGAAAGCCGGTTGGCGCACTGTATTTTACCCGGGTGCGCAAATCGTCCATGCTCGCGGCGGTGACTCTACAAGGATAGTGCCTCTTGAGCTATTGCAAAATATGGTCGAGGCGGAGATGAAGGTGGCGCGCAAGCATCTTTCCGCGCGAGAAGCGACGGTTTACTTTTGCCTGAAGCAACTCGAATATCAACGCCTTTCTCTCACATATAAACTTTTGAGTGTAGTTGCGCCGTCGAGAATGACGCTTGGCCTAAGGAGCAAGAGTGCTTCGACCGGCGACTTAGCGCAAGTGTGGCGGAACAAACGCCGCCAGTTTTCTGGGGCCAGTGCATAGTAGTTGTTGTCATTTCAAGAGTTAATCGTTTTCTACATTTGCTATAAGTTCGTTTAGAGGAGCCATAGCGTGACAAGCGTCTTAGTAACTGGTGGGGCGGGATTCATCGGATCGCACTTAGTGGACGCGCTAGCGAGGCGTGGCTACCGTGTGTCGGTACTCGACAATTTGGATGCGGCGGCGCATCCACAGCCGGCAAAATGGCCGACGTACGCAAATCCCCAATGCGAGTACATTTTGGGCGACGTTCGCGACAAGCACGTCTTGCGGCGGGCTATGAAGGACGTCGACGTGGTTTTCCATCACGCCGCGGCGGTGGGCAGCGGAATCTCGATGATCGATGTCACCCGGTTTGTGGAGGTGAACTCACTGGGGACAGCAAATGTTCTTGAACTCGCGATCGAAATGCGCGAACGGATCGAAAAGGTGATCGTGGCGTCCTCCATGACGGTGATGGGTGAAGGTACATACGAGTGCACGGTACATGGAGGATATTACCCGTTTCTACGCCCCGCAGAGCAACTGGAAAAACATGACTGGGAGATGCGCTGCCCCCAGTGTGGGGCCGTCTCAAAACCCCGAGCGATGAAGGAAGACCGGCCGTTGTTGCCACTGACCATCTACGGTCTAACGAAGATGGACGGAGAGCTGGAGACGATGTTAGTGGGGGGATTCTACAAAATACCAGTGGTCGCATTTCGCTATTTCAGCGTGTATGGGCCACGGCAGTCACTGACCAATCCATACACCGGCGTGATCGCGCGGTTCGCGACGAGGGTGATAATGGGTAAGGCACCTCTGATTTACGAAGACGGGCAGCAGTTGAAGGACGTTATTCATGTCCGCGATGTAGTGCGCGCAAATCTGCTGGCGATGGAGCGAGAGGAAGCGAACTACCAGGTCTTCAATTTGGGGAACGGTGAAGGCCTGAGCGTTTTCCGCATCAGTGAACTGATCGCCGAGAAGCTGGGTAGTGCGGTGCGGCCGGTATTGACGGGGCAGTACCGCCGAGGCGATGCCCGACACGGCTGGGCAGATATCTCCAAAGCGCAACGGTTGCTGGGATGGGAGCCGTCGCTCTCTGCAGAAGCTGGCTTCGCAGACCTTTGTAAATGGTTGAAGAGCTTGCCGGGTGAGCGCTTGGAAGAAGCAATTTGCGCATATGAGAGCGCGGAGCGTGAGTCGGAAACGCGTTCCGTGGCGGTGTAGCAGAGCGCGTGTTAGGAATGATTTCGTTGTAGTTTGCGATAGTGCCCTTACCAATGAAACTACTTCTTGTGGCTCACTTTTTTCCGTTGCCGCCGCACGATGGCGGCCGAATCGCTTTTTTTGATACGGTCAGGTATCTTGCCAGGTTGCACGAAGTTGGGGTTGTGTGCCTGGCGGGCCGCGACGAGGAAGCGGTGGCGGGAGAGTTAGAGAAGCACTGCAGTTATGTGCGCGTCTTTAGACGCATGGCACATGGGGATTCGCTTCGCCTCCTGTGCGGGATGATTTTGAACCCTCCCGGCGCCGGGACTAAGTATTGGTATCGCGCAGCGGGGAAGCTGATTCGGGAGACTGGGAAAGAACATAAGCCGGAGATCGTGGAGTGTCACAATCTGAACACGGCGATTTACCGAGGCTTCGCTGACAGGGTGCCGACCGTTCTTCGGGAACACAACGTGGAATACAAAGTGTGGGAACGATACGCTGAAAATGCCTCCAGCATGGTCAGACGGTCCTATGCAAAATGGACTGCGCCCCGTATCCGCAGCTATGAAGCGGAGGTTGCTTCTCGGTTTGATCGGTGCGTCGTCGTAAGCCCCGCCGATGCTGCATACCTGCGCGCCGTATCGCCCGACGCAAGGATTGAGGTGGTTCCTTTTGGAATTGATGCGGAGCATTTCTATCCACTTCCGGATGTCCCGGAAGAGCCCTGCTCGCTAACAATCACAGGAAGTTTCGATTGGGGGCCGAAACAGCAGAGCCTCCATAGATTATTGACCAAGGTGTTTCCGGCGCTCCAGGCGCGGCTGCCGGAAGCAAAACTTTACGTCGTGGGAAGAGGTGTGCCGAGGGAGTTGAAGCATGAGGCTGAAAGAATGCGAGGAATTGTCCTGACTGGTCCGGTTGCCGACGTCAGACCTTACATCGCGCGATCTTCTTTGCTTATTAATTACATGGAAAGCGGCGGCGGCATTGCGATTAAAGTTCTCGAGGCGATGGCGATGCGCAAGCCGGTGCTGTGCAATTCGCTCGGGTGCGAAGGCATTCCGGTGACGCACGGCCAGGATGTCTTTGTAGCCGACGGGCCCGATGAGTTTGCTGCCGCTGCTGCCCGGCTCCTGAAAGACGGATCGGCACGAGCGAGGATTGCCGAAAGCGGCTATCGCCGTGTCACAGAGGAGTACAGTTGGCACCTCATCGCACGCCGGCTCGGGAGGGTTTACGAATCGTTGTTAGCCGAGAGGCGAACTGTTCGGCCTGCGATGGAGTCAGGGCGGCTGGGCGAGGTTGCCGCTATCCCAGCGCCATGATCAAGCGAAGAGTACAGAGTCGGTCTCAGCGGCTGCTGCGGTTGCATACCTATTTTTTCCTATTCAGCTTATACACCATCGCAAAGCGCCATTGATGTTCGTAGTAAACAGACTTGAGGCGTCGCAAGGCTGCGGGAAGACGTTTGCTCGACCGGACCGGATGGAGTCAAGTGATCGGAGGTAAAGTATGGACGCGCAGCGGATCGAAAGAGAGAGAGAGTTTCACAACTGGCTGGCGGAGAGCAAGTTTGATAGCCGGAAACTGATGTACCGGCTGTCGAGCAGTTTCTACAGCAAGAGGGAAGGCAGTGCACTCTGGGGACCGGTATGGTTAAAGATCGATGTGCGGGGGAAAAAAGTACTGGACTACGGAAGCGGAGACGGCGGGTTCAGCTTTGACTTGGCGCGACGGGGAGCGTTCGTCGAGGGGATCGACATATCGGAAGGTCTCGTCGACTTGGCGACTCGTAAAAGTCCGGAGGGGATACCCCAGCCCAAGTTTTTTGTTCGAGATGCGCACGCCACGGGTTTTGACAGTAACACCTTCGATTACGTCTTCGGCAACGGCATTCTGCATCACTTGGAATTGGAGGCCGCTTACCGAGAGATCGCACGAGTTTTGAAACCGGGGGGAAGGGCGTTCTTCATGGAACCGATGGAGCGACATCCGCTACTGGTGCTGTTTCGAAAGGCGACACCATCAGTGCGCTCGGTTGATGAAAAACCGCTGAATCTTGAAGAAATCGAGATGGCGAGACGATTTTTTCATGATCTGAGGCACACAGAACACTTTCTGTTTGCGGTACTGGCGGCTCCGGTGCATTTGCTGAGCGACGAAGCGGCGTTCTGGCTGATCAGGGGTCTTGACTCGGTGGACAGAGGAATAATCAGACTGTTCCCAAGCCTGGGTCGATACGCATGGCTGAGCATGCTGGAGCTAGAAAAGGGCTAAGGACGGCGAGAGGATTTCGCGGCGATTTGAAAACACCGCAAGGGGGCAGAATCAGTATGAAGCGCGCCTTAATTACGGGAATCTGCGGGCAAGACGGAACTTACCTTGCTGAATACCTGCTGGAACTCGGATATCAGGTTTTCGGAGTGGTCCGCCGCGAGCCGCAAACAGCGAGGTGGCTGCACCCCATCTCTGACCGTTTGGAGTTGGTTTACGGCGACCTGCGCGATGCGACGTCACTGGAGGTAGCCTTCCGAAAAGCCGCGCCCGATGAAGTCTATAATTTGGCTGCCCAGGTATTTGTGCCAACCAGTTGGGAGTACCCCGCGGAAACGTTCGACGTTAATGTCGGTGGATTGGCGCGATTGCTGCAAATCGTGGAACGACAAAAGTCAGGCGCACGAGTTTATCAGGCGTCTAGCTCGGAAATGTTCGGTAACGTAGATGGATTGTGCAACGAGCAGACCCCATTGGCCCCCACTTCTCCTTACGGTGTTTCTAAAATGGCAGCTCACCGCTTAGTCCAAACCTACAGAGAGCGAGGTTTGTTCGTAGTTGGCGGAATCCTCTTTAATCACGAATCCCCTCGGCGCGGACCCGAGATGGTGACGCGCAAGATCACCCGAGCAGCTGCGGGGTGGGCGAGGGGAGACAAGAAAAAACTCCAACTTGGCAACGTCCAGGCAAGAAGGGACTGGGGATTTGCTGGCGATTATGTCAAAGCTATGCATGCGATGCTGCAGCAAAAGACGCCTACAGACTTCGTCGTAGGGACCGGTGAGTCGCACAGCGTCGCAGAGTTCGTCGGCCAGGTTCTAACGGAACTTCAGATCCTGACCGGCAATGCCAGTTTCGCCGGGCCGATCGAGCGGTATGTCGTCGTCGATCCACGCTTAGTCCGCACCAACGAGATCCACGATCTACGAGCTGACTCTCGCCTGATCCGCAAAGAATTGGGATGGGAAACAAAAGTCGACTTTCCGAGCCTTGTCAGGATGATGCTTCAGAGTGACTTGAGTGTTGCCGGAGAGTTCTCGTCGAGGATGATGGTTGCTAGCTGATAGACTTCCCGTTGCGAATAAATGGAAGGTGTTGGCCTGGCTCTGGTGACTCAAACTCGGAGAGCAACAGGAAGGCGGGGGAACGTGTGAGGATTCTCTGCGTTTTGCCGTCGGTACCGTCGCCATTAAAGGTGCGGGCCTACAATCTGCTGCCGCGACTGGCGAAGCGGAATGAGATCCATCTGGTCTGTGTATCGAGCGCAGCGCCAACCGAGGAAGAAATGAGGGATCTGAGCGCCTACTGCAAGACAGTGGTGCACATTCCACACAGTTCCTTAAGAGGGCTGATGCAGTGCATTAAGGCGTTGCCGACGAGGACGCCGTTGCGGATTGCGTATTGCAGGTCGAGAGCAGCGAAAGATGCGGTGCGACACGCGTACGAAAAGGTGCAGCCGCATGTGATTTTTGTAGAGAGGTGGCGGGCCCTCCAGTACGCTCCCGAGGAAGCTGAAGTGCCGGTGGTGTGTGATCCCACGGATTCGATGACGCTGTATAACCGAAGGTTGATGAAGGCAGGAACGTGGTGGGAGAGGCTGATCGCTTGGGAAGAATACCAAAAGTTTTTGCTGTACGAGGGGAACTTGGCACGAAGAGTGGACGTTTCAGTGTTCTGTTCGCGAGTGGACATGGCGTGTGTCGAGCAACAGGCACCGGAGATGCAGTGCGAGTTGGTGCCGAACGGAGTGGATTGCCAGAAACACTCCTTCAAAGACGAAAACGAAGAAGAAACGGATACGGTCATATTTACGGGGGCATTCCGGTACCCCCCCAATCGCCATGCGGTTCGGCTTTTTATAAATCGAATCCTTCCGCTGGTCCGGCGCAGAGTACCTAGGGTAAGGTTTCTGGCGGTCGGTAGTGGGGCGAACCGCTGGCTTCGCAGCTATCGGACCACTCCCGGATTCGCGGCGGTTGATTTCGTGCCTGACTTGCGGCCGTATCTGGCGAAAGCGACAGTGGCCGTGGCGCCATTGACTATGGGATCGGGTGTGAGCCTCAAGGTGTTGGAAGCGTTTGCGACGGGGACGGCGATGGTCGCGACCTCCATGCCGTGCGGGGATTTGCAGGTGAGGAACGGGGAGCATTTGTTGATCGCGGAGGAGGCGGAAGGGTTCGCGGAGAATATCTCGAAACTCCTTCGGGACGCGGAACTACGCCGGACAATCGCGAAGCGTGCAAGGCGACTGGTGGAGGAACAGTACGACTGGGAGATCGTGTCCGCAAAGCTGCACCGAGTCATCGAAGATGCCGTGGAGCGTAAAGTGGAGCACGGCCGACTGCATCGATGACATCGGCATGGGCTGCTGCGGATGAAGGGGCATCGGATCAAGATGCGAGCGGTGCAAATAAGTATCCGCTCGAAATCGAGCGGTACCACGGCGGGCAAGAGTCGCGTTCATTATGTTCGCGCTTGTGGCGACTGTGTCAGCGCCGATGTTCTTGGTGCTCATTGTGCTGGTGGCGCTGGCCCGTATTTCCTTGATTCGATGCTGCATCGCTGCATTGCTGTGATCGCAAGGCACTATTTCGAAGAAGTTCTTGACCTGCAAAATCGTCGCCGCGGGGATGGAGGTTGTAAGAGGAGCCTACAACGTACCGGCCCGGTGTCCACTTCCAGTCTCAGGTCATCGTAGAAGCCCTCGTTCCGGAGGCGATTACTAGCGGTGTGCTGTAAGATCGAGAGGAATTATCCTAGGCCATGAAGATACTCATTACCGGCGGAGCAGGCTTTATAGGTTCACATCTCGCAGACCGCTTCTTGCGTGAAGGTTTTACAGTGCGCGTCTTGGATAATCTTCACCCCAGGGTGCATCCTGAGGGGCTACCCGCTTATGTTCCGTCTCAAGTTGAGTTTATCCGCGGGGATGTCACGAGTTACACTGACTGGGAACGGGCTTTAAATGGTGTCGATATCGTATTTCACCAGGCGGCCTACCAGGACTACGCCCCAGACTATAGCGAGTTCGCCCGAGTAAATGTAAGTGGCACGGCTTTATTGTTCGAAGTACTTGCCGCCACGAGAGTTCCGATCCGCAAAATTGTTGTAGCTTCTTCTCAAGCGGTGTATGGCGAGGGCCAATACCATTGCGCAGTTCACGGTTTAGTCTTGCCATCTCCACGCAATGACGAAAGTCTTGAACGCCAACTTTGGGACGTCTCTTGCCCGCAATGCCGCACGCCACTCAAACCCGCTTTGCTCGAGGAAAACCATCCCAACCCGCTCAGCCCCTACGGAATTTCGAAGTATGCTCAGGAGATTACCGCGCTGAAGATGAGTGCGTTTCTGGGCATTCCTTGCGTCGCGCTGCGGTATTCGATCACGCAGGGACCTCGGCAATCTTTGTTCAATCAGTATTCCGGCATTGCCAGGATTTTTGCACTACGATTGCTAAATGGCCAGAGGCCGATCGCGTTCGAGGATGGATTAATGCAGCGGGACTACGTGCACGTCCTTGATGTTGTTGAGGCAAATTGGATCGTGATGAACGATGAGCGAGCTGTGGGTAGAGCATTCAACGTGGGGTCGGGTGTAGCCACCACTGTCTTGGACTATGCCGAGCGATTGGCTCAGCGGATGGGACGGCACATTCGGCCTGAAATACCTGGGGTCTATCGGCGCGGGGATGCACGTCATTCTGTTTCCGATATTGAGAAGTTGAAAGGACTCGGATGGCGCCCAAGACGCACGTTAGACGACATTTTGGATGACTTTCTAAGCTGGGTTGATAGTCTGGGCGGCCTTGATTTGGCCCTCTCCGATAAGCACGAAAAGCTTTTGGAGATGCAAGTGCTCCGCTTGAGTTCCAGTTCCAAATAAAATGGGAATGCCATCTCCAATCACGGCCAACAAGAACCCTACGGCGGATCACTTTTCTCCGGCAAAAGCCGCAACTTCTGTTTGGTGCTATCGGTCTAGGTTCAAGCGCGCATTTGACCTTTTGTTCAGCCTTGCCGCTTTGCCAGTCGCTCTGCCTTTCGGGATTTTGGTCGCGGTCATGATAAGGCTCGACTCCGCAGGTCCCATACTCGTTCGTGTCAAGAGACTAGGACGAGATGGCAGTGAATTTTATAAGTTCAAGTTTCGCACTATGATTCCGAACGCGGAGGCGGTACTTGGACAGATGTTAGAATGTGATCCTGACATCAGGGATGAATATCAGAGAACCTACAAAATCAAGAACGATCCCAGGATCACGCCTTTTGGAAGGTGGCTTCGTAAGACGAGCCTGGACGAGCTTCCTCAGATTCTGAATGTGCTCATAGGTGAGATGAGCTGGGTAGGGCCCCGAGACATTCTGGACGCCGAGTTGGCCATGTATGGAGAGTCGGCGTCCAAACTGCTTAGCGTTCAACCCGGAATTACAGGACTGTGGCAAGTCAGCGGCCGGTCAAAACTGTCTTATGAACAGCGGGTACTGCTCGACTCCTATTACGTCGATAACGTGTCTTTTCTTCTCGACCTACAAATAATAGTTAGAACCGTACCGGTGGTCTTGTTTGGAGACGGCGCGGTTTAGGAACTTCACAATAATTCGGAAGGAAGAATGAAGGTATTGGTGACGGGTGGAGCGGGTTTCGTCGGCAGTGTTTGTGTTGAGTGTCTAGTCGCGGAAGGGCACCGGGTCCTGGTCGTTGACAATCTGAGTACAGGACATCGCAGCGCGGTTTCAGTCGACGCGGAGTTCCATGAGGGCGATTTTGGGGACGTGGAGTTTATCGCACCTAGGGTAGAAGAATTCCGGCCCGATGTCGTAATGCACTTTGCGGCTGAAACGTTGATTGAGAATTCCATGACCAGACCCCGCATTTACTTCGAGAACAATGTGCAGAGGGCGATATCCTTTTTGAACGTACTACTGGATATAGGTGTAAGGAAATTCATTTTTTCGTCAACGGCCGCCGTATATGGCAACCCTGTTTTAACCCCAATCAGCGAGGAACACCCAACCAGACCAATCAACGCTTACGGTGAATCGAAACTTATGTTCGAAAAAGTTCTCGATTGGTATCATCGTGCCTACGGACTAAACTACCTCGCGTTCCGCTATTTTAATGCTTGCGGGGCGACCCAGTCTCTTGGTGAATCTCACAACCCTGAAACGCACCTGATCCCGAGAATCCTCAACTCCCTAGACAAGCCCGGAACCGGTTTTGTCGTTTACGGTGACGACTATCCCACTGCAGACGGAACCTGTGTCCGGGACTACGTCCACGTCGCGGACATCGCTCGCGCACACATTCTTGGCATGCTATCCGTTGCGCCTGGATGCTACGGAATTTACAACATCGGTTCGGGTGTGGGTTTTTCTGTGAAAGAAATCATGTCTGTCGTGCAACAGGTTACGGGTCAATCTTTGCCTTATCGAGTGGGCCCGCGGCGGGCAGGTGACCCTGCGACCCTCGTCGCTAGCAGTGCGAAGTTGTCCGCCGACTTGGG
>Ga0187772_10001203_pt1 | contig 12154 bp, 11 predicted proteins | sample 0116_SJ02_MP15_2_FD_133137 | JGI IMG/M metagenome (GOLD analysis project Ga0187772, IMG submission 133137) | Tropical peat soil microbial communities from peatlands in Department of Meta, Colombia - 0116_SJ02_MP15_20_MG | ecosystem: Environmental > Terrestrial > Soil > Wetlands > Peat | place... | reverse complement strand
GCGAGAGATATGGAAATCTTCTGCCACGTTTTCCGCAGTCTCGGCCATGGAATCAATCCCGTACTTGCTTTTCATAACGGGATTAACAAAGCGCCATCCAATGGTTGTGTCAAAAATCTCAGCATTTCGACTGAAGGGTGCCTCGGCTTTCCCCATCACGAAAGGAGCGCGAGACATGCTTTCCACGCCTCCCGCGACAACGAGCTCGGCCTCTCCGCACCGGATGGCTCGCGCGGCCATTCCAATCGCATCCATGCTCGATCCGCACAAGCGATTCACGGTCGTGCCAGGAATATCGGGCGGCAATCCAGCCAACAAAGCCGCCATCCGTGCGACGTTGCGATTGTCTTCACCGGCTTGATTCGCGCAGCCGAAAACGACATCGTCGATCGCTTGCCAGCTGACTTGTGGGTTCCGCTCCATCAAGGCACGAATCGGAATCGCGGCTAAGTCATCGGTGCGGATGGAGGATAGAGAGCCTCCATAGCGGCCAAACGGCGTGCGAACGGCGTCACAAATGAAGGCGTGATTCATCAAGGATCCCTATGGGAATCGACGAAGGCCGCCAGTTTCCTTTTGCCCACCGCGTCAGTCTGAAGAGTCCGAAAGCAAACATCAGTGACGACCATCACAGCGTCGGATCGCACGGATCTCTAGCGTGGGGTGGTCGCAGGCCTTTTTCCATCCTTCGACGTAGAACGCAATCGTTCGGAGGCGTCAAGCGCAGGAGGACGTGATGCCCGCGTTTCCCGGTGTGGATTATTTGGATTTCGATTCTGTGCTCGCCGACGAGGAGCTTCTGGCCAGACAAACGGCCAGGCAGTTTGTTGATGAACAGCTGATACCCGTCATCGAGACGCATTATCGAAACGCGACCTTTCCGATCGACCTGGTGCCGCAACTCGGCGAGCTTGGATTCTTCGGCGCGAACCTGAAGGGTTACGGTTGCGCGGAAATGTCGAATGTGGCGTACGGCTTGGTGATGCAGGAGCTCGAGCGAGGCGACTCGGGTCTGCGCAGCTTCGTTTCTGTACAAAGCGGGCTCGTGATGTACCCCATATTCGCCTATGGCTCTCCCACGCAGCGGGACCACTGGCTGCCGCGTTTGCAAAGTGGTCAAGCAATCGGGTGTTTCGGTCTTACCGAGCCGCAATTCGGCTCCAACCCGGGCGGAATGCTCACGCGCGCGGTGCGACGTGGTGATCGCTATGTACTGAACGGCGAAAAGATGTGGATCACCAACGGCTCAGTAGCCGATGTCAGCGTCGTGTGGGCGAAATGTGAGGACGACCGCATCCGCGGCTTTCTGGTGGAGAAAGGCACAAAGGGTTTTAAGGCCCAGGACGTACATGGAAAGTGGTCTATGCGTGCTTCCGTCACTTCCGGGCTTTCGCTCAGCGATTGTGAAGTTCCCATCGAGAACCTGCTTCCCGGCGTCGATGGGCTCAGAGGTCCCCTGTCCTGCCTGACGCAAGCGCGATATGGCATCGGTTGGGGCGCCATAGGAGCGGCGATGGCGTGCTATGACACCGCCTTACAATACGCGAAATCGCGCAAGCAGTTCGCGAACAAGCCCATCGCCTCGCACCAGCTCGTTCAGGACAAACTCGCGTGGATGATCACGGAGATTTCCAAGGCCCAGGTCTTGGCATTGCACGTCGGCCGATTGAAAGACCGAGATCGAATGCACTCCTCGCACGTCTCCATGCTCAAGATGAACAATGTATGGATGGCGCGGGAAATAGCGCGGCTGGCCCGGGAGCTGCTGGGAGCAAATGGAATCGTTGAGGACTACTGCGTCATGCGACACATGAACAACCTCGAGTCGGTGTATACCTATGAAGGCACCCACGACATTCAGCGCTTGATCATCGGTGAGCGCATCACCGGTATCTCGGCCTATGTCTAAAGATTTCGCAGAAGCTATGGCATAAGTTCACCGCCAGCAATGACGATGCTTTGTCCCGTCACAGAGGCGGTATCGTCGCCCGCGAGCCACACCACCGCGTCGGCCACTTCCGCCGGTTGAATCAGTCTTCCTTGTGGGTTGCGTGAGACCAAGCTGGCCGTTGCCTCCTCCCGTGTTCGACCAGTTTTCTTGGTGATGTTCGCGATATTTGCGGTTGTCATTTCGGTATCGGCGTAGCCCGGGCAGACCGCGTTGACGGTGACGCCAGTGCGGGCTGTTTCAACAGCAAGAGCACGTGTGAGGCCGATCATTCCGTGCTTGGCCGCGCAATATGCCGTGATATAGGCGTATCCGGTGATGCCAGCCGTCGAGGCGATATTGATGATCCGACCCCACTTCGATTCCAGCATGGCCGGCAGCACCGCTTGCGTGAAATACACGGCACCCATCAAATCGGTGTCAAGTATCTTTCGCCAGAACGCTGCGTCGGACTTAAGAAAGGGCGAGGAGATGCCCACACCGGCGTTATTGACCAGGATTGTCGGCGCGCCGAGAACGTTTCGAACGCTCGCCACGGCCTTCCGCACCCCCGATTCGTCGGCCACGTCGGCTTGAGCGGTGGCGACCTTCACACCGTAATCTTTGGTAATGTGACTTGCCCCAGCCTGCAACGTCTCGGCGTTGCGACCAACCAGAGAGACTGAAGCGCCGAATTGCGCCAGCGCCCTTGCGATCGCCAAACCGATTCCGCGGCCGCCGCCTGTGACCAAGGCGTGGTGGCGAACAAACGGCCCCTTGGTGTTCAATGACACGAGACTCCCTCGTCAAAACTGACCTGGCGCCTTGTGCAACCTCTTCGAGCCTGGGACAGCTACGAGGCAGCACCTGAGGGAACCGCCGCATCGGCTGTCTCCAGTACTTTGGAAGCAATGATCAGTTTGAGCACTTCGCTTGCCCCCTCATAGATACGCAGCGCACGGATTTCACGATACAGCCGCTCCACCGTCACGCCACGAACGACGCCCAGGCCGCCGAAGATCTGCACAGCGGCGTCAATCACTTGTTGTGCCGCTTCGGTCGCGAACAGCTTGGCCATGGAAGCCTCGCGCGTAACTCGCCCTCCCGATACGTCCTTTGTCCAGGCCGAGCGATAAATCAGCAGGGCGGAGGCGTCAATGGAGATCGCCATATCCGCGAGCTTCTCCTGAGTCAGTTGAAACTCCGCCTGCGCTCGGCCAAACATGCGCCGTTGGCGGGCCCGCTCGACGGCTTCGTCCATCGCCCGACGAGCTAAGCCCAATGCTGCGGCGCCGACCGTAGTACGGAAGATGTCGAGAGTAGCCATGGCGATCTTGAAACCTTCGCCTGCTTGGCCAAGCAAGCAGTCGTCAGGAACGCGGCAACCATTCAGACGCAGCGTGCCTAGGGGATGAGGAGCCATCACATCGATCCGCTCAGAGACGTCCAAACCAGCGCAGTTGGCATCCACGATGAAAGCGGACAGACCTTTGGTTCCGGGCCCCTCACCGGTGCGAGCAAAGATGACGTAGAAGGCGGCGAGACCTGCGTTCGAGATCCACGTCTTGACGCCATCCAGCCGCCAAGAACTGCCGTCGCGTCGAGCGGTCGTGGAAATGGCACTGACGTCGGAACCGGCGTCGGGCTCAGAGAGGGCAAAGGCCGCGAGCGCGGTACCGGCCGCTACGCGGGGCAAAATGAAACGCTTCTGCTCCTCCCGCCCGTAGAGAGTGATCGGTGCGCTGCCAAGTCCCTGCATGGCTAGGGCGAAATCCGCGAGACCGGAGGCGCGGCCCATGATCTCACGCGCCAAGCATAGACTGCGCACGTCAAGATGTTCCTGTGCGCCACCATAGGCGCGCGGAACACACACGCGTAACAGTCCAGCGCCTCCCATCTCTTCCACGATACGGCGAACGCAACTGTAGACGGCGTCAAGACTAGCCTCAGCTCCCTGGAGCAAAGCCGGCAATGCCGCGCGGGCCCACTGTTCCAAGTCGCTGGCCAAGCGGCGATGGCCATCGTCGAAAAACGGCCACGCGAGGAAGCTCTTGTCGGCCATCAGTTTCCTTCGAATACGGGCGTCTTCTTTGTCGCGAACGCAGAGTAGGCGCGTTCAAAGTCGTTGGTCTGCATGCAAATCGCCTGCGCCTGGGCTTCGGCCTCGATGCATTCGTCAAGGCCTTGACTCCATTCCTGGTACAACATCGTTTTGGTCATTCCGTGGCCAAACGTGGGGCCATCGGCAAGCGAGGCAGCCAAGGCCGTCGCCTCTTCGAGCAGTTTCTCCGGCTCGATGATCCGGTTGTAGAACCCGAAACGCTCGGCTTCGTCCCCATTCATCGCGCGGCCGGTGTATAGCAAGTCCGCTGCGCGCGATAGTCCAATGAGCCGCGGAAGCAGCGTGCAGGCACCCATGTCGGCTGCCGCAAGCCCAACGCGCACAAATAGGAACGCGACTTTGCTGCGCGCCGTGCCCAAGCGGAGATCTGAGCCGCAAGCGATCATGGCTCCAGCCCCGGCACAAACCCCGTCGATCGCCGAAATGATGGGTTGTGGGCACGAGCGCATCGCTTTCACCAGATCGCCCGTCATTCGGGTAAAGGCCAGCAAATCCAGCATGTCCATCTTCACAAGTTTGCCGATGATATCGTGGACGTCGCCGCCCGAGCAGAAGTTGCCGCCCGCTCCGGTGAATACCACAGCTTTGACATCGGTCGCATAAGCCAGTTCGCGGAACAGATCGCGCAACTCGCCATAAGACTCGAAGGTGACGGGATTCTTGCGTTCTGGGCGGTTGAGCGTAATCGTGGCCACTTTGCCGGTGACGGCCCATCCGAAATGGCTGGCCTTGTAATTTGCCATTTGAACCTTTTTCATTGCGCTGCTCCTCGCATGTGAATTAACCAACCATCGTCAGGCCGCCATTGACGCTCAATATTTGGCCTGTAATGTAATCGGATCGAGAGCTTGCAAAAAACAGAATCGCGTCGGCGACTTCCTGAGGTTTACCGAACCTCCGGAACGGGATGGCTCGCTTGAAAGCATCTAAGTGTTTCTCGGGAACGGCGAATAGCAGCGGTGTTTCCGTAGGGCCCGGACATACGCAGTTGACGTTGATGCTGTAGCGTGCGACTTCGCGGGCCAGCGACTTTGTGAATGCGATCAACCCCCCTTTGGCGCCCGCATAGACCGTCTCGCCCGAACTGCCGACTCGTCCAGCATCACTACTGACATTCACAATCTTGCCGCCGTTTCGCTCCATCATTTTCGGCAGGAACGATTTGACCAATTTCATGGGGCCTAGGAGATTGAGAGTGACGATCTTGCTCCAGACAGGGAGGGGCATTTCCCAGAACGGCTGAACCTGACCCCAGCCTGCTCCGTTTACGACAATATCGACGCCCCCGGTCTTGTTTTGGACGGTATCGGTAAAGGCGGCGATGGAAGCGTCTTCCGTAATGTCTAGGTGAACGTAGTCGGCCTGGTATCCTTTCTTTTGAAGAGCAGTCGCGGCGGCCTCTCCCTTCTCCCGGGCAATATCAGCAAGGATGACTCGTCCTCCGGCTACGGCCAGAGTCTCGGCAGTTGCCAGGCCGATGCCCGACGCAGCACCCGTGACAACCGCAGTCTTGCCGTCCAGTTTCATGATTCCTCCTAACCGACTGGCTCGTTTTGTCAGGTCTTGACGGCCTGCCGCTTTTTCGCACTTCTCTCCAGGAATGCAGCGACCCTACGCCGCGTTTCCGGATGTTGGTAGAGCTTTCGCGTCGCAGCCAACTCTTCGGCGTAGCCGTCGCGGTGCGGATCGCCATAGGCGGCAAGGCATCGCTTGCTTGCAGCAAGGGCGGGCCTGGGTGCCTGGGCGAAGCGGGCCGCAAGCTCACGCGCCCACTGAGACAACTGGGCGAGTGGCTGAGCCCATTGAACGATCCCGAGACGTTCGGCGGACGCGCCGTCAACAATTTCCCCGCCGAGAATCAGACGACTCGCAACGCCGCTCCCGCACAGCCGCGTAAGCCGCTGCGTACCGCCTGCGCCGGGCAACAGTCCCAGCCCCACTTCCGGCAGGCCGAGTTTTGCCTCGACAGCGGCGACGCGAATGTCACAAGCCAGCGTCAGTTCCAAACCACCGCCCATGGCTGCGCCGCCAATCTCCGCGAGCGTAAGCAGGGGGGCCGACTCAATCCGCGCAAACAGGCGTTGCATGCGGCGGACCATGTCCAGCATCACATCGGGGCCTTCGAGCGTGCCAAAGCATGACTGCATGAGGGCGAGGTCAGCTCCCGCACAGAAGGCCTGCTGATCGCTGCGGATGTGCAGCACCGCCACCTCTTGATCCTCGATGACCTGATCGAGTACTGCGTCGAGGCGCTCAATCAGTTCATCATTGAGCGCATTCACCGGAGGACGCGAAAGGGTGACCACAACGATCTGGCCGACCCGTTCGGTCAAAACCAACGCTTGCGCCTTCCTCCTTTGAGAAACCCGATCTTGATCCGCAACGGCAATGCGCAGTTTGTACCGCTGAATCTTTCCCGTGGCTGTCTTTGGCAATTTGTCAACGACATGCACCCACGCCGGCATTTTGTAGCGGGGGAGAATGGTTTCGCAGAAGTGCCGAAGCTCTTCCTCAATTTCCGGACCTGAAATCGTCGAGTCTTTCAGCACAACCCAAGCATCAGCATGGACAAGACCGTGTTCGTCCTTTCGGCTAATAACCGCCGCCTCGAGCACCTGGGGATGTTGGATGAGGACCGATTCAATTTCGTAGGGCGAAACCCATCGGCCACTGACCTTAAACACATCGTCGCTTCGCCCACAGTAGATGTAGTAACCGTGCGCGTCCCGGCGGAATGTATCCCCCGTGTCGTACCAACCGTCGAGGATCGTTTTGGCTGTCCTTTCCGGATCGTTCCAATACCGCTTGATTACAGATTGCCCCTTTACCAGCAAACGACCGGGCACGTCATTGGGAACCTCGTTTCCAGCCTCATCCACCAGCCTTACTTGATATCCGGGTATGGGCTTGCCCGTTACGCCGGGTCGGATGTCGTCGACGCGGTTTGAGATGTAGATGTGGCCCACTTCGGTTGAACCAATGCCCTCCATGATGGGAACCCCAGTCGTGGCGAGCCACTCGCGATGCAATTCGGGCGGCAATGCTTCGGCGGCGGAAAGGCATCGGCGGAGCCTCGGATTGTCCCTTCGGCTCAGCAGGCCTGAGGCCAAGAACTGGGCGTAGAACGTAGGCACGGCACCGAAGATGGTGGGCTGGCAGCGACGGAACACTTCGAGTACGCTCTGCGGAGTCGGCCGCCGGTCATCGAGGATGGCCGTCGCACCTACGTACAGCGGGCCCAACATGCCCACGTTCATTCCGTAAGAGAAACAGAGCCGCGCCACATTGAAGAAGGAATCGTCCTCTGTCGCGCCGAGGGTCTCGACTGTATAGAACTGGTTGATGACAGCGATATCGCCGTGCGCATGGATGACACCTTTCGGTAGGCCGGTCGTGCCCGACGAATACAGACAAAAGCAATCATCCTCGGCTCTGGCAAAGGCCGTATCGAGGCGCGACGAAGCATTGCGAGCGAGATCAGTCAATGATTCCCTGTCACCGTCAATGGCGAGTACGACCTTCGGTCTGGGAGAGCAAGCGGCAAGGGCAGCGTCGATGGTGGTCGTGATCTCCTGTGAGAAAAACAGCGCCGAACATTTCGAATGTTGGATGATGAACTCAAAGTCGCTGGCGGGCGCCAGGCTGTTTAGCGGAACCGGTATGGCACCGAGCTTGACAGCTCCCCAAAAAAGAAAAAAGAACTCCGGGCAGTCCTTGACCCCCATGAGCACGCAATCGCCCATTCGAATTCCAAGCTTGGTGAGCGTGTTCCCAAACCGGTTGACGCTGTCAGCCAGCTCGGCATAGGTTAGTTCCTGCTGGAGCGTCCGAATCGCGGCTTTGTTGCCGCGGCCCTCGGCGATGTGACGATCGATGAAGTATGCAGCGGCGTTGAACGGTTCGGGGAATCGCAGGGTCAGCAGGCCCTCGTCATTGGTTCCCACTGCTACAACCACGCTCAACCTCCTGGAACCGTAACTGAGCGAGGCTATTTGGCTGGTGGCGCCTCGGGCGGTGATGTCGGTCACTTCGGACGGTGACGCCAGTCACGTCTGCAAAAGTGGGCTGGTCCCCGAACAAGCCAGCACGATACAGAAGCTCGTCGCTGCCCGAGTCGCCGCCGATCTCATGGATGTTCCCACGGTCTGATCGCACGAACAGACGCCAACAGTGCCTACTTGATTACCAGTGACGTGGATCCAGTGATAGGCCATTCTTGAGATCGAACCGTCGGTCGAAGGTTATTTTCGCATGCGAGGCGGCATTGAGTGCACGATTGCCCGAGGACTTGCTCGACCTCGTGCGAACATCCTCACGGGCGGCTTCAGAGAGTTCCGACTGTGCTGAGAATACATCGTCTGATCTTCGCGTTGCAGGTTCCTCATACCTGTCACTCCTAACCGGTCGCACCTCAAGCGAGAGGTGAGGCGCGTCACAAGCAATCGTGACTCGCCTCACAGAACCTCTCCTCTCGCTCCTGTAGTTTTTCGAGCCGTTACTTGGCCCAGTTCCACCTAGCAATTCGAAAAGGGGAGGAAATGCAATGAACAGAAAGAATCACAGAAAGTGGCTGAAGGTGGTCCTTATGGCTGTTTCGTTGATCGTGCCTTTTCTCGTAACCGGCGTCCACGCGCCGAGCGCTCGCGCGGTTCCCAGTTACTCTCGACAAACTGGTTTTCCCTGTCGGTCATGCCACACCACTCCGCCCGAGCTTACGCCGCTAGGCAGGACTTTCAAACTCAACGGCTATACCATCACGGGAATGCCTATGACCAAAGCAGAGAAGACATCGCGGGAAGCCGGCCTGAGCATCCTTCAAAACCTGCCGCTCTCCGTCTTTTTCGATACTTCCTATACGCAAACGAACAAGGTGCAGCCGGGTACGCAGAATGGCACCTTGGAATTCCCCCAGGATGTGTCTCTGTTTGTTGCCGGAGCTTGGGCCCCACATCTGGGAAGTTTTGTGCAGTTCACCTACGACGCACAAGACGACCATTTCAGTTGGGATAACACTGATATTCGCTACGCCAACTCGATAACCAGCCTGTTCGGTAAGAGCTTCGTCTACGGCCTCGATATGAACAACAATCCGACCGTGGAAGATCTTTGGAACGCCACGCCGGCGTGGGGTTACCCGTTCATCGCGAATGATTTCGAACCGAGCCCAGCGGCGGTCCCGATCATCGATGGCCCTCTCGCGCAGGATGTTGCCGGATTTGGCGGGTACGGCATGTGGAACGACCACTTCTACCTGGCTACCACGATGTACCGCATCCAGCACCTCGGCTTTAGCCAGCCCAACTCCGGGGGCGGCACTCCTCCTCCCACCACCTACAATATCCACGGCCTCGCACCCTATTGGCGCGGAGCCTACCAGACGACTTGGGAAAATAACTTCCTAGAGGTCGGCACCTACGGAATGTGGATGAAATCCACTCCCAACGCCGTCGTCGGACCAACAAACGAAAGTGGAAGCACAGTTGAGGATCATTACACGGATGTCGCCTGGGACTTTCAGTACGACCGCACCCTGCCGAAGTTCCACAACGACATCCTTTCGCTCCGCGGCACCTATATCCATGAGAATTCGGCGCTCAATGCCAGCTTTCTTCTCGGAATGGCCGGGCAGGTGCCGCATCACCTCAACACCGTCAACCTAAATACGGAATACCACTTCGGCGATCGCTTCAGCGGTGCATTCGGCTGGTTTAACACAACCGGGACGCGCGACACGACGCTGTACGCGCCCGCACCCATCAGCGGCAGTTCGAACGGAAGCCCGAAGAGCAGCGGCTACATCGCAAACGTGTCCTGGTGGCCGAGACAGAATGTCGATCTCGCGTTCCAGTACACCGGATACTTCAATTTCAACGGTAGCTCCGTCAATTACGACACTTTCGGGCGAAATGCTGTCAACAACAACACGCTGTATTTGCTCGCGCGGTTTCTCTTTTAGGGAATCGCGTTGGAACCCGCGCGAGGGGCGCGGCCTTCCTCCTGACATGGAACTCCCCCTCGGCCAAGTAGGACCGCTCGCCGGGTCCGCTCTTCGAGGCGGGCTCGGCTGGCGGCCGAGCGAGAGTCGGCGAGTGGAAGGTAGCAGAAGTGGCGAGTTTGGTCGGCAAGACGTAAAGTGGTGTGCAAGGCTGAACGTCGAAAAATCTCGACGCGTTCGAAGCTCATAGAACAGGAGCAGAACCTATGAAAAGATTCGGAACAGCATTCATCATCGTAACGGCGGCCTTGCTCGCCGTCGGGTTCGTCGTCCGAGTAATGGCACGCGCTTCGGATTCGGGCAGCCTTTCCGGCACAGTCCATTTCCAGGGCAAGCCGCCGGATCTGCGTCCGATTGTGATGGACAAAGACCGGGTCTGCGCCAACGAGCAGACGGGAACTGTATTGGCGGAAGATGGTCGCGTCAATGCAAACGGCACGCTGCCCAATGCGTTCGTCTACATTTCCAAGGCGGCGGGCAATCTTTCCCCTGCCGCTCCGTCGAACTCCGTGACGCTCACGCAGAAGGGATGCATGTTTGTGCCGCACGTGCTGGGAATCATGGTGGGACAGCCGCTGCAAGTCGTGACCGAGGACCCCACTACGCACAACATCCATATCAACGCCACCAAAGGTAATCGCGACTGGAACGTGTCGCAGCAACCCGGAACGCCATCGATTACCACTCGGTTCTCGCAGCCTGCGATTATGGTTCCTGTGCGTTGCAACATTCACCCGTGGATGGAAGCCTACGTCGGCGTCGTGAGTAATCCGTATTACGCGGTCACCGGCGACGATGGCAATTTCCTGATCAAAAATGTCCCCCCTGGCAACTACACGCTATCCGTGTGGACTGCCACTTTCGGAACGCAGGAGCGCTCGGTGACCGTCCGCGCGGGCGAATCGGCGAGCGTCGACTTCACCTTCACAACTCAGTGACTGGTCCCTGCCGCGCTTAGATCGGCTCCGTCACCGATTCGGCAAAGGCGACATCGACTGCATCGGGTCGGTGACGGCCTTTCGTTCATCTACGATGAAGGTGCATCCTCCTTCTACGATATACTCCCCTCGGAAAACAGCTTGCATCGCATGGCCGGGGGAAGGGCATGGAGGAGGTTTCATGAAATCAAGAGCAATCGCTTCGATCGCGCTCGGTTTGCTGGCGGCAATCATCGCCTTCGGACAAAACCAGGTTCCGCCGTTGCCCGCTGCGTCGTCTAGCGCTCCCTCGTCCCTGCAGGGTCCCAACGATCCCGGTTATGCCGCCGTCATCGCTACCTGCAAGAATCCACCACCCAAGTTTCCCGGATTCCGCCCCCCGAGCGGACCGGGTCCGGCCCCCCGCGACTACAAGGTGACGGAGATTCCCGGCGTCATCGCAGCAGGTCAGCAATGGCACTTTCTTTGGCAGGAGGCCGGCAACAACGGTGACGGTATTGTCGGCACAAATGATGGCGGCTTACTCATCGCACAGAACGACAAAAGCGCTGTCGTAAAACTCGATAAGGATGGTAGACCGTCGGTAGTCTATACGGACACGCACACGGGCGGCGCGGTTTCCGTGAATTCTCAAGGTGCCGTGTTCATTGTCGAGCGAGGGCTCTATCCCGCGATCTGGGAACTGTCGCCGCGACACAAGCTATTGGCCGACCGCTATCGGGGCGAGAGTCTGGATTGTTTGGGCGGCGTTCTCAATGACTTGTCGGCCGACCGCAACGGCGGCGCCTACTTCACCATGGGGGGGCTTTATTACGCCAACCCCGAGGGTGTGGTCACGAAATACGGAGAGAATCTGCGCACCAACGGCATCATCCTCAGCCCGGACGAGAAAAGACTCTTCGTAACCAACGTTAATATGGTTGTGGCTTTCGATGTGCAACCCGATGGCTCGCTGACGAACCAGCGAGACTTTGCCAAACTACTCCCGGGCACGGCCGGTGACGGCAGCACCATCGATGCTCTGGGGCGCCTCTACGTTAGCAGCAACCCCGGTGTGCAGGTCATCGCTCCCGATGGCGCCTGGCTCGGATTGATCCCCACGCCGCGCGACATCATCAGTGTGTCCTTCGGCGGTGCGGATCGGAAAAAGCTCTTCATCCTGGCTCGCGGCG
>Ga0187772_10001202_pt1 | contig 12155 bp, 6 predicted proteins | sample 0116_SJ02_MP15_2_FD_133137 | JGI IMG/M metagenome (GOLD analysis project Ga0187772, IMG submission 133137) | Tropical peat soil microbial communities from peatlands in Department of Meta, Colombia - 0116_SJ02_MP15_20_MG | ecosystem: Environmental > Terrestrial > Soil > Wetlands > Peat | place... | reverse complement strand
TGACGCGGAGGGCTTTGCGATAGCCTTCGGGCTTCGGCTGGCCGAAATTGCGGACGACGCGCTGCTTGGTGTCTCTTCCCTTCTGCTGGCCGATGACGGCGACAGGACGGCCGCGGAACTTGCCGAGTCCGGCGACGAGGGCTTTGTCGTCGCTGAAGTTGCGATCGCCGTGGAGTTCGATGAAGTCCGTGATCATGAGGGTGATCCAATCCAGCGTGTGCGGACGCTGCGGGTGACGCGCAATCTGGGCACGCTGCCACGGCCCCATGTGGGTATAAAACTCGCGGCGAAGCTCGAGGACTTCGTGTTTGAGGCGCTCGAGCTCTGCGACGTCGCCGTTTTCGTCGGTGGCGGAAAGGCGGCGCAGTTCTTCGACATCCTTTTCGAGGCGATCAATCTCCTGCTGGCGGTCGAGGGTTTGGGCGCCTTTTTTGGATTTTTTGTCCACGGAACCTCGCGTTAGAGGGATTGTAGAGGACAGGATGGCATTTTTTGGGGGAAGAAGAAAGCGGAAGAGCGAGGGGAGACACCGGTTAAAAACCACGAAAAGAGTTCACCACAGAGGAGCGCAGAGGGCACGGAAAAGGAAGAAAGAAGGGGAAAGAGAAACCTGCACCCGGAAGAGAAGTTCACAGTTGACCGTTTAGAGTTGACAGTGCCCCCACCTCCTAGGAAGCAGCGTTTTCCCGCGAGCTGCCAAGCCTGTGCTACTTAGGAGATGCGCTGGATGGCTTCGTCGGCGCAGATGCGGTCGAGGGCGGCGATGAAGTCGGGGGTGACTTTGATTTTGCGCTGGGATTGGACGACGGCGGTGGTGCCGTCGAGGGCTTTCACTTCGAAGACGACGGTGCTGGGGCCGGCAGCTTTGGCGAAGAGTTCTTCGAGCTGGGCAAGAGAGTCTTCGCTGAGGCGCTGGAGGTCGAGCTTCAGACGAAATTCGGGCGCGCCGTTGGATTCGGCAGCCGTGGCGAGACTGCGCCCTTCCTGGAGCGAAAGACGCGTACCGGCTTCTTCGACCTGCACGCGGACTTTGAGGAGGAGCGGCTGGCCCGGCTTCAGAAGATTTTCGAGGCGCGCGAAACTCTCGGGAAAGGCGAGTAGCTCCTGCACGCCGGTCATGTCCTGCAAAGTGAAGATGGCCCAGCGCGCCCCTTTCTTGGAGCGCATGGGACGTGTGCCGACGATGAGACCGGCGACGGCGATCTCTTTGCCGTTGCGCTGGCCTTCGACTTCGTCGAGAGAGATGGCGCCGAGATCCTTCAGGCGAGAAGCGTACTTTTCGAGAGGGTGGCCGGAGACGTAGAAACCGAGCATGGCATATTCGCTGGCGAGGCGTTGTTCTTCGGTCCAGGGAGCGGCCTCGCGCAGCTCGAAGTGGACTTTGGGTTCGGTAGCAGCGCCGCCAAAGAAGAGGCCGTGCTGGCCGGACTCTTTTGCACGCACGGCGCGCTGAATGGCGGCGATGGCATCGTCCACGGAGGCGAGCATGGATTCGCGCGGGCCGAGCGAGTCCATGGCGCCGCACTTGATGAGGCTTTCGAAGACGCGCTTGTTGAGGAAACGGGACTCGATGCGCTCGCAGAACTCGTAGAGAGATTTGTAGGGGCCCTGCGCGAGGCGGGCATCGCGAATGGCTTTGGCCGTGTTTTCGCCGACATTCTTGATGGCGGCCATTCCGAAACGGATAGAGTCGCCAACCGGAGTGAAGAAGAGATCGCTTTCGTTGACGTCGGGCGGAAGGATGGAAATGCCCATACCGCGGGATTCGTTGATGTACTTGACCTGCTTTTCGGCGTTACCGGTTTCCGAAGTGAGGAGCGCGGCCATGAATTCAACAGGATAGTGCGTCTTGAGATAGGCGGTCTGATAGGCGAGAAGCGCGTAGGCGCAGGAGTGGGATTTGTTGAAGCCGTAGCCGGCGAACTCTTCCATTAGATCGAAGATGTGAACGGCTTTCTTTTCGGGGAGCTTGTTTTTTTCGCAGCCCGCAAGGAACTTGGCACGCTGGGCGGCCATTTCTTCCTTCTTCTTCTTGCCCATGGCCCGGCGGAGGATGTCCGCTTCGCCGAGAGAGAAACTCGCCAGGCGATTGGCGATCTGCATGACCTGTTCCTGATAAAGGATGACGCCGTAGGTCTCCTCGAGAATGTCCTTGAGCTGCGGGAGTTCGTAGCTGACTTTAGTTTTGCCGTGCTTGCGGTTGATGAAGTCGTCGATCATGCCGCCCTGAATGGGACCTGGACGGTAGAGGGCGTTGAGCGCGGTGAGGTCCTCGATACGCGTGGGCTGATAGCGGCGAAGAATGTCTCGCATGCCGTGAGATTCGAATTGGAAGATGGCAGTGGTGTCGCCACGGGAGAAGAGCTTGTACGTAGCTTCATCATCGAGGGGAAGGCCGTCGAGGTCGATTTTGACGTCGCGATTCTGCTCGACCATTTTGACTGCGTCGTAGAGAACGGTGAGCGTGGTGAGGCCGAGGAAATCCATTTTGAGGAGGCCAATGCGCTCGAGGGCGTTCATGTCGTACTGGGTGGTGACTTCGTCGCGGTTGGTCTTGTAAACGGGAACGAGTTCGGTGAGCGGCTGCGGGGAGATGACGACACCGGCCGCGTGCGTGGAGGCGTGACGAGAGAGGCCCTCGAGGCGGAGGGCGACGTTCCAGAGGTCCTTGAAACGCTCGTCGGTATCGATGGCGGATTTGAGCTGCGGCGATTCTTTGATGGCGGTTTCGAGGTCGATGCCAAGCGTGGCGGGGATGAGCTTGGCGAGACGATCGACTTCGGTGTAGGAGATGTCCATGGCGCGGCCGACATCTTTAACGGCGGCTTTCGCAGCCATGGTGCCGAAGGTGATGATCTGCGAGACGTTTTCGCGGCCGTATTTCTGCGTGACGTAATCGATGAGCTCGCCGCGGCGGCGCATGCAGAAGTCGATATCGATATCGGGCATGGAAACACGCTCGGGGTTGAGGAAGCGCTCGAAGAGCAGGTTGTACTGAAGAGGATCGACATCGGTGATGCGGAGCGCGTAGCTGACGAGGCTGCCCGCGGCGGAACCGCGGCCCGGGCCGACGGGAACTTCCTGCGCGCGCGCGTAATGAATGAAATCCCAAACGATCAGGAAGTAGCCCTCGTAGTGCATCTTCTTGATCATTTCGATTTCGGAGGAGAGCCGGGTTTCGTACTCCGAGACCGGATTGCGGAGAAGGTTCTGCTTGGCGAGACGCTCGAGATGCGGGACGCGCTTGGCGAAGCCTTCGCGAGCGACTTTTTCGAAGTAGCTGCCGGGCGTGTGGCCTTCGGGCACCTTGAATTCGGGAAGCGCGTTGGGGACGCGATCGATTTTGACGTTACAGCGAGCGGCGATATCGACGGTGCGAGAAACGGCTTCGGGGACTTCCCGGAAGACGTACGCCATTTCCTGAGCGGTCTTGAAGTAGAACTGGTCGGTGGCGAACTTCATGCGATGTTCGTCGCTCATGGTCTTGCCGGTCTGGATGCAGAGCAAGACTTCCTGGGCGTGGGCGTCGGCGTGATGGAGATAGTGGCAATCGTTGGTGGCGACAAGCGGGATGCCGGTTTCTTTGGAGAGGCGAATGAGCTGGGTGTTGACGCCTTTTTCGATGGGGAGATTCTGGTCCTGAATTTCGAGGAAGAAGTTTCCTTTGCCGAAGATGTCGCGGAGGCGGTAGGCGGTCTCGCGGGCTTTGTCGTACTTGTCGTCGACGATGAGTTCGGTGACGGGGCCGCGGAGGCAGGCGCCGAGGGCGATGAGTCCCTTGGAATGCTTGCTGAGAAGATCGAAGTCGATGCGGGGCTTGTAGTAGAAGCCTTCGAGGAAGCCAGCGGAGACGAGCTTAATGAGGTTGTGGTAGCCCTCGAGATTTTCGCACAGAAGAACGAGGTGATTGCTTCCACGGGTGCCGGGCTCGAAGTCGTCGCGATCTTCGAGGGGCGGGGCGGATTTTTCGCCGCGGTCGTGGCGGGAACCTTTGGCGACGTAGACTTCGCAGCCGATGATGGGTTTGACGTCGCGCTTGCTGGCTTCGTAGAAGAAATTGGCGGCGGCGAAGAGGTTGCCGTGGTCAGTGATGGCGACGGCGGGCATTTTCTGGTGGGACGCTTCGTCGAGGAGTTGGGTGGTTTCGCAGGCGCCGTCGAGAAGGCTGTAGTCCGTGTGGACGTGGAGATGAACAAATTGCGGGTTGCCCATGAAAATTATTTTACGGCGTTGTGAAGGGAATGCGAAGGGAGGGATTGGGAGGGGTGTGGATAACGAAGAAGTGGGGGGAGTGGAGAGAAAAAAAAGAGAAGAAAAGAGAAGAAAAGAGAAGAGAAGAGAAGAGAAGAGAAGAGAAGAGAAGAGAAGAGGAAGAGTTCGCCATAGAGGACAAAGAGGGCACAGAGAACACGGAGATAGAGAAGAGAAAACGGAGTTTGGGCGAGTAGGAGAGAGTTGAAAGTTCAAAGTTCAAAGTTCAAAGTTGAGAAACCCGCACTCTTGAAAAGCAAAGGGTGCGGCACCCCGCTGGCATGAGAGCCAGCGCTACGTGGAAGAGGGAAGCGACAAACTCGAGAGCCCACATGCAAGACCGGCATGTGGGGCACCCGGCGGGTCCTACAAAAGCATAAGAAATCAAGAGGAAAGCCGCAGGGCTCGCAAAAACGCTCACCCTGCGCGACAAGACGGCGTCGTAAAGCCGCCCCCAAAAAAGTTGAAGAAAACCCAAGGGCTTACATGCAAAAGGGGCATGTGCGCCAGACGCGCGACGATCCCAATTTTGGGAGTTATTTTTTGAGTTTGGGTTTTGGTGGCTCTTTGGCGGGTTTGGGCTTGCCTTCGGGTTTGGGGGCGGTTCCCTTCCCTTTGGACAAGGCAGCGTGGGCGTGCGCGTGCTTGTCGGCTTTGCCAAGCTTCTTTTCTTTTTCCTTCTTTTTGGGGGCTTCTTTGATGCCGGAGAGTTTGCGGAGGATTTTCTCTCGCTCTTCGGGAGTTTTGCCGCGACCGTTCAATTGGATGGCGAAAACCTCGTCGATGATCTGATCGAACTTAGGACCGCGAGGCATGCCGAGGGTTTCGAGCTCGGTGACGACGGCGGGCAGAGCCTGGCGGATGGGACGCCACTTGTTGAGGAAGGCCTTCAGTTTGGAGACGGCGGCGGAGTTGTTGGATTCGGCGATGAGATAGGCGACGACATCGAGAGGGAGCTTTTCGATATACCGGTAGGCTTCGATGGGAGTTTTGGCTTTTTTGCCGGCGAGGTCTTTCTGTGCTTCGAGAGCGGTTTCCGGAAATTCCTGGATGGTTTCGATTTCGGCGGTGCGGAAGCCGAGTTTGGAGAGGACGTTGCTTACTTCGCGATCTTTCAGGCGGCCGAGGATGGCGAGCATCATGGGGCTGGCGAGTCGAGGACGGAATCCGGCCATAAAGAGTTCGTCGCGGACTTTGAGAAGGCGCGAGATGGCGTCGTAGTCAGGATGCTTTTTGGCGATGAGCGGGTGGACGAGTTCGAGGAGATCCTGCTCGTGCCACTCCTTGAGGGTGAGATGGGGACGCTCTTCGCGGGCGAGGCCGCGGAGTTCGTGTCCGGCATCTTCGGGCGTGATGGTTTTCTGCAGCTCGCGTTCGATGGCGAGGTTGAACCATTCCTGCGTGCGGGACTCGAGCTTGAAGCCCATGCGAGCGGCCATGCGGAGCGCGCGGAGAAGACGGACGGGCTGGTTGGTGAAGCTGTGGATGGTGAGGGCGCGGACTTCGCCGTGTTCGATGTCCGAGAGCCCGTTGGTGGGGTCGAGAAGAAGGCCGCGCGAAGCGGGATTGAGAGAGATGGCGATGGCGTTGAGAGAGAAGTCACGGCGGCGGAGGTCCTCCATGATGGTGGACCAGCGAATTTCGGGACGCGTGCCGGGACGGACGTAGTATTCATCGCGCGCGGCGGAGATGCTGCCGTCGACGTCCCCGGCGAAGAGCATTTCGACGTGGCGGAGTTTTTCGTCCTCGGAAAGGACTTTGGCGCCACCCTTTTCGAGTTCGCGAGCCATCTTGGAAGGATTGCCTTCGATGGTGAAGTCGAGATCGCGGAGCGTGGCGCCGGTGATGAGGTCGCGGACGGTTCCGCCGGTGAGATAGACGTTGAAGCCCATGGCAGCGGCCAACTCCTGGACGCGGAGCATGGCGGCGCGCTGCTCCGGAGAGAGGCGGCTTTCGAGTAAGAACATGTAGTCTGGCATTGCGTTCCTCAATGAAAAAGTAATCGATAATCAGCAACCGGCGATCAGCGACCAGCGAGTAGATATCCGTCGCTGGAGCGCGCGTTCCTGGCTGCTGTGTTGCTACTGCTTGTTTCTTGGGCCCTTCCCTGCTGTTTGCCCTACGGTTGCCTGGTTTGAATCTGCGACCAGCGACCGGATATCGGATAACAGTAATTCTCGGGGCTAAAGCCGCCTCTCCCCGGCTGAAGTCGGGGGCTTCCACTTCCCCTACGTTCCGTCATTTCTATCGAGGAGGAAGAGAGATTCATCGCACAAAAACCATGCGATGAAGAAGAGTGCCCCGCTTCGCTCGGAATGATGGATTTGTGGCTTTTGCTCCTGGTTGCGTCTCCTTATTGTGAACTACCGACTACAGACTTCTGACTACAGACAACGAACTACGGAATACAGACTGCTATCAAGCGCGCGGATGATGAGCCTTATAAATCTGCTTCAGGCGCTCCTCCACGACGTGGGTATAGATTTGCGTCGTAGAGATATCGCTATGGCCGAGCATCAACTGAACGGAGCGAAGATCAGCGCCACGCTCGAGAAGATGCGTGGCAAAACTGTGGCGCAGCATGTGGGGCGTGAGCGCCACACGGATGCCGGCATGACGGCCGTAGGTGGAGAGAATCTTCCAAACGCTCACCCGGCTGAGACGGCCACCGCGCCGATTGAGAAAGAGCACGGGAGATTGCGAGGCCTGGTTCTTGCCGAGAAGCTTGGGGCGGGCGTCGCGGAGATAACGGTCGACGAGATGCATGGCCTTTTTGCCTACGGGAACGATGCGCTCCTTGTTGCCCTTGCCGATGCAGCGGACGCAGCCGACGGCACGGTCGAGATCCATGACGCGGAGACCGGTAAGTTCGGAGACGCGAAGGCCACTGGAATAGAGGACTTCAAGCATGGCGGCATCGCGAAGACCGATGGGGGTTTTCTGGTCGGGCTGAGCGAGAAGCTTTTCGACCTCCTCGATGCGGAGATAGCCGGGCAAAGAGCGGCGGACTTTGGGCGACTCAAGGTTGAGGGTCGGATCGTCTTTGATGAGCTCCTGGATTTGCGCGAAGCGGAAAAAGTTGCGCAGGGTGACAAGATGACGGGCTACGCTGCGGCTCTCGAGCTTCTGGCGATAGAGACCAGCGAGGAAGTCGACGAGGTCGTCCGGACTCACTGCAGCGAGAGTCAGCTTGCGTGTCTTGGCGAAGGCTTCGAACTTGTGCATGTCTCGCCCGTAGGCTTCGACGGTATTCGGAGAGAGGCCCTTCTCCACGCGAACGTGGGTCAGAAAGGCGGAGATGGCAGCAGAGATTTCCATCAGGAACCAGCCAATTCTTCGGCGGTCTCACGCCGGGTAGCGATGCCGTAGACTTCTTCGATCTCCGGGCAACGGAAGAGCCAGGTGAGGCCGATGTAAAGCAAAGTGGCCCCGCCAATCAGCGCGATGAAAACAAGGAGTTGAGTGAAGAACGCGGATTGAAGGGTGTAATTGGCAAAGTGATTGCCGATCATGCAGCCGACACCCATAAGGGCGGCACAGAGCGTAATTTTGCCGATGGAACGGAAGATTTCGAGAGTGCCGAGAGCGCCATAACGGAGACGGAAGATGATGAAGAGCGTGAAGAAGTCAAACAGAGTGGCGAGGACGGTGGCAAGGGCCGGGCCGCCATTCTGGAAGCGATGGTAAAGGTAGGTGGAATAGAGAAAGGCGAGGTTGAACCCGATATTTAGAAAGAAAGAGATAATGCCAATAATGACGGGCGTTTTCGTGTCTCTGGCGGAGTAGAACGCGGGAACCACGAGCTTGACGCAGGCTAGCGCGGGAAGTCCAGCAGCGTAATAGAGGAGCGGACGCGCGGTGAGGCGAGTGGATTCGGCGACGAATTGACCATGCTGGAAGAGCATGCGGATGATGGGCTCGCGGAGGATCATCAGGCCAATGGCGGCGGGGATGGTAATGTAGGCGACGATGCGAACGGCGAACGTAAGCGTGCGTTTGAGGCCCTCGAAGTCGTTGGCAGCGGCTTGATGGGACATCATGGGTAGGATAGCAGTGGCGACGGCAATGGCATAGCCTCCGAGAACGAGCTCCATGACGCGATCGGAGACATAGAGAGCGGCGACGCTGCCCCGAGGCATGCGGGGAGTGGTGGCAAAGAAAGTATCAACGTAGAAGTTGATCTGGGCCACACCCATGCCGAAGAAACGGGGGAAGATCACCTGGGCAAAATTCTTGATGCCTGGATGATTGAAGGAAATGCCGAAATCGAAGCGCATGCCCTGACGAACAAGCTGCGGAACCAGGATGAGGAACTGAAGAGCGCCACCGACCAGGACGCCCACCGCAAGAGAAATGGCGGGGCTGCTGAAGTAATGCCAAACGATTCCGATCGAAAAGATGATGATGGAGAGATTCTGCAAGGCGGTTGTGGAGGCGGGGAGGGCGAACTTGTGGAAGGAGTTGAGAATGCCCATGCCGAGAGCGGCGAGTCCGGCGAAGAAGAGGTAGGGGAAGATGACGCGATTCAGGGCGATGGCTTCGGCCATGCTGGCGGCGCGGTCCTGGGGGCTGGCGAAGGACTGAATGACGACGGGAGAAAAGATGACGCCAAGGACGGTGACGACGGCAAGGACGAGGGCAAGTGTCCAAAAAAGGCGATTGGCGAAGAGCCAGAGTTCGTCGTTGGAAGACTTGCGCATGTAGCTGGTAAAAACGGGGATAAAGGAGGCGGTGACCACGCCGTCACCGACGAGGCGGCGGAAAAGGTTGGGGAGACGGTAGGCAAGGACAAAGGCGTCTGCGGAGAGGGTGGTGCCAAGAAGGAAGGAGATGCGCTGGTCCCGAACGTAGCCGAGTACACGGCTGACGATGGTAACCAGCGAAATAATGGACGCGAATTTAAGGATTTCCTTCTTCTCGGTCAAAGGCGGCCCTCAGGGACCTAAACCCAATAAAGACAATAACTTGACAGGAAAGTCGAGGTTAAATTAACATAACCTTCGATTTTCCGCAATTGTTTCGTGAATTTTGACGAAAAAGGTCCGTTTGAAGAGCAAAAGCCCGGCCTCTACACATAAAAAGGTAGTGATTGAGCTCCTCGAAAAGAAGCTGCTGCGGGGGTACCTGAACCCGAGTCGGCTGGCGCAGGCGGAGAGCCTGGACCTGTTGACGCAGGAAGGGACGCATGAAGAGGTGCCGCTGGAGAAGGTGCGCGCGGTGTATTTTGTGCGAGACCTGAGAGACGACATCGAAATGGAACGGAAGAGCTTTTTGAGTCGGCCGAAGCTGGATGGGCTGTGGGTGCGGTTGAGGTTTCTGGATGGAGAGAGTCTGGAAGGAGTGATCCCGAACGATCTGCTGGGACTGCAGGAGAATGGGTTGCAGATGACGCCGCCGGATTTTCATTCGAACACAGACCGGATTTTTGTGCCGCGGACAGCGTTGACGGAGTTTACGGTATTGGGAGTGGTAGGGATTGCTCGGCGGAAGCCGGCGGCAGCGGAGCCACAGCCGCGGTTGTTTGAGGAGGAGTGAGGAGATAGTGGCGAGAAGAAGGATAAAGAAGGACTCACAACAGAGAGCACGGAGGTCTGAAAAGGAGAGCAAGACGCAATTCGGCAGGAGAGGTTAACGCGGAGAGGGAGAGCGCAGAGAAGCGCGGGGCGAAGGAAAGATGATCGCAGAGGACAGACAGAGAGGGCACGGAGAGTTGCGAGGCGGCGGGCAAAGGCTAGGGTGAGGGTGTGCCATATCTTTATAGGTACGTGCGGGATCCTGCATATATACAAGGAAACGAGCCGAAAGCGTAGAATGCCCGGCGGAGGACGGGCGCGTGCCGACCGACGAGACAATAGACGAACACCTCGATAACGAGCGATTGTGTCAGGCGGTTTCTCCGAGCGGACAAGTGTGCGGGTTCCCGGCAACGGTTCGTTGCACGACCTGCGGGAAGTGGTTTTGTGATGCGCACGCGGAGGACGAACAATGGCATGCCTGCGTGCTGTCGCCCGGATTTGGGTGAAAGCAGCGGCGAGAAAGAAGAGAAGAAAGATTCACAACAGAGAGCAAAAAGGGAAGACGCAGGGAACACGGAGAGTTGGGTGGCGCGTGAGGAAAAGCTAAGAGAAAAGCGCACGAGCGGTTCTGCTCAGGATAAGTCCCTCCTGCGTAAGACAAGTGGATGGCCGACTCTGCAAGAGTAAAACCAAGATACGACAAGCAGTTCTTCAGGGGCTAACGCCCCTAGGTCAGTAACAGCGTATGTCGGAGCTGAAGCTCCGACCCCTGAAGAAAGAATTAACAGAAGGCACGGGTCTGAAGACCCACCACCACACGAGCAAAAGGGGCCACTACAACCCAAGACCCACCTTCAGAAACCGAAGGTGGGGCACCCGCAAGCCAGGGCTACATGGCAGCAAAAAGAGAGAGGGTGTCGCGCCTACGGCACTCTTGAGCCTGCAAAGCTCAGATGAGACGCCCCAGGAAGTTCACAGTTGACGGATTACAGTTCAGAGCCAAAAAAAACAATACAGACGACGCCCGCCTTCAAAAAGCGCCAGTGGGTGCGCTAGTCGGTGGCGGTGGCGGTGTGCGCCTTCACGGGGACTTCGGTGACGGCGGCGGTCTTGCCGAGGGTGAGCATTTGCTCGGCGGTAGTGGTGGCGAAAAGGTGCATGCCGCGAGCGACGATGCCGGTCCATCCGGTCTGGTGGCTGGCGCCGAGACCGGCGCCATTGTCGCCGTGGAAATATTCGTAGAAGAGGATGAGGTCGCGCCAGTGGGGGTCTTCCTGGAATTTCTTGGCGCCGCCGTAGACAGGACGGTGACCATCCTTGTTTCGCAGGAAGATGCTGGCGAGGCGGCGCGTCAGTTCTTCGGCGACCTCGTACAGGTTCATCAGACGTCCGGACCCGGTAGGACATTCGATGGTGAAGCCGTTGCCGTAGTACATGTAATACTGCAGCAGAGCGCGGATGATCAGGACATTGACGGGCATCCAGATGGGGCCGCGCCAGTTGGAATTGCCGCCAAACATGCCGGTGTCCGATTCCGCGGGGAGATACGAGACGCGATAGTCCTGCTCCCCCACGCGGAATTCGTAGGGATGCTGTTCGTGATAGCGGCTGAGCGCACGGATGCCGTACGAGCTGAGAAATTCATCTTCATCGAGCATTCTCTGCAACACGCGGCGGAGCCGGTCTTGATTGAGAATGGAGGCCAAGCGGCGGTTCGCGTAACCCGTCTCGGAAGGGTTGTGGATGAATGCGCCGAGCTCCGGGCGGAGGCGGAGAAAGCGCTGCAACTGTTCGCGCATTTCCGGGTACTTGGCGAGGATGCCTCCATCAAATTCCGTAACCGCGCAGAAAGGAAGCAGACCGACCATGGAGCGGACTTTCAGACGCTGGGAGGTGCCATCCGGGAGTCGCAGAACGTCGTAGAAGAAGCCGTCCTCTTCGTCCCACATGCCGGTTCCCGCGCCGGTGTTCATCATAGCTGAAGAGATCCAGAGGAAGTGTTCGGTGAACTTCACGCACATATCCGCATAAGCGGGGCGCTCCAGGGCAAGGGCCGCGGCGATCTCCATCATGTTTTGACAGAAGAGCGCCATCCAAGCGGTGCCATCTGCCTGCTCGAGATAGCCGCCGGTGGGCAAAGGCGCGCTGCGATCGAAAACGCCGATGTTGTCCAAACCGAGAAAGCCGCCTTCAAAGGTGTTCTTGCCGGTGCGATCCTTGCGGTTCACCCACCAAGTGAAATTGAGCAAGAGTTTCTGGAAACTTAGATCCAGCCAGTCCATGTCACCTTTGCCGCGCCGGACTTGTTCGAGGCGGTACGTGAAGATCGTGGACCAGGCGTGGACGGGAGGGTTCACGTCGCTAAAATTCCATTCGTAAGCGGGGAGT
>Ga0187772_10001201_pt1 | contig 12158 bp, 8 predicted proteins | sample 0116_SJ02_MP15_2_FD_133137 | JGI IMG/M metagenome (GOLD analysis project Ga0187772, IMG submission 133137) | Tropical peat soil microbial communities from peatlands in Department of Meta, Colombia - 0116_SJ02_MP15_20_MG | ecosystem: Environmental > Terrestrial > Soil > Wetlands > Peat | place... | reverse complement strand
TCAAGGAAGGGGGCGAGCCGACGATACGTGAGCGCAGCGACCAGAAGGGGGTCGGGCCGGCCGGGAGCATCATCGTCTACCGGAGTCGGCTCAAGGTCGGAGACGAGGTCGTCGTCACCGGCCGCACCGAGCCGTTCGCGAGCCGGGTCCGGGGGATCTACCGGCCCGCGCCCGCCCGGCCGGGAAGGGACGCTCGCGTCGGCCGGCTCGAGTCCCTGGAGGAGGTCGTCGCTGCCGCGGGCGTCTACCTCGCCGCCCCCGGGATCGAGGAAGCGATGCCGGGCGGACTGCTGAAGGTCGTCCGGGACTCCGAGGAAGCCGAGGCGGTCCGCGCCGAGCTGGTCGAGGCGTCCCACCCGGTCGCGCAGCTCGCCGAGAGCGGCGTCGCGGTCTTCGCCGACACGCTCGGCGGGCTCGAGGCGCTCGCGTTCGAGTGCCGGGAGAAGAAGATCCCGATCCACGAGGCGGGGGTCGGGCCCGTCGGCCGGTCGACCGTGATGCGGCAGTCGACCGTGCGGGAGGCGACGCACCGTGCGGTCCTCGCGTTCGGCGTGCCGGTCCTTCCGGACGCGGCCGCCGAGGCCGGCGACGCGGTCCGGATCTTCCGCGCGGACGTGATGTACCGGGCGATCGAGGAGTACCAGGCCTGGCGGCAGGCGCGCCAGCGCGAGGTCGAGGTCGCCCGATGGGCCGAGCTCGTTCGACCGGCGAAGCTCCAGGTCCTGGAGGGGTTCATCTTCCGAGCCTCCAAGCCCGCGATCGTCGGGGTCCGCGTGCTGGGCGGAGTCCTGCGTCCGGGCGTGCGGCTGATGCGATCGGACGGCACCGAGGTGGGTCTGCTGAAGGCGCTCCAGCAGGAGAACAGCTCGGTCAGCGAGGCCGCGGAGGGGCTCGAGCTCGCAGCGTCGATCGACGGCGCCGTGATGGGACGGAACCTCCGGGAGAAGGACGTCCTCTGGGTCTCCCTTCCGGAGGCGGCGGCGCGGGCCCTCAAGGACCAGCCGCTGACGCCGACCGAGCGCACGATCCTGGACGAGGTCGTCCGGATGCGGCGGTCCGTCCACCCGTTCTGGGGCCAGTGAGCCGTTACGCGGGGGGCTCCGGTCCGACCGGGCCGGGTGGCCGTTCCTCCGGCTCGGGGCCCAGGTCGCCCTCAGCCCCGTAGACGCCGGAAGGGAGGAAGAGCCCCAGGTACAGCACGACCGCCCCGATCCCCGTCAGAAGGCTCCCGCCGACCATCGTGATGGCGAACGGAACGAACGGCAGGGTCTGCGGCCCCGCGTGGTACTGCTCCGTGAACGCCGCCGTGAAGTTCACGGACTGGTTATGCAGGACCCCCGCGTAGACGACCAGCTCGTAGAGGGAGTCCGCAGACCCCGTCGCGCTCCAGTGCCCCGAGGAGTTCCCGAGCCACAGGCGAAGCGGAGGGGTGTCGACGCAGATCCCCGGGGCCTGGGTGCAGACGCGCGCCGAGTACCAGGTCACGTTGACCGTCCCGGTCGCCGACCAGGAGAGCGTGAGGGTCGCCGGGTCGCTCGCCGAGGCAGGCAGCAGGAACGAGCGCCAGTCGCCCCCCGGGAGACCGACCACGTCCGACGACCCGGTGCGCTCCAGCGGGGGATTGTCGCCCGGGTAGAGGATACCGACGATCACGGCGGCCCCCACCACCGCAAAGGCGACCCCGACGGCGATCAGGCCCGGTCTCATGGGCCGACCGCGAGGCCGGCGCCCGCTTTCCTCCTTCGCCCCCCCGGGGGGGGCCGGGGTGGCTCCGCGTACCGCGCCAGGGATCCTCGACCTCCGGAACGCAGGGGAACCCGAGATAACCTCCGGTAACCCCCGGGCGTGCCGTGCTATGGCATGGACACAAGCTAATATCTCATGAGGACCGTGCTGTAGGCATGCCTGAGAGCCGGGCTCGGGCAGACGTTGCGGAGGGCACGGCGCCCCCGTGTCCTCTCTGTCAGAGCACCCACCGTATCGTGGACCTCGCACGGTCCGAGACTCACTGCGCGGAGTGCGGGCTCGTCTTCGACTCCGCCGGCATCGTCAACGAGGCGCCCGTGGCAGCGCCAGAACCCACGTCCGAGGGCAGCGGCCGAGGGATCGGACCGTTCGTCCGCCCAGGGGGCTCCCGACGGCCTCTGGGGTCGACGCTCTCCCTGAGCCGCGACGGCCAGGGACGCCGCCTGGATTGGCGGCGGCGGTACGAGTTCCAGCACCTTCGCCGGGTGATGCAACGCCAGACCGCACGGGTGGGCGACGCCTCCACCGAGCGGTCCCCCGCGCACGGGGAGATCGTGGCAGCGGGCGAGCGTCTCGGCCTTCCCACGGTCGTCGTCGACGAGGCCGAGCGGGTGTTCCGCGACGCCCGCCAGGCTGGGGTGTTCCGAGGACGGGGCCTGCCGGCCTGCGTCGGGGCGGCCGTCTACGCCGCGTGCCGCCGGTACATGATCCCGAGGACCCTGGGAGAGGTCTCCACCGCGGTCTCCGCCCGTCGCTCGGAGGTCGGCCGGACGTTCAAGATGGTCCATCGGGGCGCCCGCGTCGACATCCCCAGCATCGGGACGAAGGCGTTCCTAGCACGCTACGCGCAGGAGCTGGCCCTCTCCTCGGAGGTCCGCTCGACGGTCGAGGGGATGCTCGACGCAACCCGAGAGGACCCCGAGCTCTCGGGGCTGAGCCCGCACGGCCTGGTGGCGGCGCTGATCTACCTCGCCGCGGAGCGCAACGGCGAGCACCGCTCCCGCGCGCAGGTTGCCAGGGTCAGCAGCGTCACCGAGGTGACGCTCCGCTCGACCTGCCGTCTCGTGGAGAAGCTCTACGCGGAAGGGGCGGTCCGCAGCGCGGCCCCTACTTCGTGAGGTAGTAGCCCGCGGCCTTCTCGCGGACCTTGCGGTGGGCCCAGCCCTTCGCCTGCAGCTCCTGCAGCGCGTTCATCACCATCGTCTTCGGGAGCTTCGCCGACTGGGTGATCCGCTCCGCGGTGCCCATCTTGTCCTCGGAGGCCATGGCGAGGTCCTTCATCGCCTTGTAGACCTTCACCGCGTTGGGCGAGACCTCGTCCTCGATCGCCATGGTTCCGTCGCTCCGGGGGCCGCCGGACCCCGCCGAGCAGATAATGCCTGCGCTGTTCGGGCCGCGTAGCCCCGGTACAGCGCGAGCGCCGGCGGTCGCCGCCGCTCGGCGGCGAGCCGTGATAGGGAGGGCCGTGCTCTCCGGCGCATGGTCCTTCAGGCCAAGGACATCATGGACCGGAACCTCCTCACGGTGGACGAGGAGACCGACGTGCTCGCGGCGGCCCAGAAGATGGTCGCTGCGCGCAAGGGCTACGCGGTGCTGACGCGCGGGAGCGGCGCAGCCCTCGCCGGCATCGTCACCGAGTGGGACTACCTCGAGAAGGTCGTCGCCGCGGGGGTCCCGCCGGCGACGTTGCGGGTGAAGCAGATCGGCTCGCCGACCGTGCACAGCTGCCTGCCCGAGACGCCGACCGATGAGGTCGCCTCGATGATGGCAACGCTCGGGATCCGTCGGATCGTCGTCCAGGCGGGGGACCAGGTCGTCGGCATGATCACGTCCCGCCAAGTCATCGCGGTCTTCCGCCAGTACGTCGACAAGCTGAGCGCCCAGATCGCCGGCTACCACGTGGACGCGAACCCACCGGGCTGACCGAGGCCGCTCGACGCGATGGGCCATCGTCCCTTCCCCCTGCCGCCGTCCCGGCTGGAGCCCGGCGTCAGCCGGTTGCGCTGAACGGGGGAGGCGATCGTGGAGTACAAGTGGAAGGTGCTCACGAACACGACGGTCGCGACCCTGATGTCGTCGATCGACGGCAACATCGTCCTGATCTCGCTCCCGACGATCGGCCGGCAGCTACCTGGAACGAACGCGACGCTCCTGCTCTGGATCCTGCTCGGCTACTCGCTGGTCACCGCCGTCGTGCTCCTCAACTTCGGCCGCCTGTCCGACATCTTTGGCCGCGTCCGGCTGTACATCCTCGGCTTCGCCATCTTCACCGGGGGGTCGGCGCTCTGCGGCCTGTCGCAGACCGGGCTCGAGCTCGTGCTGTTCCGGCTCGTCCAGGCGGTGGGCGCGGGCTTCCTCTTCTCCAACTCCGCCGCGATCATCACCGACGCGTTCCCCCCGAACGAGCGGGGCCGGGCCCTCGGCGTCAACCAGGTCTCGATCGTTGCGGGCTCGGTGGCCGGTCTCGTCCTGGGGGGCTTCATCACCTCGACGATCGGCTGGCGCTGGATCTTCTACGTCAACGTCCCGATCGGCCTGTTCGCCACCCTGAGGGCCCGCGCGACCCTGCGCGAACTGGCCCGACCCGAGTCGACCGCGAAGATCGACTGGGCCGGCAACGTCGTGTTCGCCGGCGGTCTCGCGATCCTCCTCATCGGCATCACGCTGGGGGCCCTGGGTCAGGTCTCCGAGACCCTCGCCCTCGGGCTCGTCGGGGCCGGCCTCGCTCTCCTGGTCGCGTTCATCTTCCTCGAGCTGCGGGAGCGGCACCCGATGCTCGACCTCAGCCTCTTCCGGAACCGACAGTTCAGCGCCAGCGCCCTCGCGATGTTCCTCAACGCGCTCGCCCGGGGCGCCTTCGCCTTCATCCTCGTCTTCTACCTCCAGGGGCCTCCGAGGTTCCTCAGTCCCCTGACCGCCGGGCTCTACCTCGTGCCGGTCTCGGCCTCCCTCGCCACGTTCGGTCCGGTCAGCGGCTGGCTGTCGGACCGGTTCGGGCCGCGGCCGTTCCTGCTCGCGGGTCTGGTCGTCTCCGGAGGCGGGTTCGTTTGGCTTGCGACGATCGGGCCGGACGCCACGTTCCTTCAGCTGTTCGCGCCGCTGATCCTGGTCGGGTCCGGCATGGGGCTGTTCGCCGCCCCGAACCGCGCGGCGATGATGACCGCGGTCCCGCCAACCCGCCGGGGGGTGGCCTCCGGTACGGGGATCACCCTCGTCAACACCGGTGCGACGATCAGCCTGGGGGTCACCCTCGTGATCATGTCGAGCGCCCTCACGCGGCCGGAGATCCAGGCGATCTTCCTCGGCACAGCCACGAGCGGGATGGCCTTCACGGCCGGCCCGCAGTTCCTCCAGGCGATCCACACGATCTTCCTGGTCTCCACGGCACTGGTCCTGGTCGCGCTGGTGCCGGCCGTCCTGCGGGGCGGCCGACGCACGGGCCCTTCCGAGATCCCGCCACCGCCCGCGATCGACTGATCAGGGGCCCCGCCGCCCTCGCGCCCCGGATGGAGGGACCGTGCGACGCAGTGGCAGGCCCTTAAAAACACCAACTGAATGATTAAGTACCGTGACCTCGTAGATTCCATTGCCACTCGGGCCCCGGCGGGGTGCACTCGCCCACCACCCCCCCTCCCCGCCGGGGGTGGCTCCGAGGCGTCCCGGGTGGCGTCTGAGCGATGGGCGGGGGCGCCTCGCGCCCATCGCCCCGCCGAAGGGGGGAAGGATCCGGCTGGGCTCCCGGCCTATCGGGCCGGGTGGCTCTGAAGGAACGCCCGGAGCCGTTCGGCGAGGCGGCCCTCGAGGTCGTCGTAGTCGTAGGAGACGTTCACGATAGGCTGCGGCACCTTCACAAGCCGGGCGAGGTCTACGGGGCTCCCGTCCAGGACGATCTCGGCCCCCGAGGCCCGGATGGTCGCCTCGAGCTCGCGGACCTGCGCCGGGGAGTAGCCCATCGCCGGCAGGACCTTGCCCAGGTGCGGGTACTGAGCGTATACCCCGGCGATCGACCCCACGGCCCCCGGTCGGGCATCGACGATCTCGGCGCCGTTCGCCCGCGCAAGGAGGGTGGCCGCCCCGAACGCCATGCCGCCGTGCGTCAGGGTCGGACCATCCTCCACGACAAGGACCTTCTTGCCCTTGAGGTGGCCAGGGTCCTTCGCCGAGACCCGCAGCGCCCCCCGAACGACGGTCGCCCGAGGATTGACCGCCCGGGCGTTCGCCTCGACGGTTCGGACGCCCTCGGACGGGGCCGAGTCGGTCTTGCTGACGACGATCACGTCCGCCATCCGGAAGTTCGTCTCACCAGGGTAGTAGGCCAGCTCATGCCCCGCCCGGTGCGGGTCGGCGACGACCAGGTGGAGGTCGGGGGCGAAGAACGGGAGGTCGTTGTTCCCGCCGTCCCACAGGACGATGTCCGCCTCCTTCTCCGCCGCCCGGAGGATCCGCTCGTAGTCGACCCCGGCGAAGACCACGACGCCCTCGGCAAGGTGAGGCTCGTACTCCTCCCGCTCCTCGATCGTGCACTTGGCCCGGTCCAGGTCCTCCGCCGTGGCGAACCGCTGCACGGCCTGCGCGCCCAGGTCCCCGTACGGCATCGGGTGGCGGACCACCACCACACGATGGCCGGCCTCCCGCAGCTTGCGCGAGACGTAGCGGGTGAGCGGGCTCTTTCCGGCCCCCGTGCGGACGGCGCAGACGCTCACGACAGGCCGGGACGATCGCAGCTCGGTCTCGCGGGGCCCGGCGAGGGAGAAGCTCGCGCCCGCCGCCATCGCGGTTGACGCCTTGTGCATCACCTCGGTGTTCGGCAGGTCGGAGTAGGCGAGCATGACCTCGTCGACCATCTCCCGTCGCACGAGGTCGGTCAGCTCCGCTTCCGGCACGATGGGGATCCCGTTGGGATACCCGGGCCCGGCAAGCGACGGCGGGTACGTGCGGCCGGCGATATCCGGGATCTGGGCTGCGGTGAACGCCACCACCCGGACCTCGGACCTCCCGCGGAAGAGGACGTTGAAGTTGTGGAAGTCGCGGCCGGCGGCGCCCAGGATCACAAGCTTGCGTGGCGACATGCGGCCGTCCGGTGTCGGGGGAGACTAAAGCCCCGGGGTCACCCCTGCTTGACCGGTGGTCGAATAACCCTCGACACCCGGCCCCCGGAGAGGTATATGGCGAGCCCCGGGCTCCGGCGGACGTGAGCCGAGGGTCGTCCGTCGCCCCCGTCTGGACGGCGGTTACCGGGGCGATCGCAGTGGGGGTTCTGCTCGCCGTCCCCCTCGGGCTCGTCCCCTGGGCTGCCCCCGAGCCCACCGGCTTCGGCACCCACGGGCTGATCCCCCTGGACGCCACGCCCGACCGGGGCCCGCGAGCGGACCAAGCTGCGGGCACCACGACGGTCCCTGCCCCGGCCTCGCCGCCGCTGCTGCCGGCGCTGTCGGCGACGGACCCTGTCGGGTTCGAGCCGCGGAACGCGACGTGGGACCCGGCGAACGGTCTGGTGTACGTCCTCAACGGGCTTTCGGGCAACGTGAGCCTGCTCCGGGGCCACACGGTGGTCGGGTCGCTGTCGGTCGGTCACGGGCCCTTGGGCAGCGCGTACGACCCGACCTCCGGCAACGTCTACGTCACCGACGGGAACGGGACGGGGGTCGCCGTCCTTCGCGGCGTCGCCAAGGTCGGGACCGTGGGGCTCGGAAAGACGCCGTTCGCCGTGGTGGACGACCCGGGCGCGTCGGCGCTGTTCGTCACGGAGCCGTCCGCGGATCGCGTCGCCGTCCTCCAGAACACGAGCGTCCTCGGGACCATCCCGGTCGGCTCCGACCCGACCAACGCGACGTTCGACGCGGCAGATGCCGAGGCCTATGTCTCCGAGTCCAACGCGAGCGCGGTCGGGGTACTGTCCACGTCCGCGCTCGTCGCCTCCGTCCCGGTCGCCGGCGAACCCGGCGCGCTGGTCTACGACGCGGCCGGAGCGGCGGTCTACGTCGCAAGCCCGGCGGCGGACACCGTCACCGAGATCGCAGGGAGCGGCGTCGTCTCCAGCCTGGTCCTGGGCGCGGCGCCGACGGCCCTCGCCTACGATGCCTGCCAGGGCTGGGTGGACGTCCTCGAGGCGTCGACCGGCGAGATGGTGATCCTGAACGGCACGGCGGTGGTCGCCACGATCGCTGTAGGGCCGGACCCGACCGCGGCGACGTGCGACCGGGTGAATGGCTACGTGTACGTCGCGGACGGCGCCTCCTCCAACGTCACGGTCCTGGACGGCACGACGGTCCTTGGCCTCGTTCCGGTCGGTTCGGAGCCGGACGGCTTCGCGGTGAACGAGACGAGCGGGGTCGCCTACGTGCTGGACCAACTCTCCGACAGCGTCAGCGTCCTCAACGAGGTCGACTCCCTCGGCACGCGGTCGATCGCGGGGGCCCCCACGACCGCTCTGTTCGACCCGGCGACGGGCCTGGTGGACGTGGCCCTCGCGACGCTGGGGGCGGTGGCCGAGTACAGCGGCCCCGTGCTCGTCCGGACGGTGCCGGTCGGCCTCGACCCTGCTGCCCTCGCCTACGACCCGGCGGACGCCGAGGTCTATGTCGCGAACTCCGGCTCCTCCAACGTTTCCATCCTGAATGCCACGGGCCTGGCCGCCACCGTGCCGGTAGGCCCGGATCCCTACGCCCTCACGTACGATGCGCTGTCGAAGACGGTCGACGTCGTCGACGCGGGCAACGACACGGTCGCGGTCCTGAACGGCACCGCCGTGGACGCGACGGTGGGCGTCGGTCTCGACCCTCGCGCGCCCGTGTACGACGCAGCGAACGGGAACGTCTACGTGCCGAACGCGGCCTCCGGCAACGTCAGCGTCCTCCACGGCCCGACCGTGCTCGCCTCTGTATCGGTCGGGTCAGGACCATTGGCCGTCGCGGTCGACCCCTCTTCCGGGCTGGCCTACGTGGTCGACTCGGTGGCCGACCTGGTCACTGTCCTCTCCGGGGCGAGCGTGAGCGCCACGCTCGCGGTCGGTTCCGACCCCTCAGGGGTCGTCTTCGACGCCGCGGACGGCGCGGTCGACGTGCTGAACAGCGGCTCCGACAATGTGAGCGTGGTCTCAGGGTCGACGGTCGTCTCGACCATCGGCCTCGGCTCTTTGTCCCCGACGGCCGGGCTGTTCGACCCCTCCGACGGGTTCGTTGTCGCGGTCGGCGTCGGGGGTCAGGCTGCCGTCCTTGGGTCGGCCACCGTCGCGGGCTTCGTCAACCTGACCGGGAACCCCGCGACCCCGAGCTACGATGCGGTGGACGGTCAGCTCGCCATCCCGGACCCCATCGCGGACGGCTTGACCGTTCTCGGACCTTCGGCCTTCCCGCTCGTCTTCTCGGAGAGCGGGCTGCCCAACGCGACCTCGTGGTCGGCCGTCGTGGACGGGGCCGAGGAGGCGACGACCGGGACCGGGCTTGCGTTCCTCGTGCCCCTCGGGTCTCATGTCTTCACCGTCTCGGGGCCGACGGGCTACGCCTCGACGACCCTTCCGGCATCCCCAGTAACGCTCTCGAACGCGGGGCTCGTGGTGAGCGTGACGTTCAGCCCGGAGGTCGGGCGGACGGTCACGTTCCACGAGAAGGGCCTCGCCGCGGGGACGACCTGGTGCGTCGCCCTCGTGGGCACCTCCTGCGACAACGCGACCTCGATCGCCTTCCTCGCCGTCCTCCCCGGCCGTTACCCCTACACGCTCAGCCCGGTGGCCGGCTACGCGACGCCGCCGGGGGGCAACGTCACGGTCGGCTCCTCCGCGGTCTCGAAGACGGTCAAGTTCGCTCCGGTGTCGTTCCTGCTCGAGGTGGTCGAAACCGGCCTCCCTTCGGGCCACCTCTGGAAGGTCACCGCCGGGGGGTTGACCCGGTCGGCCACCGGGACCACGATCAGCTTCACGCTGCCCAGCGCGGACGGCACCTACAAGGTCCATCCGATCGCGAGCTGGACCGCGACCAACGCGAGCGGCCCCTACGCCATCACGGTCTCCCCGACGACGATCCACGTCGTGTTCCACCGGCCGACCTACCTCGTGACGTTCCAGGAGGCCACGCTTCCGAACGGGACGAACTGGAGCGTCGCGCTGGGCACGGCGATCCATGTCTCCAACGCCACGGCCAACGTGACGTTCCTGCTCGCCAACGGTTCCTACCACTACCGTGTCTTGCCGGTCCCCGGGTTCCGGGGCGCCCCCGCGACCGGCACGGTGCGCGTGGCGGGCAAGCCGGTGACGGTTCGCGTCGGGTTCCGGCCGGTCGGCGTGGGCCTCGGCGGTCCTCCGGTCGTCGTGCTCCTGGCCCCCGTCGGGCTCATCGGCCTCGTCGGAGGCCGCTCCCGCCGGGGGAGCCGCGCGGCGGGTCGGGCGGCAGCGGCGCGCCGTTAAGGCCCGGGGCCCCTCACCTTCCGAGGCCCCTACCGTGCCCGAGCGCAAGCATGTCGGCGACGTGATGACGGCGACCGTCGTGACGGTCGGGCCCGAGAGCCGCCTGGACGAGGCGGCCCGCCTCCTGCGGGCCCACCACATCTCGGGCATGCCCGTCGTCGACCGCGCGCGATCGGTCGTGGGCCTGCTCAGCGAGCAGGACATCGTGCGCGCACTGCACCGGGCCACGGGGGTCCACAGCGCGCGGGGCCTGCTCGACCTCCTCCTCGAGTCCGCGCCGCCGAAGGGCGACACGATGCTCGAGGTCTGCCGTCGCCATCTTAGGAACAGCCGCGTGAGGGAGGCGATGACCTCCCCCGTGGTGAGCGTCGCGCGGGAGACCCCGCTGGAGGAAGCGGCCCACACGATGACCTCGCACCGGGTGAAGCGCCTGCCCGTGCTGGACGCTCACGGGGCCCTGGTGGGCATCGTCAGCCGGGCCGACCTGGCGCACGCCGTATCCGGGGCTCCTCGGGCGCGACGGGGTTCGCTGCGGCCGGGGCCTGCTCCCCTGCCGGCCGGCGGCTCCGGGCCCTTCGAGGACGTTTAGAGCGGCCAGGCCGCGACGGCCACCGGGCGCGGGCGACCCTACGGCCGAGCGGTCTCCAACGGTCCCACCGACGGCCCGGGGGCCGGGGTGCCGGTGGCCCCGGGGGCGGAGGTGCTCCGGGAGCCGTCCGCGAGGAACCGGTAGTTGTGCAGCGCGACCCCGATGACGAGGCCGAGCAGGGAGAGGCCGACGACGATCGCGAACACGACCTGGAACCCCATCGCGTCGGGCGACCTCACGGGGAAGCCGTGGTAGAAGTACGACGCCGTCAGGCTGTCCAGGATGCTCGTCGTCGCGACCGGCGCAAGCGCGGTGCCCAGGTTCCGGAACGTCTGGTTCATCCCGGTCTGGACCCCCAGCTCCCGCCGGTCGACGCTGAGCACGATCATGTTGGACATCGCGATCAGGACCGCGACGTTCCCGACCATCAGCGGGACCATGAACGCGGCGAGCTCGTAGGTCGTCTGGTCGAAGCGTAGCAGGCAGGCGCCGCCGACGGCCATCAGGGCGAACCCGAGCAGGGTGACGGGCTTGGGGCCCCACTGGCTCACCGCCTTGCCCAGGAACGGGCCGAGGGCGAGCATCGAGAGCGCCGACGGGAGGGCGAGCAGGCCGAACGTGAACTCGCTCACGCCGAGCCCCGGTCCGAACGGCGTCTCCGCCAGGATGACGACCGAGGTGAACGCGAAGAACATCAGCGCGCCGACCAGGACGCCGTTGACATTCGAGATGAAGATGTTCCGCGGCTTGAGCGCCTCGAAGCGGATCACCGGGTTCTTGGAGCGCGGCTCCCACACCGCGAAGAAGGCGAAGCCGACGACGGCGAGGATCAGGAACTGAGGGACGCCCCAGGGCAGCCCGAAGAAGCGGGCCGCCGACAGGCTCGTCCAGCCCCAGGTGGCGCCCTCGGTGATCCCGACGAGCAGGTTCGCGAGGCCGAAGCCCAGGGAGACGACCCCGGGGATGTCGAGGATGGGGTTGCCGTGGACGGGGGACTCCCGGAGCAGCCATGCGGAGAGGATGACCAGCGTGATGGCGAGCGGGATGACGGTGTGATAGGTGAGCTGCCAGCCGTATGCCTGGGCGATCCAGCCCCCGCCGGCAAGCCCTAGCGCGGCCCCGGCGGCGAACATCGCACTGATGACGCCCTGGCCCTGCGCCACCCGGGGCGCGGGGAACGCCTCGGGGATCATCGCGAACGCGAGGGGGAACATCCCGAGGCCGATCCCCTGGATCGCGCGGGCCCCGATGAGGAGGTAGATCTGGTTCGGTCGAGAGACCCCGAGGGCGGCCCCCAGGTTCGGCGTGAACCCCGCGACGGAGACCGCGAAGGCGTAGACGCTCATCGCGATTAGCAGCATCCGCTTCTTGCCGTAGAGGTCGCCGAGCTTGCCGAAGATCGGCACGACCACGGTGCCGACC
>Ga0187772_10001200_pt1 | contig 12160 bp, 10 predicted proteins | sample 0116_SJ02_MP15_2_FD_133137 | JGI IMG/M metagenome (GOLD analysis project Ga0187772, IMG submission 133137) | Tropical peat soil microbial communities from peatlands in Department of Meta, Colombia - 0116_SJ02_MP15_20_MG | ecosystem: Environmental > Terrestrial > Soil > Wetlands > Peat | place... | reverse complement strand
CTGATAATTTTCTTTGATAAAGGTCTCCGATATCGTATATTTTATGTTCCCCAAAGCTTCTAGAAGCTTTTTGTCGTCAACGACGATTATTTCGAAGTTCTGCATATTGTGGGCTGTTGGCGACCAACGCGCCGCCTCCAAAATCTGTCTCAGGTCCTGCTGTGCTATCGGGCGTTTAGAATCGAAGAGAGCTCTCGCTGATTGCCGGTCCTGGATAAGTTTTAAGACTTCTTGCATATTGACCTCCTTTTAGTCGTGCATTTTCAGAACAGCCCTGAAATGCACTTTAGCAGCCATCATTTTCTCATAAGCCAGTGCCGCTTGTTCTAACGTGAAAACTTCAATCATCGGCAGAGCTCCGGAAATAACACTGAAATTCAGGACTTCTTCTGATATATTTTTTGCCGGTCTGGCCGTCCATCCCCGTATCGAACGGCGTTCGCCTAACAACTGACCGGGAAAAACGTGTATTGGCTCTCCCTGCGCTGCGACTATTATCAACTCGCCATCAAAACCAAGCCCATCTACCACGTCCGAGATTGCTTTACTGCTGGGGGCTGTTGCGAGAATGATCCGCGCACCGCCAAGTTTTTGAAGCTCCTTCGCCGGATTTGAAGACTCGGTATCAATATAGATATGCGCGCCTAATGAGTATGCAAGCTCTTCCTTATCCGTGCCACGCGATAGTGCTACCGTCTTGAAGCCGAGTTTACGAGAGAACTGTATTCCTAAATGTCCGAGACCCCCAACACCCAGGATCGCTACTAGATCGCCGCCCTTTGCACCACTGTTACGCAAGGCAGTAAAGGACGTTCTGCCAGCACAGAGCAGAGGGGCTGCTTCTAATGAATTAAGTTCGTCAGGTATGCTGGACAATGCTTGCATCGGTGCTACCATATATTCGGCATAACCTCCGTCAAATGAAATGCCAGTAGTTAAGAAACTTGCACAGTTACTGAGGTCTCCTACTCTGCAAGAGTCACAAATAAGGCAGGGCCCTCCATACCATCCAACTCCCACCCGTTGGCCGATCTCCCAAAAAGAAACGTTAGAACCTAGTTTGTCAATTGTTCCAACAACTTCATGTCCTGGAATTCTAGGATATTCAATACCTGGAAAATATCCCTCTTTTACGAGGGCTTCACCGTGACAAACTCCGCAGGCTTCGACCTTGATGCGTACTTCGTCTTCCCTCGGCTCCGGGATTTCCTTTCTAATTAATTCGAAATCGGCGCCTGGTTTACTAATTTGCATAGCTCGCATTAATGACATCAGCTCTTCACTTCCTTTTCATATTATTATTTATTCTCATTTCAAGAGCTTTTTAAAGCTCCGGCATCATAAGCACCTTCTTTGCTGTAGCCAAGCTTCTACCAGAGTGTGACCACTATCTCGGGCTTCTAACCTCTTCTTTTTGCTAATGCATTATGTTTCAACTTTTGCTGATTCTTTACTACTCTGTTCAATGGGTGTATAGCCTACTTTTTTTTATCTCATCAATAAATTTTTAATTTTGATCGATTACCCGTTCTGTAATCCAAGAGTAAAGGAAAGGGTTAGTAGCAGCATTGTCATAATTCCCATGATAGTCTCTCACTTCACTTGGTAGTGATTAGTTCTGTGCCGTTGATTTACACATTTAGTTAGTCGTGGTTGGACTTTCTTTTCTGTTACACTCTCAAATGAAAAATATAAAACCTTCCACTTGCGTCACTATAGTCCATTAATTTTCGGATATCTGAGCTCACTGAACTTCGTGGGATGTTTCTGTACATCGGGAACTGGTCGATCATGGTGATGCGATCGTCCCATTTTGTAATTTCTTTCGCATCTTCTAGAGCCCATTTAATAAAACCCCGGCGAGAGGACTCCAAGAAGCCACTTAACGCCTCTTCCTCCTCTTTATTGCTGAGCTGATCCCACCACGCTTCGACATCGGACTACTCCTTACCTTTCGGCTTGACTGACGTCTTGAGTGTGGTTATTATATCATATACTTCATCTCTCTGGTCTTGTGGTGCATTCTCCCACCAGTCCTTCAAGGCTTCACACCACACTGCTCTCATCTCGTCCTGTTGTTCCTTTGGGTACATGTCAAACCACGCGCCAAAGTCGTCGTCCAATTTTAATGGGGCATCAAATACGATTTCACTTCTAGGGAAATTATCCGCCAGCATAGAAAAGAACTTTTTTATCTCTGATTCTTCAAAGAAGGGCAACACACCACCAGCCATTATGAATATCCCCTCTTCAGTATGTTCGATGTCATCACACCAGCTTGGATCAAGAAGGGATTTTGCGATGTACGTAACCCTATCAGGTTCTGGGAGCAACTGCTCTCTGACTTCGATGGCTGGAGGGAGGTCGAGGTCATACCAGTGAATCGATCCGTTATCGACCCGGTAAAACGTCGCGTCAAGCCCTGCAGCGAGACTAACAACCGAAGCACGAGGGTTTTCCGCAACATATGCTCGTATTTTGTCGTCAAACTGCTTTGCCCTTAGAACAGGTGATTCAAATGATGGTAAATTGATTTTACGAGATATATTAAACATTATACCTCTGAATGGGCGTTTCACTTATTGAAAAATCGTAATCAATTTTTTCTGCGAGTTCGACAGCTTTAGCGTCATAAAATAGTGAACTGTACTCTTTACTCAACTGTGCTCGGTTCCATAAGCACCCCAGCATCGAAGCCGATATACCGCTTAACTTAACCTTTACTTTATCTTGGTTCAAGTCTAATACTCTTATCGCTTAATTGCATTTTTCAACTCTTTATTTGCATTCATCTGATGCACTCTGATATTTAGTATGCTTAGTATGTTTAGCATCATATAATTTGCGCTCAGTACACGTGCCTACAGATGGGAAGTTGTAGCGAGATCATTGAGATTTGATTTTATTGCAGTTTATTAGTTTCTCTAATATTTATTAGGGCGGCACTGTCGCCTTTGCCCACACCGAAAAATGACCTTTTTGTGTGTTTACGTAAATAAGCGGAGTGGCTGGGTCAAACTACAACCGCATTTTGACTTACGGTATCGTAGATTATTTTAAAATGCGATTTGGTTGTCGCTCGCCCGCCCATCTATATCATTAAAGCGATGAAGAGGCATCATCTGAATCTCTGCAGCCCTAACAACTATTGTATCCCGCAATGTATCTTAATCTGACTATAGATTTGTCAATAGGAGAGAATGGCAGAAACTACACTACCTTAAAGTCGCAACCATGATGCAAAATAGCGGTACTAGGACTGATAATAAAGTAATATAGGGTGGCAAGGCAATTTTAACGAGGAATGACTATGAATTTAGAAAAAGCAACTTCTTACATCAACGCTCTATACGAAAAAAGGGGATTCAGTAAGGAAACATACATTCAGGCTACGGAGTTACAGGAGTTCGGAATAGTAGTGGATGATGATGTTTCAAGGATGCTTTATGTCTTAACGAGACTAACGCATGCACGAAGGATTTTAGAAATTGGAACTAGTATCGGATACTCAACAGTATCAATAGCTAATGCTATAAAAGGATATGACGGCAAAATCTTCACTATTGAGTATGATCAACAAGTGGCGCAACAAGCGATGAGGAATTTTGAACGTGCTGGAGTTGCACACAACATTGAAGTGAAAATTGGCGATGCGCTCGAAATAGTTCCACGAACTCAAGAACAGTTTGATTTAATATTTCAAGATGTTGGTGATAAAGAGTTGTACCCTCTATTATTTGACGATTGCATTCGTCTTTTAAAACCTGGTGGACTCTTCTTGGCAGAAGACACGCTATTTCCTGTTATGGAGCTAAGCGCTAGCTGGGCTCATTCCGTTACACCCATACAAAAGTTTAATGAAATGGTTGCCGAGTCCTCCTTTTTAGAGAGTACGATTCTACCCGTAGGTGACGGATTGACTGTAGCAGTAAAAATGAGCTAATAAGTATCTCCACACAATACTATTCCAAACAGACACTTATACATAAAATATCCTTAGATGGCCGCCCATATCGCGTCTAAGAATCGCAGGCGGCTTATGACTGTTAATCTATGCAAGTTAATCTCAACAATAGGAAGAGGAAGGTAAAAGATCTCAAAGTCACTCCGTATTAGGATTAAATCCCCCGTCATACGCGTCTCCGCTGTATCGCTTTATCAAAGAATGTTGTTGTTATCATCTGTGTGTGGGGGGCGCGTATGTGTCCTCGCGTCAACGAATGGCAAAGAGGTATCAGCAGGGATGTAGTCACCGTAAGTCTTCTGTTGTATCGCGTAGCCGATGTTGTCGCTCGCGTGCCACCATAGCTGGCCTATCGTTTATCTCGCCATGTTGATTTCGGCGTTCACATCCAGATTAATTTCTAGAATACCGTAACCGGTGGCAACCAATACCTATAAATAAAACTAATTATGATACGATACGGTATCGATATTAATATGATAACCAAGTACCTCATAAACCGGAGCAATGAGCGAAACATCACGGAGGCACCCCGAAGCGCATGACACTTCAAGAACCACAGCACCATCGGCCTGTCGGACGCCCGCGCAGCGCCCGTGCACATCAGGCAATTATTATTGCGACGCTTGTACTGCTCGCTGAGGGGGGATTCGACAATATGAGCCTTGAAACGGTGGCGACATGTGCCCGCGTTGGCAAGACGACGATTTACCGGCACTGGCCCTCAAAGGAGGCACTTGTAATTGATGCGCTGCGCGAGCTGAAAGCCGAGATCCCAATTACGGACACAGGCAATTTCCGCTCGGATATGGTGACGCTGTTACGCGATGGACTCCGTGCGCTCTCACCCACAACGAATCCGCAGCAGGTAAGGCCACTCTTTAGAGTTATTAGCGAGATCTATGCACACCCAGAGTTGTACAAGGTGTTGTTAGACGAGCAGATCGCACCGCGCTTGGGGCACATAGAACAGTTCGTCAAGCAGGCGCAGGCTCAGGGCGAACTCAACCTCGAGATACAAGCAGTCCTTGATGTTCTATTTGTAACGAGCCTTATCGTCGGGTCCTTCCTGTATATAACGCGGGCTCAGGCTCAGGGAGAACTCAGCCAAGATCTTGATGTTCTATTTGTAACGAGCCTTATTGTTGGGCCCCTCTTGTATCACGCGCTTGTCTCGATGATGACGTCGACGACGCACACGCTTGACGATCTACCTGAGTCGGTCGTTGATGCCGCTCTGCGCTGGATCAAAGGCTGTCTGAACTAAAAGCGAAAAGTGAAAAGTATCTCTTAGTGCGAGTGAGGTAGCTGAGGATTTGATATGCGTAGCGTGTGCTCTACCTAAAGGAGGTTGAAACATGAACATAGACATGAAAGAAGGCATGAAAGAAGGCCCGGACACGGACGAAAAAGCACGGCTCACGAACACCGGCGCGGGATGGATCCTTGCCCTCCTCTCGCTCATAGCGCTCATGTCCATGTACACAGAGACGATGATCATCGCAGCCCTGCCGAAGATACAGTCCCAGTTTAATACTACGACGGCATGGATCGCGTGGGTCGTGTCGATTTACCTCATCTCCAGTTCTGTGGCGATCCCTATACTTAGTAAGCTCGGTGACTCGTACGGCAAAAAGAAGTTCCTTCTCGTCGGTTTGGTCTTTTATACGACCGGAGTTATCTGCAATGGATTTGCATGGAATTTGCCGTCGCTGCTCGTATTCAGGGCCATCCAGGGGGTTGGGTTGGCGGTATTCCCGCTCGCTTTCGCGATCATTCGAGACGAGTTTTCCCCGGAGAGGGTACCGACAGCGACGGGGATCGTCAGCGCGATGTTCGGCGCTGGCGCGGCGATAGGGCTCGTCGTCGGTTCGTGGATAGCAAACTCGTTCGGGTGGCAGGCGACGTACCACACCGTCATACCAATAGCGGTCGCACTCACCATCTTAGCCGCGTTCATGCTGAATGAGTCCCCCATTCGCACTCCCTCACGGGTCGACGTCTTCGGGGCTACGACGTTTGCAGTTGCCGTTATATCCTTCCTCGTTGCGATGACCGAGGGCCAGAACTGGGGGTGGACTTCTCTCCGTATCTTTGGCCTGTTAGGAGTGTCGCTCGTCTTCATCATTTTATTTCTAGTCATCGAATCGAGCATCAGCGATCCGCTCATCGACCTCGCAGTGCTGCGCAAACGAAACGTGTTCTTCGTCAATATTACCTCCTTTATCGCCGGTCTAGTGATGTTTATGGTGTTCCAGGCAATCGTGTACCTCATGCAGCTGCCTCCGCCTTTCGGATTCGGAACCGACATTTTCCGGGCCGGGGCAGTTCTTGCGCCCGGAGCGATCCTCATGCTCGTCACGGCACCGATTGCCGGAGCGATCGTTGCGAGGCGCGGTGCGAAGCTGCCACTCTTCGTCGGTGCAGCGATCGGTGCGGCGGGTCTCTACTACTTCTATTTATTCCGTGCTACGCAGCAGCAAATTGCCCTTGGAGCCGTAATCGCGCTTATTGGTGTCGGCTTTATGTTCACCGCGATGATCAACGTTGTTATACAATCCGTTGCACAATCGCAAACGGGAATCGCTACCGGAACGAACGCCTTCTTTAGGACTGTTGGCAGCGCTGTGGGGCCCCCGATTGCGGGTGTCTACCTCGCGCAATACGTTTCACCGCTCATCATTCAGACACCTCGGGGTCCCATAATGGGGCCGCTCCTCCCCAATACAATTGCATTCGATCACATATTCCTGACCGGTCTTGGCTTGATTGTTGTAGCGATGCTCGTCACTCTCCTGATCAAAGGTCAGAAGAAATCGGAATGAGTGAACGAGGGGCGTTGGTAGAGAGGATGTGAAATGGCACTCTTAGACTCGGAACCGATAGCAGGCGACTGATGCTGACGCAGCGCAAAGCTCAATCTCAGCCAACCCCTACACAGTCAGATGATTTTATAATAAGTTTAGAAGAATATGAGATGACACAACGCGGTCACACACGAAACAGCGCTGCACAAGTTCGAAAGATTTGCTCTATATCTCACAGATGTGGCGTAGTGGTACACACTTCTTACACGTGATGCAGTGAGTAGTTAACAGGAGTAGTAAGACATGCAACAGGATAAAGTGAAGATTAAGCTAAGTGGCGTATCGGAGACGATGTTGGGATGTTTATGGAGTAGGGCCAAAATAAGCAGAGATTGTAGCTCACTATTTTATGACGAAAAAGCTGTTGAACTCGTTGAAAAAATCGACTATGATTTTTCAACATTCGACACGATTCCTTTTGAGAATTATCTGCCATTACTGTTTGTGGCAAGAGCAAAGCAATTTGATCGTAAGATAAAAGCTTATGTCAAAGAGCATCCTCACGCATCAGTGGTGAATATTGGGGCTGGGCTTGACGCGACATTTTACCGGGTCGATAACGGATCGATTCACTGGTATGACCTCGACCTCCCCGATGTCAGTCACGTCAGAAGACAGCTACTGCCGGAACCTGACCGGGTCACGTACATTTCAAAATCATTCCTCAATCCTAGCTGGCATGAAGACATCAGAGATACCGAAAATGGAATATTCATGATCGCTGGAGGGCTATTGCGTTACTTTGAGGAATCACAGGTTAGACAGTTCTTTTCGATGCTCGCAGACAGATTTCCGAGCGGTGAGATTATCTTTAATGCTTCATCACGTGTGGATAACCACTTCGGGGCATGGATTGAGCAGCTGCCGCCAGATCAACAGAAAGAGTTGGGAGCAGCGCTGATGGAGACGTTGAAGGACTGGTGGGATAAGGCACCGCAGGATCAGAAGGATGAACTGATGTCAACGCTCAAGATCCCGGCCAGATCGCACACCGCAGAGTGGATCGACGTAGAAGGGTGGTGGAACCGGCACAGCGCTAAGGACATGAGAGAAGAAATGCGGCACAACTTCGGAGCCTTCTCTCGCTGGGGAGTGGGATTGGGTAAATGGGCATTAAAAGATGCGAGCGAAATTACAAAATGGGACGATCGCATCACCGTGATCGACCAGTTCCCGTTGTTCAAAGATATTCCGCGAGACCCTGCATGGGGAATAGCTATCCAACGATTCATGGATTTCAGTGATAAAAATAAAACGTCAAATATTTTCCACTTGCAAGTTTGAAGCCTGACAAGATAAGGAGAAGTGAGACGCGATCCTGTAATATAATCAATACGCGATTTACTGAGTTCAATTTTCCTGAAGACGTTATGATTTATTTATCATGGGATAGTAACCGTCTCTTCTCTCCTCAGTTGCACATCCAACGTGGAATGTGCAAGGTCGAGCTTTTAAACAAGCTGCACAAGGCCTATCTTCTTCGGTACGTCGTAGTAGCCGAGCCTATAAGCCGTGATGAGGGCCCGCCGTTATTTTTCTGTCAGACGACTCAGCGGCGATTGAGGCGGGAATTTCGCATCCGTAAGTGAGATTATCCGGGTACGAATACTTGCATCCTCAAATAGCTTCATAAAATCTCTTACCTACTTAGCAATTCCGAGGAATGTAACCTTTACCTTGCCACTTCTTATCTCGTATGGCAAAGAGACGTACCCCTTCATTGCTTTGAGATCGGGTCCTGGACGGAGAACCTTTATAAAATAGCTAGATTTCGTTCTCTTTCTTTCTTTCGTGCTCGAGGAGCTGTACCTCGGCCAAGTCATCAGGGAACATGTCTTCAATGCTGACATTCGGCTCGTTGAATTCTACTCTTAGTATCATAGCAACCTCCTTATGATCGAACTTGAGAAGGTTCAGAACCTCCGCTGGCCTTATTTTCTGTATCGGCCTTTCTGGAAATAATTTGCTGAACGCTCAGCTGGAAATCTCCACAATAAGTCTGCGCATGGGGGAGACATTGCATTGACATCCCATAAGAATGTTTTCAGAAAAAGGCGAAAATTGTCGCCGTAATCTTAATCTGTTTTGTATAATAGCATGAGTAGAGTTTAAGCACAATCAATCGAGAAGAGATAGATGAATAGCATAGAAAGGAGTGATATGAAATGAACTTAAAATCTAAAAAAAATGACATGAACATTTTTCGAGTATTCTTCAAAGAGATTTACAGTTGTAATAGGGAAAGGTTAATGAAGACACTACAGCCGGCCTTCTGGACAGCGAGGCCTGTAACCACGCTGCTGTTTAAGTAGAGGAGAAACCATGCAGCGGGGCGACAAGAGCGACGAGGCATTGCAACCAGGGTCAACTGCAACCCCCTTCTTCACCTTCTTCTGGTCTGCCGCCTCTGGCGATTTGGCCACTGCTGAAGCCCAATTTGCCGACGATGTTGAATGGGATATGATACCAAATGCACAGATACGAAATGGGAAGAAAAAAGTCATTCCTTGGCTACGGGCTGCGATACGCTTCGCAAAAAGAACCAGTCGTCATAAGCAACGTTGCCACCCAAGAATGGGGGGTCTGGGAGTATTGGAATAGGGCACTATTAGTGAAGGTATAGTCGAGTTCGCCAAGCAATCAGAGTGGCCGTTTCCAGGCGACCCTCGCAGTCTCGTTGGTAGGAGACACGAGGTGCCAGTCTGCTTCGTGTATCACATCAATGTGGAGGGCAAGATTGACCTTGTCAGAGAGTACCTTGACGTTGGAAGCGTCACGACTCAATCCAAGTGAATAGAAGCAGTAGAGTAGACTCGATGACATCTGAAACGTTCACAGCGGACATGTATTGACTAGGTTAAGCCATGTGGCGAGAAATGTGTTGAAATGTGATAGAGGTGCCGCAATGAGCAAAGTTAGAAAAGAATACCAGCACAGTAATTATGTCTGTCCACTTCGTAAGTGGTCGTTAACCCTTACAGTAGAGTCAGATCTGACATTTTTCTGAAATGAGGTTTATATTAGATGATACTAAGATCACACAATAATGCACAGTCCTCCTGGTGTGTAAATATACACTTAAGTATAGAAATTTTGACTGACCTAAATTATATATATTAGGTTGGCCTAAATACAGCTGAACCACTTCAACCTCATGGCAAGATCGTATTCAATTAGCCAGATGACATTTTAAGCGCACGATAGAAGGATATGATACACTAATGGGAGTCGATACAACATGAATGAAACAGTACAGAAAACGCAATCACCAATGCCCACCACGCGAAATGGCACATGGTTCGTCCTGGCCCTTTTCGGACTCATAGGGATCATGGTCATGTTCACGGAGGCGATGATCACCCCGGCATTGCCGACACTGCAGGCCGAGTTCAATACGACCGCAGCATGGGCGTCGTGGATCGTATCGATTTACCTTCTCGTCAGTTCTGTTGCCATACCCGTATTTGCTAAGCTTGGAGATTCGTATGGGAAAAAGAAGTTCCTTCTCGTATGTATGACCTTCTATACGATTGGCGTGACCGCCAACGGCTTTGCGTGGAATTTACCGTCACTCATAGGGTTCAGGGCCCTTCAAGGCATAGGCCTGGCGATGTTTCCGCTCGCATTCGCTATCATACGCGACGAATTTCCTCCCGAGAGGGTGCCAGTCGCGACCGGGATTGTGAGCGCGATGTTCGGCGCCGGGGCAGCAATAGGACTAGTCGTCGGGGCGTGGATAGCAAATAATTTCGGATGGCGCACGACGTACCATACCGTCATACCTGCCGCTATTATCCTCACCCTCCTGGCAGCATATTATCTCAAAGAGTCGCCCATCCGCACCCCTTCACGACCCGATGTCTTTGGAGCCGCGACGTTTTCCGTCGCGTTAATATCATTCCTCATCGCGATGACTGAGGGCAGCACGTGGGGATGGTCCTCTCCCTCGATCTTCAGCTTGTTTGGCATAGCACTCGCGTTTATCACGCTCTTCATCTTTATCGAATCTCGTATCACCGATCCTATGATTCACCTCGACATGCTGAAAAAGCGAAACGTGTTCTTCACCAACATTACCGCTTTTATCGCGGGTCTCGCCAATTTTCTGGTATTCCAGTCCGTTATCTATCTCCTGCAGGCGCCTGCACCCATTGGATGTAGTTGCTCTCTCTTTAGGGCAGGACTGGTGCTGGCGCCTGGATCGCTCCTAATGCTTGTCACAGCACCGTTGGCCGGAGCAATCGTCTCGAGACGTGGCGCAAAGCTGCCGCTCTTCATGGGTGCGGTAACGCTCGCAGCGAGTTTCTGTTACTTCTATGTATTCCATTCCACGCAGCTGCAAATGCTTCTTGGAGTGATGATTTCGTTTGTCGGTATGGGCTTCATGATGGTCGCTATGATCAATATCATCATACAATCCGTTGATCAGTCACAGACCGGAATTGCAACGGGGATGAATACGATCTTCCGGACGGTCGGCGGCGTCATAGGTCCAACGATTGTAGGAGTCTATCTCACACAGTACACGACTCTCATCCCCAAGCCAACTCCCCACGGACTTATGATGATACCTATCCCGTCCAATACCGCATTCGATTACATCTTCCTTACGGCACTCGGCATTGCTATTATCGGTATATTCGTCGTCCTCTCGATTAAAGGCCGCAGCAATGAGAGAGGGGTGGAAGGAGGGGGACGTGCCAAACGGACAAGCCCTGAAAAGAAACTTCCAGACGCGCAGATATCAAAGCTGCAACCCGTTGTTGAAGCAACATCACGTCGGGTCTTAGCCCGCGCTGCGGCAACATCAACTGCACACAACTCATCTGTTTTACAAGGGGGAAGGTTGGGGAATCGGGAATCTCCTGCGGCTCCTCTGGCCAGTCTCTGGAGCTATGGGATCGAGTTTATGGTGAGGGATGGTAAAAAAACACATGGTGAAAATGATATCACAATACTAGCTGCTAACGGACACATCTCTCAACTCATGGTTGAACAGACTCGTGAAGGCGACGACCAGGTGCAGGAAATTACCTTTACGGCAAGCAACGGCAGTGGCGGGAAGACACATGGAACGGTGGCGGTGCGGAGTGCAGATGTAGAGAGGCAGCACTCGATACAATTTATACCGGACAACTCTAGCAACTACACCATCGAGCTTGTGGTGAATGAAGGTTTAGTAGCACACGGTGCGGATGCTGTCACGGTGAAGGCCGTCAATGTAGATATAGACCAACTGATGGCTGAGCGGTCTGGCGAAGGCGACGACCAGGTGCAGGAAATTACCTTTACGGCAAGCAACGGCAGTGGCGGGAAGACACATGGAACG
>Ga0187772_10001199_pt1 | contig 12161 bp, 6 predicted proteins | sample 0116_SJ02_MP15_2_FD_133137 | JGI IMG/M metagenome (GOLD analysis project Ga0187772, IMG submission 133137) | Tropical peat soil microbial communities from peatlands in Department of Meta, Colombia - 0116_SJ02_MP15_20_MG | ecosystem: Environmental > Terrestrial > Soil > Wetlands > Peat | place... | reverse complement strand
CACTTTTCCATCGCGATATTCCGCCACCGCGACGGGCGGTTCCATCGAGGCATGCGCGAGATGGGGAGCGTAGTACTCGGCCTCGACAATCTTGCCACCCTTGGCGAATTCAGCATCCACATTTCCCACATTGCGCACGACCTTGCCCGGCTGACGCGATGTAGATTCGAGCGTTTTGCGGAAATCACCGGAGTTGTAGGCAGAGTTCGGGCTCGAATCCCATTCGACTTTCAGAGCCTTCCGCCCTTTGAATGCGGCGAAGGTATTGTCCGCAATGACGGCGACTCCGCCGAGTGGCTGGAACTGGTGTGGTGGTGTGAACGGGGCGATGGTCAGCGTCTTGTTCACGCCTGATACCTTGAGGGCTTCCTTGTCGTCGTACGACTTGATCTTTTGTCCCAAGACCGGCGGATGCTCAATGGAGGCGTAGACCATGTCGGGCATCCTGGCATCCATGCCAAACGTGGCTTTCCCGGTGACGATATCCGGAAGATCGAACAGAGCGTTATCCTTGCCGATGTAACGCCACTCCGATCGCTTCTTGAGCGGGACGTCTTCTTTCCTGGGAGCCGGCAGTTTAGCGGCGGCCGCTGCAAGTTCCCCGTAGCTCAGCCGGCGTCCGCTCACACTGTGCACTACGAACGAGGGTTCGGTTGTGCACTCCTTTTCCGGCACTCCCCACTGCTTCGCCGCTGCAGTGATCAACATGGCCCGGCCAGTGGCACCGATCTGGCGCATTTGATCAAAGTAGCTGCGAATCGAGTGCGAGCCATCGGTATCTTGCTCGCCGTATTTGGGATCGCCGATGGCCTGGTCAATTTTGACCTTCGACCAGTCGGCATCGAGTTCATCTGCGACAACGAGCGGAAGCCCAGTTCGGCTACCAGAACCCATTTCCGAGCGATGAGCCACGATGGTGACCGTCCCGTCGGTTGCGATCGCGAGGAAGATATCTGGACGAAAAACCACCGGATCGGGAGCGGACACTCCAGCCCACAGCGGAACCGGCATGAGGCGTGCGCCGATCACCAACGTTCCAGCGGCGAAAGTCTGCTTCAGAAATCTGCGGCGGCTGACATTCTGGATGCTGTTCATGCCAACTCCTTCGCAGCCCGGTGAATCGCCGCTCGGATGCGCTGGTAGGTGCCGCAGCGGCAGAGATTGCCTGACATGGCAGCGTCAATCTCCTCGTCATTCGGACTGTGATTCTGTTTGAGAAGCGCGACGGCCTGCATGATCTGACCGGCCTGGCAATATCCGCACTGCGGGACCTTGATCTCCACCCAGGCCTTCTGCACGGGATGGAACCCGTTCGCCGAAATGCCTTCAATCGTGGTAATGCTCGTGCCATCCACCTGCGCCATCGGGAGGGTGCAGGAGCGGACTGCGTCGCCATCCTGGTGAACAGTACAGGCTCCGCAGAGAGACATCCCGCAGCCAAACTTCGTGCCAGTCAGCCCAGCGATGTCGCGCAAGTACCATAGCAGCGGCATTTCGGGGTCGCTGTCGTAGGTCCTTTCGATGCCGTTCACTTTGAAGCGGATCATTTCTCCTCCAGCTTTGGAAACAGAGACTACACCTGTTCCAGAACGGCTTCAACATTCGGCTCGTTCCACGCCGGGAGGTGCGGCCGTATGCACTCTGCTGAGCAATAGCCATTTGACACCTGAAGTCGCAGCCTGTTCAATTCTCAGTCGGAAAACGAATCCGGATTTGGCCATGTCTACACGCCGCGAATTCCTGACAGCTACGGCAGGCGCTATCGCAACACTCGGGACCGCAAAAGCGCAACCAGACGAGGCGGGAACGCAGTCTTGTTCGACCGAATTCATCAACTTGTGCGGCGCATGGCATTTCCGCACGGACCCCGGCGACAAAGGCATTCGGGAAAAATGGTTCGGTTCGCGCCAGCCTGACGAAGCTTGGCGCAAAGCGTGCGTGCCACACACCTGGCAGGTTGAGGTGGCATTGGCCGACTATCGTGGAGTCTCTTGGTACCAGCGTTCGTTTGATGTTCCGGAAAGATGGCGTCGCTGTGCCGTGCGGGTCGAGTTCGAAGCGGTGTTTCACTCTGCAACGGTTTGGGTGAATGGACAACTCGTAGGCGAACACTCACGGAAAGGCTACACAGCCTTCACACTCGATTTGATGCGAGCGTTACAAAGTGGCAAAACCAACACCATCACCGTGCGCGCGGACAATGCCTTTAACGAGAACATGCTCCCGCGAGGCAAATCCAGCGACTGGGCTCTTGACGGAGGAATCTATCGCACGGTGCAACTCCTGGTCACGCCGTCAACGTTCGTGGCGCGCGCCGATGTGGAGGCAGTGCCAGACCTAATCAGCGGCAATGCAAAAGTGACAATTGCCGCTTACATCCGGAACGCCTCTGCCGAATCGTGGAAGGGCACAGTTTCGTTTTGCATTTCCGAGGAAAACAACCCGGCGATCTGCATGCGCACCGAAAAGGAAGTTCTTTCCATCCCGGCGCGCACTGTCCACAAAATCGCTCATGAAACAACCCTGGCGAACGCGAAACTCTGGCACTTTGACAGTCCCAACCTGTATCAGCTCGAGTGTTCGATCGCAGATAGCGAGGACTCACACCGGTTCACGACGATCTTTGGCATCCGCAGGTTCGAGATTCAAGATGGCGCTTTTCACCTGAATGGCGAGCGTGTGCGCCTGATGGGCGTTGAGCGGATGGCGGGCAGCAACCCGCAATTCGGGATGGCGGAGCCAAGCGAATGGATCGACCACGATCACGACGACATGAAGCGTCTGAACTGTGTGTTCACGCGCGTCCACTGGCCACAGGACAAACGCGTACTCGATTACTGTGACCGCCACGGAATTCTTATGCAGACCGAGGTCCCCGCTTGGGGACCCGATACATTTGCTGGAATGACCACCCAGCCTGATGAAGACATCCTGCAAAACGGACTGGAGCAATTACGCGAGATGATTGCCCGCGATCGCAATCATCCATCGATCGTAGCCTGGGGGCTGTGCAATGAAGTGAACGGACAGAATCCGCCCGCCTACCAGTTCGCCAAACGGCTGCTGCAAGAAGCCAAGCAGCTCGATCCAGGCCGGCTGTGTTCTTACGCGTCGAACTCGCTGGCCGATACGCCCCAACGTGATGTCGCAGGCCTGATGGATTTCATCGAAACCAACGAGTACTACGGAACCTGGACGCCGGGAACAGCGGAAGACGCGGGACGGCACCTGGATGCGCTCCACGCGGCATTTCCCAGCAAACCGATTGTGGTCTCTGAGTTCGGGTACTGCGCCTGCACTCCGGACAGACCTGAAGGCGACGATAGGAGAATGGAAATCCTGCGGACCCATCAGGACGCGATCCGATCAAGAGATTTCGTCGCGGGAGCGATCTTCTTCTGCTACAACGACTATCGCACTCATATCGGCGATCGTGGACTGGGACCCTACAGGCAACGAGTGCATGGCGTTGTGGACCTCTACGGCGCGCAGAAGCCGTCTTACGAACTTCTCAGGCGCGAGTCGAGCCCGGTCGAATCCCTCACGCTCAGCCCCTCTGGGAACGGATTCGCAGTCAAGATCAAGACCCGACGCGACTTTCCTGTATACACCCTCAAGGGTTACAGGCTGCGCGGAATCCTATTCGGCCAAGGCAATATTCCGGTCGAACAGCAGGAAATGGCGCTGCCGCACCTTAAACCAGGCGGCGAAACGAACTGGGAGTTGACGTTCCAAACGTCGGAGGCGCCAGTCCGTCTTCAAGTTGATGTGCTGCGCCCAACCGGCTTCTCAGTTTGGTCGCGGGATTGGACGCCGTAGCGACTGATCCCCAATTGATCAGCAATAAATACATTCCCTACCGGTTTCTTCGTGCTTGATTAGAGGCTTGCCAAAGCGGCTCCGCCGCCGTGCTATCCTTCCGCGCATGCGATTGCATCTGCGAGCCTGCTTTCTTCTGCTCATTCTGAGTTTGGCATCGTTGCCGCTCGAGGCGCGGGTCGTACGCGTAGAGATTGCCTCGCGCACCGACGTTCTTAACGGCAAGCTTTTTGGGAATACCGGCGCGTATGAGCGCATCACCGGGCGCGTCTATTTCTCGCTGCCAATAGCCAACGTGCACAACCAGCAGATTGTCGATCTCGACAACGCAGTAAATCTGAAGGATGGCGAGGTCGAATTCTCTTCTGACTTTATCGCCGTCCGCCCGAAGGACGCGCACAAGGGAAACGGCTCCATGCTGCTGGAGGTTCCCAACCGCGGGCGGGGGCGAATTATTGGGCTCGTCGACGGCGGGGACTGGGATCTGGCGAACGACGCCGGAGACGCCTGGCTGCTGCGCAACGGCTTCACCATCGTGAGCCTGGGATGGCAATGGGACGCCGCCGGTCCAGGCGCGCTGCGCTTCTTTGCGCCGATCGCAAAAGAAAACGGGAAGACCATCACCGGGCTGCTGCGCGGCGATCTGATGCTGTCAAAAGAAATGCTGGAGATTCCGCTGGGGCATTTCATTCTTGGCGACATCGGCGGATCGGAGTACCCGGTCGCGGCGCCGGACGACCCGCGCAATGTGCTGACGGTACGCGACGCGCGCGATTCGGCGAGAACTCTGATTGCGCGCAAGGAATGGCAGTTCGCGCACACGGTGGACGGCAAGCTCACGCCCGGCGATAGATTCATTCACCTGAATGGCGGATTCCTGCCGGGAATGATCTACGAATACGTGTATGTCGTCGCCGATCCGGTGGTGGCCGGAGGAGGTTTGGCTGCGATTCGTGATTTTGCTTCGTATGCCAAACACGACGCCGATGCTATCACTCCGGCGGAGCGAGTCTATGCCGAAGGAATTTCACAGAACGGCCGCTTCCTTCGAGATTTCCTTTACGAAGGCTTCAATGCCGATGAGGAGGGAAGGATGGCGCTCGACGGCGTGCTGGCGCACGTTGCCGGAGCGGGGCGAGGCAGCTTCAATTTCCGCTTTGCGCAGCCATCGCGCGATGCCCAGCCGACGTCGTCCGTCTTTTTTCCGACGGACATCTTTCCTTTCACTGACTTGCCGGAAAAAGATCCTGTCAGCGGGCAGACGGCGGGCCTGCTCGATCGCGCGACCGCGGAAAAAGTCGTGCCCAAAATTTTCTTCTCCAATACCTCGTACGAATACTGGGGCCGCGCCTGCGCCCTGATTTCAATCAGCGCCGACGGCAAGCAGGACGCGTCGATCTCTGACAATGTCCGCATTTATCACTTCACCGGGCTGCAGCATTTTTCCGGGCCGTTCCCGCCGGCCAAAGGTAAAGCAGACCTCGAGGGGCAGGAGCCGCAGTCGCCGCTGCCCATCAAGTATTTCTGGCGAGCGATGATCGCAAACATGGATGCGTGGGTGCGCAGCAACACTTCGCCACCGCCGAGCGCCTATCCGAAAATTGCCGACGCAACTCTGGTGCCGCTGGCGGACTATGGGTTTCCGGCAATTCCGGGCGTGAACAAGCCTCATGAAGCGAGCCGTGGGGATCGACTCGATTTCGGGCCGAACTGGCAGGAGGGAATTCTGAGCATCGAGCCGCCCAAAGTGGGCGAGCCGTTCCCCGTTTTGGTACCGCAAGTCGATTCTGATGGTAACGAACGGGATGGCGTGCGCTCGCCGGAAATCTCGGTTCCCCTTGCCACGTATGCGAGCTGGAATCTGCGCGATCCCTCGATCGGAGCGCCGGATCAGCGGGTTTCATTCGAAGTCTCGTACCTGCCATTTGCGAAGACGGCCAGCGACCGCCAGAGGAGCGGAGATCCGCGCAGATCGATTGCCGAACGTTACTCGAGGCGCGAGGACTATTTCACCCGATATACCAATGCCGTCGACGATCTGGTGAAGCAGCGGTGGATTCTGCCCGAAGATCGCCTAGCCTTCCTGCATCGCGGCGAGCAGGAATGGGAGGAAGCCACGAAATAGCGGGAAATCTCAGGTTGACGCAGCGGTGCGGGAGCTGCTTATCGGCATGGAAAGCAGCGCCAAATGCCGCTTTACAACCGTCGCGAAGCAGCGCAAAATCTCAGGGTTGCGGTAGTCCCCCTGCCATTCCAAGCGGAGCGATACCGATGTGCAAGCCTCTTGCCCGAAGCGCTCGAACGGTCGTGTCTATATTGACTGTTCTGGCCGCTGCCTGGCTGTCACCGATTTCGTGGGCGCAGAACGATTCTGCGAAAGCGAAGCCGGCCGAGACCGACGTGGTCAACGCCAATGAAGTCATGCTGGACCTGGCGGTCCGCGACAACAAAGACAAGCCCATCGTCGACTTGAAGCCAGAAGACATCGCAGTTTCCGATGGAGGCGTCCCGGTGCGGCTCTCGAGCCTGCGCCGGGTTGGAACAGACAGTAACGATCACCTGTTGACGCTGGTCTTCGATCGGCTCGATCTGGCGGCCGGGTACAACGCGCGCGACATCACAGGGAAAATCCTGAAGGCATTGCCGCAGAACCTTTTTTCCTATTGTGTATTGAAGGTGCAGGGGCGCCTCATGCTCTACCAGGACGCGTCGACGGATCGAAATGCGGTTTCCCACGCCGTTGCGCTCGCGACCAGCAGCGAAGCTGAAGATACAGCCAACGCCGCAGCGGCGCCTGAGAAAACACTGATTGCCATCGCACGTACAGGATCGGACGACACCGGAACCAGCGTAGATTCCAAACAGCGGGCGGTGGACCAGGTGCTGCTCTCGTCCCTGCAGGAATCGCAGCGGATCCTTCAGGAACAACACGCGCAGCCCTCGCTCTCCGGTTTATTGGCGCTGGCCCGCATGGAACGAAAACTGCCCGGCAGGAAGGCCATCATCTATTTTTCGCAGGGACTGCAAACGGACGCCAGCGCGGGCGAGATGCTGCACTACATTATCGAGTCGGCGAATCGTTCGGACGTCAGCATTTACGCGATCGACGCCAACGCCCTGACCAGCCAGGTCGACCAGAGCATGCTGGCCATGATGGCCATCGGAAACGCCAGAGCCGCGATGGCTCAGGCGCCGGCTGCAGCGACGACCTCGGGATCAGGCGCGCAGACGCAGACGGTGGCGCAGCCGCCTCCCGGGCTGGCACCGATGGTGAGCCAACAATACGAACGCTACGAGTCAGCAGATCCCAATGCCAACAAGAATCCGCTGGCCGATCTGGCCGAGAAAACTGGCGGAGCGTATCTCGCTCCGGGTGAGAGTCTCAAGAAGCCGATGCGGCGCATGACCGAAGACATGACGGCGGTGTATGAGGCGTACTATGTTCCTCCCATCGAAAACTACGACGGCCGGTTCCGTCCGATCGCCGTCAAGCCGGTGCGGAAGAAGATGAAGGTCCATACGCGGCCAGGGTATTTCGCGCTGCCACCCGATTCGGGAATGGTGATCCGTCCGTTTGAGATGCCTCTGCTGAAGCTGCTGGCTGAACCCCAGTTACCTTCCGACGTGAACTTCCGATCCCGAATTATTCGTCTGGGAGACCTCCCGAGCGGCGATGAAAACGCCCTCGTCCTCGAGGTGCCGCTCTCCCAACTGCAGACACAAGACGACGCGAACACGAATCTCTATACTCTTCATGTCGCTATGGTGGCGGAGATCAAGAACAAAGCCGGCGCGGTGATCGCGCATTTCAGCGAGGATGTTCCGCGGCACGGTGCGCTGGATGCCAAGGCGGCGGGCGGACAGTCCGAAGTGGTCACAATGGAGCGGCATTTCGTGACCGACCCGGGCGAGTACGTCATGGAAGCGGTGATTCTCGACCGCAACAGCGGAAAAGCTGGTGCCCAGCGCGTTGAGTTCGAAGTGCCGAACGCGTCGACTGGTCCGGAGTTAAGTGATCTAACGCTGGTTCGGAACATGCTTCCGTTTCCCTCGGAGGCCGACTCGGACGAGCCGCTGCAGTATGGAAGCAGCAAGGTCGTTCCAAGTCTCTCCGGCAGCGTGACGCACGAGTCGAAAGATGTCTCTTTCTTCTTCTTCGTACATCCTGACGCCAACGCGTCCGAGTCCCCCACGCTCGAGATGGAGGTGCGGAAAAACGGAGAATCGATCGCACAAGTGCCTCTTCCGCTCCGCAAGACGAGCGGCCCGGCGGCGATTCCTTACATGGCTTCGATTCAGTCGGCATCTCTTTCAGCCGGCAATTACCAGGCGATCGAACGCCTGACACAGAATGGAAAATCGGTGGAACAGCAGCTGAGCTTCCGGGTTCAGGGACCGGAACTGGCACAGGCAACTGGCGCGCCCGGAGTGGCAACCATAGCGGGCGCGACGGCGGCCGACGCTGATCTGACTACAACGCCCGAAGGAAACCCCTCTGACGCGGAGGCCCACACAGCGCATAGCCTCGTTATCACACCGCTCCCGCCGGGCACTGTGTCCGAGCCGTCGCTGGAGCAATTGCAGAGCGTTATCGCGTCGGCGAGGAAGCGAGCCATCGAGTATTCCGCGACCTTGCCGAACTTCGTATGCGTGGAAGTCACGAATCGCTCGGTCGATCCTGGCGGAAATAACCGCTGGCGGCATCGCGATTCGATCGCCGAGCTGCTCCGCTATCAGGATAGTCAGGAGACGCGCACGACGCTCGAGGTAAACGGACAGCGCAGCAGCCTGAGCCGGGCTGAGATGAATACGTCATGGCCACTTTCGGTGGGAGAATTCGGATCGATGCTGAATCTTGTGTTTCAACCATCATCGAAGGCGGAGTTTGAATGGAAAGAAACGGGAACTCGTGAAGACCGGACGGGCAACGTGCAGGTGCTGCGCTATCGCGTTGCGAAGCAAAACGCCACCATTACGCTGGGCGAAGGGAATGATCAGATCGGAGTTGGCTTTCACGGCTTGGTATATATCGATAGCACCACCGGGGCAGTGGAGCGGATTACACTCGACGCTGACGATCTGCCCCCTCATTTTGGAATGAGCGCGGCAACGATGACCGTGGACTACGACTACGTGGCGATTGGAGGGCGGGATTATGTGCTGCCGGTGCGCTCGTCGGTGCGCCTGCAGCGCCATCACCGCGAGATCGAGCTGAACGAGATTTCGTTCCGCAGCTACCGGCGCTTCGGCTCGCGAACCAAGATCAAGGTTCTGCAATAGCTCCGGAGCGTTAACACTGCTAACCCTTTATTCCTGAGGCAGCAGCATTCCTTTTTCCAGATGACGGGTCACATGCGCGTACGACGCCGCGTGCGGATCGTGCGTGACCATCACGATGGTCTTGTGAAATCCTTCGTTCAGCCGCTTCAGAATCTCGAGCACTTCGGTCGCGGAATGGCTGTCAAGGTCGCCGGTCGGCTCATCGGCGAGCAGCAAGGTCGGATCGCTCACAATGGCGCGGGCGATGGCGACGCGCTGCTCTTGGCCGCCAGAGAGCTGCTTGGGAAGATGATTCACGCGGTCTTCCAGCCCGACAAGCTTCAGGGCAGTCATGACATGTTCACGTCTTTGCTGGGACGTGAGTTTGGTGAGCAACAATGGCAGCTCCACGTTTTCGAAGGCCGTGAGCACGGGGATCAGATTGAACGTCTGAAAGACATAGCCGATGTGCTCATTGCGCCAGTGGGCAATCTGGCTGTCGCTGAAGCGGAAAATATCCTGCCCTTGCACGAGCAGTTCGCCGGAGGTCGGCCGGTCGATGGCTGCGATCATGTTCAGCAGCGTCGTCTTCCCCGAACCGGACGGCCCCATCAGGGCGAGAAATTCGCCCTTGCCGATGTCGATCGAAACGTCATCGAGAGCTTTGACTTCAAATGCGTCCCGCTTGAAAACCTTGCTGACGCCGCGCACCTGCACGACTTTCGTACTTGTGGCAACATTGGTTTCTGCAACTGTACTCATGATTGCCCCTTGATTTTGATTTTGTCTCCATCTTTCAACGTGGTCGGCCCGGCAGTGATGACGTTCTCACCACCGACTAATCCATCGACTAGCGCCCCGTCCGCTCGCGGACTGGTGATGTGCACCTCCCGCGCAACGGCTCGGCCATTGAATGCGATCAACACGATCTTTTTTCCGTCGCGATCACGAATCGCGGTCGACGGCACGAACACTCCGGATGGTTCTTTCGCATTCTTCGGCGTGTCATTGGCAAGGAACCGAACTGTGGCGTTCATCTCCGGACGCAGCTGGATGCCAGGATAGTTGTTCGGATTCAGCACCTGCACCTTTACCTGCACAGTGGCCTTCTGGCGATTCGCTTCAGGCGAGATTTGTGCAATGACGCCGTTGTATTCCTTATCGGGATAGGCGTCGGTCGTCACGATTCCCCTTTGCGCCGGACCAAGCCTTGCAAAATCAGCCTGTGCGATATCGAGTTCGACCTGCAGGTCGTCGAGGTCGGCGAGAGAAACGACTGATCCTTGCGGGCCTCCGGCCGCTGCACTGGCAAACTGCGCGGTGATGAGCTCACCTTTTTCTGCCGTGCGGTCGAGAATCGTGCCGGTCACGGGAGCGCGAATTACGGTCGCATCCAGTTGCGACTTGGCATAGTCGAGCTGGCCCTGAGCTTGCGCGAGAGCGCCCTGGGCACGCGTGATTTCTTCCGGACGAGGGCCAATCTTGGCCAATTCAAACGCCTTCTGCAGAGAATTGACCCGTTCCTGGTCTGCGCCGAATTTTGCCGTCGCGTCATCCAGCATTTGCTTTGAAACTACTCCAGAAGTGGCAAGTTCTTTAGTGCGGTCGAGCGTCAGCTTGTCGTCGGCTAGCGTGGCTCGCGCTTCATCAAGGTTGTGTTGCGCCTGCTGGATCTCTTCCGGCCGCGAACCATGCTGCAATTCTTCCAGGTAGGCTTTCGCATTCTCCACCGCGCCTTTGGCTTGCTCGTAAGAAGCACGAAATTCCTGATCCTCCAGGCGGACGAGCACCTGGCCTTCCTTGACCTTGTCGCCCTTCTCGACGCCGATCCACTGCAGACGCCCGGTGACCTTGGAGTTCACGTTGATGGTGTGATGAGCCACGATGTACCCGGTAGCCGACAGCACGGTTTCGCCCGCGACATCGTTATTGGTCTCGGCCGCCGCGCGCACCACCTGGACTTCGGGAACATCAGCGTCCAACATGCGGTAAACCAGCGTGACCAAGCCCAGCAGCACAACCAGAGCGATGCCGCCGACGATGTAACGCTTGGCCCATGCGGGTGCGTCTCCTCCATTGTCGCTGCGCTGCGAACGGTCGATGCGCAGGCTCTGCAACTCTGCATGTTTTGTGTCAAGTGCCATGACAATGATTACGGATCAAACTTTCCTTAAGTTTCACCGGCATCCAGCTCCCAGCGTCCGCCAGCCGGATGGGGGAAGCCGGAAGCCCTTTTCTCATCCGCGCAGCGCATTCAAAATATTCTGCCGGGCCGCATGCCACGCCGGAGCGAGCCCGCCGACGAATCCCATGATCAACGCGAAAATGATGGCGTAGGTCGCGACCTGCGGCGTAATGCGCAGCGCGAACACCACTTCACTGAACGTCACTGCGTTGGACGTACCAGTCTCCATGCCGTTAAACGGCAGCATCAACAAAATTCCAGCAAAGGCTCCGAGCAAAGCCAGCAGCAGCGATTCCAATACAAACGAAGTCAGGATCGCCGGACGCGAAAAGCCGATGACGCGCAGCGTTGCAATCTCGCGGCCTCGATAAGCGACCGCGGCATACATGGTATTCATCGCGGCGAAAATCGACCCGATCGCCATGATGAAAGCGACCACCGTTCCGATGATCTTGATTGGAGTGCCGGAACTGGTTTGCTTCGCATAGTAATCGGTTTCCAGCATGCCCTCGAGTTTCAAGCGTTGGTCGTCGCTGACGCGTTTGGTCAGAGCCTCGGCCGCGATGGGATCGGTCGCCCGCAGGTAGGCCGATGCATAGCCGCCCTGCCGATCGAAGTCCGAAGCCATCTGATTAACGTCGCCCCAGACTTCCGACTCGTAGGCCGAACCTCCGGCATCGAACACTCCGACTACTTTCCATGATCCCTTGCCGAACTCCATGCTGTCGCCGATATTGGCGTGGGCGAAGCGCTCGCGAATCGACTTGCTCACAACGACCTCGCGCTGCCCGGGCTCAAACCAGCGTCCTTCCACCAGTTTCACGCTGGCGCGATGCCCTGGACCGGGAGTCTGGCGCATTTCGAGACCGTCCGGCATCATGCCGCGCACCGTGACATT
>Ga0187772_10001198_pt1 | contig 12163 bp, 8 predicted proteins | sample 0116_SJ02_MP15_2_FD_133137 | JGI IMG/M metagenome (GOLD analysis project Ga0187772, IMG submission 133137) | Tropical peat soil microbial communities from peatlands in Department of Meta, Colombia - 0116_SJ02_MP15_20_MG | ecosystem: Environmental > Terrestrial > Soil > Wetlands > Peat | place... | reverse complement strand
CACCACCAGTGAAATGGGAGCGCCTTCCTACCTGCGCGCATTTGTCGATGAAACCCGTCTTACCGGCTTGCGCTTCAATTTCGATATCGGTCACGCACATCTCACGGAGGGCCCTGAGGACGAGCGGATTGCCACGAATTTCGAACCACTGAAGGACTTGGTGGCCAGCGCGCACATCCATGACAATCGCGGCGACAAAGACGAGCACCTTCCACCCTACGACGGCACTATAAACTGGCCCGCGGCCTTGAAGGTTCTGCGTGGCGCACCTGCCGGCAATCTGCCCTTTGCGCTGGAACTCAAGGAAAAGTCTGGCCCAGACGCACCCACCGTCCCGGATCAACTTACAGCCGCAGCAAAATCCCTCGACCGACTGGAAGAGGAATGGGCCAGCACCACGTGATTTAACGAAGCTGCACCTAGACGCTCTTTGTCCTTTGCTTGAATTTCTAATTTGTTGGAGATTTCGGGTTCCTGGTATTAGGAGTGGATGTTCTTCTCTTACTTGGACGCTGCTTCTTTGGCTTCCAGCGTGCGCTTCAGCTCGGGCCCAATACGCTCGACAATCGATTGTTCCGGATCTTCCCCAACGTATCTTTGTACTTCCTTGCCGTCGCGGCCGAGCAGAATGTACGTTGGTAGCCCTTCGACCTGATACTGCCGCATCATCGAACTGTCCCCATCGAATTTCTGTGTCCAGGTCATCTGGTGATTCGAAACGAACGCTCTCCACGCGGCCTCATCGTCGTCTTCGCTTACGCTGATCACCATAAAATCCGGGCTGGAATAAATGGCTTGAAGCTGCTTGACCTTGGGCAACGCCATCCGGCACGGTCCGCACCATGAGGCCCAGAAATCGAGCAACACGACCTTTCCTTGTGTCTCCGCGGACGCATTGCCATTCGAAGCACTCTCAGGTGCGTCCGACACGTTCTTCTTTCTGATCGGCGTGCTGCGCACAAAATTGTCGTCGTCGTACGTCTTTACAGGCTTTGCTGAATTCCCTTTGTTTGCGCGAGCCAAACGCGCCGCGTCAGCCAAAGACATGGGCTGGTCCGTTTGCTCCTGCGCTTCCTGATCGGTCTTTTGCACGGCGGAAGCGTTCTGTGCGCCGGCATTCTGGTTCGCATCCACGGGCTGCTGTTCGGTGCTTTGCGCCCACACTACGCCGCAGGAAAACCACGCCAGGATGGCGCAACGCAGTGCTGTAGGTTTCACATTCATCTTCATTCCGGAAAGGTGTCTCTATTGGTTTCTCTACTTCGCAAAGTCCGGCTTCAGGAAAAGTGTGTCATCTAGTGGGGGATTGACAATCACTTGGGTGAGCCGGATGTTTACGATGGCGCCCTTCTCCGACCGCTTGATCCGGAAAGGAAACTTCAACCCGTCTACCTCCCGGTAGTCGTCCAGGTCCAACTTCACAGTGTAAGGCCCCTGCGGGGTGTCGATCATATCCTCCGTGTGAATAATCAGTTTGCTGTCCACATCGACATAGATCTTGGATATCTTCGTTTTGTCCGTGGAGAATGCCAGCACATAGGCTGTATGCGTGCCCACCTTCTCGATTCCCATTACTTTTCCGGCCGACGCAATCTTCTCCAGCCTGGCGCGATCCTGAAATTCCGCCTGCCGCAGTCGGCTTTCTAACATCGCTCCGGTAATCTCCTGGTACCCACCCATGGAATTCTCGATCCAGGCGCTGTGCCCGTCACAGACTTCGCGTAAGACGAGCCCATTCGGAAGCGTCACTTTCGAGAGCGATTTGTTCGGCGCCTTCTCCAGAATCTCGATCGCCACGAAGACCGAAGCGTCTTCCGACTGGGAGACACCCTTCATTTTCCTTGAGGTGGTTTTGCTCCACGCTGCCAGTCCTCCCACTGCTTCGTCGCTCTGAGCCATCAGCTCTTTGGCAGTTGGTAGAGCCACCACATCCGCAGGATGGGATGGCGTGGAAGCGGTCACGGGTTCTTCGGACGGGTTCAGACGTGTCTCCACTTGTTGAGCCTGCAGTCCAGGAGCGGCGAACCCCACACACAAAGCAACCAACGGGGCCGCGGCAAACGATAGTTTTCGCATAGTGGACACCTCGTAGTTTCCAGTATGGTTGGGGATTCCCGTCGGATGAGGGCTTTAGCGCCTCTTCGTGTTGAAAGGAGGACTGTCCCAAAGCACAGGTGGGACGGACGGGCGCGGTAGGGCAGAGCTTTGCATTGATCCTCCGCAGTGAAGATGTCGTGCCCACCTGTGCAGCGAATCATGCCCGCACTTCTCTGCTAAACTGTAGTTTTGGTGTTGCGACAGACTGACTCACTATGACTACAATCACGATCGAGAACGCAGGCAAATACGATGGCCAGCAAGTCGCCATCCGCGGGTGGCTCTACAACATTCGCGAATCCGGCAAACTGATCTTCCCTATCTTCCGTGATGGTACCGGCGTCATTCAGGGGGTCTGCTCTTTAAAGGACAATCCCGAAGCCTTCGACGCCCTGAAGGGCCTCACCCAGGAATCCAGCGTCATTGTTACCGGCAAGATCCGCGCCGAGCAGCGAGCGCCCGGCGGCTTTGAAATCGGCGTCACCAAAATCCAGATCGTTCAGAAGGTCTCTGAATCCACGCCCTTTCCAATCCAGCTGAAAGAACACGGCGTCGATTTCCTCCTCGACCAGCGCCACCTGTGGATTCGCACGCCACGCCAGGCTGCGATCCTGCGTATCCGCGCGGAGGCCGTCCGCGCCGCACGCGATTTCATGGATTCCCAGGGCTATATACTCACGGACGCGCCGATGTTCACCCCCGCCGCGTGCGAAGGCACCTCCACCCTGTTCGAAGTGAACTACATCGACGACCAGAAAGCCTATCTCACGCAGAGCGGCCAGCTCTACATCGAAGCCACCGCCATGGCTCTCGGCAAGGTCTACACCTTTGGCCCCACCTTCCGCGCTGAAAAGTCCAAGACTCGCCGCCACCTGACCGAATTCTGGATGCTAGAGCCCGAAGCTGCCTACGCCGGGCTCGACGACATGATGACTCTTGCCGAGGGTTTGGTCAGCGCCATCGTCCAGGGCGTCGTGAAAAACAAGCCCCGTGAACTCGAAACCCTCAAGCGGGACGTCAAGATGCTCGAAAACATCAAGCCGCCTTTTCCCCGCGTCACCTATGAGGAGGCTGTTGGCATCCTCCAGAAAAACAGCAATCCCGCCAAATTCGGCGATGATTTCGGCGGCGACGAGGAAACCATTATCTCCAACAGCTTCGACCGGCCGGTTATGGTCCACCACTACCCCGCCTCGATCAAAGCCTTTTACATGCAGCCGGACGCCGAGCGTCCCGATTTGGCGCTCTCTTTTGACATGCTCGCACCCGAAGGCTACGGCGAAATCATCGGTGGGAGCCAGCGCATCCATGACTACGACCTGCTCGTTAAACGATTGAAAGAGAACAACTTGCCCGTGGAATCATTCCAGTGGTACCTCGATCTGCGCCGCTACGGCAGCGTCCCGCACGCCGGCTTCGGCCTCGGCTTGGAGCGCACCGTAGCCTGGATCTGTGGCACCGAGCACATCCGGGAGGTCATCCCCTTCCCTCGCATGATTTATCGCGTGTATCCTTGAAGTGGGTAGATTGGGCAGTTCAAGCAGTTCCCCTGAAAAACGGCTTTTGACTTAGAACATCACAGAGAAAGTCTGCAGTTCGTAGTTTGTCGTCTGGAGTCAGAAGAAGTCCGTTAACTGAACTACCGACTACGGACTCGGGTACACAATGGCTCAAAAAATTCGCATCATCGGCGTACCCATGGACCTTGGCGCCAGCCGCCGCGGCGTCGACATGGGTCCTTCCGCCCTGCGCGTCGCCGGACTCCAGGCACGCATCAAGCAGCTAGGCCACCACGTCGAAGACATCGGCAACATTTCCGTGAAGCAGCCGGAGGAAATGTCGTACGGCGAAAAGCGCGCCAAATACATCGCCGAAATCTCTGACGCTTGCAAGGACCTCGGCAACGCGGTGCAAAAATCTCTCGAGGACAGCTGTCTCCCCCTCGTCCTCGGTGGAGACCATTCCATCGCCGCCGGTTCCATCAGCGGCGTCTCGGCGCATTTCCGCAAAGAGAAAAAGAGTATCGGCTGCATCTGGTTAGACGCGCACAGCGACATGAACACGCCGGAAACTTCTCCTTCAGGAAATGTCCACGGCATGCCGCTTTCCGCCATCATGGGCTACGGCACTGAGGAACTTCACGACCTGTTCGGCTTCAAGCCCAAGATCGAACCGCAAAATGTGGTTCTCGTTGGCGTGCGCGACCTCGACGCTCATGAAAGAAAGTTCATCAAGAAACTCGGGGTCAAGGCTTTCACTATGCGTGAAATCGACGAGCGCGGGATGCGCGAGGTGATGTCTGACGCGCTGAAATATGCCATGGATGATACGGACGGAATCGCTGTCAGCCTGGATATGGACTTTGTCGATCCTAGCGACGCACCCGGCGTCGGCACACCAGTCCGCGGAGGTGTCACCTATCGTGAGGCCCATCTTGCGATGGAAATGATTGCCGATAGTGAAGCAATGATTTCAATGGAAATCGTCGAAATCAATCCCGTCATTGACGAGCATAATCGAACAGCTCTCCTCGCCGTCGAATTAGCCCTCTCCGGCCTCGGCAAGAAAATTCTTTAGCCGCTCTCTTGGATTTGTGTTGCATCGATGGCGGCCGTTTGCTTTGAGCAGCAGGGGAAGAGGCTGAGGCGGGCGCCTTTTCCTGGAAACCATTAACTCAGCCTCGCCCTTCCCGTGCTAACATTGGCCCGTCTAAAGGTCGTCTGAGGTCACTCCCATGAAACAACCTCCCGCTTCTTCTGGCCGTCGTGATTTTCTCAAGACCGGTGGTGCCGTCGCCGCAGGCCTTCTCGTCAACAGCACCGCGCTCGCCACGCCATCAAACGCCACGCTTCCGCCGCTCCCCTCCAATCCACGAACCATGGCGGCCATGCCCACGCGGAATCTTGGCAAAACCGGCTATAAAGTCGGCATCTTCAGCCTCGGCGGGCAGGCGGCTCTGGAAAAGCCAAATAATTTCGACATCGCCGTGCCCATCATCGAGCGCGCCCTCGATCTCGGCGTCAATTACATCGACACCTCTTCCATTTACGGAGGTCCCGAACGCTGGAGCGAACAATACGTCGGACGCGTGATGAAGACGCGCCGCCAGGACGCTTTTCTTGCCACCAAAACCAAGCAGCGCACCCGCGACGGTTCGCTGCGCATGATCGAAAAATCGCTCACGCTTCTGAACACTGATCACATCGATCTCTGGCAACTGCATGACATCGGCCTCCCCGAAGACGTGAACGCTGCCTTTGCGCCCGACGGCGCCATGAAGGCTCTTCTGGAAATGCAAGAACAGAAGGTAGTGCGCTATCTGGGTGTCACCGGCCACTATCGCCCTGAAGCGCTGATCGACGCTCTGAATCGCCATCCTTTCGACACAATCTTGTTGGCTTTGAACGCAGCGGATACACACATTCACAGCTTTACCGAGCAATTGCTGCCACTCGCCGTCGAAAAGCAAATGGGCATCATCGGTATGAAGGTTCCCGCCCGAGGCAGGCTGCTTTCCTCGTGGACTCCGCCGCCGCTCGAGCAGCAACAACATTCCTGGGAAGGCTCGGCAATTGCCACGCGCCCCGGCGTCATGAATATGCGAGACGCCATGTATTTCACGCTGTCACATCCCGTCAGCACCGTGATCATCGGCTGCGACAGCATTGCCCAACTCGAAGAGAACGTGCAGCTTGCACAGAATTTTACGCCACTTTCGCAATCACAGATGGCGGCGCTCAACCAGCTTGCCGCCCAGGTCGCCCAGCAGTCACTCTTCTTCCGCTTCACCGACCGCACCAAGGGCTGAGCGAACCTGTAGTGCAGGGCGTGCCTGCGAGCCGTGCGGCTTTTCTGAGACCTGGCGATTAGCGATGGCTTACTACGGCTTTGTCGCCTTTTGCTTCTCCCGATAAAACTCCTGCAACACGTAAAACGCCTTCTTTTTCTCTCCCCGATCGGAAACCAATCCCTTACGGTTGAAATAATCCTCAATATTTGGCAACGTCCGCCGTGGACTACGGAAATCCTTCAGAACCCACGGCGTCGTCCCCTTCAAGAAAGAAATTCGCCTTAGCATCGCCAACTGGTGCTCGTACAAGCTCTCCTGGTACTCCTCGGTGAAACGCGTCTGCGGGTCACCGTGATATCCGAACAGCGCGTCGCCTCCAAATTCGCTCATGATGAGAGGCTTGTCGTATTTCGAAGTCCAGTCCGTCCGGTCCAAGTCCGCGATCGTGTGAATGTACCAGCCGATATATTCGTTATTCCCCATCACATCGAGTTCGTTCGCAATCGGGTCATTGATACCGATCGAAAGCCGCCCTCCGCTCTGCGTTTCGTCCGCTTGCAGCGCTGCGGAGACCAGCCGTGTCGGATCATTCGTGTGCGCTTCCTGAATGAGTTGACCCAGGAACCGGTTGCGCACATCGCTGATCGGAGTTTCATTGGCCACCGAGTAGATAATCAGCGCCGCACGGTTATGATCGCGGGCAATCAGTTCGTTCAGCTGATTCTCCGCGTTGCGCAGCGTCTCCGGGTTCTCCCACTGAATGGTCCAGTAGACCGGTACTTCCTCCCACACCAGAACTCCCATGCGGTCCGCCATGCGCAGCATCGCTTCGTTGTGCGGATAATGCGCCAGCCGGACGAAGTTGCACCCCAACTCTTTTGCCCAGCCCAATAGTACGAGCGCGTCGTCCTCGCTCCATGCTCTGCCCGGGCGTGTGGGCGCTTCCTCATGCACACTGATTCCGCGCAAGAAAATCGGCTTGCCGTTCAGCAGAATGTCAGTCCCGCTCACCGCAATGGACCGGAAGCCAATTTGATCCGTGACCTTGTCCGTCTCGCTGGAAATCTCCACTGTGTACAGCTTTGGATTCTCTGGCGACCACAGCGTCAATTCCGCTTGGAACAAAAATGTCGCGTGCCCGGTGGAGTCTGTTTGCACTGTCTTGTTCAGCCCCGCTTCCGGTATGCGGATGCTGACGGTCTGCTGCCGCTGCGGCCCATTCAGTTGCACCCATCCTTCGATCTGGTTCACTGATTTCTTCTGCAGCTGGACCTGGTAGTTCTGAACGAACGTCTCCGGCACTTCCACCAGCGTGACCGGACGTGTGATCCCCCCATAGTTCCACCAATCCGTATTTACGGTCGGAACTTCCGCCTTCCCACGCGTGTTGTTCACGCGCGCGACCAGGAAATTTCCTTCGGCACGAATTCGATCCGTTACTTCGAAATCGAACGGCGTGAATCCACCCGTATGCTCCCCCAGTTCTTGGCCATTTAGATAAACAAAAGCCCGGTAATTTGCCGCCCCGAAATGTACAAACACTCTCCTCTTCGTCGCCTTGTTGTAATTGAACGACCGCTTGTACCACACGCTCCCCTCATAGAAGAGCAGTGACTCCCGCTGCGTGTTCCAGTCGCCTGGCACATTCAGATGCCCGGCGGTGTCGAAATCGTATTCAACCAGCTCCGACTTAGATTGCGGCTTGTAATTCTTGAAAAAGGCGCTATTCCCCTTGAGCGGCTGGGCACGGTAGTCGACCGCTCCGACGTCGTACGGATCCACAATCACCTGCCATTGCCCGTCGAGGCTTGTTGTTGCGCGTCCGTCAATATTCGCGATGAGCGGTGCAACTTGTGCCGCACTCCGCCTCGCTGCAAACAGCATGCACAAAGCAACCGCGAAGCATCGTAGTGACTTTGCCATCGGGTCCCCTATTCTTCGTTTGAAATTGTGAACTCAACGAGTCGATTCTATCTCCAATGACCCTTTGTGTCGGGGCTTGTGGACCGCAGGTTGTGTCACGCATCTAGTTCGTGGAATTCGCCCGAAGATGTGCCAACAGGAGCGAGGCCACTTGCTCTGAAGCTTCCTCAAGAAGCCAGTGCGTCTTTCCTTCGAGCCTCTCAAACCGATAAGGACCCGTCACGTATCCGGCTGTCGCAAGCGCGGCTGTTTCTCCAAGCGCTATATCTTGGTCGCTCCAGATATAGAGCGTGGGTACCGTAATCTTTCCGACGCTTGCTTCCAAGTTCAGAGCAGCATACCAGTTCAGCCCGGCGGTTAGCGCCCCAGGCTCCGACAGGCGGCGGATGTTCTCTTGAACCGCCAATTCAGGCAGCTTTCCCTGATACACGCTTCGAAGAACTCTGCAGTCATCAGCCAATAAAAAGCTCTCTGCCACTCCACCCGGCATCCTGAAGAAGGGTATATATTGCGAACGTTGTCTTTGGTCCTCGTCGGTTCGGATGGCCTTCAAAAACGCGTCGGGATGTGGCGTGGACACCGCGGTCAGCGACAAAATGCGCTCAGGAAACTGGGCGGCAAACACCCAGGCCAGAAATGCTCCCCAATCGTGCCCCGCAAGGTGAAACCGATGGTGCCCTAGCGCGTCGGCAAAACCCCGGACGTCTGCAAGGAGATGCTCAATCGCATAATTATTCAGTTCGCCCGGCCTGGCCCCTGTCGAATAGCCACGCTGATCGACGGCCACAGCGTGAAAGCCAGCCTGAGCGATCGGGTGCATCACCTCTTGCCACGCATCCGCGAATTCGGGAAAGCCGTGGAGGAACAGCACAAGCGGACCGTCTTCCGGCCCCTCCCCGAGAGCGCTGAAGTGGAAGCCTTGAACATCCAGAATCGACTTCTTCAAGCTGGTCATTGTCCTGCTTGGCAAACGAGGCTTGCAGCCACACTCCTAATCCCGTTCCCAGAATCCGGTGCCTCCCGTCTTTCCTGACGCGGCATCCTCAGCGCTGTTCGCTGCGTCCCAATCCTTTCGCGTAATGGGCTGCACCGCGGGCAGCTTCTTCTTTGCCAGCTCTTTGTTGACCGCAGGCAGCTCCTTCACCACAAGGGCATCGAACTCCGTCTCGACGTCTCCTAGTTCCTTCTTCAGGGAATCGATTCGCGCTACCTGATAATCCGCGGGACGGCCTTCGTAAAACACCAGGTCGCCATAGAGCTCCGTCGTTTTCTCCCGGATTCGTTCCTCACCGGTAATGGCACCTCCCTCTTTCGTGGCAACAATCTTCTTCCGGATCGTGTCCACCTTGTCCGAGAGGTCCTGAAGCTGTTTCGCCAGAGCCGCATCTTTTTCGAGATGGCTTGCGCGTTCCTGAAGTGCCAGGCGCACGCCGTTAATCCGGTCCACATCGTAGGTCATATCGCCCAGCAAGTCGTAGACGCGCATAGCGGCGGCAAAATCCGCCTTCCGGTCGTCCAGTGTATATTTGGACCGAGGATCCAGGCCTACATTGATTGTTTCTGTGTAGGTCTCCTTTCCTCGCGTCATCTTCACGGTATAAGTCCCGGGCACTACCCTTGGCCCGTCTGAAGCTTCAAAAGCCGCGGCGGCCGCGGGAGGCACGCGGGGCGCCTTCAGGTGCATTCCCCAAACCACGCGGCTGATCCCACGCCGGTTGTTCGAGGGCAAGGTATCGATCAGCTTGCCGTCGGCGTCGAACACCTCCAGCTTCATCCGGCCGAAGATATGGCGCTTCGCCTGGTAGTACGTTATCCAGACGCCGTTCGGCGGATTCGGCCCGCTAAACGACGCGCTGCCTTCCGACCATCCACCGAACGCGTTCAGCCTCTGCTGTGCTGACCGCCCGGGCAAAAATGCAGCTTCCTTCGCAAGCACATCAGGAGTCAGATTCCGCAGGGGAGTAATGTCGTCGATGATCCAGATGCCCCGTCCGTGTGTACCGACGATAAGATCAGAAGCCTGCGGTTGCACCACCACGTCGCGCACCGCAACATCCGGAAAGTTATGTCCTTTGTACTGTGCCCAATGCTTCCCGCCATCCGGAGATACCCACAAGCCGAACTCCGTGCCAAGGAACAGTAGATTTGGCGATACCGTGTCTTCTTTCACGACGTGGGCGTAGCCCCTTACACCACCATCCGCTGCGATAACCGGCGTCCACGTCTTTCCGTAGTCCGTTGTCTTGAACGCGTAGGGATTCATGTCCCCGAATGTATGGCGGTCAAAAACTGCGTACGCTGTGGCTGGATCGTGAAGACTAGCCTCAACCGACGATACCCATGACGCCTTAGGAAGGTTGGGCACATTGGCCACCACATTCGTCCACGTCTTCCCCCCATCGCGGGTGAGCTGCAGGTTCCCGTCATCCGTTCCCACCCAGATGGTGTTCCCGTCGCGCGGCGATTCACTGATCGAATAGATCGTGCAGTGCATCTCCGCAAAAGAGTTGTCCACAGTGACACCGCCGGACTCTTCCTGTTTCTGTTTCTCCGAGTCGTTCGTCGTCAAGTCCGGTGAAATGCGATCCCACGTTTGTCCATGGTCTCGCGAGCGGAACAAAAACTGCGCGCCGATGTAGATCGTGCCCTCCTCATTGGGACTCATCGCAATCGGCGTATTCCAGTTGAACCGTAGCTTTCCTTCGCCATAGTTCGGTTCCGGCTTGATAGGCCTCTTCACCAGCGTCGTCCGGTTGACCCGGGCGATGTCGCCCCCTTGCGCTTCCACGTAAGCATAATTACGGTCGCTAGGATCGGAGAACGCCCAAAATCCGTCGCCACCATACAAATTTTCCCAGCGGCTATTCGTGATTCCGCCCGGATACTGCGAATCTCCAACCCACGAACTGTTGTCTTGCAACCCTCCGTAAACCTGATACGGGTCCGCCATATCCGAACTGACGTGATAGAACTGCGAAACCGGCAGATTGTTCGCTTTCCACCAGGTGTTTGCACCGTCGTAGGAGTACCACAGGCCGCCGTCGTCCCCAGCGATCAAGTGGTCCGTATTTTCTGGGTCAATCCAGATGTCGTGAAAGTCGCCGTGAGCACCATCGGCAACATTGCTGAAGCTTTTTCCGCCGTCATCGCTCAGGATCAGGCTAAGGTCCGGCTTGAAAATTCTGTTCTCATTCTTAGGATCGACGATCAGGTTCGCAAAATAAAACGGCCGCCAGACCATCAAATTACTGCGGTCCCGCTCTTCCCAGCTCTTTCCTCCATCGTCCGAATGAAACAGTGCGCTGCGCGTCGATTCAATCAGTACGTAAACGGCATTGGAATTCGAGGGTGCAATCGCCACAGCAAGACGCCCCCACGGCTTCGGAGGAAGTCCTTTCGCCGTCTTCTCATCAAGTTCACTCCATGTTGCCCCGCCATCGCTTGTCCGGTAAAACGCGCTTCCACTCAGGGCCGTGGGACCATCTCCACCGGAGCGGAAGGTCCAGCCCTTCCTACGGAAATCCCACATCCCGGCAAACAACACCTTCGGGTCTTTTGGATCCATGGCGATCGTCGAGCAACCGGTCGAAAGATTCGCGCCTTTCAGGATCAGATTCCAGGTTTTCCCCCCGTCGGCGGTCTTATACAGACCGCGGTCGGCGCTGTCGCTCCATAGCTTGCCGGGCACGCAGGCATACACAACATTGCTGTCTTTCAGATCGACAATAATCTTGGAAATGCGTTCCGAATTCTTCAGCCCCATGTTCGTCCAGTTCTCCCCGCCATCTGTTGATCGGTAGATTCCATCCCCAATCGAAACGCTGTTCCGCGTCCACGATTCTCCCGTTCCCACCCAGACGGTCTTTAGGGCTTGCGGATCAATCGCAATCGCACCAATCGACTGCACAGGCTGCTTATCAAACATCGGCTTGTACGTCGTGCCCCCATTCACAGATTTCCAGACGCCGCCACTGGCTGCTCCCACATAGACCGTCAGGCGGCCATTCTCCTTGACCGCAGCCACGGCAGAAATGCGCCCGCTCATTGCTGCGGAGCCGATATTCCGCGCGCCCAACCCAGAGATGGTGTCCGAGTCAAACTTGACCTCCTGAGTTCGCAAGGCCGGTGCAGCGAAGAATAGTCCAGCAAGGAGCACAACTGTGTACCGTGCGATTGCAGCGTTTGCCATGTTCAGTCCCTCAGTTCTTCTTACCTGATTTCCTTCTAGCATCCCGTTTTATTTGAATGGAAACCTATCGCGTTCACTTGGTTGTTGTCGCAGGCTTGGTCGGGGGCACGGAGAATTGCGTGTCCTCGATCGGAACGTTCACTTCTATTTTCTCGACCGTAAAT
>Ga0187772_10001197_pt1 | contig 12166 bp, 10 predicted proteins | sample 0116_SJ02_MP15_2_FD_133137 | JGI IMG/M metagenome (GOLD analysis project Ga0187772, IMG submission 133137) | Tropical peat soil microbial communities from peatlands in Department of Meta, Colombia - 0116_SJ02_MP15_20_MG | ecosystem: Environmental > Terrestrial > Soil > Wetlands > Peat | place... | reverse complement strand
TCTAGTGTCCTGAGTCCGAAGTTCGTTTAAAAACTCGGAGAAGGGTCGTAAGAATTTTATCCCCTTTTCCCTTACTTAAATGGCTTTGGACACCGATTATTGAGTTCCAAATATGTTCAGATATTGAATTTTGACCTCTGGACCTAAATTTGGTATGGATAGCAGAGGGACGTAAGTGAAAATTGACACTTTTTTTGATACAACTTGTCGGATGTCAGAGGAGAGGACATTGGTTCTGAAACAACTTGGCAATTTAAAATGCGGATTGTCGGTTGCCGATTGCGCCCGCCTGCGCGAAGCCGCTTCGGCGAGGCAGGGATTTCGGAATGGGGCAATCTAGGGTTTTGGGCGGGAGGAGTGCCTAATCAACAACAAGACGCCAACAATAATAAGAATGATTGGCCACCACTGAGACATGATTAAGCGAATGGGTGGTAGCCAGCCAAGATTAGACAGGAGGAAAATGATACCCAACCCAATAAGAACGTACGCCCCGATTGCCGTCTTAGATCTCATGACGCTTCCTCCACTATCCCCTTCAGTATTTTGAAAGCCGGCTTACCCTCCAAATCTTACCAAAACGGTACAAAAATACAATTAAATTCTCTATTACTTAATTTTGTTCTTTTTGCCCATGTTATTCAATCTGCAATTCGAAATCCCCGCCTACGCGAAGCCCCACCTGCCAAGACCTTATACGGCGGGCAGGCGCTTCGGCCAGGCAGGCCCACCTCGATGAGCCATCGGCGAGGCAGGCGCAATCCGCATTCAGAGGTCGTGGGAGACGAAATCGGTCACATCTTTTTCTCTTAGAACCCTCCTTTTCCATTTCTCAAGAGAAGGAAGGATATGGGGGAAGAGTCGCAAAGAATAATAAGGAGGAAGCAAAGGAAGACCAATCATATCTCCAAAAATGACCAGCATAAAGAGGTTATCCAGGTGTCCTCTTTCCTTTTTTAATACCAAAACCGTGTCATAGAACAACAGTCCATAGAGAATTTCCCGGATCACTTTGGGAGAAGCCTTCAGTTTCGCCCCGAAATACGAAAATAATTTTTTAATCAAACGGATTCCCTCCTTTTTTTACACACCTCCCTTAGTTGATAACTATCCCTCCCCCTTCGATGGGGAAGGTAAGGGTAGGGGTGAATAATTAAGATAAGAGCTCTTTGGCCCCCCTCCCCTCCCACTGGGAAGAGGGGAGCGTCTGCGTCTTCCCCTGAACGTAGCATGGTGCAGGGCTTGCCCTGAACCCTAAGTGGTTCAGGATCTCCCCATCTCCACATCACTTTATATTTTTAGCCGGCCCACTGCCTAATCTGGAACTCGATCAGGAAAGGCCCCCGACGGCCGCAGGCAGCGCGGAATGTATCGGCAAACCCCTCAAGCGTCTCTACGCTGGCTGCTTCTACGCCCATGCCCTGGGCAAGTCCAACCCAGTCCAGATCCGGACGGCCGATATCGAAGAGAGTGTCTGAGGCGGGTCCTGGTATTGCCCCTCCTGTACGAAGCTCGCCGTACAAGATCTTGTACACGCGGTTGGCGAACACCACATTAACTATGTCGAGCTTTTCGCGGGCCTGGGTCCAGAGCGCCTGCAGCGTGAACATGCCAGATCCGTCGGCCTGGAGACAGACGACCCTGCGGTCAGGACAGGCGATAGCCGCGCCCGTGGCGCATGGAAAACCATGGCCGATCGCGCCGCCCGTGCTCTGAACCCAATCATGGGGCGCTGCGTTGAAGGTGGCTGGAAAGATTGCGCGGCCCGAGGTCACCGCGTCATCGCAGACGATCGCATTGTCGGGCAGCAGCGCTGCAAGCGTCATCCCGAAGGCAGCCGATTCGAAGGGGCCACTAACGATGTGCGGCTCTGTCCCTTCCTGCTTGATCGGAACGGCGCGGGGCGCGCCGATCTCGTCGGCAAGCGCTTGCAATGCGGTCACGGCATCCTGGTCCGGCCGGCAGAGCACGTGCGTTGCACAATCCTTCGGCGTCACGAGGCTGGGCTTTCCGGGATAGGCGAAGAACCCGACAGGCGGCTTCGCGCCGACGAGAATTGCGTTTTTGAGCCCGGCAAAAACCTGGAAGGCGGTGTCGACCACGTACGGAATACGGTCCACCGGCACTCTGCCGCGACCGCGCGCCATGCGTGGCACATGCGTTGGGGCACGGAGCTTCGCACCGGTTGCGTGAGCAATTCGGTGGGCGGCAATGAGACCCGGCTCGCTCAGGGCCTGCCCATTGAGGAATAAAGTGGTTGGTTTACCCGAACGGAGGACCCGCGCGACCGTCCTGAGCACTTCCGGCGCCACCTGCTGCCGCGGGGGAACTTCAAGCGGCAGAGCCGGGCCGCTTGCCTCGCCCCACGTGACATCAGCCGGCACGATCAGCGTCGCAATCTGCCCCGGAGGGGTGCGCGCAGCCTGTACGGACTCGGCGGAGTCAGAGGCAACCTGCTTCGCAAAGCCGCTCGTCCTGACCCAGTGCGACACCGGGTGGGCGAGTCCTTCGGTGTCCGCGGTCAGAGGCGGATCGAATGGGCGATGGTAGGTGGCCTGGTCGCCGACGATGTTTACCATCGGCGAATTTGCTCTCCGCGCATTGTGCAGGTTAGAGATACCGTTGGCGAAACCCGGTCCGCAGTGGAGCAGTGTCATCGCGGGTTTCCCCGCCATTCGGGCGTAGCCGTCGGCGCAGCCCGTGACAATACCCTCGGCCATCCCGAGTACGCAGCGCATACCCTCAACCTTGTCAAGGGCAACGACGAATTGCATCTCGGTGGTTCCGGGATTGGCGAAGCAAATCTCAACACCGGAGGCAATCAGGGTACGAATCAGGCTTTCTGCACCGGTCATGCTGGCCTCTCTTTCCGTGGGGGGGTTTTTAACCGATCAGTCCAAAATTGCATGGACGTGAAAGATTAACAAAGAATATTTTCAAATCTCCCCAATAATACCCTCCCCCTTTGATGGGGGAGGGCGAGGGTGGGGGTGGACAAGATGAAGACCTTTTGGGTCCCCCCTCTCCTTCATCTCCTCCCACCATGGGGAGGCGATATTTTTGGAAGAATATGTCTAAGCAATTATGGACTCATTATTAAGACCGCATCTGAAACCCACGTCCTTCCCCTGCCCGCAGCAGGCAGAGACGAGGTTTTCGAGCGTGACTTCCATAAAGGTATTCGGGATGTTGTTTAAAGTCAATAGGACGGACATTCTATTTCCTCAGGAGAACGACAGTATTTTCAAGAGATCTTGTTTCTTGGCCTGTCCCACCTCCAATGTCGAACACCGCTGAGGGGAAAATACGTGATTTCACTCGAACAAATACAGGGTTTTCCCTATTTATCTCTGACGACATTCTGGTGGACAATCTCAGTAAGTCTGACCGAAATAGGCATCAGGTCCAAAAATAGACGATTGGACCGATGAAGGAATCTTCGAATTTTAGGAGTTAATCGGATATGCAGTCACAGGAGAAGGAACGACGGGCCTTGTGTGGTATATGCCCGGCGGGGTGCTGGGTGATCGTCACTTACGGTCCGGATGGGAAGATGACCTCGGTTAGGGCTGACGAAAGCTCCCCTCTGGGCATCCTCTGCAAGCTCGGCGATCATTCAACCGAGATCCTCTATTCCGAGAGTCGACTTCGCCACCCGCTGCGCCGGAAGGGCCCGAAGGGTACCTACGAATTCGAGAGAATAAGCTGGGAAGAAGCATTCCAGGAAATCGTTGGCAGACTTAAAACCATCAAAAGTCAGCATGGCCCGGAGGCCACAGCCGTCTATACCGGTCGGGGAAGCTTTGAGCTGGCCATGTGCGACGTCTTTCAGCCCAAAGATATCGCTGTGTCATCCGCCTCGAGTGTCCTTTTTCCTTTCGGATCTCCGAACACCATGGGCGTCGGCGCTCTTTGCTACGTCTCCTTCGCCATGATCGCCCCGCACGTCACGATGGGGGCCATGCTCATCAATATGTTTTCGGACATAGAGAACGCGGAACTGATCGTGGTTTGGGGTGCGAACCCGGCTACGGATTGCCCCCCACTGGATCTCAATCGAATTTTGGAGGCAGTCAAGCGGGGTGCGAAGGTCGTTGTGATCGATCCAAGGCGGACCAAAACGGCCAAGCTGGCAGATGCAGAATGGATTCCCATCCGGCCTGGAACGGATGGCGCTCTGGCTCTGGGGTTAAGCAACGTTCTCATCGAGGAAGAGCTATATGACGAAACGTTCGTCAAGAATTGGACCCAAGGGTTTCTGGAGTTCGTCCAGTACGTTCAGCACTTCAGGCCCGAGGTTGTGGAGTCGATCACCGGAGTTCCCCGGGAAACCGTGCGTTCTCTGGCTCGAAGGATTGCCAATGCCCGTGGGGCTTCTCCGGTCATGTATTCGGGTCTGGAGTACAGCGACAGCGGTGTTCAGGCCATCCGGGCGACACTGGTGCTATGGGCTTTGGCCGGACAATTGGATGTGCCAGGAGGCCGTTGTTTTACGATGAGGCAAAATATTTTCCCGGTCAACCGGGAAGGACACGTCCCCAACCCGGATCCGAAAAAAGCCTTGGGGGTAGAACGATTTCCTGTTTACAGCGCGTACAGGGGAGAATCGCACGCGAACTGCCTGCCGGACTCCGTATTGAGGGGTAAACCTTACCCGATCCGGTCCCTGATCATTCTGGGCGCATCAATGATCACGGCCTGGCCCCAGCCTGAGCTCTGGCGAAAAACGCTGAACGCTCTTGATTTCCTGGTCTGCATCGATGTGAATCTGACGGCTGACTGTGCCTATGCCGACATTGTCTTACCCGCGTCCACCTCGTATGAGATCGAATCTTACATGACCTACGGCCCGCTCTTCCGCATCCGTGAGAGGGTGATCGAGCCCATCGGCGAATCGCGGAATTCGTTCTTCATCCTTACGGAGCTGGCTGAGCGACTGGGATACGGCCACCTTTACCCGCGCAATGAAGAGGAGCTTCTCAGGCATGCGCTGAAAGGATCCCCGTTTACTCTCGAAGAGGTTCGCGCTGCCGGCGGTCAAGTTCGGGTGGAAACCGTCATGATGCAATATAAGAAATGGGAAAAGGGGCTGCTTCGAAAAGATGGTCAGCCCGGATTCGAAACCCCGACCGGAAAGTTCGAGATTGCCTCGACTCTCCTGGAAGAACACGGCTATGATCCTTTGCCTGTTTATACGGAACCCGGGGAAAGCCCCCTGAGCCAACCCAACCTGGCCGCGAAGTTCCCTCTGGTGTTCAATTCGGGGTCGAGGGTGACCACGGACTTCCGAAGCCAGTTTCACGGGATCCCCGGGCTGGTGAAAGAACGCCCGGAGCCTACCGTAACGATCCAAGCCCAGGATGCCGCGGCCAGAGGAATCCAAAACGGAGATGGAGTGATCCTTCTCAGCCCCCGAGGCTCTGTCCGGCTGCGGGCACTCGTCACCGATGACATTGTGCAGGGCGCGGTCGATGCAAACATGGGAGGCGGGGGTCCGCTTGGCCCTAAGGCGTGGCAGGAATGCAATATCAATGATCTCACCGATTTGAAGTACGACCCGATCTCCGGATTCCCCGTTTACAAGGCCCTTCTCTGTGAAGTCGTTAAAGCTCCGGAATCCGGAGAAACGGTTGAAATGGATTCCGGAGAATCAAGCCTCATTTCTGGGCCCGTAACAGGATGTCGGCTAATGGCTGAAGACTGGATTTACTTAGATCATAACGCCACCACGCATCCCGATCCAGAGGTGCAAGCGCTCATGGACGAATATATGGACAGCCGGTATGGAAACCCTTCGGCCATTCACCGGGAAGGCAGGGAAGCGAAGGCAGCCATAGAGGAAGCCCGAAGGAAAGTAGCCAAACTGCTCGGCTGTACGGCAAGAAGAATCGTCTTCACCGGAGGTGGAAGTGAAGCCAACAACCAGGTGATCAAGGGTCTGGCTCTGGCCAACTGGGACGGCAAAAAACATTTCATCACCTCGTCGATCGAGCATCCTTCCGTTTTGAAAATCTGCGCCTGGCTGGAAAAATATGGCTTTACGGTGACGTGCCTGCCGGTGGATTCAGCTGGACGGGTCAGGCCCGAAGACCTCGAGAAGGCGGTGACCGACCACACCTTTTTAGTGAGTGTCATGGCTGCAAATAACGAGACGGGTTCGCTACAGCCCATCACGGACCTAGTCAGGGTGGCTCACCGACAAGGAGTCCTTTTCCATACCGATGCTGTACAGGCCGTCGGCAAGATTCCTGTCGATGTCGAAGCGCTGGGAGTCGACTTTCTTACTCTTTCGGGCCACAAGTTTCACGGGCCCAAGGGTGTGGGCGCCCTGTATATCCGGAAGGGGATTGAACTGGAGCCCTTGGTTCACGGAGGCGGGCAAGAGGGAGGCCTGCGAGCCGGGACGGAAAATACGGTGGGCATTGCCGGGGTCGGGAAAGCCGCCGAGCTGGCTGGGGAGCGCCTCACGGACATGAACCAGCGGGTGCGGATTTTGAGGGATCGGCTCTGGGAAGGCATCCGGCGTCTGCTCCCGGGTGCAAAGCTCAACGGACACCCGGAAGACAGGCTTCCCAATACTCTGAATGTCTCCCTGCCGGGTATTCGAGGAGAGGCAATGGTACTGGCCCTGGACCAGAAAGGCGTGTTTCTTTCTTCGGGGTCTGCCTGCCGTGCGGGTTCTCCCCAACCTTCCCATGCCCTTTTGAACATGGGCTTATCGGAAGAGGAGGCTCACTGCGCCCTGCGTATTTCTCTTGGCACCGGCAACGCAGAGGCGCAAATCGACAAAACTCTGGAGCGGATGGGGGAAGTGATCCGTGAGTCCATCATGACCGTTCGTTTCGTGCCCTGCCGGTAAGTTACGAATCATCGCTCTCGTAGCCAAGAGGCCCGGGTTCAAAGATCCCGCGGTAAAGGGTTGATGGCACGTCCGACGAGTTCTTTTGCGTTTCGATGCAAGGGGAGGATCAGCTGAGCCGGGTTGGAAAAAGAGATGAGGATGGGAGGATGTCAAAATGAATGGGACGGCTGTGAAACGGAGTGAAATGGAATTCGAGATGTCTGGAATAGGTCCGGGTGATGGCCGGGAGTTACAAGTCTTGAATTACTTGAGCGGAGACCATCGGGAAGAAATGCTCAAGGATATTCGACGGGGAATAATGAAGACGCAGAAGTCCATTCCGGCCAAGTATTTTTACGACACTCGCGGCTCTCAGCTCTTCGATCAGATCTGTACGACTCCCGAATACTATCTCACGGAGACCGAGCTGTCGATCCTGGATCGGTCAGCCACGGAGGTTATGCAATTTTTTTCCCGGGCAGGAGGAGACTTGATCGAGCTCGGATGCGGGTCAAATCGAAAGATCCGGAAACTTCTGGATGTGGTGCATCCCCTCGAAAACGGCCGGATCCGGTACGTTCCCGTCGACATCAGCAGGAGCTGTCTGCTTGAATCAGCCAGGGAACTCCTGGACGATTATGAAAACCTGGCCATCCTGGGGGTTCTGGCCGATTTTACTCAGCATGTGGGAGTGCTTCCCCGTGGCAGAAAGCTGATCACTTTCTTCGGGAGTACGATCGGTAATCTCACGGAAATGGAAGCCGTTAACCTGTTGAAGAGTATTCGGGCGATCATGGGTCGTGAAGACCGCTTCCTGCTCGGGATGGATATGCTTAAGCCTGTCGAGATTCTCGAGGCGGCTTACAACGACAGGCAGGGTATCACCTGCGATTTCAATCGGAATATTCTGGTCCACATTGACAGGGAACTGAAGGCCGACTTCGATCCGAAAGATTTCGAGCATCTGGCTTTCTTTAACGCCGGAATGGAGTGTGTAGAGATGCACCTGAAAGCCAGCCGTCAGGTCGCAGCTCACATTGCGGATCTGGAACTGTCTGTCGAAATTAAGGAAGGCGAAACGATTCACACGGAGATCTGCAAGAAGTTCAGCCGCCAAAGCGCCGAACGACTCTTCCGGAAGGCTGGATTGTCCTTTTCCAGGTGGTTTACCGATTCCAAAGACTGGTTTTCTCTGGTCGAACTTCGAGCAAATGGTACGGAGTAGAAGTTTAGGTGATCAAAGGAATATTCTGTAATGCCTACAATACTTGTGCTCTACCCAGCTTATGGGACAACCTCCTGCGGGAAGGTCGCGGGGTACGCTCGGCAAATTGACGGTTTAAAGCTAGCGCTCGCCACCGAGGACCCGACCTCTTATGACGAGGACATATTTAATGAGGTTATCGAAATCCCGCCCCCTGAGGACCTCGCCGGGACCTACAAAATGATGCGACGCTGGTGCGAGAGGCGCCGTCCCGACGGCATCTTCATGCAGTCGGAGAGGGGACTTCTCCTCGGCTCCCTTCTGGCCCGCGAATTCCACCTGAAGGGACCAACGGTAGAAGCCGCTCACCTGTGCTCGAATAAATACTTGCAGCGGGCTGCGCTGTCGGGAGCCGGCATAGGGAATCCCCTCTTTGCCATGGCTGAGAATGCCAAGGACGTCCGCCGTCTCGGCCGTGACTTCGGCTTTCCACTCGTGCTGAAATGCGTCATTTCAACGATGTCGCGACTGGTAACGCTGGTATGCAGTGAAGACGATATTGACACAGCGGTTGCACGGATAGGCGTCGGACTGTCTGAGTCCCTTGATGTGGCCCGGCTGATTGGCTTCGCCCAGACGGGAAAGGTAGACCTCGGCTGCGACCCAAGACGCCAGTTCCTTGTCGAGTCTTTTTTGGGCGGCGATTTCGTCGAAACAGATGGGCTGATCATCGGAAGGAAACCTTTCACCTTTGGTGTCACGGAGCAGATTCAAAGCGTAGACCCTCCCTTCTTCATCGAAGGCTACCTCTTCCCTGCCGAGTGCTCGGATAACGAACCGATCGAGGCTATATCGGATGCGATCATCGATGCCTTGGGTCTGGGCGATTCTGCTTTTTCCATCGAAATGCGCGTGTTCGGTCGCCAGATCTGTGTTGTCGAGGTGAATGGACGCCTCGGCTGGGACGAGGCTTTTAGCGATCTGTTCCAGGTCCGTACGCATCAGGAGCGAATTTTCCAGACAATACAGCTTGCGCTGGGGATCGAGCCCGAGCTTATTCGTGATGAAAGCCTTTTTGCCGCAGTAGCCTATCGTCCCTGCTACTACCATGGCATCGTTGAAGTTCTACCTACCCGAGACGAGCTGGCCCAACTGGAGCACGAAGAACTCAAACTCGGATTGGCCACACACGAAGGCGCTCGCTTCGTCGCCCCTCCAGACCCGGAAACCTATCCCCACGTTGCATGGGCATTGGCGACACATCCCGCTTCCAGTCACATCGCCTATAAGATCGCGCGTCAGGCGGTAGATAAGCTTGATATCTCGATTCGAAGAATCTGAGCCTGTCCCAAGAGAGCAAAGTAATCGTTTCTCTGTGCCGATTCAGACCCATGGGGCCAAGAGCCCCCGCTTTTTAGGTTCTCGCAAAGTTTCTGATGGGGTGTGGCGCTGCCCGAGGGGGGGTGACAGGATTTTCGTCAATATTCCTTTATGGGCTTCATATTGAGGACGCGCCTGAGGGTGACAAACTCTCCAACATGATAGGCGTTATGGTCGGCCAACGTGAGAACCTCCAGAAAGAGATTGTAATCCTTCGCGTGGGGAATCGGGTTGAAGAAATCTGTTCTGGGGTCCTTCACTAATTTCTCCACCGCCTTCAGGTCGATGAGAAACTCCCTGATCGTCTTTTTCCACTGGGTTGCTGTTGCCATTTCGTCTTCTTTGGGCCAGTATCCAGCGGGAAACTCTGGTGAGATGTGATGAGGGTTCCTGACGAATTCAAGAATATCCCACTGGGCGATGCGTATGTGCTCGAGAAGGTGCCAGACGGTGTAGCTTGCGTTCGGCAGCCTCCTATTGATTTCCTTCAAGGGAAAACCGGAGACGGCATCCCTAAAACTCATGTGAGCATTCCCGGCCTTCAGGAGGGCGAGCAATTGTTCACGAATTACCTTGTCTGCGTTCATAGCTGATCATTCCTCCTATCAATGACGATAACAAAGGTTCTTATCACAGTCAATCGTAATAGCGGTATTCGACAATTCTGTTCATCCGGTTCCTGGCTTACACGTCCGGGGGCTAAAGCCAGAACATCCGCTTCGCCCGGGTACCGGCAGAGTGGGGTCCTTCTCGATCCGGCCGATCGGGCATTGAAGGCACTTCCCAATGACCTGCTATCCCGTCATCCGTTCCAGGTTCGCCCGGTCCCAGCGACCCGTTTCTGCAGCCGCTTCGTAGGTACTCTGAAGGAAAGCGAGCAGTTCCTGATCCGGGTTGTTAGACCGGCGAACCGCATCGTAAGGTAGGATGAACTCGCCCAATGCACTGCTGTAAAAGGCGCTCGTGGGGCGGACCGGATAGCCCTTAAACCCTTCCGGTTCCGGGTAGGCGTAAGAATAGTAGATAGGCTCCTGGATGGGACCACCTCCGGGCCAGAAACCGCAGCTGTTGACTTCGTGTGAATAGGCTTCGATGACGACGAAGTGTGCAAGGTTTGGTACGGGTCCGTGCCGGGGAGCCCGGCGGCCGGAGAAACGTGTCAGCGCCATATCAAAACTTCCCCAGAAAAAGTGCACGGGGCTGCACTTGCCGATGAAGCGGGAACGAAAGATCTGGAACACCCGGTCCGACTGCACGAGGATGCGCCAGAGCCTCGATGCATATACAGGGTCGTAAGCTGCATGCGTTCGATCCTGTTTGAAGGGAATCGGATTCTCCACCTCGACTGGTACAGGCCAAATCCGGACCTCCAGATCCAATGAGCGCAACAGGTCCATAAACCGCCCGTAGAACTCGGCAACGGAACGGGCGGCTAACGGAAACGACTTGGTGGTTTCGTCCTCACCGCAAGTGTGGACAATGAGCCGGTGGCCGTGGAAGTCGAATTGCACCTCGAAGGTGCGCTGGCCGTACGGGATGGGAGAGGTGGTAAGCCCGTGAGGGGTCGTGTAGAAAGGAACCTGCCACCAGTGGTTTATGTGCGGTGCCTGTCTAAGCCGGACCTTTCCGACGATCTGTGTCCACATATGGAGAGTCGCATAGGTGTCCTGCCAATCCTTTAGGGGAAGGCTTGGCCAATATTCAAAAGGACTGACAAGGTGGCCTGTCATGGGTTACCTCCCGTTCGATGATCGGGGGAAACGGCTGGGGCGAACTCCAACCGAATGGTCCTCATCCCTCATTATCTGAATTGATACTAATAAAATTGTTGTTTGCAGTAAATGGAGCGATGACCGTATTTTTTTAGTGAAAGGATAGTATTTTGGGGCTTGGAGAGAAACCTCCTTGCAACCCTTCGATGATTCCTCCAAGGACCTGAACCGGGAGCTTGATTCCCGTTCATCAGCTTAGACTCCGAATCTACCTGTTTGACGATAGATATTAGGGTTTCTTTCTGAGAAAATACTATCTTCAACCCATTTACTTATCACCCATCCTTAAATAGAATATATTTATCTGACCGGAGGAGCCCCCGAGCTCAACCCGAATTTTTGCCGTTTTGTAAAGGCACTTTGCCAGGAGGGTCATCGGGTCCAGGTTCGCGGACAGGACTAAACCGGAAAAGGGGGAGGAGAACTATCTGCAGCTTCTCCGAAAATCGTTCAACCCCAGGACGGTGACAGGATTGATGTGTCGCCATCAAATTAGCGTGGGATGGGATGGCACTCTTTATGACTGCGACTTCAACCTGGCGCTCGTCCTTCCCGTGAATCATGGAGCTCCTGGCCACATCCGGTCCTTCAGGCCGTTGGACCTAACAATGCGCCGCGTCGTGACCGGAGAACATTGCTTTGCTTGCACTGCAGGATCCGGATCGTCCTGTGGCGGGGCACTAGTGTAAATTGGTCCACCTCACCCTTCCCCTCTCCCCGTCGGGGAGAGGGGAAGGGTGAGGTGGCGTCCGTGTTGCTCGTAGGAGATGGCCATGTCTCTGATCCTGGAAGTCTTAGCTCATGATGCTTATAATCAAGCCCTGGTTTCCAATGTCCATCCAGTCCACTGGGAAAACCCCGAACCGGCCCCCCATTATAACCTTGTCGTGATTGGAGCAGGAACAGCCGGCCTGGTCACGGCCGCAGGCGCAGCAGGATTGGGGGCAAAGGTCGCGCTTGTAGAGCGAC
>Ga0187772_10001196_pt1 | contig 12170 bp, 7 predicted proteins | sample 0116_SJ02_MP15_2_FD_133137 | JGI IMG/M metagenome (GOLD analysis project Ga0187772, IMG submission 133137) | Tropical peat soil microbial communities from peatlands in Department of Meta, Colombia - 0116_SJ02_MP15_20_MG | ecosystem: Environmental > Terrestrial > Soil > Wetlands > Peat | place... | reverse complement strand
CGATCTTGCCACCTCCGGCGCACGATCCAGCCGCCAAGGGGGGGCAGCAGCCGTGAGAACCCCGGGTTGGCTCGCTGTTCTTCTGGCGCTTCTTGCCGCCACGCCGTCATCGGCCAAAGTGCCCCAGGCACCCGCCGCACAGCCCGAGCTCAAGCTTCCCGCAGGGGACAACGACCAGACCCTTCGCGCCCTGCGCGATGAAATGGAGCGATCCCGCACACGGCTCGCGTTGCCGGGCGTCGATAAACCTTTTTACGTCGAGTACCGCCTCCTGGACCTCGACGTGCGTACCGTTACGGCTTCGTTTGGCGCACTGCTTGGCAGTGCAACAGCCCGGAGTCGCCAGATGATCGTGGACGTTCGTGTCGGCAATTACCACCTCGATAGCTCGAATTTCATCAGCGAAGACGGCTTTCAGGGTTTTCTCGGTCGCTCCGGGCAGGTCGGCATCGACCGCGATTACAATTCGCTGCGCCAAGATCTTTGGCTCGCCACCGACCAGGCGTATAAAGAGGCCGTGACGCAGATGTCGCTGAAACAGGCGTTTCTCCGCAGCCTCACCAAGCCACCGGAAATCGACGATTTTGCCCAGGCCGAGCCCGTCGTGAAAGTCGAGCCGCGCATCGAGCCCGATTGGAGTTCGCGCAACTGGGAGCAGGAAGCGAGGACCGCCTCAGCCGTTCTCAAGAACTTCCCGGAGCTTTACGGGACGCGTGTCACGTATTCGTTGATTTACACGACCTCCTATCTCATGACCAGCGAAGGCACGATCATTCGCACGTCCAGCCATTTTGCTGCGATCGAAGCAGGAATGGACACAACCGCCGCTGACGGTATGCCGCTCAATAATTTCTATGCCGTCTATACTGCCGATCCTTCCGGCTTGCCCGATACCGAGGCCGTTTCCAAAGGGCTCACCCAAGCCGCTAGCGAGCTCATGGCGGAACGCGATGGCCCGCTCGTTCCCGATTACACCGGTCCGGTGCTGTTCGATGCATCCGCAGCGGCTGCGACGCTCGCACAAGTTCTGGAGCCTTCGCTTTCCGGCGCGCGCCCGCCGCTGGCGATGACGAATGAATTCGACGAGCTGATGGAACGCTATGGCGGTAGAAGCGAATGGACCGGCCGCGTCGGGACTCGTGTCTTGCCCGCCACCGTCACGCTTGTAGACGATCCCACGGCCCACGATTTTCAAGGCCAGCCATTGCTCGGAGGCTATGACCTGGATGCGGAGGGCGTGCGCGGCGAGCGTGTAACGATCGTCGACAACGGAGTGCTGAAGAACCTTTTGATGTCCCGACGCCCCGGCCCCGATTTTTACATCTCAAACGGCCACGCACGCTCCGCGGCGCTTTCCGAGCCGCAGCCCTTGAGCAGCAATTTGTTCTTTCAATCGTCCGCTGCGCTCACCCCCGCAGATCTTCGCAAGAAATTTCTCGATGCTTGCCGAGATGACGGCCATGACTGGTGCCTTGAAATCAAGCGCATGGCCGATCCAGCTCTTTCCGCACTTCAGCAGGAAGACTTTTCTGAGTTCGTCGGCGCAATGGCCGGTGGGCTTGGCAGCGGCCAGCGCATGCCACTGTTCGTCTATCGCGTCTGGGTAGCGGACGGCCGCGAGGAACCCGTCCGTGGCGGAATCATCGAAGGGCTCACCTTGCGCTCGCTGCGCAATATGCTCGCCATAGGCAACGACACAACCGTTTACACCTATATGCAGAACCCGCTGGGCGGCCTGGCCGGGACGGCGCTCGGTTCGTTCGGTTCGGCGCAGGATGGAATTCCCAGCACCGTCATCGCCCCGTCGTTCTTGCTGGACGACGTCGAGATTCGTGGTTTCCACGGGGAACCGCGCCGCCTACCCCTGGTCCCTCCGCCTCCCCTGCGCTGAGACGTGTTCCGACGCTACCGACACCTAGCTATTTCGCGACGTACACGTATTTGCCCCGCAGGCCGTCGTGGGCGTGGCGCAGCGGCAAGGTAGGCTCCGGGGCCCGACGCAATTCGTCCGGCACAAATTCTCCCGCATTTCCCTTCGCCGGTGTCACACCGCCGTCAGCCAGCAGGAGCGCCCCCGTCACATAGCTGGCCTCATCCGATGCGAGAAACGCGAAGATATTTGCCATCTCTTCCGGTGTGCCGCGCCGTCCGAGTGGCACCATCCCGTCGATTGTTTTCTGCACCTCCAGGCTCAGTGGGCCGCCGGGCCCGCGGGTCCAAGCCGTGTCGATCGCTCCCGGACAGACGCAGTTCGCGCGCACGCCGTATTTGGCCTGCTCCAGGGCCACACCCTTTGCGAAAGCATGGAGGAATCCTTTGCTGGCGCCGTAGGGCGTGAAATTTGCGGAACCGTTGATTCCTGCCTCCGAGCCGGTGAATACAATATTGCCGCGCGTTTTCTGCAGGTGTGGTAGTGCGAACTTGGTCATCAGAAACGCGGTGCGGACGTTGTTGCGGAGGGTACGGTCAAAATCTTCAATGCGGTAGGCGTCTGTCTCGGCATTGGCGATAAAAATCCCGGCGTTGTTTACCAGGACATCAATCCGCCCAAACCGCCGGACCGTGGCGTCCACGCAAGCACGCGCCTCCGCTTCCTCTGCCAGATCTCCCGCCACGACTTCTGCTTCTCCGCCACTTGCCACAATCGTTGCCGCCACGTCCTTCAAAGGATCCGTTGGTAACCCTGCCAGCATCAACCGCGCGCCCTCGCGTGCAAACTTATGCGCAATCGCCTCGCCGATTCCCGTCCCTGCGCCTGTGATGATCGCAACTCTGTCCTTAAGTCTCATAGGTTCTCCCGTGCCTAGTTGTTGATGAGGGGCGGTTCTGATGATAAGCCCCACCTTCCCATCTGGAAAGATCCAGCCGAGCTACGTTCGGAGTGGTCCAAGGCGTGTTGAACAATCATAGGGCAGAAGCGTCGGCGATGAACCCTAGTGGAGCGCGGCGGTCGCCTGCGGAGCGGCGGGCAGATGCACGAGACGGGCGTCGGTGACCGATGGAAGCGAGCGGATCTCCTGAACGATCGCCGCCGTGACGTCGCCATCGAGGCCGACCAGCGCGAGCGCCTCGCCGCCACCGCCCGGTGTGCGCCGGCCGAGAGCAAACGTAGCGATGTTGACTCCGAGCCTGCCGAGAGCGGTGCCGATGCGGCCGATCACACCCGGCACATCGATATTGCGCGAAAGCAGCAGCGTGCCTTCCAGAGGGGCTTCGAGGCTTATCCCGTCGAGCGAAACGATGCGTGGCGAGCCGTCTGGCCCGACCGTTCCTTCCAGAGCAAAGTCGCGCCCGCCGTCAGCGATGGCCACTTCGACAGTATCTGGAAATCCGTGGCTGCGCCGTCTGGTGGTTTCCTCCACGAGCAAGCCGCGCTCGGCGGCCGCTCGAGGTGCGTTCACGAGATTCACTTTTTCGTCGAGCACGGAATTGAGCGCGCCGACCAGCACCGCGCTGCGGATCATGTGTGATCCAAGTTCTGCGGGTTCCCCGGCGTAGCAAATGCGGACGCGGCTGAAACTGCGCGACGGCGAGGCCTGCGCGACAAACGATCCCAGTCGCTCACCTAATTCCAAATACGGTCGCAGCCGACGATATTGATCGGGGGAAAGCGCCGGCATGTTGACTGCATTGCGAATCACACCCTCGGCCAGGTAATCGCGCACCTGCTGGGCGATGGCCGTGCCCACCTCCTCCTGTGCTTCAGCGGTCGAGCCGGCGATGTGCGGCGTCGCGATCACATTGGGCAGACCGATGAGCGGCGAGTTCCTCGGGGGCTCTTGCGCAAACGTGTCCAGGGCCGCGCCAGCGAGATGGCCGGACCGAAGCGCCTCGGCGAGCGCCGCTTCGTCAATCAATTCTCCGCGGGCACAATTGACTAACCATGCGCCCTTTTTCATTCTTGCGAGCGCGGAGGCGTCGATCATTTTGTCGGTGGCCGGGCTGAGCGAGGTGTGCAGAGAGAGCATGTCAGAGCGCCTCAGCAAGTCCTCGAGCGGGACCAATTCCACTTCCACTTCGCGCGCTGCGGCAGGTGTGACGTAGGGATCGTAGGCCAGTACTTTCATCTCGAGCGCGCGGGCGCGACGTGCCACTTCGGTGCCGACGCGGCCCAGACCCACGAGGCCGAGCGTTTTCCCTCGCAGTTCGGTGCCGGAAAATGCAGATTTCTCCCAGCGCCCGGCGTGCGTCGAGGCGTTGGCCTGTGGTACGGCGCGCGCCAGAGCCAGCATGAGCGCGAGGGTGTGTTCGGCAACACTCACGGCGTTTCCGCCAGGTGTGTTCATCACCAGAACACCGCGGTGGGTCGCCGCCTCCACGTCCACGTTGTCCACACCGACGCCGGCACGGCCGATCACGCGCAGACGCGTGGCCTTTTCCAGCAGAGCGGCCCCCACTTTGGTGGCGCTGCGAACGACCAACGCATCTGCACTCGTAACCTCGCTCGGCAGCGCCGCTGCGGTCGGAGTCAACACGTCCCATCCGGCCTCGCGGAGCAAGGCGATACCTCGTTCACTGATCTTGTCAGCAACAATAATTTTCATAAGATTCAAGGGTATCGGGGCCACGCGAGGGTGTCAATTCCGCCCGCGGACGACGATGCGTGTGATATTCTGTTTTCACGCGTAGAGAAGGGACAGCAAAACCCAAATGAGTTACATCGATCGCATCCAAAGCGACTTGACAGCCGCTATGAAGGAAAAGAATGAACTGCGGCTGAGCGTGCTGCGCATGGTCAAATCCGCGCTCAAGAACAAAGAGATCGAAAAGGTCCGACCGCTCGACGACATGGAGTCCCTTCAGGTGCTCCAGACGCTGGTCAAGCAGCGACACGAATCGGCCCACCAATTCCGGCACGGCGGTCGGAAGGATTTGGCCGAAAAGGAAGAGAAAGAAATCCTCATCATCGAAGAGTATTTGCCACCGGCCCCCACCGATGCGGAGATACAGCACGCTATCGAAGATGCCATCAACGAAGCCGGAGCGGATTCTCTCAAGCAGATGGGCGCCGTCATCAAGGCTGCACGCCTGCGTCTGGAAGGCAAGGCGGTCGACGGAAAAGTTCTGAGTGATCGTGTCCGCGAGCGCCTGACACAGAAGAGGTAAGTTCCGCTCGGCCCAGCTTCTCCCGAAAACATTTAGCCACGAGTGCATCGTCTGGTGAAGGAACGCTCGGGATGAAAGGCCGTCCCGGCTGCGCCTTGCTTGGCTCGGCGTGTAGTGCTAGTGTGCCGAATCCGTTCGACCGCGTCGGTATTCGAACGGGCGCTTCGATCGCGATCATGGGAGGCACAAAAGTGGCGACCAAGGCCTGGAGCTCGACCGCCCCGCCGGGCGATTTTCGTCCGTACGTAGGACCGCAGGAGAGCGTCGGAGAATTCACGTTTCGCGCGATTGTCCTGGGGTCCTTATTCGGGATTCTCTTCGGCGCCGTTTCCGTCTACGTGGGCTTGCGGGCGGGCCTGACGGTTTCAGCGTCGATTCCCATCGCTGTGCTGTCGATCAGCATCCTGCGCGCGTTTGGGCGCTCGACCATCCTTGAAAACAACATCGTGCAGACGACGGGGTCCGCCGGAGAGTCGGCTGCTGCAGGCGTGATTTTTACCATTCCGGCGCTGATCTTCCTCGGTTTTTCGCTGAACACGGAATACTGGCGCGTCTTCTTTCTGGCGCTGCTGGGCGGGACGCTCGGGGTGCTGTTCATGATTCCGCTACGGCGGCAGTTGATCGTCAAAGAGCATGGAAACCTGACATTTCCCGAGGGGACGGCGTGCGCCGATGTGCTGGTCGCCGGCGAGCGAGGTGGGTCGTTTGCCGGGCGCGTGTTTTGGGGACTGGGGCTTGGCGGACTGTATACGTTCGCGATGAACACGCTGGGGCTGTGGCCGGCCCAGCCCGATTATCAACCGAAGTGGCTGCCGGGCGCATCGATGCGATGCACGATCACGTCCGAGTATCTCGGAGTCGGCTATATCATCGGGCCGCGCGTGGCCGGATTTTTGTTTGCGGGCGGAGTGATTTCGTGGCTGGTGATGATGCCGGCGATGCGATTCTTCGGCTCGCTCGCGCCCGATGCGGCTCTCTATCCAAGCACCGTGCCGATTCCACAGATGAGTCCCGATCAACTCTGGGCAACGTACATTCGCCCGATGGGCGCGGGGGCGGTGGCGGCTTCGGGATTGATCACACTGATCAAAACGACGCCCACCATTTTAGCGGCGTTGCGCGCGGGACTGAAGGACGTTCGGGCCAAGCAAGAATCGATGCCCGCAGCGAGCCGCACCGAGCGTGATCTTTCCATGGCCATTGTGATTGGCGGCTCGATTCTGATTATGGTCATGATCTGGGCCTTTTTGCGGTTTAAGCCGGTTCCAGGAGCCGAAGTGGGTGCGTTTTCGAATTTGATCGCCGCGTTTTTCATTGTGGTGTTTGGTTTTCTGTTTGTGACCGTTGCTTCGAGGATCAGCGGGCTGATCGGAAATTCATCGAACCCCATCAGCGGCATGACGATTGCCACGCTCATGGCAACCTGTGCGGTCTTCCTGGTCATCCACTGGACGGCGAGTGCGTACGCCGTGCTGGCACTCACCATCGGCGGCGTGGTGTGCATCGCTGCCGCCATCGCGGGTGCGACTTCGCAGGACTTGAAGACGGGTTTTTTGGTCGGTGCAACACCGGCAAAGCAGCAAATCGCGCTCGTCATCGGGGTACTGGTTTCATCCCTCGCCATCGGCGGCACGCTGATTCTGATGAACGTGGGACTCGCGCAGTACAAGCTCTTGGAGATTCCCCTCGACATCAACAATTTGCCCACGGGAGTAGAGCGTCAGGACGATCACTACGTCCACGACGCGAAGACCTACGTACTGGTGAACGCCCTTGGTTCGAGCGTCATCCCGGATGGGAAATACCTCTACGACCCCACAACGAAACAGATCGAAATTCAGTGGGAGCAAGGAATCGGCAGCGCGAAGGCGGCAGCGCCCCAGGCGCGATTGATGGCCACGGTCATTAACGGGATTCTGAACCGCCGGCTCCCCTGGCGGCTGGTTTTTCTCGGGGTTTTCCTCGTGATTGCGATCGAGATTCTGGGCGTCCGCTCGCTGCCATTCGCTGTGGGATCGTACATTTCCATTGGCACGACGATGGCGATGTTTTTAGGAGGGTTGGTGCGGTGGCTGGCCGAGCAAGGCGTGGAAAAGAAGAGCGGTGCGGAGAGTGAGGTGAGCCCCGGCGCGCTTTATTCCAGCGGGCTGATCGCCGCAGGGGGCGTTTTCGGATTGTTGGCCATTGTCCTCAACTTGCTCGAGGACCCGGAACTGAGCCAACACGTGCCCCACTGGCTTGCCGTTGCACTACATCTGCCATGGCCAGCTAGCTTGTTTACGGCTTGGGGCGATCGGCACATGCCAAATCTGCGTCAAGCGCCGTGGCTCGGCGTGTGGATATTCGCGGTACTGGGTGTGACGCTGTTCGTTTCGGCACGGAAACGACTGAAACAATCCTAAGCGCCCCACGTCTTTTGAGTGTCAATCCGCTGCTCTTGCTTCGCGGAGGAAACGAGCGGATTCTTCGGGCGGGGTGGGATTGATGTAGAAGCCTGTACCCCATTCAAATCCTGCGACGCGGGTGAGCTTCGGCATCACTTCCAAATGCCAATGATAGTGGTCGTTGATTTCCTCACCGACCGGCGACGTGTGAATGACATAGTTGTAAGCCGGAAAGTCGAGTGCCGAATCGATTCGGGAAAGGAATTCACGCAGCGTCCGGGCGAGATGGCCGTACTGGGGCATCGGCATGTTCTCGAAGGCGGAGCTGTGCTGGCGCGGCAAGATCCATGTCTCAAAGGGGAAGCGTGGCGCATAGGGAGCCAGCGCAATGAAGTGATCGTCGCTCAGGATGAGGCGCTTTTCGGTTTCCACCTCCTGTCGGATCATGTCACAAAAGATACAGCGCTCTTTCTCGTCATAGTAGTGCTTGGCGCTGTCGACTTCCTCTCGGACGCGCTTGGGAACGATGGGAAGCGCGATCAGTTGGGAATGGGTGTGCTCGAGCGTGGCCCCAGCAGCCTCGCCGTGGTTTTTGAAGAGCAGGATGTAGCGAAAGCGGCGGTCGTTCTTAAGGTCGAGGACGCGATCGCGATAGGCCCACAGCGTTTCCTCGATGGCTGTTTGCGGCATCGTTGCCAGGGTAAGCCGATGGTCCGCCGATTCGATGATGACCTCGTGGGCGCCGATGCCACTCATGCGATCGAACAGTCCCTCCCCCTCGCGATCGAGGCTGCCTTCAATTCCGAGAGCGGGAAACTTGTTGGAGACGACGCGCAGTGACCAGCCTGGAGTGTCCCGGCTGCCATTCCGGCGGCCATAGGCAAGAATCTCAGGCGGTGTCTTCCCCTCGGCTCCGGGGCAGAAGGGGCAATTCTTGGGTTCCTTAATCTCGACACTTTGTCGGATGAAGTCAGTGGGGCGCTTGGAGCGATCGGTTGAAATGATTACCCAGCGGCCCGTGATAGGGTCCTTGCGAAGTTCTGGCAAACCTCCCCTCCTGATGCCGCTCTTCGGATAGAATGTACGGTGAAGCTCGGCATTTTACTACGGTAAGGGCACGTCCAACACATCCAGCACGCAAAATATCGAAAACGGCTCGCCCGATAGCTCCTCGGTTCGACCGACCGTCCGGCTTTTTCAAAGCGATTGTTCGGCTTCCCGAATGCATTCGTCGAGCGTGCGAACGGCAAAATCGGCCTGCTCTTGGTCGATCACCAGCGGGGGAGCGAGTCTGAGCGAGCTATCTCCGGCTCCCAGCACAAGCAGTCCGCGCTCGAACGCCAGGTGGATCACCTGATTGCGTAGTTGGGGCGCCGGCTCCTTCGTCTTTTGGTCGCGTACAAATTCGATTCCGATCATGAGTCCTTTGCCGCGAACGTCTCCGACGCACTTGTGGCGCTCGCGCCAATCGGCCGTCCGGCTGGCGATGAATTCGCCAAGCTGCGCCGCGTTGCGGATGAGACTGTTCTGGAGCAGGTCGAACGTTGCAAGCGCCGCCGCAACCGAAACCGGGTTGCCTCCGAACGTGGATGCGTGCGAGCCAGGGATCCAGTCCATTACCTCCGACTTCGCCACCATGGCACCGAGGGGCATTCCCGATGCGATCCCCTTCGCGATGCAAAGGATGTCCGGTTCGATGCCAGCGTACTCCGACGCCCACCACTTTCCCGTGCGCCCCATGCCGGACTGAACCTCGTCGACGACAAGCAAAATGCCGTGCTTCTGACAGAGGGTTTCGAGGCCCTTCAGAAACTCAGGCGGTGCGACGACATAGCCGCCTTCTCCTTGTATCGGCTCGACGAAAATCGCCGCGACCTCTTCCGGATCGACGACGTGCCTGAACAGTTCCGTCTCCATGTAGCGAAGCGCGTCGGCTGCGGCGTGTTCGGGGCGGACGCCATAGGCTCCGCGATACGTGTTCGGATACGGAGTGTGAAATACGCCGCCGAGCAATGAGCCGAAGCGCCTCCGTTGGATGGCCTTGCTCGCGGTGAGCGACAGCGAGCCGAGCGTGCGGCCGTGGAAGCAGCCATAGAAGGCGATGAATTTGTCGCGCCTGGTGTGATAGCGAGCCAGCTTCATGGCCGCCTCGAGCGCTTCGGTGCCGGAATTGCCGAAGTAGACTCGCTTGGCGCTGCTGCCTGGCGTCACGGAGGTGATCTTTTCGGCAAGCTCGACCATGCCCTCGTAGTAGAAATCGGTACAGGACATGTGGATGAGCTCGGCCGCCTGTTTCTGAATCCGAGCGACAACTTCGGGATGGCAGTGTCCGGTGGCCACGACGGCGATCCCCGCCGCGAAATCAAGAAAGGTGTTGCCGTCGACGTCCTCGACCATCGCGCCTCGGCCCGATTTCGCAACCAAAGGGTAATCGCGCGTGTAGGACGGCGAGATTACGCGATGGTCCCGCTCTACAATCTCTCTCGCTTTCGGGCCGGGCAGGGCGGTGACCCGATGTGGCAATTTCCTCATTTTCTCGACCACCTGCATGGATCCCTCCAAAATAAGTCTCCTGGCCGCGCGTTTGTCAATGCGCGGTCCGGCAGCCAGTGGAGAAATGCCAATTAATCAACGCCGAAGAGATTCGGCCGTTCGAAACAAGGAGGTCTATGGGTGTGAAGTGAGTGTCCGTGTTGGGAGAAAATGCTCATTTGTACTTCCAGCGAACCGTGCCGTCCTTCGTATCTTCTATCAGAATACCAGAATTTGCGAGTGTTTGGCGAATCTCGTCCGCTCGCTGGAAGTTCCGCATTTTTTTTGCTGCGTTGCGCTCTTCGATCAGAGCCTCGATTTGGGCCGCGGGCATGCGTTGGTTTGCCGGCGAGAAGCCCAGTTTGGCGAGTCTTTCATCGTCATCGTCGGCGAGCAAAGCTAGTACTAGGTCGAATTTCTCCATCGCGGCCATCGCCCGAGGGGCGTCCTGCTGCAGGAAGGCGCCGCCATCCATGGCTGTGTTGGCATCTCTCACCAGATCAAACACGGCGGCGAGCGCCACCGCCGTGTTGAGGTCGTTCGCCAGACCCGCGTCGAAATCGTTCTCTGCGGTTTCGATCCGCTTGTGCGCCTCCGCGTTTGATCCCGGTGGAAACTGCTCGGCCTTCAGGCGCGCGACGAAATTGCGCAGCCGCTCGACGGAATTGCGAGCTTGTATGAGGCCCTCTTCGGTGAAATTGAGCTGACGGCGATATGGCACCGAGAGCAAAAGAAAGCGAATCGTGGAAGGCTTGTGCCCCTTGGCGAACAGATCGCGGAGGGTGTAGAAGTTGCCGAGCGATTTCGACATCTTCTGCCCTTCAATAATCAGGTGCTCGGCGTGTAGCCACATGCGGACAAACGGCTTTCCCGTAGCCGCCTCGCTTTGCGCGATTTCGTTTTCATGATGGGGGAAGGCGAGGTCAACTCCCCCGGTGTGGATATCGAGCGTGTCGCCGAGGTATTTCATTGACATGGCGGAGCACTCGATATGCCAGCCCGGACGACCCGGACCGATGCGGGTCTCCCAGAAGTGTTCGCCCGGCTTAGGGGCCTTCCACAGAGCGAAATCGCGGGCATTTTCCTTGTCGTATTGATCGACGTCCACGCGCGCCCCGGGTTGAATGCCGGTCACGTCGATCTTGGAAAGCTTGCCGTACCCGGGAAACTTGGAGATGCGGAAATAGATCGAGCCGTCGCTTTTGTAGGTGAGGCCTTTTTGCTGCAGGCGCTCGATCAGCGCGACCATATCCTCGATATGATCGGTGGCGCGGACAACCTCCTCGGGAATCTCAATCCGCAAGGCGTCGATATCTTCGAGGAATGCCTGGATGTATTTTTCGGTGTACTCCCGGATGCCAATTCCCGCAGCGGCGGCGGCGTGGATAATGCGATCATCCACGTCGGTGACGTTCATCACTTGCATGACGCGATAGCCTTGCGACTTCAAAAAGCGTCGTAGGATGTCCTGGAACACGAAGGTGCGGAAATTTCCGATGTGGGCCGAAGCGTAGACCGTGGGGCCACACGTGTAGATTCTCACTTCGCCTGGATGCACGGGATCGAGTGGTTCGAGCCGGTTCGCCAGCGTGTTGTAGAGGCGTATCTCGGTCATTGTCAGACAGTTCACAAAGGCGCCATTTTATCCGAGGTTTGCCTGGCGACAAAACACGCCCTCTGGCTAGCCCCCGCGGGAAGATCGGTCGTCGTCCGAAACGAGAAAGTTGTCGGCATCGGTCCCGCCCACGCCATACGAATGCAAGATATCGGGAAGAGCGACAATGCCGAGAATCAGACGGATGTCGGCGCGGCTGACAACGGGAAGGATGTCTAGCTTTGCAATTCCCATGCGTTCGAGCGCGATGTCGAGTGGATGGTCGGCGTGCACGTGGGGGAAACCCGCCACTCCGGCGAGATCCATCAGCCGCGTGGCCCCTTCTCCCATGGCCATCGCGCGTTCAAGCGCAGCCCGTCGAACGATTCCTCCGAGGTTTTGTTGATCCCGAACGAGCCAGGCCTGCCGTGTACTGCTGCGTGTTTGTTCAACGGCCTGCTGTATGGTCAATTCCCCGGAAAGGATTTCGGTCGCCGGTCGCATAATTTGGGCCACGTTGCGTTTGGCGAACTGCCTGCGTATTTCTTCTCCGG
>Ga0187772_10001195_pt1 | contig 12174 bp, 10 predicted proteins | sample 0116_SJ02_MP15_2_FD_133137 | JGI IMG/M metagenome (GOLD analysis project Ga0187772, IMG submission 133137) | Tropical peat soil microbial communities from peatlands in Department of Meta, Colombia - 0116_SJ02_MP15_20_MG | ecosystem: Environmental > Terrestrial > Soil > Wetlands > Peat | place... | reverse complement strand
GTGAATAGGCATGCTGCTCTGTGATCGCATCAGGCATCTCTTGGCTTTGCTCTGTAGCTGAGGCAGAGCAATTCAGGAACATTGGCCGGTTCAAAAAAATACGTTTTTACAAGATCGCCAACAGCATACATGGCCGATGTTGCTAGATTTGCCTATGAGACGGGCCATCGCTCAAGTGAGATTCGGAAACTGCGCTGGTCTCACCTGGAGCCCGATGCCATTCGCGTCCCGGGGCGAATCGCGAAGAACCGCGACGAATGCCAGATTGCATTGACTGAGGAACTGGAACAGATTCTCGGGCGCCGGAAGAATGACAGGCGCCCTGGCTGTGACCTCATCTTCCATAACGACGGTAATCCGATTGTCGATTACCGCAAATGCTGGCACTCCGCCTGTGTCTGCCTCGGACTGGGCGCCTATTACTGCCGCGATTGTCGCGATGCCGAGGGCAACTACACTTCCAAGCTGGATGCCAGCAAGAAATGCTCGGCGTGTGGAAAGTCATGGAGCGAGAATCCGAAGTACGTCGGCAAAATCTTTCATGACTTTCGGCGTAGCGCGGCACACGAGTCATGGAAGGCTGGAAGTTCGATTGAGGATTGTAAACGGGTCACCGGACACAAAACTGATTCAATGTTTCGGCGGTACGCTGACCTGTTCAGCGATGAAGAAGTTCGGGAACAGCAGCGCGCGGTACAGAACAAGCGGCGTGAGTGGAAGAAGGCTCAAGCCGAGAACGTGCTGACCATGCCGAAACACGTAGCCGTCCAATAGAACAATCACATTTCAAGCACCACTAGAAAGGGGAGCCAACGTCCTGGCTCCCCTAACTTTATGATTCCGTTGGTTGCGGGGGGTGGATTTGAACCACCGACCTTTGGGTTATGAGAAGAACGTATGTTGTTAAATACATGACAGATAAGGCACACACGGACACTGTCAGACTCACAAAAACGAACTCAGGAACGCCGGGGAATCGAGATTTGTGAGCGAATGTGAGCGCGTTTTAGAACTGGGTTGCAAACTGAGCACGTTGGGTTTTCGCCCCAACGTGCGGGCGATCTTTGGGTGCAAATCCCAATAGTCAGGAAGGCCGAGTCCGACTCATATTTGTGAGCGGGTTTCTGGGTTCGGCGTGGCAAGTATCCTTCCCGGCTTCGAGTCTTATTCGATAGCCAACATCCCGTCTTGGATGGACAACGAGCGCTGGCCGAAAACAGGCAACACACGTGCCTTCAGGGCGCCGAACGCTTTGATAAACGATCCCGATCGAGCCTTCATAAAGAAGCCTGATCGCTAGAGCTTGCGATGGACCATAACACTGCGGAACCGGGTCAGGCTGGCGACAAATTTGAGCCTCTGTTTGGTCCAGATGGTGAAATTCGCCGTGGAAGTCAGCCAGAAAATCCAGATATTCAAATGTGAATTCGCCAGCTATCCTGCCTTCTCTGAGGAAACGGCGTTTGTGGAACGCTACTTCAGCGATCGAAGTCTCAAGCTCGACGCTTGCATACCAGGCCCCGCGTGTTGAATCGTTGAAGCGTCCGCCGTGAGGACCGGGGTGACAAAAAGCCGCGTTGACGATGTGCGCTTCGGGTACACCGTATAAGAGTTCCCCTGGGCCAATGCCAGCGGTTCCTCTGCGTTCGGCCAGTTTGCGCTCATTGGTTGCTGAATCTAGTTCGGTCAAATCTGTGATGGTCTGCGCGGGAAGCGGGAGCGTTTCGAGAACGCTTCCGTCGCTGTATTTTGCAGGAATCAGTCGATGTGTGCCAGCGTGGTCGAACGTTTGCAGGAAAGCCAACTATCTACCACCTCGGGCAGCATCAAGAAGACTGCGAATCTGCTGCATTCCGGGGATTCCCGCCCTTACGACGAACTCCAGAGGGGTTTGACCGGCGAACAGAAAATTGTCATTGGGCCGTGTCATCCAGTTATCCGCGGGCTCGTCCGGCAGAAGGATATGAAGTGCTTTGTAGATGCCAACGATATACGAGATGCGCGTCAGCTCGTCCTGGCTGAGCGTGCCAGCAGCCGTCTTGAGTTTGTAGACAGTGGACCGAGGCATACCCCCCAGCAACTCGCTTGCACGATCCATCGGGATCCGCCACTTGTCAACGATGACAAAGAAACCGTCGACTGCGGATTGACTCAAACGCTCCCGAGTTTCCAAACGACTGAGGTCAGGCATGGCCTCGAACTGATACCCAGGTGCTGCGTACGTTGGAAACTTGGACATAACTGATAACCTCCGAGCTGCCAAATATTGTCTCATATTAGACGATTGATGTCTATATATAGAATAACCTGGACCAGCCACTGCGACGCCTCGCCCAAGGTTCAATGCATCGGAAGGACCCGTCCCTCATCAAAACGTCGCGCACTCGTAGAATCAGCAACTTGCAGATCGCACGATCGCGTAGTGTCCCAAACCCAGTCGTAAGCTCTGAAACGGATCGGCGGCTCGATAATAAGTAGTTCAACAATCCGCCTAATCGCTTCATTCCGTCGAAAGTTAGGCAAGGGATCGCTGACAGGGCAGTGCACTGCCGGTGATCCCTTGCAGATCTATGCAGATCGAGTTTCCGGACACTACGGGGTGAGCTCCGCCGCCCGCGATGTATCTGCATCCCAATTTTCCCGGTTGGTACTGGCTACCCAAGGTCTTCAATGCTTACCGGACGCGCGACTACCGGGCTGCCCTTGACGCCGCGCTGCGTGTCCAGATGCCCGGCTATTTCTGGAACTCGGTCACCTGCGCTGCTGCCTATGGCCAACTCGGGGAGCGCCATGCCGCGCAGAAGGCACTCGCAGAATTGCTCGCGGCAAGGCCGAATTTTGCATGGACCGGGCGTGAGGAACTTGAGAAGTGGTTCGAGCCGGAGCTTGCCGGGCATTTCCTCGATGGCCTGATCAAGGCAGGATTGGATGTGAAGAGTGCCGCGCGGCCAGGCTCGTCGCCGCATGTTTCATCCGGTCCAACACCCTCTGGAGCGGCCCGGACCGACGAAGGCTTCTGAGTCGCCGTGTTGCCATTCAAGTACGCCGGAAGCAACGCAGATTTATCCGCTCTTGCCGACGGCTTGACGGACGACATCATTACCGGACTATCAAAGTTCTCCTACCTTCGAGTAATCGCCCGCAGTTCGTCTTCCCGCTATGGCGGGCAATTGGTCGACGTTCGCGTCGCCGGCAAGGAAATCGGTGCCCGCTACGTGATTGAGGGAACGCTGCGACAGGCGGTCGGTAAGCTCCGGTTGGGCGTGAAGTTGGTGGACTCTGCGACAGGCGCACATCTCTGGGCGGAAAACTTCGAGCGGACTTTCAGCGCGGAAGCTCTATTCGAATTGCAGGACGACCTTGTGCCGCGCATCGTCTCGACAGTCGCTGATATGAACGGCGCACTGCCCCGCAGCATGAGTGCGGCAGTTCGCGGACGCGACCCCGAACGACTGACTCCCTACGAATCCGTGCTGCGCAGCTTCGCTTATTTCGAAGTTTATCTACCCGAGACTCTTGCTCAGGCCCGAACGGGATTGGAAGCGGCGGTCAAAAGGGAACCATCATATGGGGATGCCTGGGCCATGCTGGCACTGCTGAATGTTCAAGATTACGCGCACAGTTTTGATTTGCGGCCGGACGCGCTGGTCAGCGGAGCGGCAGCGGCGCGGCGAGCTGTCGAAGTCGCGCCGTCGAATCATCTGGCTCATTTAGCGTTGGCGGAGACATATTTTTTCCAGAAGGAAGTCGCTGGTTTCCAAGCTGCGGCCGAGCGGGCTTTGACTCTGAACCCGATGGACGGAAATGCCGTTGCTTCGATTGGCGAATTTTTCGTTCTGTCGGGCAATGCCGAGCACGGGATGGAACTAGCCGGGTGCGCCAAACTTTTGAATCCAAATCATCCCGGATGGTATTGGCATGCCGACTTCAATAATGCGTATCGCAAGAGAGATTATCGCGCCGCGGTGGATGCGGCTCTAAAATCCAACCTGCCGGGCTACTTCGGAACCCAGGCTCTGCTCACCGCGGGGTACGGACAACTTGGCGATCTCGAAGCAGCGAGGAAAAGTTTGCGCGAACTCACGCGCCTGCTGCCCAATGTCTCTTCGAGCATCCGTCAAGCCGCTGCAAAGTGGTTTCATCCTGATCACTTGGAGCACTTCATCGAGGGCCTGCGCAAGGCGGGTCTGGAAATTCGCGACTAGGGATAGTGCACTTCCAATCTGTCCTGACAAACGCGAAAGCCAACCTCTCGGCAACTGTAGAGGGATGAAACTCTGCGGCCGGAGACGGGCAAACTGGAACTCAACTTCCCAATGGCCGACCATCCGCGAAGTCCAGGGCTGCGCGGACGTTCCGAGCGGACTTGAGTCAGCGCGCCTGCCACGTGGCGAGCACGCGGCGTAGACCGTCGCGCGCCTGGGCATTGTTTCGATCGAGCTTCAGCACAAGTCCGTATTCGTAACGCGCCAGACGATACTCGCCGCGCGCTGCGTAGGAATCGGCCTGGCGCAGCAGGTCCGGAACATCTTGTCGGGTGAAACCGTCGACCATTGGAGGAGGCTCCGGAGGGCGCTTTCGGTCAGGCAGTTTTTGCTGTGCTGCACTTTGGTTATCATCATCACGGGAAGCATCCGATGGGGTGGGTGTGTCGTGGTCGGTTGCGCTTTCGGTCGCAGGTTGATCGTTATCACTCGGCTTCGCCGCAGGCTGCGATGCGTCGACCGTCTTCTGGGAGGTTCCCGCCAGTGATGACGCCAAGTCGGGCGCATTTCCGCTTGCCGGATGATCGTTCGACACTGCCGCGACCGGCTGCAATGTTGCTGCAGAGGTGGAACCTGACGTGGTTGGAGACGCGGGATTTGGTGATGGTTTCGCGGGAGCATCCGCCTTCCCGGCAGTCTGTGGACGAGCAGGCGGGACGCTGTGCTGATCAGCGGGATGGTGAAGGGCCTGGCCCGAGTACTCGCTGAGCTTGCCAATAACTGAATTGAGGACTTGGGTGGCTTTGCTCGCGAGCTTGTCAACCTGCGGAGGATACTCGCCTGTAGTTGAACGAATGTAGAAAGCCCAACCACCAACTGCGGCAACCAGCAGAGTTGATACCAGCATCAGGCCCGACAAGATTCGCCCTAGAGTTGTCTGGCGTTCAGGGAGACGCCGGCCGCTGGCGGAAACAGGCGGGCGGTTGACGAGCATATTCCCTGCTGCAACGCTCGCGGCCGCCGCAAGTGGTGCGCCAACAGATTGTTCAAGGAAAGCCTTCCGCATTTCCTCGCAAGTCTGGAATCGATCCTTGGGATCTTTCGCGAGGGCCTTCCGGATGACGGAATCGATCCCACCGGGGACGGCTGGGTTAATGAGCGATGGCGCGACGGGATCCTCATTAACGATTTTGTACAGCACGGTAACGATATCGCCGTCAAAAGGCTTTTCGCGGGTCAGCAACTCGTAGAAAACGGCGCCTAACGAAAAAATGTCGGTGCGATGATCCGCTTTCTTGCCCGTAATCTGCTCGGGAGCCATGTAGCCCGGCGTACCGACGACCAAACCCGTCTGTGTGAGCGAGGTATTCTCGACCTTGGCAATCCCAAAGTCGAGGATCTTGATGGCCCCTTGCTCGGTCACCATCAGGTTGGCGGGTTTCAGGTCGCGGTGAATCACGCCGCGGGCGTGTGCAAAACCAACCGCTGCTAAGATCTGGTCCGCCCACGCGAGGAGCGTTGGCAGCGAAGGTACCCCGGCGTCTGCCAACAGCTTGGCCAGCGTGATTCCCTGGACGAACTGCATGCTCAAGTAGATAGCACCGTTTTCCTCGCCAACATCGTAGATTGTGATGATATTGGGATGATCGAGTCCGCCGGCCGCTTTGGCTTCCTGCTTCAGCCTTTCGATCATTTCGCCGCGGTCGGGAGCATTACTGTCGATCAAAATGGTCTTGAGCGCGACTGTGCGGGCAATTACAGGATCGAAGGCCTTATAAACGGCTCCCATGGCGCCGCGTCCGAGTTCCCCCTGGATCTGGTAGCGGCCGATGGCAGCAGATCCCTGCTGCTCGACGAGGCTATCGGGTGGCTTTGGCGATTCCATGGGAAATCTCTAATGGGGCCGTCGCAAGCACGGCGGTATGCAGGTTCATCATATCTTCCGCAAGTTTTGCTTCCCACGTTACTTTAGTCTTTGATTGACGATGGATGCTGTTTCAGTCGTTCTTTTCGTGCGCGAAAATGGATGTTTGGGGACTCTATGAAGTTGCGGAAACTCATTTCTTTCCCTTTCCGTCCGCAGCGACCGGGCGAGATCGCTCGTCTTGAAACCTGCTGTCTTACAGTTGTTTTGGTTTTTCTGGTCCTGGGGGCTTCGATCACCTCGCACGCCAAAGATGCCTCCCTTACCGCCGTGGTTTTGTTCGACGGCCCTCAAGGCGCGGGGTATGTACAGATCACGGAAGCAGAACTGAATGGGAAGATCGAAGTTCGCAGCTGTGACGGCATTTCGAGGTTCGACAAGAATACCTATTATGGGCTCCCACACACGTCCCTGGAGGGAGCGAGTTCGCTGCAGCGAGATGCAGATGGCGTGCTCCTGTTAACGGCGAATGGCAAGTCCACCTGTGTGGTTCCCAGCAATCTGAAATTCGAGCGCACCGTTGAATTCACTGCGGCGGAAGCGGCTGAGCAAGCGGTGATTCACGGGACGCTTGTTTCCGCATCTCCTCGCGATGCGATGATCCCAGCATTCAAGCCCGGAGTGCAGTTGGTGTTTATCGCAGCGCCCGACGTTGAGTTTGCTGACTTCTTGCGCGCGCAACGGGCGAACACCTTAAGAGACTGGAACGATTTTCTGGTGCGGTATCCTTCTTCCACGCGCCGAGCTTCTGCGCAAAATGCCATCGCAGGATTTCATCAGCAGACTGCGGAAGCGGCTTTTGCCGAGTATCAGAGGTCAAGCAGCGCCAAAGCGGCGAATCTGCCCAAGTTGCGGGAGGCGTATTTGGAGGCCGAGGCGGCCATCCAGTCGTCTCCCGACTACAAACCGGCGGCGCAGTTCATGGGCAGCATCGCGCGCGAGTTGGACAATTTGGCACGGCCGGATCAGGCACGCCTTCAGGCTTACCGCAAAGCCTTGCAAGACCAGACGCCCGGATTTACGCAACTGTCGGCAGCAAAGCAACACGTGGAACGCCTGATGGAAGTGCGGCCAGACTATGCTCCTCTGCTTGGTCTCCAACGGGAGATTGCCGCCGAGCGGGGAAAACTGGAAACGACCATTGTGAACGCGCAGGTGCTGATGTCAGAGGCGCGTTACGACCAGGCCGTTAGCTCGCTCGGTCCCTACGCAGCATTAGCTTCCGAAATGCCCCGTGTGGACGCCGTGATCAACGCCGCGTTCAAATATCATTACGAGAACGGACAAAGGCTGGCGGCTCATCAGGAGTGGGAACATGCAGGGCTGGAGTTTACTAAGGCGGTGGCCATCCGGCCCGAGCGCAAGGAAGCGCAGGCAGCCGCCGACAACGCCGCGACTCAACTCGAGGCCCAACGCAACCAGCAGGCGGCGAACACCGCCGTTCTTCAGAGCAACAATTACGCGCAGCAGCACCAGATTGTCGAAGCCTACAACGTGCTGGCCGATCTACCTGAGAAGCAGCGCGCTCTGGTAACTTCGCAGATGGTGGCATTGTCGCGCGAATATGTCGGCGCCGCCGTGCGGCGGGCACAGAAACTCATGGAGGGGCACGTTCCGATCAAGAACCCTGCCGACCAGAATGCAGTGCTGGAGGCGTTTGTTCTGTGGGATCGCGCCAGTTCGCTGGGGGATGACCCGGCAATTACCGTTAAACGAGATTTCCTTTCCTCCAAGATCAGCGCCTATTACCTCGACCAGGCCAAGCGATATCTGCGCAAGGCCGGCGGATCCGGAGCGGGTATCGGATGGCTTTACTTGAAAGAGGCCGCGCAGTACGGGACTACCGACGTCGACAGTCTGAGGGACCAGACGGCCCGTTACGAGCCGATCTACCAACGGCGCGCCCAACTCTCGGTCGGCATTGTGTTTGGCGATCAGACCTCACGTCGCGACAGCCATGGCTTTGCTGACCAGCTCGCAGACGCGATCACCAGCACCCTCGACTCCTCCGGTATGCCGGTTGCGGTCGTCCGGAATCCTTCGGAAGCTGAGGACGCCCTGCAGCCCAACTTCACTCTCGTGGGGCAGGTTCTGGAACACCGTGTGGTCAAGAACGCGAACCTGGAGGCTCCGGAATCGAAATACCGGGCGGGCACACATGAGACGAAGAGTCCCGCCTGGCTGCAGATTGAAAGCGACTATGAATCTGCTCAGCAGCAGTTGAACTCTGCGCAACATGCCCTGGCTGAGGCGCAAGTCCAACACAAAAAGAAGCAAGTCATCGCTGATGCCAGTGACGCAGTCGAGCAGGCACAGACCAGCGTCGATGAGTTGCGGCATAAGTTGGACACAACCGAACAGAGCCGCGTCGAGATCGTGATTGAGTCTTATCACTACACAAGGAAGAACATTGATCTGACAGCGTCGGCGGAGATCCAATGCCAGTTCCGCGACCGGGCCGGTAATTTTCTCGGGCAGCCTGCCGATGTTCGTAAGGAAAAGCACACCACGGCAGTGGTTGTGCAGGACGTCAAAGCGGAGGACACCGAAGGCATTACGAACCAGGGAGTGGAACCCGACGAGGCACAAGTTCTGACCGACCTTGAAATTGATTCGCGTAACGCCCTGGTCAGCGCAGTGCGAGGAAAAGCGGCGGAACTGCCGGTGGCGGTCCTGCAGGCAGCGCGTGCAACGGCGCAGAAGGGTGACACCGACGGGGCCGGGGAATTGTATGTGCTGTACCTGAACGCAACTCATCCGGGAGCATCTTCAGAGCGCGATGAGGCGGTCAAGTTTCTGCACGATCAGTTCAATCTCGCCGTTTCGGCAGATGCCAAGTTGTAGGAAGGAAGTAAAGAGCTATGGCGGAGAGTCAGGAAGAAAATCCTGAGCTTTCGTCTCGTCTGCAAAAGACCAACGAAGAGCTGAAGAACCTGCAAAACTCGGTAAAGACCGGAATGATCAATGTAAAGGTCCTGATGGAATTCCGGACCGCTACCGAACGCGCCCGCCAGGCGAGTGTGGCCGTACAGCACTGGCTGGATGCACAAGGCAAAGGCGGCGATCCTTACAAGCTGATGGAGCAGGTCATGAGACAGCGCCTTGAAATGACAACTCAGTTGGTCAAGGATGTCACCGTCGACCTCGAAAGCCTCGATGTAGATTTCGACACACCCGGTCTTCCCGCTCTCAACGAAGCCGTGCGCACGCTTGCCGAGCGTTTGGAAAAACTGTTCCCCCGGTAGCCTGTCCTGGCGTTGCGGCAAAAAGCGAGTCGAGTACCTTGGTACTCTTCCCTTGGGTAACTTCAAGCGCAGAATAGATACTGAACCTCCCTCCTTTACTAAGTACAGGATTGCTCGCTAATCGAGCATTTTGGAGCCGTGCCATGGCAAAGCTGTTTCTCAAATTTGAAGACCGAGTATTACAAGAGCTCTTGCTTTCCGACGGCACAGTCACGATTGGCCGTCAGCCGGACAACATCCTGCGCATCGATAACCCCGCCGTTTCCGGACATCACGCCAAGGTCTATTCGGAAGGCGATCACTATGTGATTGAGGACGTCGAGAGTTTTAATGGAACCTATGTCAATGGTCAGCGCATCAGCAAGTTGGTACTGAAAGACGGAGACAAAGCCATAATCGGCAAGCACACGATCGAATTTCGTGTCGCGGCTGAGTACGGAATTCTCGCTAGCTCGGTGCAAGTACCGAAAACCAGGCCGCCCCAACTCGATCGCACCGCATTCCTGGACACGGCAAAAGCTAAAGAGATGTTAGCGAAAGAACTGCTCGCGAAAGCAGCCAGAGCAACTGCCTCCGCCGGCCCGGTTGCAGTCCAGGGACTCGGCATTGCTCAGAGCCAGGCGCCAGTCAATCGCGCGCCCGTGGCACATCAAACCATTGGCACGCTGACGATCGTCAAAGGCCGCACTGACCAGCAGCACTACGTTCTGACCAGCAAACTGACCTTGATCGGAAGATCAAAGATGGCCGGCATTCGGCTAAACAGGTGGTTCGCTCCTGGCGTCGTGGCTTCCATCTACCGAGCCGAGGATGGCTATGTCATCGCGGCTTCCGGAGACAAGGTCAAGATCAAAGTGAATGACACCGTGGTCGAGGGCGGCCAAAAACGAATCGAGGCCGGTGACCTAATCGAAGTCGCAGGCATCGAGGCAGTTTTTGGTTTTTGTGAAGGGTGATCAGGCTCTCGCAAGTTAGACATTGCGAGGCGGGCTGATGATAATCGTTCACCGTCACCCCCTCTCGGATAACGAGCAAGCCGGAAGTTATTCCGGGCCAGAAGTCTCGTTCTGGGAAGCTTGAAATTCGGATGAGCTGGGTCTGATGGGTTTGTTTACCAGATTCTCATTTCGCCAATTGGAGTGATCTGTTGCGTGAGTTTTCCGCGAGGGCTTGCGCTATCTGATTCCACGAAAAAACCGTTTGCCGCAAGGGAAGATGCGGTTCGATAGCTTGCTGGATCTGGTGAAGGGCGAAGCTGAATTCCCGCCACGGGCTAGGTGGTCCGTCACGCCGGGATTGCGGAGCTATAGGGGGAAATGTCGCGCCCAACGCGGATGAGTTTTTCTGTGAGCAGTGCGACAAGCAATTTCTCGTAAAGCCAAGCGCGGGAGCTGCGGGCATCATGCTTCGGTACGTGTCCGATCAATGCCAGACTCTTCAGCCGCTTGAACAGCAATTCGATTTGCCACCGCCTAAGGTACAACTCCAGAACCTCCGTCGTCGAACCTCTAAAGCGAGTCGTGAAGACCAGCACGTACTTGGCAAACTCAGAAGTACCCGGCCTAGTACTCATCTGCTTCTTGCTCGCCCTGCGATGTAAGCGTCGATGGGCCTGTTGAATCGAGCGGGCGCTCTTTCGTACTGCGTACAATCGGCCCGCAAACGAGGAGTTCTGACCATGCAAGACAACTCGCCATTCGCCATATTGACCCTCTTTTGACAAACTTCGCAGTCGCTGCAGCAGAGAAATACGCCTGCCGCTCGGTGAGTATGCAATGAAGCTCTGCGGGTTGACGCGAACCAACACATCAGCGCCCCATCGCTGCACGTGTTCAATCCCCGCGATCGAGCAGTAGCCAGCATCCGCAAGAATAAGTTCCTGCGGATGCACATTCAGACGGTTCAAGGATTCTCCGCTACCTTCGCCAACTGTTGCCGTTACGTCGAAGTAATCGCATCTCAGATTCGGCAGTTGCAGGCTATATAGAATTCGCCACTGGCTCCCCGTGCTGCCTGGCTCTTTGACGATCGTGCCGTCCACAATCCGTATCCGCGGGTAGGTCGGCTCTTCGCCCCAGTTCACACCGCTTTCCCGAAGTAGTTCGACACACAGGGAACGTAGCCAATTCTCACTGTTGCGTAAGCGTTTGAGTAAGGCGACATCTGAAACGTCGGCCCAGTGAGCTAGCTTGGATCGCACAGTCGTCTCCCGAAGTGAGTACCCTCGTGCTACATGCAGCAGTAACGTACGCAACAGTACTCCGGGCGACGAAAATTCACGCAATCGCTCGAATGCACCCGATCGCAACGCCATTTCTTGCCAATCTTCCGGAAGCAATGACGCCATCACAGTCCAGTTTTCTTCGGCGATAGTCATGCGCTAAGGATAGGTTCTCGGCAACGAACGACTCTTAAGTTAGCGCTTATGGGGCGCTGCGCCATGTTTGCGAAGAATAATGAGTGCTTGCGGGCTGGAGCTCGGTTGGTCATAATCCCGCCATGGATAATGCCTCGCTGGGCGTCATCCTCGTGGTTGTTGCAGCTGTTTTCGTTGCTGTCGTAGTTTGGCTCGTCACTCAGTACAAGCAGCGCAGGGTAGCACTGGAGGCCGCACAATGGATACCAGTCGAAGCAACAATCGAATCAGGTGCTCTTGAGGGGACGCACGAGAGCGGCAGAGTTGTCCTTCCGACATTTGCGTTCTCGTACAAGGTTTCCGACCAATACTATTCTGGGCGTTTCTCCCTTAGGGCGGATCTTTCAAGGGCATTGACAGAGTCAATGATCGGAACAATGGTCG
>Ga0187772_10001194_pt1 | contig 12179 bp, 13 predicted proteins | sample 0116_SJ02_MP15_2_FD_133137 | JGI IMG/M metagenome (GOLD analysis project Ga0187772, IMG submission 133137) | Tropical peat soil microbial communities from peatlands in Department of Meta, Colombia - 0116_SJ02_MP15_20_MG | ecosystem: Environmental > Terrestrial > Soil > Wetlands > Peat | place... | reverse complement strand
GCTGTGGGCGCGTTACGCTTTTTCCTTTTGAAATACACCCGCAACACCATTATCGCGTTCGATTTCGACGATGCCTTAAAAGCCGAGGGAGAAACCGGACCCTACTGCCAATACGCGGTTGTGCGAATCCGTGGTATTCGCCGCAAAGGCGCGGAAGCGAACGACGCTCGCCCTTTGATCACGAGAGAAGCGCTGAACGCATTTCTGGAGAGTGCGGATGCCGCGGACATCTGGGAATTGCTGCTGCTCGATGGCTCGCTGGATTACGCGGTAGACGCGGCGATTGGGGCGCAAGAACCGGCCTTCGTCACGAAATATGCGTTCCAACTGGCGCAAGCCTTCAGCAATTTCTATCACAACCACCATATCCTGTCGGAAGCAGACCCGCAGAAGCGCGCGTTCCTTCTTACGCTGACGGAACTGGTCGAACGCCGGCTCGTGCAGGCCCTGGGCCTGCTCGGCATCGACACCCCAGAAAAAATGTGAAGGATGCAACGAACCGCACCCTTTTTTAGACACATCTGTTTGTAAGCGTTATAGAGACAAAATCAACTGCACCAGGGTGCGCAGGCCAACGCCCGTGGGCCCCTTTGCTAGCCAGGGCTTGGCGTCGTCGTTCCACGCTGTGCCCGCGATGTCCAGGTGAATCCACGGCGTATCGCCCGCGAATTCCCGAATAAACCATGCGCCGGTAATCGATCCGCCACCTTTGCCGCTGCCAATATTTTGAATATCCGCGAAACTGCCTTTGATAAACTCGCGGTATTCCTCATCCATCGGCAACTGCCACATTTTTTCCCCGGCTTCTTTGGCGCTGGCCAGCAATTTGTCGGTCCAAGCCTGATCCGAGCCAAACACGCCCACGTTCACGTTCGCCAAAGCCACCACGATCGCGCCAGTCAGCGTGGCAGCGTCCACAAGATGCGTGGCGCCCAACTGCTTGGCAAAGTGCACACCATCGGCAAGAATCAACCGGCCCTCGGCGTCCGTGTTCAGCACTTCGATTGTTTTGCCAGACATGGCCGTCTGAATATCGCCGGGCTTCTGCGCTTTTCCTCCAGGCATATTCTCGGTGGCCGGCACAACGCTGATCACTTTCACGTTGGGTTTCAACGCCGCCAAAGCCCGCATGATGCCGATCATCGTCGCGCCACCGGCCATGTCGTACTTCATTTTTTCCATGCCATCGGCAGGCTTGATGGAAATGCCGCCGGTGTCAAAGGTCACCGCTTTGCCAACCAGACCGACCACCGGCGCTCCCGGTTTCGCTCCCTGCGGGGGCGTATAGGTAATTACGATCATCCGAGGCGGCTCGACGCTGCCTTGCGCCACGCTCAATAGCGCGCCCATCTTCAGGTCCGCGATTTTCTGTTCGTCCAGAATTTCGACGGCCAGGCCCGCTTCCTTGGCCATTGCCTGGGCCTTGTCCGCCAGGACTCGTGGAGTCAACTTGTTCGAAGGTTCATTGATGAGGTCGCGAGCAAAGTTCTGCGCCTCTGCAATAATCCGCCCGCGGGCAATTCCCTTTTCTCCTGCTGCTTTCTCCGTATCCGCGTAGCCTGCAATTCCCACCGCATCGATAAACTTGTCCTTCTTTTTCTCGCTCTTGTACTTGTCGGTCTCAAAGTCGCCTGCAACGAACCCTTCGGCGAGCGCCTGAGCATGCGCTTCCGTCGCAGCATTTTCGCGGACTGCGAACACAAAATTGTGCACAGAGCGCGATTTCAAGTAGCGCAACGCCAGCGCGGCGGTCTTCCGCAACGTGGCAGCGTTCGCCTGCTCCCGCTTCCCCGCCCCAATCAGCAGCAGACGCGCCGCCTTCAGGCCCGCGGGCGCATGAATCAGCGTGGTTTCCAGCGATTTCCCGGTCAACTCTCCGCTCTTGTTCAGCCGCGCCAGCAATCCTCCGGCAGCTTGGTCTAATTCAGCCGCACGTCCTTGTGGCCCTTCATTGTCGTCAAAAACATAGGTAACCAACGCTTCGGTTTCAATCGCGGCCAACGGTTTTTGTTCCAGCGTAATTTGCATGCTTATCGCCTCCGGTTGCGATACATCGCTTGTTCCGCTTCCCTGCGAGCTTCTTTGGTGCGCTCGTCCTGGCGGCGGTCCCACGACTTTTTGCCCTGGGCCAAAGCAATCTCCACTTTGGCCAGACCGTCGCGGAAGTAAATCCGCAGCGGGATGACGGTAAGCCCTTTCGACTCGGTCCGTCCCGCAAACTTGTAAATTTCGCGCTTGTGCAGGAGCAGCTTGCGATCACCAAGCGGCTCGTGATTCCAAGGGCCGCCCGGCATATACTGCGCGATGTGGGCATTCACCAGAAACGCGCCGCTGGGCTTAAAGTCCACAAACGCATCGCGAATATTGGCTTTGCCCTCGCGCAGCGCCTTGACTTCGGTGCCATGCAACACTAAGCCCGCTTCCAGCTTCTCAAGTATGTGGTAATTATAAGAAGCGGCTCGGTTTTGCGCGACAATTTGCTCCCGTGGCTTTTTCGGGTCTTTGCCCTCCTCCGGTCGTTTATTCGCTTTAGTCACAATCTTTCATTTTACCCGATGCTGCGTCTAAAGACAGGGGAGCGTCAGGATGCCCTCTCGCCGTTCGCTGCCCTTTGTGTCTGTACGCTGGCACCGGCACTCGAAGTCCGCTGTATAGAGTAAGGGGTCAAACATAAATGGGACAAGAGGTTCACAAGGGTGGTCTGGCGCGGTCTGCTTGCCGCTTGGACAAGCGCAATGCTAGACTTCCTAGGCAAAGACGGTTCGATGTCCCCTGGTCTACACCCGGAGTGTATATGCGCCGCTGCGCTCAGTTATTTCTCTGGATTTCTGTGGGTTTGGCTCTGGCTGGCTGCCCGAGGAACAACGGTAACCAGAATTACAAGGCTGGTAACAAAGCCGTCGACCTGAAAGACTACGACGCGGCAGTCGACTATTTCAGCAAAGCGCTGGCGGCCGATCCGCAAAACCCGTTCTACCGCATCAAGCTGAACGAGGCGCGATTCCAAGCCGGCCAACTCCATGTTCATCAGGGACTTAAGCTACGCGAAAAGGGTGACTTACAATCGGCTGTTTCCGAGTTTCAGCGTGCGCAGATTCTCGATCCTTCCAGTGTCATTGCCGATCAGGAATTGAAGAAGACCCTCAACATGCTCGCCGATCAGGTCCGCGCCACCCAGCCGCAAGGGGGTGAGCAACCCCTCATGGAAAATGGCGAACCGGCCTTAGCCACTGCCCCTCCCGAACTCAAACCGCTCTCGCGTGCTCCCCTAAATCTGAAAATGGCTAACGACACCAAGGTGGTCTTTGACACCATCGGCAAACTTGCCGGCATCAACGTCATTTACGATCCCGATCTCCAGGCGCGCCGGATTCCCTTCGAAGTCAGCAACGCCACCCTGGAACAGGCGCTGAATATCGCCGCGTTGGAAAGTAAGACATTCTGGAAACCGATCACTGAGAACACCATCATGGTGATTCCGGACCAAACGCAAAAGCGGCGGGACTACGAAGAGGAAGTGGTTCGCACCTTTTATCTCAACAACGTCGCGATTCCGCAGGACTTGACCGAAATCACCACGGGCCTGCGCCAATTGTTGGACCTGAAGCGCGTCTCTCAAGTGAATGCGCAAAACGCGATCATTGTGCGCGACACTCCGGACAAGTTGGCGTTGATTGACAAAATTATCAAGGACATCGACAAAGCCAAACCGGAAGCGGTCATCCAAGTGGAAATTCTCCAGGCCAGTACAGACAACCTGCGAAATCTGGGCATTGTGCCACCGCAAAGCGTGACCGCCACGATCAATCCAAGCTACTCATCCACGAATAATTCGAGCACGACCACAACCACAACCACTACCAACAACGGAATCCAGCTAAACCAACTTACCCATCTGAATCAGAGCGACGTTGTTTTCACCATCCCCAGCGCTACTGCGAATTTCCTGATGACTGACTCTTCGACGAAAATCATTCAGAACCCCGAGATTCGCGCCGTGGATGGCCAGCAAGCCAAACTCAATATCGGGCAGCGCGTGCCTGTAGCCACCGGCAGCTTCCAAGCTGGCGTCGGCGTGGGAACCACCGCGGTCAACCCCTTGGTGAACACGCAATTCCAGTACATCGACGTGGGCGTGAACATCGATGTCACACCGCACATTCATCCTAATCGCGAAGTCAGCATGAAAGTGGGCGTGGAAGTTTCCTCGGTCGCCAGTTACGCCACCATAGGTGGCATTCAACAGCCGGTTATTGCGCAAAACAAAACCACTCAGGAAATTCGTCTGAAAGAAGGAGAAGTTAGCATTCTCGCCGGTTTGATTCAGCGCATCGATACCAACACGCTGAATGGCTGGCCCTGGCTGGCAAATATCCCCATCATGCGCTACCTGTTCTCCGCCGAAAACAAGGACATTCAGGACAGCGAGGTTTTGATCGTCCTCACGCCGCGCATTGTGCGTATGCCGGATTGGAGCAAAGAGAATCTCCGCGCGCTCTATTCGGGCACGGACACGATGCCGACCGTCCGTCGAGAACTGGACGTAAGAACACCTACGGCGAATCCGACCCCCGGAGCGACTCCCGCTGGAGCGGTCGCCCCCGCGAGTTTCAACGGGCCGGGCGCTGCACAGGTGACACCCACTCCTCCGCCTCCTGCCGCGCCGGCTCCTGCTCCTGCGGCCGCTGGAAACACCACACCGGCTCTCGTCAACTCTCCAAGGATTCGGTTTGAGCCGGCAACTCTGAATCTGAGCCCGGGGCAAACGACCACGGTCGGCATTGCCGTAGACAATGTCTCGGATTTGTTCTCGATCCCGCTAATGATTCAGTACAACCCTGCGGTAATCAGTATTGAGGAAGCGCGCCACGGCACCTTCCTCTCCGGCGGAACTCAGGAAATCGCGGTGGTACAGCGCGTGGATAAGGAACACGGCCAAGCCATCATCTCCGCTACGCGACAACCGAATACATCGGGTGTCAGCGGCAGTGGCACCTTACTCGGTATTGTGATCAAAGCCATCAGTCCTGGCAATTCGAGCCTGTCGATTGTCCAGGTGAACGCGAAAGATTCTCAGCAGAGGCCCATTCCGCTGGTCACCAGCGAGGCCACCGTGCGCGTGCAGTAATCTGCCACGAGGATTTGCGAATCGATGTTAGCTCGCCAACACAATCGCCGCGCCGGTCTTCAAGCTGGCATGACGCTCCTCGAGTTGATCATCTCCTGCGCCATCCTGATGATCCTTTCGACGGCGGCTCTTCCCATCGCGCGCTGGACGGCCTACCGAGAGCGCGAAAAAGAATTGCGCAAAGATTTATTGGATATGCGCCAGGCCATTGACCACTATAAGGACCTTGCCGATCGCGGCATGATTCGCGTCGATATCAACAGCGGCGGTTATCCACCCGATCTGGAAACGCTCGTAAAAGGGGTCCCATTAGCCAGTGTCACCGGTGGCTCTCAGGGCAAGAAGATCCACTTCCTTCGACGCATTCCGACAGACCCCATGACCAAGCAAGCCAACTGGGGTTTGCGCTCGGTGGAGGACGATCCGGATTCCATGGACTGGGGCGGCAAAGACGTGTTCGATGTGTATTCCAAATCCACCGCGACCGCTTTGGATGGCACAAAGTATTCGGATTGGTGACCTGATGTTTAGCTGTAAGCTTTTTCAAATGGAGTCGAAGCATCCCGCAACTCGCGGCGTGGGGCGCCGGCAGCGTGGCTTTACGCTCATCGAATTGATGATCGTGATTGCCATTATTGTCATTCTCGTCGGCATGGCCGCGGGTATGTACACCCGGACGGTGCAGCACGCGCGCGAATCGGTCTTGCGAAAAGATCTCCAGACCATGCGCGAGGCCATCGATAACTACACGCTGGACAAGCAGCAAGCGCCGCAATCTTTGCAGGATCTCGTGGACGCGGGCTATCTCCGCTCCGTTCCCATCGACCCGGTTACGCAGCAGAATGATTGGGTGCTGCATTATAGCGATTACGTGATTACTCCAGAACAAACCGGCACCGGTGTCGATGACGTGCACTCCGGCTCCGATCAAGAGGGCGCCGACGGCACGCCCTACAATACCTGGTGATCCCCGTCATCATGAAAACGTACTAAAGGCGATGCACCTGGAATCGTGGGGATCGGTGGCACGGATTGAAGCAAGCTGAATGGGTAACTGTAGGGCTGCTCTAGTCTGGTCGGTGCTGATCGATCAACCGAATGAATTCTACTCTTGCGACTACGCGCCGCCTGAGCAGCTCCGTGGCGAAATCGCGCAAGAGGACATTTAAGTCATTCGACTCACCGTGCGCTTCGATTACTTCCAGGGTGGCACGCAGCAGGGCGATCAACTGTGCATCACTGAAAGTGATGTGATCCGCAGCTCCAACCTTATCCCTCATAATTGCTCTTTGCACTTCACGATCAATGCAAATTTGCCGGGCTCGCCGCCTACAAAGACTTAAGTCTCGCCGAATCCGATTGGGTTAGAAATCGAGCCTGACTTCTGGCCGTCTTGCGGGGATGATTCCTGCATCACCAATGCATGCTCGCTCAAGAGTCCCTTGCCTAATCTCTTGAGCGACCCCTCTAGTTCATTTGCTGTCAGAGATGACAGGAACCGAATCTCGTCTTGCTGCGCGAGCAAAACATGGCCCTTGCTGGTGTCGGGTTTGTCGGGAAGGAAACACCACGCAGGTTGCCAGTCGTGTCACGTTCGAAAACGAAGGCCGGTTGCCAGAATCCATGTAGTCTAATTAGCGCGGCCGCGACCGGCAGTCTCTTAGCGCCTTGGTGCAGTTTGTCTTCCGCCAGTGACTTATAAACGGCGTAGCCAGGAATGTTTTTTGACAGCCAGCCTTCCGTCGCTCTTCCGAAAGCAGCCACAAAGGAAAAACGTACTAGCAATCCACAGGCTATCCACGTGATGAGCAATAAAAGCGCTGCGAATACAGTTGAACCAGCAACACCCAGAACCGAGTCCATTCCAAACACGGCGGCTACTTTTGTGCCGCGGGACGACAGCGGTGTCCAAGCCCTGGCAGCGAGAATGAGTGGCACGTATATCGGCAACAGAAAGAAAAGACCCGCCATGGCTACATCGCGCAAATTGGTGAGCAACTTTCTCATCGAAGTATTCCCTGGATGACGATGCGGCTAGGGCTTTCTCTTCTTTAACCACCCCCGGTGGCACCCGTTTTTTCTGACACCGCGTTTTGCACGGCTCCGCCTGTCATGCTCTTAACATCTGGAACAAACTTAGGATCCGAGGTTGTTCCCTGGATGGAAAAAACAACCCCGTTGCCTCCACCGCGCGCCGTACGCTGCGTCAAACCCTCTGCGACTCTTCCTTGAAGGTCAGCAACCATTCGAAAGTCCAGCGTTCCCGTTGGACCAATGGTGCCGGCGCCGGTGATGACGCCAATCGCCGGTACAGCCACGGCGGCACGCTCTCAACGGACTTGGTGATCAGCGGGACCGTCGACAATCCCGTGATTACTGAACCGGTGCGGCTGGCGAATACCAAGGTTGCAGGATTTGATCTCGGGTCAAAACTGGGAGCGCTGTCATCCTTCTCTGGAAGAGCGGCTCCGAGCCGTGATACTCCCGACATACGCAGGCAGACAAAAGAGCAAGTGCAACAAGCCATGCTGTCATTTTGAATTTCACTTCCCGGGTTCTACATACCAATTCGTTTAAAATCTGTGCCTTATAGCGCCAGCATCGTTTGCTCGACGCGCACGGGCGACGAACCCAACATCTCTAAACATCCGGGCTCAACCTGGCAAAAAGATCGAGTGTTCTTGCGACAAGACCAGTCCAGCCGGTCGCCGGGAGATAGACGGCACCTGAAGAGTTTAGTAGAACGTGATTTGATGCGAGTCTAGTCAGTTCCTTTTTGTTTTCACTTCTTCGGTTTTGGTGGAAAGTTTTTCAGCAGTTTGTCGACAGCCTTCTTAATGTTCTTTTCTTTCTTTTCGGGTTTTGCTTTCGGGTCCAACGTCTTGCTTGCCGCGCCTCGCCACACAAGTTGCTTTGTGGCCGGTTCGTACATGCTCAGGTCCAGTTGCCCGATATAAACCGTCGAGGTAGAGCCATAGGTTGTAGTAGTCGACATTCCGCCACCGTATCCGTACCATCCTGCTCCCCAGCCAGGGCCGTAGCCCCATCCCGTGTTGTAGGAAGTAAATTGCTTCTCGGTGCCAACGGCGGTTTGAAAAGCGACCAGAAGATCTGCATCGTCGCCCTCAGTTTTCGTTAAGCCTTTGGAGGCCAGGTTCGCGTCTACTGCAGCAGTAATATCCTTGACAGTCAGCTGATCGGCCTGGTCCGCGCCTTTGATCGTGACCCATTTGTAGGTTTTGAACTTCGAAAAGTCCTTATCTTTGTCGTAGTCGTAGCGAACATCTTGTGCCAAGGTCCGGATCGTTCCAAAGCATACTAAAGCCAACACCATAAACGCCCACTTTTTCATTTCCACCATCTCCTTTGCTCAAAGTGATCTGAGATAAACTTTCCATCGCTCGTCGGAATGTTGCTGCCGGCCTTACCACTGGTCGTAGGTTGGAGTCCAGGTTTTGTCCGGGTTGTACACTTCCATCTGGCTGAAAATCTTCAGGGTGTCGGGACCGAGGTCTTTCTGGTAAACGATACCCTCGTAGCTAACGATGAAGGTCTTCACGCCTGTAACGCGGTACTCAGCGGGCGCGGCGGCGAGAGCGAATCCACCGAGCATTGCCCCTTCGATGACGAAGTTCATGGCACCGAGAGGGGCGTCGGGGCCTTGTCCCTTCAAGATCTTGAAGTAGTAGCCGTGATAGGGTTTGCTCTTATCGGTATAGCCCTCTTGCAAGGCCTCGGCGATTCCCTCAGAGATAGGACCTCCCAAGGTTCCGTCGGGGTTCCACCAAACCAGGCCGTCGTGTTTTCCGGGACTGCTGATGATCTTCTGAGCGTATTGGTTGACTTCAGCGTTGTCGTGCCTTGTAAGGGCGTACTCTAACTGCGCGTCCACATAGCCATGGCAGATGGCGATGGCGTCAAGCTCGTTCGAACCAATGCGCCGGAAAAGCATCTCTTCGCGGCCTGCCGGCGTGTCGAAAAGCCACTCGGTACCTTTCTTGACAATCGGAATCGGCAGCGGCCAATCATCGTCACCTACCACCACGGTGGCCCGATTCGGATTCTTGGGGTCGATAGTAACCTGCGTCTTCTGGTGCGCTTTGGTCACGAATTCCGCGGTGGTGTTCTTGTCGCGCACGGGATCTTCCGACTGCAAAAGATTCTCCGAACCGGGACCCAGAATCTGCTCGAGTTGGGCCACATCATAGGTTCCTGCGGCTTGGATTAGCGCATCCGCCGCAGCCTGTGGTGTTGCGAACGTTTTCTGTGGAGTCGTAGTGGTCGCGGAAGCCAAGCTCGCTAGAGCAAGGACGAGCGCGACCGGCAGTATCATCACCAGCGAAAACTGACGGATGGCTCGGTTGACGTTTGTCTCCAACATGGTGCGATTTTCCTTTGTCATGGGATTACCTCCGCCTCCCACCACCACCGCCACGTGAACCGCCGCGTGAGCCACCCATGCTTGACGAACCCCGCGAACTGCTCTGGCGTGCGCTGGCGCCGCTGCCGGAGGAACCACCAAAAGCGCCCCCGCGGCCGTTCGAACCCGACGAGACGCTGCGGTCTCCCACTCGATCACCGCCTCCGCGGTTTCCGCCTCGATCGCTGGTTCCCGCACTAGGCCGATTCCCTCCTCGATCGCCACCACCGCGATCCCCGTTTCCGGTGCTGGGGCGATTCCCGCCGCGATCCGCGGTCGAGGGTCGATTGCCGGACTGTTGCCGGTCGCGCGCGTTTGCCTGGCGGTTGGCCACCGAATCCCCACGCGCGGTTCCCCCGAATCGGTCTGCTGTTGCGCGATCCGAGTAAGGGGCGCCGCCACGGTGTTGCGGGTTGTGCTGCCAAGAACCGTTGCCGCCGCGATTTCCCCCACCCTGCGGATTCACGCGGTTGCGATTGCCGCCTTGAATATTGCTGTTGCGGTTGAAATTATTATTGTTGTTGATGGTGATGTTGTTGTTGGAACCCCAACCGCATCCCCACCCCCATCCGCCCGACCACATCGCGCCCATCGCCACACCAACGCCGAAGGAAATGGCCATACCCGCGGCGTAGTAACCCGGCGGAGGGTAATAAATCGGAGGATACGGATAAGCGGGTGCGCCGTACACGACGACCGGGTCATAACTAGGCACGTAGATCACGTCGGGTTTGGATTGCTCGATGACGATGACCTGCTTGTTCTCCACGACTTTGGTTTCAACTTTTTGCTGCTCAGTGGTTTTGAGATTGCCCTTGTCTTGGGCCTTGGTACGCATGCGTTGCACGGCATCCATCACGTCGTTCTGCTGGGCAAGAAACGCATTGCCCAAATCGGTAGTCCACTGGATGTCGTCCGCCAAGCGTTTGACGACATCGGGTAGCCCTGCCAAGGCTTGGACGCTGGGATCCCAAGGCTGCTTCTGCACAGCATCGGTCAGAGCCTTCTCCTTAAGATTCGGGTTCTTCTTCAGCCATTGTTGGAGCTGGATGATTTCCAGGGGATACGTCGAAGCTGCGAGAACTTGGGCCAGCATGGGATCCGGATACAAGGCGATTGGAGCGACGAGAGAATCTAATTGATCAGCGGGAAGCTTCTGCGGCTGCTGTTGTTCCGGGGCACTGGTTTGTTGTTGCTGCTGTGTCGGCTCGGAAGGCGTTACGGGTGCAGCTACCAACAGCACCGCACAAATCACCGCAGTCAAGCGACTGGACGGCATATGCGAACTCATGGTTCACCACCTGAAGTTGTCTATGGTCGGTATAGCGGCGTTGTAGCCTTGCTTATACTGTCAGAAGTTACAGAGGATGAGACTTGGCGTCAAGCGTGCGTTTTGCTGTCGTCCTTGTCAGGGGGGAGATAAATAAATGTCCGCCGAGCACTTCGTAAATAGCCGTTAGCAGGTCGAGGGCTATACGCTCTTTGACGACATAGCCAAAAGCGCCGATGCCCAAACAAGCGCGTACAAAGTCCGGGTCGGAATGAACAGTCAAGAAGATAACTTTCGCATTGCAGCCCATTCTCCGGATCCGATCCGCAGCATCGATCCCGTTCAAGCTGGGCATGGAGATGTCTGTGAGAATAAGGTCGGGCTTGAGCCTCTCGGCCGTATCGACAAGAGTTTGCCCGTCGCACACCTTTCCGATGACCTCATAGGTAGGTTCCAGGAAATGGCGACGAGGTCCGAGAAATACTCGTGACCATCTCCGACGAGAATCCGGATTCGTTTCATGACACACCAGCCGAGGCCGCTCAGCTAAAAGAACCCGCTAAGTTTGCTTTGCTTCCTGGAGGCGAACAGAAAGGTTGCGACTTTCAACTTGCGGCAATGGGCACGTCTTGGGCCGTAGTTATCAAGAACTTTCATGACGAGTAACCGTTGCTTCTGTCAGACCGCAACCGCCCATTTCGACCACGAGCTACCGGGCCACGAGAAGAATCCAGCCTGTTCCCAACACTAGAAATATGGCCAGAAACAGGAGCGTCACAAAAAATCCAAGCTTATAGAGTTCCCGTTGGGTCAGGTAGCCGCTTCCAACGAAAATCACATTCTGGCTGCCACCCTGCGGAGTAATCACCGAGAAATAACTGCTGGCAAACAGTAAGCCAAACGCCATCAGAAGCGGTGGCACCCCGCCGCGAATGCCTACCTCGAGAAAGACGCCGAGCAAGGCAAGCACTTGCGAGGATTGGCTTACGAACATGTAGTGGATGAAAACATAGATGACGATCAGCGCCACATAAGTCACGGGCCACGACAAGCCTCCCATGTGCGACGCCAATCGTTCGCCGGCAAAGCCCATGAACCCGAGCTCGTTCAGCTCGCCGCTCAAAGCAAATAAAACAGCCAGCCAGAGAAAGGTCGCGAGCGTTTCACCCTGCGTGGCGATATCGTTCGCAGTCAGAACATTGGCAAGGAGCAACACACCCAGACCAGCGAAAGCGATGCTGGTCACATTCAGGTGAAGCCGATCGGCAAATATCCAGCCACTGACCATGAGGACGAAAGCGACAGCGGTGATACGTTCGTCGCGTGAAAGGGGCCCCAAAGCGGCAAGCTCCCTCCTTGCT
>Ga0187772_10001193_pt1 | contig 12181 bp, 11 predicted proteins | sample 0116_SJ02_MP15_2_FD_133137 | JGI IMG/M metagenome (GOLD analysis project Ga0187772, IMG submission 133137) | Tropical peat soil microbial communities from peatlands in Department of Meta, Colombia - 0116_SJ02_MP15_20_MG | ecosystem: Environmental > Terrestrial > Soil > Wetlands > Peat | place... | reverse complement strand
TCTTCAGCGCTGCAAGTGGCCAGCGGCGGAGATTTTACCTCAGAGCACGTGCAGGCGCCGGAGTTGCGCGCACTGCTGGAAAACTTTGTTTCTTCCTCCGACGAACTGGCATACGCCACTCTGCTCAACTCTGAGGCGAAAGGAATCTCTGCCGGCCGCATCGCGCCAGACGCCTTCCTGCAGCGCGAGTTGCAACACGCCTATGACGCGGCACGCGATGGCCGCGCCTACAACGGGCAGGCGCTGCAAGTGGGAGACGGTAAGTCTGCGCGCACGGTGTTGCTGGTAAGCAGCCCCGTCAGCTACGGCGGGCGCTTTCTCGGCATGGTGGGGGCGGTGGTCGATCTGCAATTCCTGATTGGCCGCCTGCAGGAAGTCAGCGGCGGCGGCTTGATTCCCTATGTTGTGGACGCTCAGGGCCGGCTGGTGGCTGCCGGCACTACGCAATATGTGACCGGCCAGGACATGACGAACCTGGAGATTGTCCGCAATTTCGTGGACGAGGGCAGCAAGGCACAGTTGGCCGCCACCAAAGAATTCGCCGTGCACGAAGGCAAGAACAATGTCGAGATGCTGGGCACCTACAGCCCGGTCACGCCGCTCGATTGGGCAGTCGTGGTGCAAAAACCGCAGCTCGAGGCCTATCGCGGAGTCATCGAGATGCAGCGCACGGCGCGGCTGCTCGCGCTGCTGGCCGTGTTGTTGAGCATTGGCGTAAGCATTTTTGCAGCCCGCAAGATTACCCATCCTCTGCAAATCCTGACTCAGTCCAGCCGGGCATTGGCGCGTGGCGATTTTTCCCAGCGGGTTCACTTGGCGAGCCGCACCGAAATCGGCGAACTGGCCGAAACGTTCAACACCATGTCGCAGGACCTGGAACAGTTCGTCGAAGATCTGAAGCGTGCGGCGGAAGAAAATCGCGCCTTGTTTCTGGGCTCGATCCAGATGCTGGCGGGCGCGGTCGACGAAAAGGATCCCTATACGCGCGGCCACTCCGACCGGGTAACGCGTTATTCGCTGATGATCGGCAAAGAACTGAACCTGCCTGCGACTTTCATGGAGACGTTGCAGATTTCGGCGCAACTCCACGATGTGGGCAAGATCGGCATCGAAGACCGCATCCTCAAGAAGCCGGGCGCTCTGAATGCCGAAGAATTTGAGGTCATGAAGACCCATACCACGAAGGGCGCCAATCTGCTGCGCCCGGTAATCCAGCTCGCGGAGATGCTGCCGGGCATTGAACTTCATCACGAAGCTCTTGATGGCCGCGGCTATCCTTACGGCCTTAAGGGGGATCAGATTCCGCTGCTGGCGCGCGTGATCGCGGTGGCCGACACCTTCGATGCATTGACCACCAATCGCCCCTATCAACATGCCCACACGCCGGAAGAGGCGTTGAAGATCATTCACAATCTCGCCGGCAAGCGGCTCGATCCCGAGCCGGTGGCAGCCCTGATGGCGGTCTACGAGCGGGGCGAGATTCGCATCCAGCGCAGCATCTCAATCAAAAGGCCGGTGGCCGCGGATGCGACCGCGAATGTCCAGTCTGTTGCTCCAGCGTTGCCCACCGCCGAAGCCCCCAGCCTGGAAAGAACGCGCGTCTAACCATTCTTCTCGCACAACTCTGCTCCGGTACCAAGACCGAACACCATCTCCCTGCACATCTCGCTATCCTTTCACGCGTTTTCTCGGCGCTAGGTACCTTACTCGGTACTGATGCGTGACCGCTATAATCAAAGCTTGGGACTTCTTCATGATCCAAACTCTGTTCGGCAGTACTGAAGAAAAGAAAACTGGACTCTTCGAGCGCATGAAGCAGGCGGTCACGCGCACGCGGGAGAACCTTGCCGAGCGCATCGAGGAGGTCGTTAGTTTCGGCAAAGAAATTGACCGCAACACGCTCGACGATCTGGAGGCCACGCTGATCGGCGCCGACCTCGGCACTACGACCACCCGGGAAGTACTGGGCAAACTCCGCGACAAGGCCGACCGCAAACAGATCAAGGACGTGCAGGAGTTGAAGCGGCTGCTGAAAGAAGAGTTGCTGGCAATTCTCAGTGCGGCGAATACGCGGCCGGTGCAAAGAGTCGAAGGCGCGCCGGAGGTAATTCTGGTAGTCGGAGTAAATGGAACTGGCAAGACCACAACGATCGGCAAGTTGGCACAGGTGTTTCGCGGACAAGGCAAGAGCGTGCTGATGTGCGCGGCCGATACCTTTCGCGCCGCGGCCATCGATCAACTGGAGATCTGGGGTCAGCGCACGGGCACAGAAGTAATCAAAACCAAAGCGGGCGGCGATCCCGCGGCAGTGTTGTTCGACGCGCTGCAAGCCGCCGGTGCGCGCAAGATCGATTATGTGATCGTCGACACCGCTGGCCGACTGCATACGAAGACCAGTCTCATGTCAGAGCTGGATAAAATGCGCCGCACGGCCCAGCGCATTATTCCCGGGGCGCCGCACGAGACACTGCTTGTGATGGATGCAACTACGGGTCAAAATGGCTTGCAGCAGGCGCGCCAGTTCACGCAGTCCGCCGGCGTCACCGGAATCGTGCTTACCAAGCTTGATGGCACCGCCAAGGGCGGCGTCGTAATCGCCATCTCCCGCGAGTTGAGGCTGCCCGTGCGGTTTGTAGGCGTGGGCGAGAAAGTGGGAGATCTGCTGCCATTTGATCCGAAAGAGTTTGTGGATTCGTTGTTTGAATAGGAGCACGCTATGCCGGACGCCGAGAAAGGCCGTTCGCGATTCAGAATCGTTTTGGATTTTCTACGCCGATTGTTAGGAAAGAAACCGCCGCAACTTCCAGGCGACCCGTACGCTTATCGGATGGCGCCGTTACAACGCGGCCCACGAGGCCGGAGTGGCGCAGCGGTTGCTGAGCCCGAAGACGATTCTTATCGCGCTTTCCCACCTCGGCGTCAGTAGAGACGGGTTCAAGACGCCCGTCTTCGATTTGTGTGCGACTCGACCTACACCTTGATGCCCGACCATGCTACTGACGAGAAGTTTCTGCACCGGGCTCTCGACCTCGCGCGCGAAGGGATGGGATTGGCCTCGCCCAATCCCTACGTCGGTGCAGTGATCGTCGACACACGCGGCGACGTCGTGGGCACGGGTGTTTACACCTACGATGGCGTGAAGCACGCTGAGGTAATCGCCCTCGAGCAAGCCGGCGGCAAGTCTCGCGGCGGCACTCTGTATATCAATCTTGAACCGCACTCGCACCAGGGCCGCACGCCCCCGTGCACCCAAGCTTTGATCGCCGCTGGAATTCATCGTGTGGTTGCTTCTATGCCCGATCCCAATCCCAAAGTGAGCGGACGGGGCTTTGAGAAGTTGCGCGCAGCGGGCGTTCATGTGGAAGTCGGGCGGCTGGAAGCTGAAGCGCGCCGCCTGAACGAGGCCTTCGCCCGCTACATTCGCCACGGCGTGCCGCTGGTAATGCTCAAAGCAGCGATGACGCTTGATGGAAAGATCGCTCCACCGCCAACGCCGGGGTCGAACCGCGCGGCGGGAACTCCTGCCGGCGGATGGATCACTGGCGAGGCTGCGCGGGCCCACGTTCAGCAACAGCGCCATCAAAGCGATGCCGTTCTGGTAGGCGTGGGAACGATTTTGGCTGATGATCCACTGCTTACCGATCGCAGCGGCAATCCGCGGCGGCGCCCGTTGCTGCGTGTGATTCTGGATTCGCATCTGCGCTTGCCCTTGGACTCGCGCATAGTGCGGAGCGTCACGAGCCAGGGCGCGTTCAAAAATGACGCGCTGGTTTTCTGTTCCTCAGGCGAGGATAAGAAGAAGTGTGAACTGGAAGCCCGCGGCATTCGGGTCGAGCAACTCACAGCTGCAGATGGCCGCCCTGATCTACACGCGGTTCTGCGTCGCTTGGGTCAACTTGAAATCACTAGTGTGATGATCGAAGGCGGGTCGGGGGTAAACGCCACGGTGCTCGCCTCGGGACTAGTCGACAAGATTTTCCTGTACTACGCGCCGAAGATCATGGCGGGTATGGGATCAGTTCCCCTCGCTGCAGCCTGCTTCCACCAAACGAATGATCCACCTCGGATCAAGCATCTCCACCTGCATCGTTTCGGCGAAGACTTCGCGGTCGAGGGCTACCTGCGCGATCCGTACGAGGAATGACTTTACCCCGGAGGCGCCCAGCAAAACCAATTCAGCAAGGATTCCCCTGCGTGTCTCTGTGCCTCCGTGGTAGGTTTATGGTGTTGCGTTGCGTATTTCTTAACTATCGAGGTCCCCATGTTTACTGGCATAGTAGAAGAAGTCGGACGCGTTACTCGCATCGAACAACACGGCGAGAATCGCCGCATCACGATCGCAGCCGAGAATGCGCCCAGAGAACTGAAATCCGGCCACAGTGTCGCGGTGAGCGGCGTGTGCCTTACCGCGCTTGACATCAAGCCGGGCTCGTTCTGCGCCGACCTTGCTCCTGAAACCTGGGTGCGAACGTCGTTTTCGCGCATGCACGAGGGCGCGCTGGTCAACCTGGAACTGCCCATGAAAGCCGATGGCCGCTTCGGCGGGCACATTGTGCAAGGCCACGTGGATGGCGTCGGCAAGCTCATCGCCCTGGAGCGCATTGCCGACTCGGAAAACTGGTGGCTGCGCATCGAGTTGCCTCGTGACGTGGAGAAGTACACCGTCTACAAAGGCTCGGTCTGCATCGAGGGCATCAGCCTCACTGTGGCGAAACTGGAGGACGGCGTCTGCACTATCGCCATCATTCCGCACACCGTGGAGATGACTAACCTCAACTCGCTCAACCCCGGCGATCCCGTCAATCTCGAAGCTGACTTGATTGCGAAGTACGTCGAGAAGATGATGACCGGCGAACCGGCAGAAAGCACGCTCACCGTGGAAGAGTTGGTGCAGCAAGGATTCTAAGAACAGGGGTCAGTGATTCACGACGATTTGTCAGGACACGGCTTAACCATGCAGGAGGGCAGCGCGGCACCACCTTCCCAATCAATCTTCACAAACAATGGCGGCCTTTGTAGTGACTGTGTCCACGCCCGGCAAATGAGGTCTGATCGCGGGTCGAGATTCGTGCAGTGCCAACTCTCGTTCACTGACCCGCACTTTGCGAAATACCCGCGGCTTCCAGTTCTGACCTGCAGCGGCTACGAAAAACAGCCAGGTTTGCGTAGCACATGAGTTCCAGCGTTTTACCAGCTAAACCGCTAGCATGCTTCGATCTTCAGTTCGTCGAGTTCCAGGAACTCCTGCACAATCGGTTCCGTAGATTTTTCCATCTCCCCCGTGGTGCCGAAGAAAATCGCCTTACCTTCATACAGGAAAACCAGACGGTCGGCCAGTTTCTTGGCCAAGCGCATGTCATGGGTGACGACAATGCTGGTGAGGTTCAGTTGCACTTTAAGGCGCTCGATGAGGTCGCCAAGCAGTTGCGCCATCAGCGGATCGACCATGGTGGTGGGCTCGTCGTAGAGAATGCACTCGGGACGCGCAGCCAGAGCGCGCGCAATGGCCACCGAGCGCTTCATACCGGTCGAGAGGTCCGAGGGCAGCAGGTCGCGCATCTCCTGCACTCCCACCATCTTCAACAGTCCATCAACGATCTCGTAGATCTGTTCTTCAGACAACTCGCCGCTCTCGCGCAGGGGAAACGCCACATTCTCGCCGACGGTTAGCGAGTCAAACAGCGCTCCGTTCTGAAAGACCATGGTGACTTTTTTGCGGATCGCTTCCATCTGCTCTTCCGTGAAGTCGGTCACGTCTTCGCCGGCGACGATCACGCGGCCGGAATCCGCCTTAAGAAAACCCATGAGCAACTGCAGAGAAACCGATTTGCCCACGCCGCTGCGGCCCAGAATGCAGACGGTCTCGCCCGGCATGACGTTGAAGCTGACGCGATTGAGCACAACATTTTCGCCGAAGGCCTTTGAGACCTCGCGGAATTCGATGTAAGGGTCGATCGTATCGGGCATCGTTGGCTCTAGATCGTTTTTCGACATCGACGGCACGTGAAAGCAGACTCCAGTGTACCCGCGGTCAAGGTTTTTTCATCGCGGCTTCTAATTCTTCCGGGGTATTCAGGTTGCGAAAGATGCCGGGAGCGAATCCCGCGGCTTTCAATTCTTCTTCTGTGATAACCCGAGTTGGGACGAAATCGAACAGCCGGTCGATTCGATTCTTTCCGGAACGCAAAGAGTTTTCGGCGGCATCGGAAAATTTGCGCCGGTAAATGGCACACAGGGGCTGCCTGCGCTCCTCGCTGTGCGGCACGATCACAATCGCATCCGGCGCGCCTTGCGCTTGTGCAATCAAATACTGCAGCAACGCGGCTGAGACAAAAGGCAGGTCCACAGCCAGCATCAGATTCAGTTCCGTGTGCGAGGCGCGCAGGGCAGCGTGAATTCCAGCGAGCGGTCCACAGTCGCGGAATAGGTCTTCCACAACCGGGGCGAATGCCTCGAACTTCGCCGGATCGCCCACGATGCGGACCTCGGAGGCAACGGAACGCGTTAATGCCAGCGCTCGTTCCAGCAGAGTGTGGCCTTCATACTCGACAAAGGCCTTATCTGTTCTCATGCGCGTGCTTTTTCCGCCTGCCAGGATGAAGGCGGTAACGCCAATCTGGGCGGCATTTATCATGCCGCGATCTTACAACGTGGCTTACCCACTGCGGGAGTGGCTTGATTCCGAGTCGCCCTGCCCAGCAGTCCTCTGAAGCAGAGAACCGTGCCTCGGTCAGAGATTTCTAAGAAATATCCGCCGCGCAACTTATTCCTGGCATTGGGCTTTAGTCCGGCGCTCGCGCCACATTGCACGAAAGTAACCTACCCAAGAACTCGGTGCCGGGAGATGATGAGGCTTCGGATGCTCCCCTAGTCCGGAAGTAACCATCATGCCGCAGAAAATCATGGATGTTCTTATGCTTGGGCGCTGTTCCCACGAGTTCTCCTGGCCACGGCGCGGCGCTGACGGAGACTACTATCAGGTTTGCCTGTTGTGCGCCGCCGAGTACAAGTATGACTGGACCACCATGCGCCGCACCAAGCGCGTGGAGCACGCCAAGCCCGAAACCGTGGTTCGGCGCAGCCACACGCGGCAAAAGCGGCCGTCCTGGACTCCCCGCGCCCGCCGCCTGAAGCTGGATTTGGCGCTTCGTTACCGCGTCAACAGCACGAGTACGTGGTATGAAGGCATCATCGAAAACATAAGCCAGACCGGGGTGTTGTTCCGTGGGCCACAGCAGTTGCCGGTGAATGCTTTGATCGAGATGGTGTTTGAGATGCCCGAAGAAATTTCCGGCCAAAAAAACCGCAACGTGCTTTGCCAGGGGCGCGTGATCCGGTGCGAAGATAACCAAGCTAAAGAAGCTCAGGACCAAGAAAAAGAGACGGAAGCCGGCAACGGCCTGTTGGCGGCTTCAATCGTCGACTACAAGTTCCTCCGCTAGAAAATTGGGCCTCAGGCGATCCGCAGTCGGACGAATCGCTCATCCAATTTCGCGTTTCCGAACACGCCAACCGATTCTCTGTGATGTTTGTTAGCGCACAAACGTCCTGAGAAATCATGGCGTATCTGTAAGAAACCTATAACAATTTGCGGCCTGCTCGTAGCTTAGTCTGTTCCAACTCCGTAACATCCCGCGTTTTCGTTTTGCCTGAAGCGCTTTTGTGCTAATGTGCCGCGCACTGATTTCGGACACCCTGCACTCTGCTGTCCGGACTAGCCTGTGCATGTCCGCGCCATTGCGGTCCCTGGCCAAAATCTAAAATCTGCGAGGAGGAGCCTGTGCTCCGCTCAACGAACTCCTCCCCTCTGGCGGGGAAGGTGACATCCATTTCCTTCATTCGTTTCCCCGGGAAATCGGTCCCCGGCCGTCTCAACCAGGGTCTCGAAGTGGCGACCCCCACCCCATGCAAGACACCCCAACAAGGAGGAATCGTGATCAAGGCAGCGAAGTTCGCGGCAGTATTGACTGTAGCAGTACTATTCCTCGCTGGAATGGCAATTGCTCAAACCGACCCTGGAGTTCAAAGCGGCAATCGCGGCACCGGCGCGGCACTTTCTTCGGTGTTGGCGAACAGCCCATCCGGGATCTTGTCTTTTTTCACGGACGGTCAAACGCGCTTCCAGGAAGTGGAGACAGTTTCCAACTCCGCTAACGTTGGCCTGGGACCCCGCTTCAACTCCAATCAGTGCAGCTCCTGTCACGCGCAACCGGCAGTCGGCGGCACGGGCGCTGCCACCAACCCGCAATTCCTGTTCACCAGCAACGGGGTCGCGCCCGGCAACACCATGCCGTCTTTCATTACCGCCAATGGACCCACGCTCGAAGCGCGCTTCCCGTTCTTCTTTAACAGCAACGGCTCGGTCAACCTCAACAACCCCAATGGGGGAGTGGAAACCTTGTTCACTGTCACTGGCCGCTCCGATGCCGGCACTTGCAACAGCGCCACTGCTCTGCCGCAGCCCAGCTTCGCCACTGCCGTGGAGGAGAACAACATCATCTTTCGAATTCCCACTCCAGTCTTTGGCGCAGGCCTGATCGAGAACCTGGACGATTCCACGTTGTTAGCCAACCAGGTGAACAATCTCAACAATTACCTCGGCATCTCCGGCACTTTCAATCACAACGGCAACGACGGCACCATCAGCCGCTTTGGTTGGAAGGCACAGAACAAGTCGCTCCACATTTTTGCCGGAGAGGCTTACAACGTGGAGATGGGCATCAGCAATGAGCTGTTTCCCCAAGACCGTCCCCTGCCTGGTGAAGACGGCAATGGCGGAACCGGCGATACCGGGCTGGTATCGACCTGCTTGAACCTTAGCGGTACAGGATATCCGGAAGACACATCCAATCCGGCCGCTACTCCGAACTCAGCCGTTCTCGATGACGTCTCGGCGTTTGCGAACTTTATGCGGTTCCTGGCTCCGCCGCCAACCGGCAGCGTTGTGCTGAATGGACAGACGGTTTCTGCGAGCACGATTGCCACCGGCAGTTCGTTGTTCGTCTCTACCGGCTGCGCAGTCTGCCACAATCCGACTCCCGGCACGACGCAGGTGTCGAACTTCACCTCATCGTTAAGCAAGGTTCCGGTGAATGCGTTCTCCGATATCGAGATCCATAACATGGGAACGCTGCTGGCGGATAACGTCTCCCAGGGCACCGCCGGCGGCAGCCAGTTCCGCACGGCTCCGTTGTGGGGGCTGGGACAGCGGATCTTCCTGCTGCACGACGGCCGCACCACCAACCTGATCACCGCCATTGAAGACCACGCGAGCCATAACAGCGAAGCCACCACCGTGGAGGAGCAATTTTTCGAACTCTCAACCACCCAGCAGCAGGACATCTTAGATTTCCTGCGCTCGCTGTAATCACTACGACAAACTTCTGGCGAGACGCGCAAACGTCTCGCCAGCTCTTTCGGTTAAGAAAATGATCGTGACCATTGGCCCGCGCAGCCGGGGCCGAAATTTTGCTTGGATTCGAGGGACGTATATGCGACATCGATTTTTGTCTTCCCTGCTTGGTCTCGCGTTCTCCGCATGTTTGCTGGCTTGGAGTCAGGATTCCAAGCCCCCAAACCCTCCCAGAAACGGCGGTGACTTCTCTGATAACGTGCAGTCCGCCACGAAAGTGCCGAAAGGAGTCATCCTGGTAAAGGGCGCATGGTCGAGCGCGAGTGACTCCGTGACTCCGGTGCCGGAAGGCGGGAACGTGACCGACCATGTTTTCACCGACCAATATTTTGGGATGAGCTTTGGGCTGCCTCCCGATTGGGAAGAGAAATACAAAGGGCCGCCTCCCTCGGACAGCGGCCGCTACGTGCTGGCGCAACTCAGGCCGGTGGATACATTCAAAGGGGCTCGCGCCACGATCCTGGTCACCGCGCAGGACATGTTCTTTAACCCGCTCCCCGGGACCACTGCGCTCGATCTTATTAATTACTCAAAGGACCATTTACAGGCTGACTACAAAGTGGAAATGCCGCCCACGCCCACCAAGATCGCCGACCGGGCTTTTACGTTCTTTGCGTATTGGTCCCCCATAGCGGAGCTGCATTGGTATGTTCTCGCTACAGAGATTCGCTGTCACGCGGTGCAAATCGTGCTCAGCAGCCGTGACACCAAACTGCTGGAAAGCCTGGTGCTGGACCTGAACAAAATGAAGTTGACCGCGGAAGCCGGTCCGGCAGGCGGGGGCTCCGCGCCGGTGTGCATCCAGGATTACGCGCGGGACGAGAATGTGATTGCGCGCGTTGAGCCCGTCTTTACCGAACGCAGGTTCAATCCTGTTCCAGTCCGAATCATCATCGATAAAGAGGGCAAGATAAAACATATTCACTTTCTCAGTGCCTTCCCCGATCAGGCAAAAGCCATCGCTGACGCTCTCGGGCAATGGAAGTTCAAGCGCTACCTGCGGAGCGGCCAGCCGGTTGAGGTGGAAACCGGCTTGATGTTTGGGCGTGCGTCATACCCGATGAGAAGTCAGTCCGGGGAACGGGCGGCGCAGTAATAGTGACAGGGAGGGTCACTTCGAGGTCAAACTCGCCGCTCCGGTCTGCTTCGTCGTACACTCGGGAAGCTCGAGGGTCGCTTCCCCATGCCTCCGATCACGGCATTACTGCACACTGCGAATGATGCGTTACGCTTGGGGCGGGCGCTCGAAATGCTTCTTCCCTGCGCCGAGATCCTTATCGTCGACCACAACTCCACTGACGCCACTCGGCGCATCGCGCGCGAATACGGGGCACGGGTTGTGGAGGCGGACCGCCAGGCCACGCCACATCGCTATCTCAAGCTGGCGCGCTATGACTGGATTCTTTGTGTCGAGCCGGCGGAATCCATCACCGAAAGTCTGCAGGCAAGCCTCTTCGAATGGAGCGCGCTGCCCAGTCGCGGGGTTGGGATCGGCGTTGCCGGCGGGCCCGCCTTTTCCGTGTTTGTACGGGAACAGAGCGGCGAACATTGGTTGTCCTTCCCAGCGCCGGAAACCCGGCTTATCCCGCGAAACTGGCCCCTATGGCACGGACACTTGCCTGCTCATGAACCCTCCGCCGTCACGCTGGAAGGGGAGTTGCTGCGTTTTGCTTTGCCCTGAGGGTACGTGCCGAGGTTACCCGCCACAGACCTTCGTGATTGCGATCACAGTCAAGTTGCAATCCGACTCCTAAACTGCTTTGTTGTGGCAATAGGCCTTTCACTATTTAGGAGGAATTATGCGTGCAATGAAGTTTGGCTGCGTGGCATTGATTCTGGTGGCGGTTGCGTCTTTCGCTGTCGCCCAGGATCAGAACGCACCAGCCTCAGAACAGAAGCCCCCGGTAGTTGTGAAACATGTTCCCATCACCAAAACGTCGGCCTCTTCCGGCAAAGAGATGTACGTCAACTATTGTGCGGTTTGCCACGGGAAGGACGGCAAAGGCAACGGCCCGGCAGCGCCCGCTCTCAAGGCGTCCCCCACCGACCTGACCACCCTGGCCCAGAAGAGCGGTGGAAAGTTCGACTCCGCCCATGTTGCAACCGTGATCCGCGGACAGGGCCAAACCCCAGCTCACGGTACCGAGGAGATGCCGGTTTGGGGTCCGTTGTTCTCCAGCGTCAGCCAGGGACACGCCAGCGAAGTTCAGCAACGGGTCGCCAATCTGGTGAAGTACATCGAGAGCTTGCAGGTCAAGTAAAGCGAAATTGCCAGCGGTTCGCAATGTATACCACGGCTCCGGGCGCGATCTCCCCGCGCCTGGAACAGCTGCTTTGCCGGCAGAAAAGCAGATTACTTGCGGCCCATTGTCCATTCGGACAGTGACTTCAGTACCTTAGTCCTGCCTGCCCCCGTCGACTTATAATCCACTCAAGAACCGGCAATATCTGCGTTCTCAGGAAGTTGCGCACGCGTTGAGGCGCGGTCGCGTTTCCGAAGAATGCCCGAAAACTCAGTGGACCCGTTCTACGCATTTGCGATTTTTCTCCTCGGGCTGGCCTTTGGCAGCTTTCTGAATGTGTGTATCTATAGGATGCCCAGGGGTGTTTCGGTCATTCACCCGCGCTCGAGTTGCCCCAATTGCCAGCAGCAGATTCATTTCTATGACAATGTTCCGGTACTGAGCTGGTTGGTGTTATGTGGCCGCTGTCGCCATTGTCACGCTCCGATCTCCGCTCGCTACATCGTGGTTGAACTTCTTACCGGTT
>Ga0187772_10001192_pt1 | contig 12182 bp, 7 predicted proteins | sample 0116_SJ02_MP15_2_FD_133137 | JGI IMG/M metagenome (GOLD analysis project Ga0187772, IMG submission 133137) | Tropical peat soil microbial communities from peatlands in Department of Meta, Colombia - 0116_SJ02_MP15_20_MG | ecosystem: Environmental > Terrestrial > Soil > Wetlands > Peat | place... | reverse complement strand
GGGTCTGCAAATCCAGCGGAAGCTCCTGAATCTCGTCCTGCGAAAACACGGCTTCCTGGATCTCGGCTTTGGCCTGCTCGCCAGGATCGTTTACCTTCCTAGGTGCATAGTATCCTCGCCTCGCTTGCACCGAGTATTTGCGCTTATCCGTAATGACCACCTTGATGGTGTGGTATTTGCCGTCCATTTTCTGATTGGAAGGCGAAAATCCCAGAACGTACATGACTTCTGGGGTCCCACCGGCGCGATCCAATCCGCCCGCCAGATCATTCGAATTTTGAAAAAATGTTCCGCCGGTGCCGTAGGCAAAATCGGAAAGCACAAATGCATTTTCCGTTTCTTCCGCCGACCGGAACTGCTGCTTTTGAGCCGCCGTTTGCGCCGTATCCGTATTTGGTTGCGAAATATCGCCCAGAATGTCTGGCGCGTACAATCCCCGCGCGTCCACCGCATTGATCACCACGCCTACGCGATTGGCACGGTCGATAATCCCCGCTTCGTCCAGATATTGCGTGGCCAACAGAAATCCCGGCGACGCGAACGCCAGCACCCGTTCTCCCGGCATCTGCGCCAACCGCCGCAACACGTCTTCCAGCGCCCGGTAGGTGTAATTGTTATCCGCATCTCCCGCTACCAGTTCTTGCTGCAGGGCCGACGCGGCCATGGTCTGCGCCTGTTGGAGGTACCTGGGATCCCCCTGGAACATGCACTGCAGCGTCTCTTGGGTGACTATCGGCAGCACGGTCGGGTCGCTCTTGTTGATGTACTGATCCGCCATGTAGTAGGTCACGTCCGGACAGTTGGTGGTGGAGTTGATCTTGCCCATTTTCGGGCGCGGCACTACCTGGTTCAGCGTGTTGTCCAAGGCCGCCTTGTCGCTGGTGAAATCCTGCTTGACCTCCTCGGAGGTCGTGAAAATTCCGATGCGGTCGGTCGGCGCCATGCTGTCAATCAGCTTTTTCGAGGCGTTCCGGATGGTCATTGCGTCTTGCATCTGCAGGTGGACGTCGTCGAACATCAGTGCCACAAATCGCTCGGGCAGCGCCATTTCTTTCCCCGGCCCTTCGGCGTCCTGCTGGGTTTTGGCCGCCTCTGCTATCCTTTTTTTGCGTGATTCCGCGGTTTCCACGGCGAAGTTGGTGATCACCTGCATCTTGCCCTGGTCGTACACTTCAAAATCCTCGCGCTTCAAATCCCTCACCAGGTTGCCATTGGAATCGCGCACGATGGCCTTCACCTGAACCAGGTTGACGCGGATTTTGAACGTTGTGGTTGTATCCTTGCTGGTAAGCTCGGCGTTTGGTTCCGCTGGCTTGTTGTCCGACGCAGGGGGCGCGGGAGAAGCGCTCGGATTCTGGCTGGTGCTGGTGCTTCCGCTGCTCTGGCTGGTTGGAGTGCTCTGCCCGCTGCTGGCTGATCCTTGCGCAAATGCTCCCGGTGCCGCCACAAGCAGGAGCAACACAACCGCGCACCAACTTCTTTGGTGGCATCCCCACTTCTGGTAGGCAGGCCCGAGCGTAAGTCCCTCCCTCGCCCCCACTTGCAACCTGCCGGCTTGCGTCAGGTCCGACGGCTCCAGTCCACTTGAGCGGGACACCCTGACTATAGGTCGCCTCATTTTTTGTGTCAACGCAAGCCCTTTACAGTGCTTTACAGTGCGGCGGCTTGGCTTGCCCTGAGCTTCGGCTGGCGCCGCTTTCACAACGACAGCCCACGCAGCAACGTCTGGCGCTGCCCTACGAACGTCACTTGTTGTTCGCGAATGGCCCTTTCGGCTCCAGCTTGATCTGCACGTGTGCGGTGGGCGCAGAGGGTTTCGGCTTGGCAATCAACACGTGTGTCAATGTCTTCGGGTTGAAATTATCCGCCTTGGCTTCAATCGTATATTCGACGCCGGTCTCCACCCAGAACTTCGCGATACCGTTCTCGTCGGCATGCGCGGATTTAGAGGCCCCTCCCTTCACCGCCTTCACCGTCACGTCGCTGTATGGCAAAGGAATCCACACGGGATCCACCACCTCGACCTGCAAGGTGGGGGGCCCGTCCTCGGTGGCTGGCACCGGCATCGCGACTGGCCGCGCCGTCGTTCCGAAAGTTCCAAAACTGAGCAGGAAAAGGAACACCGTTAACATAGACACTCCTGGTCACACCTTCGCACAAGTCTGTACCGGTTACGAGGTAGCCCACACTATCCGTTGCGACAGTGGTGCAGAGCGAAGCAGGCTCGGGCGCGAACCGGCCCTCCGTCTTCTCGCGCGGCATGCCTCGATTCTGCACTATTCACTTGGCAGGCAGCAACATTGCAGGGGAATTCGCTCCGGTGAGACTAGTTCGCTTCGTGCTTGCGGATTTTGCGGCGAAGGTCGGGCCAAAATTCCTTGGCCACGTTGCACAATGCATTCAGCATCATGTCTGTTCCCCAGACGCTGATTGTATTGCCCAGAGTGCGCTGGTTTTGCGGGCGGTAAGTGTTGGAGATTCCCGCAGCCACGGCGTTGCCCAGCACTTCCGAGTAATTGAACTGCTCTTTGCCGCTGTCGCTGCGCGTGACAAAGATCTGGCTGACCGAATACATCGCTCGTCGCCAGGTACTGCCACTGCCGCCTTGGAAATAGCGCGGGTCCTGGTGCAGGATCGTCGGAAAAACCGACGCGGTCATCAATGTACCGATCCCGGAGTCCGCATACACCGTGGCGTAGCGCTTCGCGTAACCCTGCAATCCCTGCCCATAGGAGGGATCGCTGTTGCGGGCCTGTCCGAGCAGCGCGATTGCTCCCAAGAACGAAACGGTGACCGGATCCGTCATGGTTTTTGCGGATAACACAAATTTTGTCTTCGTCGAAAGCGGCGCAGTGTGATCGCGATCTTCCACCACTAGGTAATTGGGCAGCAGGAAGAACAGGCGATCGTTTTGGGCCGTGGGCGTCGACGGGCTCACCGGCACAGCTTTGCTGGCGGAGCTGACCGTCGCGGGCGCGACGTCGAAAAAGCTAGAGCTTGCGGGGAGTAGTTGCTGGGCGTGAACAGGAAGTGTGCACAAGAGCACGAGCGGCGCAACCGCCCAGAACTTGCCTCGCGCTTTTCTATTGGTATTTGACACGCGCTAAGGATGCTTGCGCGTTTGTGTCCGCAACACTGGTCCGACGTTCAGTTGTTTCCCAGCGCAACCGTACTGACCACCTGTACGGACAGCCAAACTCCCGGGTTCGTTGGCCAGGTTGCGAAATGGCTGACTATTGAGTCGGATGTCGATAAGCGCCGATCAATCTCGAAATCAACACCGCCAGGTACAAAACCCCAAGAATCGCTTCGATGACCGTCACACACCGGACCTCTCCCGAAATTGGTGTAATGCCGGCCGCACCGAGCGAGGTGATGGTGGCAAAACTGTAGTAGATGAAATCGAGCCGGTTCGGATTTGTGTGCAGGTTGGTCAGCGGATCGAGGTAGAAGGCTCGCGGCTGGATGAGCGCCAACATTCCATAAATGCTCGCGAACGCGAATCCCATCAGAAGATAAATGCTCAACGCACCAAAGATGGTTTCCGCGTTAGGTTTGCCCGGAGCAATCACACGGCGCAAGATGATGACGACGATCAGCGTGTCGAATAAAAAACTGAGCACCACATTCAGTATGGCCAGCGAGTGCACGCTGACCGTGAGGTTCAGTCCCCGCTGCAAAAACGCGGGTATGGCCAGAATGATCGCGGTGATCACCAAACTTCTCCGGAAGCTGGCGGCGTACACGCAAAACACGATGGTTGTGCTGCCGATCACGCGAAACGCGTAGTAACCAAAGGCGCTGCTTTCGGCATAGGGATACAGCAGCAAAGAAGCCAGTAGAAACAGGAAGAGAAAGAAATACTTGTGGTTAGCTAACGTCTTGAGGAGTTTTGCGGCAAGAAAAGTTGCATCTCCAGCCATGTCCGGCCCCGCGCCAGATACTAACGGCGGCACGGCGTTTCGGCAAGCGTCATGAGTTCCCAGCCAGCGTTGGATGTAGGCGATTTCTGGTCCTATTCGCGGGTTACAAACACCTGCCCCGGAACTGACCGCATGTTCACAAAAATCCCAGCGGCTGAGTGGTCTCGCGCTAAACTTTGTTTATGCCTAAGACGGATAGCGTTCCTGGCGTTCCGAGCATCGACGAATATCTCCGCAAGCGCCTCATGCCGGTGGAAGGCGTGATCCCCCGCCTTCCCGGCATCGAGATGTATGGCAATTCCGTGCCCGCCGGAACCGTGGGCGGCGACCTTTTCGAATACATTAATTTTCAGCAGCGCTACAACATTGATGCCCGCATTCAACGCGCTCTCAAGCTCTCCAAAGATTACCTCGCGTCGCTTCCCAACGGCGTCGCTCCACGCAATTCCGTCGACGATCACGTACAGTGGCTGAAATCGCGCCAGGACTATCAACCCGACCAGGAATCCCGCTATCGGTGGGCGCGCAGTTCCGAGCAAATCCGCGTGGCCGAAGATTTGCGCGAACTTTACAGCACAGCCGGCGTGTTAATCGTAGACGCACAAGGCCATGGCATCATCGCGGCCAAAATTGCTTCTACCGTTCACGACACTTTTCATGCCTTGATGCTAGCGGAGCTCGATCATCGCGGCAAAACCACTCCCGACATGTTCGAGCGCATCAACCTGCGTTTGGCTTACTCGGTCACCGCTCGCAACGCTCTTGGCCGCAGCGAGAAAGAGTTCGCGCAGGAAATTGCTACGATGCTTTATGGCGAGGTCCGGCCTTACGGGCATTTTCGTTTCGTAAATTTCGGTCATCCTGCGCCGTTGGTCTATTCCGCCGAATACCGGAAGTTCATGGACATCGACAAAAGCCACATGGTGCAGTTTCTGCCGCTCGGCCTGCAAATTCCCGAAGATCACCCGGACCGCAACCGTTACTTGTCCCTGGAGCCGCCCGACGGGCACCAGGCCAACTCTTCCTCCGAGGTCGCCGAACTTACGCTCATGAGTCCCGGCGACATTCTCTTCCTCTACACCGACGGCGTTTACGACGGCTACGACAAGGAAGAGCGTCGCCAACTCGAGAACATCATGCGCGAACACTACCAACAACCCGCCAAAGAAATTTGCAACGCGCTGCTCCAATACGCCGTGCAGCGAGACGATCGCCTCCGCCAAGCCGCTCCGGATTACCCCGTGGACGACAAAACCGTATTCATCATCAAACGCAATTAACCGCGAACCTGCGGAACCAGTCTTTTTCCGCTTTACCTTGTCGGCTCTAGGCGCTATACCATCCTCAATGGCCCCAGCCCACGCCACGCTCTCTCCACCTGCGGACAACTCCACGGACAACCGGAAGACGTTCCTGGCTCTGCTTCTCCTGGCTTCGTTCAACGTCGCCCTGCACACTTTTTTCAACAATCAGTACGGCTTCCATCGCGACGAATTGCTTTCCCTGGACAACGCGCGCCACCTCGCCTGCGGTTATGTCGTCTATCCACCCCTTGCTCCCGTTCTCGCCCGCATCGAACTCTTTTTCTTCGGCACCTCTCTCCGGGGCTTCCGCTTTTTGCCCGCGCTCGCGCAAGGTCTGATTATGCTGCTCACCGGATTGTCAGCTCGCGAGCTTGGCGGCAAGCGCGAAGCACAACTTCTCTCCGCAGTAGCCATCGCCATCTCCGGCCACGCCCTGTTTTCCGGTTCTTTTCTTTCCTATTCGTCGTTTGACTACCTCTGGTGGGTGCTCACTGCCTATTTCGTGATTCGCCTTTTGCGCTCTGACGATCCGCGGTGGTGGCTCTGCATCGGCGCGTCCATTGGTGCCGGTTTGCTGACCAAGTACACGATGGCATTCTTCGTTCTGGGGATTGCCGGTGGAGTACTGCTCACCCCAGCTCGCCGCTTTCTCAAAAATGCCTGGCTCTGGTTTGGCGTCGCGCTCGCATTCCTCGTCGTCATGCCCAATTTAGTCTGGCAAACGCATCATTACTTCGTTTCCCTCAAGTTTCTCCGCAGCATTCACACTCGCGACATTGGCTGGGGCTGGACCGCTCACTTTCTTCCCAACCAACTCTACATCTGCATCAATGTCGCCACCGTGCCTCTGTTCTTTGCGGGCCTCTGGTACGTCTTTGCCGATCCACAAGGCCGCCTCTTTCGTCTCCTCGGCTGGATGTACTTGATTCCGCTCCTCGCCTTCCTCCTCGCCCATGGCCGCGACTACTATCTCGCTCCCGCCTATCCCATGCTTCTTGCCGCTGGCTCCGTCTCTGCCGAGCGCTGGTTCCACTCACTCCGTCAGCCTCTCGCTTATTCTATCCGGCGAAGCACCTGGATCACACTTACCTGCTCCGGACTCTGTGCTGCCGCCCTCACCATTCCTATGGCCCCAGTGAACTCCCACTGGTGGTATGTTGCCAACCAGGTCAACGGCAATTTCCACTACGAAATTGGTTGGTCAGACATGGTCGAGTCCGTCGCCAAGGTCCGCGATACCTTATCTGCCGAGGACCAGCTTCACCTCGGGATCCTGACCGCGGATGACGGACAAACCGGCGCGATCAACCTCTATGGGCCTGCCTATCATCTCCCTCACCCCATCAGCGGCATGAATTCGAACTGGATGCGCGGCTACGGGAATCCTCCGCCCGACCCCGTCATTGTTGTGGGTATGGATTCTTCGTTCGCCAACCACAACTTTGCATCCTGTGCTGTTGGCGCTCACATCACCAATCGCTACGGCATCAACAACAAATCCATCGGTCAAGGCGACATTTACGTCTGCCGCCATCTTCTCCAGCCTTGGCCCGTTTTCTGGCAGCACTTGGAATCCTTCGGCTAACCTGCCGCTTCCCGCCTTTGGAGTGCGCAGCCCGGCGCCAATTTTACGGCCCCTTTTGCATAGATCCAGGGAACAGAAACGCTGCTACCGACGTCTACCATAGGTGACAAAAGAACGGGTGTGTAGCGACCCGTGACCAGGGGGGCGACATGCTGAGAGACCTGCGATTCGCCGTTCGTATGCTGCTGAAGCAGCCCGTCTTCAGCCTGATCGCCATTCTCACCCTGGCGCTCGGCATTGGCGCTACATCGGCGGTGTTCAGCTTGATCCAAGGAGTGCTGTTGACACCGCCACCTTACAAAAACCCTGCGCAGCTGATGCTCTTGCCCGTGGCGCGCACCGATGGCCAGAAGATGGACGATCCGCGTGCGTGGCCGGCGCAGCAATGGACCGAGTGGCAAAAGAAGACAACGGCATTCGAAGGAATCGCCGCGTACAACTGGACTTTCAACTTTCTGGTCCGAGGTGACGGCAGTCAGTCCATGCAGGGCATGTTTGTCAGCAGAGATTACATTCCAGTGCTGGGCTTGAAAACCATCGCTGGCCGTAGCTTCGAGGATTCCGACTTTTTGTTGGGACCAACCACAGTGATTGTCCTCGGTTATGACTTTTGGCGGCGCACCTTCAACAGCGACCCTCAGATCATCGGCAAAACCGTACACATTAGCCGCTGGGATGTGCCCCCTACGGTCATCGGCGTAATGCAGCCGGGTGTACGGTTCCTTCCCTCTCCGGGCGCGGCGAAGGAACCAAACTACAACGTGAATGCCACGGTGGACTTTTGGGTTCCGATCGTTCCTGACCCGAAGGCGATGACGGAGCCCTATTGGGACGTTGTGGCGCGCGTGCGCCCGGGAATTTCGCCGAGCCAAGCGCAAGAAGAGTTAGCCCTGCTGGCCGCACGCGAGTCGCAGGGCGAGCCACAGTTTGAAGGGTTCACGCCACAACTGCAACCGCTGACAGACGAAATGAATCGCGATGGCCGACGAATTTTGCTGCCGCTGTTTGGCGCCGCAGCGCTGGTACTGCTGATTGGATGTGGCAACGCAGCGGCGCTGCTGCTCGTACGCGGGCTACAGCGGCAGCAGGAATACGCGGTGCGCGGCGCGCTCGGCATGGGCCGTGTTGCACTTTTTCGGCAAGTCTTGACCGAGGGCCTGCTACTGGCGTTGTCGGGAGGTACCTTTGGAGTCTTGCTGGCCTTTGGCGGCGTCAAGGTGCTCCAGTGGATTGCCGGCCAAGCCGTGCCGCGTCTCGATGGAGTGACCGCGGGCTGGGCGCTACTGGGGTGGAGTTTCTGCGCAGCCGCGCTAGCTTCTATTTTCTCTGGCATTCTTCCCGCGCTCCGCGCTTTTCGCCTCGATCCCATGGAGGTCCTAAAAAGTGCCGGGCCTAAGGGCACTGCAAGCTCCGGGGAACGCCGGCTTTTGCGCGGAGTTACCATAGCGCAGACGGCCTTGACGCTGGCATTGTTGGTGGGCGCCGGATTGCTGATTCGCACCATGCTGAAAATTGCGGCGGTACCCTCTGGTTACAACACCGGCCGCATCTTGACCATGAGCGTTACGGAGGTGAACTACGCCAACTGGAACACCTTCCACCGGCAAGCCCTCGAGCGAGTGGCCGCCATCCCTGGGGTGCAATACGCTGCCTTTGCCTGGGGAGTGCCGTTGACCGGAAACAATTGGCCCGCCACGTTGGAGATCGAGGGCCAGCCTCCCGCGGTCAAGGAAAGCGATAAGACCGCTCTTCCGCTGCGCGCCGTCACACCCGACTATTTCAAGTTGATGGGCGAGCCACTGCTGGATGGCAGGGACTTTCGTTCGACGGACGATGAGAAGGCGCCGAAGGTGGCCATCGTGAACCAGGCCTTTGCTGATCGCTACTTCCCGCATCAGTCTCCGGGCGGGCGCAAGTTCTGGATGGAAGGCCGCGACAAGCCTGGCGTCGAAATTGTCGGAGAGATCGCCAACAGCCGAAACGACGATTTGACTCATGCGGCGTCGCCGGAAATCTACCTGCCGCTATGGCAGGCGCAAGCGTTTTCGAAGCATTTAGTGCTGCGGACGGCAGCAGACCCGCGCGCGGTGGTGCTCGCTGTGGAACGCGAACTCCACAAAGTGGATCCCACGGCGGCGATTGAAAACGTGAAAACCCTGGAACAGATTCGCGACGAATCGCTGGTTTCGCGCACCTTTGCCATGCAACTGCTGGTCGGCTTCGCAGTGGTGGGCAGTGTCTTGACGCTCGTGGGCATTTACGGGGTGCTTTCTCTGTCGGTCACGTCGCGGCGCCGCGAGTTGGCCATTCGCAGCGCGGTGGGCGCGCAAGCAAAGGACATTCGCAAACTGGTTTTCGGCGAAGGCCTGCGATTGATTGCTGCCGGAGTGGTTGCTGGGGTGGCTTTGGCTATGGTGTTGTCGCGTGTGCTCGAGTCGTTTCTGTTTGAGGTGCAGCCCAGCGACCCGGCAACACTGGTGGTGGTTGGTCTATTGTTTGTGTGCGTAGCGCTACTGGCCTGCTGGGTACCCGTGCGCCGGGCTGAAAAGGTCGATCCCGTAGAAGCCCTAAGATACGAGTGACGCCCGCTGGCAGTAGAAGCGGCGTTACGCCGCTGGCTTTCTCTCCCACGTGACCACCATCACTGTGAAGACGCCTCCAAGTGCGTACTAGCTGGAATCAGGGTTGCCCGCCGCTGTGTAGCTTCTCTTCGCGAGCCACCCCCCAGGTGGGTCTTTGCAGGATCAAGCTCTCGCTAACGCCCGCGGCCAACTGATCGAAATCATTTCGGGCACCGTGTTCCTATCCATTGGCTTGGTGGCCTGCGCCATCGCCGCTATCCGCCGACGCGGTGTGCGCCTGTTCTTGTGGCTGGGAATTTGGAGCGCCATGTACGGCACGGGACTGTTGACTCGCACCCCCCAGATCGTCGCAGTGCTGCCGCATTGGTTGCAAGCGGGTCTTCCGTACGTGAACGCTATCATCGCCTACCTGACCGTGGTCGTCGCATTCATGGCGTTTTTAGAGCTCAGCGTTGGGCGGCTTCGGCTCGTCATCCAGATCATTATCGTCGCGGGCCTCGCTGTCGCTCTAGCTGGGGTGGGCTGCGTCATTTTCGGCGGATCGGAAAGCAAATTCATTGGCTACAACTACGTGGTCACTGTCACCGGGCTTCTCGTGCTGCTCACCGTTCTTGCGCTCCAGAAGCTGTCCGACAAATTTCTGGTCTTGCTCAACCGGCGCGTTCTCGGCGGCGGCATGTTGATCTTCGTCAGTGTGGCACTGTGGGTCAACCTCTCCCGTACGCTGAACTACAACACACCAGCCGTCGTGAACGACCTGGGTTTCGCCGCTTTCCTGCTCTCGCTGGGATATGTCGGCGTGGAAATGGTGTTTGGCCATGAGCGCCGTCTGCTGTCCATTGAGAAGGAACTGGAAGTCGCCCGACAGTTGCAGTCCTCGATTCTTCCCGCCGCTGTTCCGGAAATCCAAAATATCCAGATTGCCGTGTCCTACCAGCCGATGGCCGCGGTGGCTGGCGATTTCTATGAATTCGTTCGCGCCGACGCAAAGCGGTTCGGCCTGCTGGTCGCTGATGTGACCGGACACGGCGTACCGGCGGCGCTCATTGCCTCTATGATTAAAGTAGCGATGCAGTCCGCGGGAGCTTGTGCGGATGACCCGCGACAAGTCTTGCGCGAGTTGAACCGCATCCTCTTCAATCAGATCCACGAACAATACGTGTCGGCCGCCTATTTGTGGATCGACACGGAACGCGGCAAAGCCTCGTATTCGGCCGCTGGTCATCCCCCACTTCTGCGCTGGAAGGACGGCAAGCTGGAGCGCATCGAAAGCAACGGCTTATTGTTTGGAATCATCCCCGATCCCGATTATCCGGTTCGCGAGTTTGCCATCCATTCCGGGGAGCGCCTTGTCCTGTACACCGATGGTCTGACTGAGCCACAGAATGCCCATTGTGAATCCTTCGGCGACCGCAAGCTCGAAGAAGTGATGCGCAAGAATCAGTCACGTCCACCCGCCGAACTCTTGCAGCAAATGCTCGCGGAGGCACACGCATGGCTGCCGGACTCGCAGCCGCAGCAGGACGACATCACGCTAGTAGTGATAGACGTTGGGTGATCGCTGCGGTGGAGCGATGTTCACGTAAACCGCCCCATGTGTCCTCCGTCACATCGGTTATCCCACGCCAAATGTGAACCTCGGGAGATCCCTTGAGAGGACATTTTTCATCATGCCGCGACTCCTGATCACTCAGGCTACGGGCTATCGTTATCGAGGCCTGCTCGAACCCTATAAATTGAGGAAGAGGAAACTGGTCGGGGCGGTGATTCCCTACCTGGCCGCGTTGGCCCCCAAAGAGTGGCAAATCACCCTAGTCGATGACGCGACCGAAGAGATTGACTTCAACGCCGACGTGGACGTCGTGGCCATTACCATCCGCACCGTCACCTCGCTGCGTGGTTACGAGATCGCGGAGAAGTTCCGCCGTCGGGGAGTTCCGGTGCTGATGGGCGGCCCGCATTGCACTTTTTATGCGGATGAAGTCGCGGAGCACGCCGACGCGGTGTGCATTGGTGAAGCCGAGGACGTGTTTCCCCAAATGCTCGAGGATGCTGCGGCCAGGCGTCTGAAGAAGGCCTATCGCCGAGACACGGTCGCGAGCCTGGCGGGTATGCCGGCGCCTCGCTGGGTCCTGCTCAATCCGGCAAAATACGTGTGGTACCGGCCGTACGTCATCCAGCAGTCCCGCGGTTGCCCGTACGTGTGCGATTTCTGCGCGGAGCGACGGTTGAATGGAGACTACGGCTATCGCTACCGCCCGACCGCCGAGGTGGTCGACGACATAAAGCGCTGCGGCAGCAGGCACATTTTCTTCGCCGCCAGCCAGTTTGCCGGGAACGTCGAGCGCGCCATGGAGCTCATGGAAGCGTTGATCCCGCTGAAGATTCGCTGGTCCACGCTGTTCTCCGCGCATTACTGCCTGGACGAAAAGTTTATGGATCTGGCCAAACGCTCGGGGCTGCTGCACGTGAACACCGGGGTCGAGAGCATCAATCAACAAACCCTGGCCACCATGCACAAAAATTTCAACAAAGCATCCGAATACAGCCGCATGATTCACAACCTGCACAAACGCGACATCAGCTACTCGCTCAACTTCGTCTTCGGTACGGACTCGGACGATGACTCCGTCTTCGACGCTACTCTTCGCCTGCTCCATGAATACAAGGTCCAGACTGCCTATTTCAATATCCTGGTACCTCTGCGGGGCACCGCGATGCATCAGAAATTCAAGGACGAAGGCCGCCTGTTGGACGAGTCCAACATGGAGCGCTGGCCCGGCCTCTC
>Ga0187772_10001191_pt1 | contig 12187 bp, 8 predicted proteins | sample 0116_SJ02_MP15_2_FD_133137 | JGI IMG/M metagenome (GOLD analysis project Ga0187772, IMG submission 133137) | Tropical peat soil microbial communities from peatlands in Department of Meta, Colombia - 0116_SJ02_MP15_20_MG | ecosystem: Environmental > Terrestrial > Soil > Wetlands > Peat | place... | reverse complement strand
CCGGGTGCGTTTTTTTCTGAGATCCTGATTGTGCTTGCGTTCTAGTCCCCTTCAACCCTCTGGGTGCTACGGCTGATAAATCTGCACGTTGTTGAGGACCGTGCCCTGGTAGGCCACCCAGCCACCAAAGCAGTAGAGCTTTCCTTTGTATGCGACTGGTCCCTGGATGAAAGCGAGCTGCGGCATGGCGGCGAGGGTTGTCCAGGAGTTCGCTGCTAGATTGAAGGATTCGGTTGTGCTGTGCGCGGTTCGCGAATTGTCAGTTACTGTCCAGCCGAGGGCCGTCGGCAGAGGCGCGCCGCTGGACCAGGTGTTGTGGGCGACTGGAGGGGCGCGCGGCTGCGGGTTTGGCGAGACTGGCGGATAGCGACAGGACCAGCACAAATAGTGAAAAATGTTTCAGCCTACCGGGAAGCGGCAAATCGTCGTAGACTAGGCGAGCAGATCCAGGTCTGTGGGTTCTGGCGCCGGCAGGGGGGCCAGAACCGGCTCCCAACGCGGATTCCACCAAAGGAGAGGTCATGATTCGAAGAGCAAGTGTGTGTGTGCTCGCGATTGTGTGCGTGATGGCAATTGCGAGCGTGGTGTGCCAGGCCCAGCCGCAGTCGCTGATGACTCGGCATGTGCGCGAAGTAACGCAGAATGGAGAGGCGGCGATGGTTGGCCGGCTCCCGGCAACTCAAATTATGCATTTCGACATCGTTCTGGCGCTGCGCCATGCGCCAGAACTGAAAAACTTCTTAGACGATATTTACGATCCAACCAGTGCGAACTACCGGCACTACGTGACCCCGAAGGAGTTCACGGAGCGGTTTGGCCCGAGCCAGGAAGACTACGATGCGCTGATCGCGTTTGCGAAATCGAGCGGCTTTGCGGTGATTGGCGGGTCGCGCGACGCGATGGACGTGCAGCTGAAGGGCACTGTGGGAGCGGTCGAAAAGGCCTTCCACGTAGTTATGGGCGTGTATCAGCACCCGACCGAAAACCGCACGTTCTTTGCTCCGGACCGGGAGCCCACGGTGGATCTGCCGTTCCAGCTGTGGCACATCTCGGGTCTGGACAATTATTCAATCCCTCGTCCGCTGCTCGCCCGCAGAAACGTGAAGGTGCAGCCGGAGGCGCAAACTGGCTCGTGCCCGGGGCAGTCTTTCTGCGGCAGCGACATGAGAGCAGCCTACTACGAAGGAACGGCCCTCACCGGTTCCGGACAGAACATCGGGTTGCTGGAGTACGCCGGATTTGATATCGCCGACGTGAACACCTATTACCAAAACGCCGGGCAAACGAGAAACTTTGCCGTCACCGGCGTTTCCACAGATGGAAGCAGCGTGAACTGCGTTTATCCATCGTGCGACGATACCGAACAGACCCTTGACATTACTCAGGCTGGAAGCATGGCTCCCGACGTCACTACCGTGTACGTATTCGTGAGTGACAGCAGCGATACAGCGCTACTGGGGTCGATGTCGTCATACTCTCCGTTGCCACTGAATTTGAGTTCTTCGTGGACCTGGAGCCCGCCGGATCCGAGCACGGACGATCCCTACTTCGAGAAGATGGCCTCGCAGGGTCAGAGCTTCTTCCAAGCATCCGGCGACAGCGGCTTTTACCGAGGAAGTGCTCCATGGCCATCGAATTCCGCATATCTCATGGCGGTCGGCGGGACAGACTTGACGACCACCGGCCCAGGCGGCGATTGGGCTTCGGAAACCTATTGGTCCGATGGTGGCACCGACTACGGTGGCGGCGGCTGGGGGACCAACGTTGACATTCCCTCCTGGCAAGTGACTGCGGCCGACACTTGCAACTCAGAAGGCGGGGGCTGTTCCGAAACCTATCGCAACGTCCCCGACGTCGCAGCGAACGCGAACTTTACCTTCTACGTTTGCGCCGATCAAAGCGGCTGCACTGAAAACGAATACGGCGGGACCAGTTTCGCGGCACCGATGTGGGCCGGCTATTTGGCTTTGGCCAATCAGCAGGCGGTGATCAACGGTGTCCCCGCGCCCGGCTTCATTAACCCAACCATTTATCCGCTGAATCTGGGAAACGGCGACGCCGATTTCCACGACATCACCAGTGGCGCTTTGAACACCTTTAAATGTGTAGCCGGCTTCAATGACTGCGACGGCTGGGGCAGCCCGAACGGCAGCCTGCTGATCGCGGCTTTGACGGGACCACCACAGCCGTCGTTCACGCTGTCGGCGAGTCCGAGCTCACTCACCATTCAGCAGGGCAACAGCGGCACGAGCACGATCACGGTGAATCCGCTGAACGGCTTCAGTGGCAGCGTTACGTTGTCGGCTTCGGGGCAGCCGAGCGGGGTGACGGCCGGGTTCAGCCCGAATCCGACCACCACGACCAGCACACTGACGCTGACGGTGGGCAGCGGTGCTGCGCCGGGGACGTACACCATCACCGTTAGTGGTGTTTCGGGCAGCCTGACGGCTTCCACCAATATCTCACTGACGGTAACGGCGAGCGGTCCGGTGGTGAGCTTCAATCCGACCTCGCTGACGTGGGGCAAGGTGGAGGTGGGCAAGACGGGCGCGGCCAAGACTGAAACGGTGACCAACACCGGCGCGTCGACGCTGGATATCAGCAACATCGCCACCAGCGGTGATTTCGCGCTGAAGGCGTTTACCTCGAAGAAAAAGTGCGGCAGCACGCTGGCGGTAGGGGCGAGCTGCATTGTGAAGGTGACGTTTACGCCGGAGCAGACAGGATTGCTCACCGGCAATCTGACGTTTACCGACAATGCAGCGGGCAGCCCACAGAGTGTGCCGCTTTCAGGAACGGGTAAGGCAGCAGCGAAATAAGCTGAGTGGGCGCAGCCTAGCTGCGCTTCGCTTTTGGGCGGGACTTTCGGTCCCGCCTTTTTTTTCTGGACGCGGGGTTGGGGCGACACGAAAGAATTCGCGAGGTCAATTCAAGACACTAGACAAAACAAAAAGGGCGGATAGGCGAGCGACGGTTAGGTGAAAAACGGTGCGGTGTGAAAAATGTTTCACGCTACCGGGAATCGGCAATTCGTTGTAGACTGAGCCCGCAGATCCAAGTCTGTGGGTTCTCGGCCGTTGCGTCGGCCAAGAAGGATCTTCCAACGCATTTCCATCCAAAGGAGAAGTCATGATCCGAAGAAGCAGTGTCTGTCTGCTCGCGGTTGTGTGCATGATCGCAATTGCGAGTACGGTCTGCCAGGCCGAGTCGCTGATGACTCGTCATGTGCGCGAAGTCACGCAGAATGGGGAAGCGGTGATGGTTGGCCGGCTCCCGGCAACTCAAACCATGCGGTTCGACATTGTAATGGCGTTGCGCCATCGGCCCGAGTTAGACAATTTCCTCGAAGAACTCTACGACCCAACCAGCCGTTCGTATCGACAGTACCTCACGCCGAAGGAATTCACGGAGCGATTTGGCCCGAGCCAGGAAGACTATGACGCGCTGATAGCCTTCGTGAAAGAAAGCGGCTTCACGGTGATTCACGCCTCGCGGGATTCGCGGGACGTGCAGCTGAAGGGCACGGTGGGAGCGGTGGAGAAAGCTTTCCACGTGACCATGGGCGTGTATCAGCACCCGACCGAAAACCGTACGTTCTTTGCTCCGGACCGGGAGCCGACGGTGGATCTGGCGTTCCAGCTGTGGCACATTTCGGGCCTGGACAATTATTCGCTTCCGCATCCGAACTTCAAGCACGGGACGCGGGTTCCGGGGCCGCAGATCACCGGATCTTGCCCGGGGAATAACTATTGCGGCAGCGACATGCGGGCGGCCTATTATGGGTCGGGACCGCTGACCGGGACCGGGCAGAACATGGGCCTGCTGGAGTTGGCGGGCACGGATCTGGCCGACCTGACAACGTACTACAAGAATGTCAAGCAAACCGAACCATACACTCCGACACTGATTTCAACGGGCGGTTACAGCACCACCTGCCTGGAGGCGGACGGCTGCGACGATACAGAGCAGACCATCGACATGACGCAGGAGATGGGCATGGCTCCGGGCACGACCATGCTCTATATGTACGTGTGCGGGGACGCGTACGGGACAGGAGACTTCAGTGACACGGCCTGTCTAAGCGCGATGGTGACGACGGAGGCCGCGCCCCTGAGTCTGCAGCTTAGCAGTTCATGGTCGTGGAAGCCGGCGGACCCGCAGACGGACGACCCGTACTTAGAGCAGATGGCCACGCAGGGCCAGAGCTTCTTCGATGCGGCGGGCGATGACGAGCACTGGACGTCGAGCAACTTCGCCTACCCGTGCGAGGATCAGAACGTGATTTGTGTCGGCGGCACAGATTTGATTACCAACGGGGCGGGTGGCCCGTGGGAATCGGAAACCTCTTGGCCCGACAGCGGCGGAGGAATTTCTCCGGACGGAATTACGATCCCTTCGTGGCAGCAACTGGCGGGTGTGATCACCAAGCAAAACGAGGGCTCGACCACGTTGCGGAACGGTCCGGACGTGGCGGCGGAAGCGAACTTTAACTTCTACTACTGCTCGGACCAGAGCGGCTGCGGAGAGGACCTGGGTGGAACCAGTTTTGCCGCGCCGATGTGGGCGGGCTTCCTGGCTCTGACGAATCAATATGCGGCTGAAAATGGCGACGCGGCACCCGGCTTCATTGATCCAGCGATCTATCCGCTGGGACTGAGCGGAGGCTATGGCGCTGCGTTCCACGACATCACCAGCGGCACCGGCAACGGCTTTCCGGTGGGAACGGGCTACGACCTGGTGACCGGCTGGGGCAGTCCGAACGGGCAGGGTCTGATCAGCGCACTGACGCAACCGGCAGGGCCGTCGTTTACGCTGAGCGCGAACCCGAGTTCGCTGAGCGTGCAGCAGGGAAGCAGCGGCACGAGCACGATCACGGTGAATCCGCTGAACGGGTTCACGGGCAGCGTTACGTTGTCAGCGTCGGGTCAGCCGAGCGGCGTGACCGTCGGGTTCAGTCCGAATCCGACGACCACGACCAGCACGGCGACATTCACGGTTGGCTCCGGGGTGGCGACAGGGACGTACACCATTACGATTGGCGGTGTGTCGGGCAGCCTGACGGCTTCGACCAATGTCTCACTGACGGTCACGGCGACGGGACCGGTGGTGAGCTTCAATCCAGCTTCACTGACGTGGGGTAAAGTGAAGGTGGGCAAGACCGGCGCGGCCAAGACGGAGACGGTGACCAACACCGGCGGGTCGACGCTGGACATCAGCAACATCGCCACCAGCGGGGATTTCGCGCTGAAGGCGTTTACCTCGAAGAAGAAGTGCGGCAGCACGCTGGCGGCAGGGGCGAGCTGCATCGTGAAGGTGACGTTTACGCCAGAGCAAACAGGAGTGCTGAGCGGCAATCTGACCTTTACGGACAACGCAGCGGGCAGCCCACAGAGCGTGCCGCTGTCTGGAACGGGCGAAGCGGCGGCCAAAGAATAAGCTGAGTGGGCGCGGGTTCGCCCGCGCCTGCTATTGGGGCGGGACCTTTGGTCCCGCCTTTTTCTTGCGCGGCAGCACTCTAACGCCGCTATTGCGTTTCACCTACGAGGGTGATTTTTGAGTCGGCGCGGAATTTCTTGTAGTCGCGGAAGGTCTGCTCGATGTTTTCGCGATAGGTCTTGAGCAGGGCGAGGCGGGCGTCGAGTCGGATTGCGACGTGCTTGGGGAGCCAGACTTCCTGGTTGACCTCGGTTAGGTCGACGACCACGTGCGCGCCCTTGTTGATGCGCACTAAGAAGAGGCCGACGGTAATGTTGTCGAGGGCGGTGATGTCGAGCTTGACCCATTGGGCTTCGGATTTGTCGATCCAGACGCGGCCGTGGAATTTGCTGAGTATTTTGGCGTCGCGGTGCTTGGGCTGGTAGCCGCGGTGGGGCTCGGCTTCGAGGACCCAGGCGTCGTGGCCGTCGATGGCTTCGGAGCCGACGAGGCGGAAGTCGAAGGCGTCGGCGATTTCCAGGACAAACTTGCGGTCTTCTTCGCGGTCCTTTTCTTCTTTGGCGAGGCGCTTGCGGCGGGCGTCGTCGGATTCGCTTTTGCGCTTGTCGATGATCTTCTGGATTTTGTCGTCTTCTTTTTTGGCATCGCCGGGCGATAGGGGTTTGTCGTTTTTGGCGATCAGTTTTTCGACCGGCTCACCGTAGATTTCGAGGACCTCGGAGGTGCGGACTTCGCCCTTCACCGCGTTGCCCTGGGCATCGAGCCGGTGCTGTTCCTCGCGCTCGATGTAGGTGTAGTCGCGTTGACGCTTGTCGTTCTCGAGATCCTTGTCCTCGGCGATGCGCAGGAGGTTGCGGATCTGTTCGGGCGGAACGACACCATTGGCGTCGGGTTCGAGCTGGATGACGGGGGCGGCGCGGAGAGGCACGGAGATTGAGGCGGATGGAGCGGACACGGGGTCAGGAGCCTGCGCGACGGCTGAAGCAGGGAAGAGAGCGAGCGCGAAGAGAAAGTGGAGGAGAGTCTTCATGGCGTTGGTACGCAGATTCGTCGATTATAGTTCCTCAAAGTGAGGCGGGCTTTGGGCTTGGGCTCGGGCTCTCGGTTTTCGCCGCTCGACCTTTGGGGATTCCGCTACTTCAAAGCGTTTAACACAGCTCGCGTAAGGAAGTTGCATTGGCTATTCGGTCCTGGCTGCTGGTTTTTCGGCGCGGTCGAGGCAGCCGGCGCGGAAGGAACGGCTGTCGAGGCGATGGAGACGGTGGGCCTGGGCGGGCGTGATGAGTGGAGTGTGGGAGATGGTCATGAGATATTCGGCGACGAACCAGACGGGTTTGTCGGTGGTCATCCAGTGGAGATGATCGAAGCGCTTCATGTGGACGGGACGGGAGAAGGCGCGCAGGGTGCGCTCGCCGCGGAGATTGAAATAGACCTCGAAATAACTCAGGGCCAATTCGCGCAATGAGCGGTAGACGGGCTCGCGATAGCGGCAGCCGGTGTAATTGGACTTGGCGACGGCTCCCCAGCAGCCGTCGACCTTATATATAGCGAGGACGTGGTCGGTATCGTGCTCGGCTTCGAAGTCGATGATGAGCGGAGGGTAGCCGTTGGCGCGGAGGGCGGCGGCGGCGAACAGGGCTCCTTCGTAGCAGTGGGAGGTATTTTCGGCGAGGACGCGGCGCGGAGACCAGGCGGTGTCGGCGAGATGATAGGGCATGGAATCGAGGAGGCGCTGGATGCCGTAGGGATCTTTGAGGGAGCGGAGTTTGCGGAGTTCGGCGGGGGTGAAGGTTGCAACGTTCGATTGGGCTTTCATTTCTTTTCTGAAGCTAACAGTACGAAATGCAGGCTGGGAATAGGTCGAATGGTTCAAGTTGGGCCTCCTGAACGCAGTGTTGTAGTTTTCCGCGGCGAAAGACTTTAACCGCAAAAGACGCTGAGGATTCGCGAAGGGCGCTATGGATTCGCGGAAGGTCGCAGAGAAAGGCGAAGTCAGGTTACGGGTGTTATTCTGCTGAGATTCGCGTTGACATCCAGTAAGTGGGCTGTTACAAGGATGCGTTCGGAAATGTGCGCCAGTTTCCGACGATCTGGGTGATGTGCCTACCGGTTTGTTTTGCCACTTGCGTAACTGTTGCTACTCACACTTCCTTCGAAACATTCTTCTCGTGCTTGGCTTACTGCTCGGTTCGTGCCTGGCTGTGGCACAGCCGCAGAATGCGGTGGATCCGGTCGCGTTATACCAGCAGTTGCAGGCTGCTTCGGCGATCGAGAAGAGCGTTTTTCTTGAGAACGCTGTGCTGCAACGAGATCGCGTAACCATCACCTTTATAAATGGCATCGTTCATTTTTCTCCGGCGGCCGAGGGGAAGGTTCGCTCGGCTGTGTTTATCGGATCGGGGAAGGTTGAGGCGAGTGCGCCGCCGGTTGCTTTCGAGCGGGAGAACATGCGGCGGTTGCTGAAGGCCGATGTTGTGTCTTCGGATTTCAAGACCGCGGTGCTGCGGTTTACCGACGACACTGCGAGCGAACTCGTGAAGCAGGGATCGTTGCAGGGTGCGGCGGCGACAGAGCAGGCGAGCCGACTGGCGATGGAGCTTGGGCCGGGGCTTCTGAAAGAAACCGGGATGAATATTGCGGCGCGGCAACTGGAGTCGATCGTCAACCAGGAGAGCCCGGAGATATTTCTGGCGCAATTCGATGGCGGGAAGCTGGGCCGGTTTACGTATCTGTTCGACCCGCAGTCGCGCATTCCGGTGGCGACTTTTGGAATCGATGCGGGAGAGAAGGGGCTAATTTTTGCATACGACCAATACATGTTCGGGAATGACGTGTGGATGGCATTTCACAGCACGGAGGACTATGCGAAGAATACCGGGTATTACGCGGACGCATACAACCTGATCGATGCGCAGAAATACACGCTTACGCTCGACTTACTTGAGCCAAAGAAAGAGCTGGGGCTCAGTGTCGGTCTGGACGGAGTTTCGCGGGTGGATGGGTTGCGTGTGATTGATTTCGTGGTTGGGGAATATCTTTCGATCAGGGACGACGAACGGCGGAAGAAACAGCTGCACTTACTTACTGCGCGGATGGCGGATGGAAGCGCGGTCAATTTTTTCCAGGAACCGTGGGAGGGCGGCTTCACGATTCTGCTGCCGCATGCGCTCGCCAAGGGGCAGAGTTTTTCGCTCGCGCTGGAGTTGCGAGGCGAATTCATGATGGAGGCGGAGAGGATGGAGGGGACTTACTTTCCGCGCAGCACGGAGACGTGGTATCCGCGGCACGGGCATCTGACGCGCTCGAAATACGACATCTCGATGATTCACCGGAAGAAAGACCGCGTAGTGAGCGTGGGCGAATTTGTGAAGGACGCTCCGATGCCCAACACCAAGGATGATTGGGTGACGGAATTCCGGATGGACGAGCCGATTGCGCTGGCGTCATTTGCGGTGGGCCCTTACGAGATTCACAAAGATGTGGCCAAGGAGAACAGCGGCAAGGAGCTGCCGGTGGAGTTTTATTCGATGCCCAGCTACCGCGCGGTGATCAAGGAGGATTTCATTCTCGCCGAGATGAGCAACAGCGTGCGGTTTTTCAGCGCCATGTTCGGCGAGTATCCGTATCCATTGTTTCGGGGCGTGTATCATCCGTTCAACTTCGGGCAGGGATTTCCGACGACCATTTTTATTCCGGCGGCGGACCGATCGAGCAATCGTACGTACTCATTCATTGCGCACGAGACCTCGCATCAGTGGTGGGGCGACCAGTTGCTTTGGCGCTCGTACCGGGATCAATGGCTGAGCGAGGGTTTTGCCGACTACTCGGGCATGCTGTATACGCAATTGCGCGACAAGACAAAATCGGAGAAGGAGCTGATCACACAAGCGCGCGAGGAGCTGAGGTATCCTCCGCGAACGCTGCAGGGGGTGGGAAGCGGGCGACTGGTGGATGTGGGACCGCTCATCATGGGGCATCGGCTGGAGAGCCGGGAAACGCGCGGGGGCTATACGGCGCTGATTTATAAGAAGGGAGCGCTGGTGCTGCGCATGCTGCACCTGCTGTTTACCAATCCGCAAACCGGCGACGGGCAGCCATTTTTCGACATGATGGGCGATTTTGTCCGACGTTACAACGGCAGCACGGCGAGCACGGAGCAGTTTTTTGCGGTCGCGAACGAGCACCTGAAAGACACGGCACTGGCGCAGAAGTATGGATACAAGAACCTGAACTGGTTTTACCGGCAGTGGGTGACGGAGACGCATCTTCCTTCGTACGAGCTGGTTTATCACGTTGACGCGGATGCTTCGGGCGGCGCGGTGCTGAAAGGCGATCTTTTTCAGAGAGGAATTCCGGAGGGGGAGATTTGGGACATGCCGCTTCCGCTGGTGATTTATTTTTCGGGCGGGGGCATGGCGAGAGGGACAGTTTTGGCGCATGGCCCGCAGGCGCCGGTGAGTATCAAGCTGCCGAAGGCGCCAGAGAAGGTGGAATTGGATCCGGAGTTGTGGGTGCTATCGGAGAAGACGTCGACGACGCGGAGGTAGAGAAATTGACGGGTCAATCTGAGCTCAGTGGCTAAACAGGCAGCGGAACAAGTCCTCGGGCCTGCGAAAAGCGACCACCAGGGCTAAAGCCCCGATTAATTCCGCTCGGCTTACGCGGCCCCTTCAGCAAGCTCAGGGCGGGCTCTGAAGCCTTGCACTTCCACGGTTGCCAAATTTCGAGACAGCGACAGCTCGGCTATTGGAGCTTGGCGTATTCGGCTTTGGCCTGGTTGAGGATGGGGATGTCGATATCGGCGTCTTTCCAGAGGGTGAGGAAATTCTGATAAGCGGCTTTGGCTTTGGTGGAATCGCCGGCGAGGGCGTGGGCGTGAGCGAGGCCGAGATAGGCGAGCGGGCCGATGGGTTCGATTTGAACGACGCGAGATTTTTGCTCCTGCGCAAACAGGGACTCAACTTCGCGACGCAAGGCTGGATCGCCGCCGCAGGAGCGCGCAAGAAACTCGGCGCGCTGGCTTTCGTCCAGCTCTAAGGCGCGCTGAAACAGCTCTTCCACTCGACGGAAAGCTTCCGGCTCCATGTCTCAGGGTTCCCCGCTCAGCTCCCGTGGGAGCCAAGCCTTGGCAGTTATTTTGCGAAGAAGCAGTGCAATCGCCGTATTGCGCCGCTCGCGCTCGACGGCGGCGGTTTGCGAGCAGGTCAAATCAGAGAGCCTACTCTGAACTGAGCAGCACCTCAAGCTGCGGGCGAACTTTCGGTGGTGGGTCTTTCCTGGTGCTGGCAGCGGCCCGATGGGGCGAGAGCCCGGGACGGTTGCTGTCAGCGCAGGATTAGAAAAATCGATGCTGATCCGCAAAAAATTGCGTTTGTGCTTCAAGGCCACTTTTACGAACATACTGAACCATGCGAACTGTGCTCCGCTGGCAGCGAATACAAGACGCCTGAGCAACCTGGCGTGTTGAAGGCGCAGCGGACGCCGAGAATGTGGGGACTCGCACGGGCCAAGTGGCACTGCGGCTCGACTCTTAGAGAGGGAGATTCGACATGAGGCAGAGAAGTGTGGTGGGCGCGACTCTTCTGATGGTGTGTGTGTGTGCCGGAGGGCTGCTGCTGCGGGAGACCTCCTTTGCACAGAAGGCATCTGTACCAAGAGAGCCGGATATGGCTGCGATCGCAACCGAAAACATCAGAGAGCTGCTCGCTCTTATGGACACCGATAAGAACGGCAAAATCTCGAAGCAGGAGTGGATGAAATTCATGGAGACTACGTTCGACCGGCTCGATGCGAAGAAGAAGGGCGAAATCGATCCGAGGGAGCTGTTGAGACCGACGGCGTCGCTGGTGCACGCTCGCTCATCAGACCTGGGCAAGTAATAACTACGCAGACGCTGCGCTTAAGAGCTGGGCTCTAAGGCTGGAAAAGCGGGAGCACCCGGTAGCCACGCTCATTGACCTAAGCAGACCTCATTCTTGCAGAATTCTAAAATTTTCGTCCGCGCGCAGGTCCGATCCGCTACGCTAAGCCAGCCCCGATGACGATAGCATAGACTCGCCCGGGAATCATTGTCCCTGGCGCTCATTGACTTGACGCGGCACCGGCCCTAAGATTTCAGCGCCGATGATCGCCCAGACTATCTCGCACTACCGAATTGTGGAGAAGCTCGGGGGCGGAGGGATGGGTGTCGTCTACAAGGCCGAGGACACCCGGTTGCACCGATTCGTCGCTCTCAAGTTCCTGCCCGAGGATGTCGCGCGCGATCCGCAGGCGCTTGCCCGTTTTCAGCGCGAAGCGCAGGCAGCGTCCGCCCTGAACCATCCCAACATCTGCACCATTTACGACATCGGCGAGGAAAATGGCAAAGCTTTCATCGCCATGGAGTTTCTGGATGGAGTGATGCTGAAGCGGCGCGTTGCGGGGCGTCCGCTGGAAACCGATCTGCTGCTTTCGTTCTCGATCGAGATCGCCGACGCGCTCGATGCGGCGCACACGGCAGGGATCATTCACCGGGATATAAAGCCCGCGAACATATTTATTACTAACCGTGGACGGGTCAAAGTCCTCGACTTCGGGCTGGCGAAAAAGAGCGATCTGGCAACGAAACGAGAATCCAAGTCGGGCTCGGACGATCCCACGCTGGCGGAGAAGGACCTCACCGCCAGAAACGTCGCTCTGGGCACGGTGAGTTATATGTCGCCAGAGCAGGTGGCGGGCGAGCCTCTGGACGCACGCAGCGATCTGTTTTCAT
>Ga0187772_10001190_pt1 | contig 12189 bp, 8 predicted proteins | sample 0116_SJ02_MP15_2_FD_133137 | JGI IMG/M metagenome (GOLD analysis project Ga0187772, IMG submission 133137) | Tropical peat soil microbial communities from peatlands in Department of Meta, Colombia - 0116_SJ02_MP15_20_MG | ecosystem: Environmental > Terrestrial > Soil > Wetlands > Peat | place... | reverse complement strand
GCACCGCGAACGGCCCCACGATCACGGCGACCACGCTGAGCGCCACCGCCGTGAACCGCCAGGCCTCGCGCCGGCCGTCTCTCACGTACAGCAGCGCAAACGCCACGACCAGCGCGGGCCAGGCGGTCGCTTTCATCGAGGAGGCGATGCCGAGGGCCAGCCCGGCCGCGATCACGCTGGTCCCCCGGACTCGCCACAGCAAGGCGAAGCCGAGGCACATGAACGCGACCATGGGCACGTCGGTGCCGCCGACGCACAACTCGAACGCGATGATCGGCGACGCTGTCACCAGAAGGGCCCAGCGGACGCAATCCCTGGCCCCGGCGATTCTCAGCGCGAAGGCGAACACGACCAGGAACACGACCCCGAACCACACCCGCGGATCGGTCAGCGGGCCATGGCCGAGCAGCGCCTGCGGCACGCCGAAGGCGGCCATCAGCGGCAGGTAGGGGTTGTACTCGTTGGGATTGGTCGTCGTGGCCAGCACCTTGGGGCTCTTGTACGGGGTCCCGTGCTTGATCAGCGTCTTGGCCGAGGTCGCCACCACGCCGACCTCGGGCTCCCCGTGGCCGGTCCATATCATCCACAACAGCGGGACGAGGATGGCCCCGCAGATGAGGATGCCGAGCGCCACGTCGACCGCCGTGGTCCCGCGGGACCGCCAGGCCATGACCACGAGCGCGGCTAGCGCGTAGGCGCAGGCGGCCGAGGTGCCCCACAGCCGGTGCAAGGGGTCCATGCTGAACAGGGAGACCCCGCCCGCGAACAAGGCGCAGCCGACGAGCCCGGCGGCCAGCCAGATCCGGGGCATGGTGATCACGGAGTACCATCCGGCGGGCGCGGCGGCCTGCCCGCCGTCGCCGGCCCCCGGTGTCGGCGCGAGTACGCGAATATCGCCGCCCTGCACTCGATATATCTTACGCGGCGCGGCGGGGCGATCCCTCAAATCCGCGGCACGGACCGGCAGCCGAGGGCACGGGTCAGGCAGGACCGTCAGATTACGGGCGGCCGTCCGGCCCTGGTCATGCGCCAGGCGGTGCGCAGGGAAATAGGCCGGCGTCCGCCCGGATCCGTACGCCAGCCCTCGGCGAACCCGGCGAACCACGGCCGCAGGTCAGCCGGCGAGCGCTCGCGGACCACCGTCAGCGCCATCCAGTCGGCCAGGTAGACGGCCGCCAGGGGCCACGGCAGGTTACGCCGGGCCAGCAGCACCCGGTTCCGCCCGTCGCGGCGGCGGAACATCGCGTGCCGAGCGTTCGGCAGCGTGTGGTGGCACATTCGGGCGGCGGCGTCGTACTCCAGCCGGTAGCCGCGATCCATCAGCCGCCACGCCAGGTCGGTCTCCTCGTGCGCGTAGAAGAACATCCCGGGGTAGCCGCCTGCCTCCAGGTAAGCCGAACGCCTGATCGCGCAGGCCCCGCCGAGGAAGGTGGTCACGACCGACGAACGACCGGGGTCGCCGGCCCGCAGCCGCGGCACGTGCCAGCGGGCGCCCGGGCCGCCCTCGGGATCGGCCACGCGCATGGACAGCACCGCGAGCCGCGGGTCCGCGGCGAACCTGGCCGCGACGTGGGCGGCGAGCCCGCGGTCCGGATACCAGCCGTCGTCATCGAGGAACAGCACCACGTCACCGCCGCAGGCCCCGACTCCCGCGTTGCGGCCGTCCGCGACGCCGACGTTTTCCGGCAGCCGGACGATCTGCACGCCCGCGGGCAGGCCCGGCACATCGGCGCCGTTGCCCACCACCACGAGCTCGACCTGGGTACCGCGCTGGGCCAGCACGCTGTCGATGGCCCGGCTCACCTCGGCCGGGCGGTCCCCCATGGTCAGGATCACGCACGAGGTGGTCACCGCCTGCCGTGCACCGCCGGCGACGGGTGCCTGCCGTGCCGCGCCGGGCCCGCTCATGGCCTTCGTCCCCCCGCCGGAACCGTCTTTCTCATCGCCGTGCTCTTACCGCAGGCGCCGGGAGGCCACGATGGCCACCAGGTGCGCGACCGCCATGACCGCGGCGACCGCCATCGCCACCACGTCCAGGACCCGCGTGGCGGCCAGGCCACCGCTGACCGCGTCGGCGATCGCCGCCACCAGGATGAGCATCGACAGCTCGACGGCCTGGATGATCCGGTGCAGCCGCAGGGCCGCGGTCAGCCGCCTGGCCCGGGCCAGGCCGGGCGAGCGGGGCGCGAGCGCCTGATCGTCGCGGGTTTCGTTCAGCCCGGAGGAGGCGCGTGCCACCGTGACGAGGTCGGTCTCGGCCTTGATCAAGGTGGCGCAGACCGCCGCCGCCAGGCCGACGCTCACGTAGCCGCCGGCCAGCGTGAGGTGACCCTGCGCCCTGACCCCGAGGCCGGCCAGCAGCACCGCCTCGGCGATGTAGTGCCCCATCCGGTCCAGGTACACCCCGGTCGCCGAGGTCCGCCCGGTGAACCTGGCCAGCTCGCCGTCGGAGCAGTCGAGGAGCAGGTAGAGCTGGATCAGCAGGGCCGCGCCCACGGCGGCGGCCAGGCCGGGTATCGCCGTTACCACGCCGGCCGCGACGCCGGAGACGATGAACGCGACGGTCACCGCGTTCGGGGACCAGCCGAGCCGCGCGAACACGACGGTGGCGTAGGGCGATACCCGCCGCATGTAGAGCCTGCCCGCCCAGTGCTCGTCGTTGAGCCTGGCCAGCACCTGCGGGGGCTGGCCCGTGGCGCGTACCTGCGCCAGCGACGGCCCGGACATCATCGGTCGCCCGTGACCGCGGCAGTGAAATCGTCCACCTGCTGTGCGATCGCGCATTCGTCAAGCCCGAGTCGTTCGAGGATGGTGTAGCGGCCCGGCCTGGTCGCCGGCGCGTGCAGTACCGCCTTGGTGAACTCAGCCTGGCTGAGCCCGACGTCGGCGGGGATCCGCGGCAGCCCATGCCGGGCCAGGCAGGCGGAGATCAGGCCGAACTGCCCGGCATCGCCGCGCAGGTGCGCGCAGAACAGCGCCCCCACGCCGGCCAGTTCGCCGTGCGTGCCCGCGCCGGGGAACAGTTCGTCGATGGCGTGCAGGATCTCGTGATCGCCGCCGCTGCTCGGCCGGCTCGAGCCGGCGACGGACATGGCCATCCCGGACAGCACCAAGGACTCGGCCAGGACGGTCAGGAACTCGGTGTCGGCGATGGTCCCCGGCTGATGCAGCACGGCGTGCGCGGCGGTCCGCGCGAGGGTGACCGCGAGCCCGTCGATGTACTCGCCGCGATCGCAGGCGGCGAGCTTCCAGTCGGCGATCGCGGACAGGTCGCTGACCACGTCACCGATCCCGGCCCGGACCATGCGGGGCGGCCCGGCCCGGACCCGGTCCAGGTCCACGAGCACGGCGACCGGCGGGACAACCCCGTACGAGCCCTTGCCCGACTCGTGCTCGAGCGAGCTGACCGGCGAGGCGATGCCGTCGTGGGCCAGGTTCGTCGCCACCGCGACCATCGGGATCCCGGCCATGTGCGCGGCGAATTTGGTCACGTCGATGGTCTTGCCGCCGCCGATGCCCGCGACCGCCTCATAGGCCTCGGCACGCAGCCGCTTGCCCAGCGTCACCGCGCCCTCGACGCTGCCGTCCTCGACGCGGAAGAAGTCAGCTGCCTTCATGTCGAGTTCGGCGACCACCCCGTCGCCCTGCCCCGGGCCCACCGCGATGGCCACCCGGCCCGACGTCGCGATCCGCTGGTCGGCGAGCAGGGCGCCGAGATCCGCGACCGCGCCACGGCGCACGTCGACGACGAGCGGCGCGGCGAGCATGCGAGCCAGCAGCGGCATGGACGTCCTTCCTGCGGATGTGCGCCCAGCATCCGCACCCTCATAGCTAACGGCAACTACCTGGGAGACTACCGGTTTACCGACGTCGGCATGGACATACAGCCACCGCCGCCGCAGGCGCCGGACCGAAGCGCTGGCCGGCGCGCCTCCGGCACCACCCTGCGAGGACCCGGAGGGCCGCAGCGGTGTCCCGGCGCCGAGGACCGCCTCCCGCTGTACCTTCTGGCGCGCCTCCGGCACGACCAGGCGAAGCGCCCGCGAGGGAGGCAGATAATACAGCTCAGCAGCGAGCCGCTATCTGGCGGGCCCGGCGCAGGTCGTCATGGTTGTCGACCTCGACCCACTCGACCTCCCCGATGGGGGCCACGCGGATAGCGCCGCCGCGGTCGGCAAGTTCCTGGAAGCCGTCCTCGTAGTACAACGAGGGATCGCGACGCCACGTCGCCTCGAGCGCCTCGGCCAGCGGGGCCGCGGCCGACGCGCCGATCAGCGTCGCGCCGATGTACTCGCCGTAGGCGAGCGCCGGGTCCATGGACTTCGTGATCCGCGTGATCATGCCGTCGGAGTCGATGACGACCTTCATCTCCTCCTCGGCGAGGCGCTTGACATCATCGACGGCGAGGATGAGGCCAGGCTGGGGCCGGCCGGCGCGCTGGTGCGCGGCGAGGGCCTGCGCCGCGGCCAGCAGCGTTTTCTCGACCGAGACCGGATGCACGGTGTCCCCGTTGACCAGCAGCGCGCCCGCCGCGAAATGCTGGCGGGCCAGCCAGAGCGAGTAGGCGTTGTTCCACTCCTCCGCCCGGTCGTTGTCGATCAGCGTCAGCCGCACCCCGTGGTCCCGTTCCAGGCGGGCGGCGCGGTCGCGCACTGCTTCGGCCGCGTAGCCCACGATGATGACGATGTCGCGCAGTCCGACCGCGGCGAGGTTGCGCAGCACGATGTCCAGGATGGTGACCTGGCCGTCCACCGGCAGCAGCGCTTTCGGCAGCATGTCGGTGTCAGGCCGCAGGCGCCTGCCCGCGCCGGCGGCCAGGACCATCCCGATCAACCGTGATCTCCGTCCATCGGTTCAGGCGGCGGCTTTCTGCCATCCGCTGAGGAAATCCCAGCAGAAAAGCAACCAAAGATAACCCGAAACCACGGCGTAGGCGAGCGGAACCTGGCCGACCGCGGCGGCCAGGCCAGCTAGCAGCATCCGGCCGTCCCAGCCCAGGCCGAAGCGGTCGGCCCGCAGGCCCATCACGAACCTGGCGCGGTAGGCGAAGTCGGCGTGGCGCATGACCACCGCGGCCAGGAGAGCGAAGATCAGCGGCGGCCGGACGTTGTAGGAGAAGCCGAGGGCGGCGAGGAACACGCCCTCGCCCGTCAGCAGCAAGGCCGGCACCAGCCAGTCCAGCCGCCCGTGGTGCGGATGGCGGGCGCCCAGGCCGGCGAGCAGCATCGCCACGGCCGGGGTGAGGACCAAGATGCCCGGCAGGTTCGCCAGCCCGAGCGCCGCCAGGACGCACGTCACCAGCAGGCTCACGACCAGGGGCGGCAGCGGCGGAAGCAGGCCCCGCGCGAGACCGCCCAGCCAGCGCGACACCACGCCGTCATCGCGGTAGGCCCTCAGCTCGCAATCGGCCCGGGTCGCCTTCGCCGAGCGGGCCATCTGGGCGGCGAGAACGTATCCCGCCGCCACCACGCCCCAGGCCAGCAGGACCAGGAATGTCACGCGCGGCCCGAACAAGACGGCGGTCAGCGCGATCACCACGAAGCGCTCTCCGGTCGGGAAGGTAATGATCTGCTGGAGGATGCGCTTGGCCGACCGGGGGAAAATGTTCGTCGGCACCCGCGCCGTGCACTCGTAGCAGACCTCGGCCATCCGGCGGACACCCAGCACGAGCAGCGCGGCGACGGCCAGCCGCCACACGCCGACCTGCCCGGCGCCGCCCCAGCTGGCGACCTGGGCGTTCTGCAGCGCACTGCCGAAGACCCCGTTCAGCCCGGCGGGATAGCCGAGACCTCCGGCAACGTTCTGGCTGACCAGGCCGGAACTGACGGCCAGCGCCGCGTAGACCGCGAACTCGGTCAGCAAGCTGGAGGCCACGCCGAGCCAGACCACGGCCGGCCTGATCCGGGCCTCGCCGCCGGTAGCGGCCAGTAGGGAGCCGGCGCGGCTGGTCGTGAAGGAACTGAACAGCGCCACGATCGCGAAGGCCTTCGAACGGATGGCCAGCTCGGAGAACCACACGGCCGAGAGCAGCCCGAGGCCGAGCGAGAATCCGTAGAGCGCTGCGGGGGTGAGCGTACGCCAGGCCGCCCACCTGGCCATGTCGCGGGCCGCGGGATCGATGATCAGCTGTGCGACCGCACCGTCGCCGTCCGGTCCGGCGTCGAGGACCCGGACGGCAACTCCTTGCCGCGCGAGTTCGCCGACGAGCGTGCCGACCGCGGTGGGCGCGGCCTGCGTCGCGGCGAGCGATTCGGCCGCAGCGGCGAGCGCGTCCAGGTCAGGTGTGTCGACGACCAGCGCGCCGTCGCCGGCCGCCGAGGTACGCGGCGGCTGCTGCCCCGGGCGGCGACGCACGGTTCGCGCGGTCCTGGCCTGCATCCCGGTGAAGGCCGCGGTGCCGTTCGTTTCGAGCAGCCTGGCCAGGGTCTCTTCGGGTACCGCGTCGTCCCCGACGCAGATCAGGACCCGTTCCCCGGCGGCCCGCGCCGCTGCCGCGACGGTCAGCAGGCCGGGCGCGGTCCGTTCAGCGGCAGCTACCCCGCGGACGCCGAGTGCTGCCAGCTGCCCGTATAGCCCCGCGTCGGCCTGGGCCGCGAGTACCAGCGCATACGTCAAGCATGGCCTCCCAGCGGGCTGCGGTTACCCACGCTCACACACTAGAAATCTAGTCGACGACTACGCCGGCGGCTCGAAGGAACACGCCGCTGAGGGTGGGTTACGGGCCGTCATGAGTTAGAGTCCGGCTCATGCGGATGGTCGCGGTCGTGCTCGGCGGCGGCACGGGCCGGCGGCTCGGCGCGGCGCTGCCGAAGCAGCTGCTGAGCCTGGGCGGCAGGACACTGGTCGAGCACTGCGTCGCCGCCTTCGACCGGGCGCCGGGCATCGACGAGATCATGGTCGTCATGGCGGCCGGGTATACCGGGCAGGTCAGGGCCCTGCTCGCGACCGGCGGATACGGTAAGGTCACGGCCGTCATCCAGGGCGGCGTGACCCGTCCGGACTCGACCCGCGTAGCCCTGGCCGCCCTCGCCGGCCACGATCGCGGCGACTGCGGCGTGCTCCTGCACGACGCGGCCCGCCCGCTGGTGGACCAGCGGATCATCGCCGACTGCGTCGCCTCGCTGAGCGTCCACGAGGCGGCCGGGGTGGCCGTGCCGGCCTCTGACACCATCGTCGTCACCGACAACGGCGTGATGCATACGATGCCGCGCCGGGAAACGCTGCTGCGCTGCCAGACCCCGCAGTGCTTCCGGCTGGGTGTGATCGCCCGGGCTCATGAGCTCGCCGCCGCCGATCCGGACTTCGCCCCCACCGACGACTGCGGCGTCGTGCTGCGCTACCTGCCGGACGTGGAGGTGCACATCGTGGCGGGCAGCGAGCGCAACATCAAGATCACTTACCCGCAGGACCTGGCCGTCGCCGAGGCCCTGCTGCACGCTTAACCGAGCGGCAGCTGGCCCTCGCTTATGTCATGCGCGCCTGGGACCGGACCCCGGGCCAGCGGGCCGCACCCGCCGCAAGCCTCCCCGCCTCTCTCCGGACTGGCGGAGGCTTGCGGCCTAGCCGCGCACGGCCTGCTTGACCAGGGTCCGGCCGAACTCCCAGACGAGCCCGCTGCCGCGGCTGGCGCCCTCCATCACCTCGCCGAACGCCTCGGTGAACAGCTTCACCTCGGTATCGCCGATCATCAGCGGCGGAATCAGCTTGATCACTTCCATGTGGTCGCCAGACACCTGGGTCAGGATGCGGTGCCGCTGGAACAGCGCGACCACGACCATCTGCGCGAACAGGCCCACCCGGGCTTTCTGCAGCATGTTCCAGCTGGTCCGCGCGCGCAGCGAGGACGGCTTGCCGAACTCGAGCCCGATCATCAGCCCGCGCCCGCGGACGTCGGCCAGCACGTCGTAGCGCTCGGCCATCGCGGTGAGCGCGGCCCGCAGGGCCTCCCCGGTCCTGGCCGCGTTGTCGACGAGCCCCTCGTCGTCGAGCACCGCCAGCGAGGCCAGGCCGGCCGCCATGGCCAGCACGCCGCCCTTGAACGTGGTGCTGTGCACCATGACCCGGTCCATCGAGGAATACACCTTCTCGAAGATCGGTCCCTTGGCCAGCATCGCGCCGACCGGCACGTACCCGCCGGACAGGGCCTTGGCGACGGTGACGAGGTCAGGCACGACCTGTTCATGCTGGTAGGCGAAGAACTTGCCGGTGCGGCCGAGCCCGGTCTGCACCTCGTCGCAGATGAGCAGCGCGCCATGGGCATGCAGCAGCTCGGAGGCCGCCGCCAGGAAACCCGGCGGCGGCATGTGCACGCCCTTGCCCTGGACGGGCTCGATGATGAGCGCGGCGACGTCGCCCCGGCGCAGCTCGGCCGCGAGCGCGTCCAGGTCGCCGAGGGGGATGGACGTGTCCGGCAGCAGCGGGCCGAACCCGCGCCGGAACTCGGCCGAGCCGTTGACCGACAGCGATCCCGCGGTGAGGCCGTGGAAGGCGTGATCGCAGTAGATGACGCGGCCCCGCCCGGTGGCGCACCTGGCGAACTTCAGCGCGGACTCCACCGCTTCCGTGCCGCTGCTGCAGAAGAACACCCGTTCCAGTCCCGGCGCCCTGGCCAGCAGCTTTTCCGCCAGTAGGCCGGGCAGCGGCCCGCAGTCGAACTGGGTCCAGTCGGCGAGGTGGAGGTCGAGCGCGTCGTGCAGGGCCTGGCGGATCACCGGGTGATTACGACCCGCCGCGAACACCCCGAAGCCGGCCAGGAAGTCGGTGTACTGGTGGCCCTCGGAGTCGTACAGGTACGCTCCCTCGGCCCGCTCGTAGGTCCTGTCGAAGCCGATCGCGTGCAGCACCTTGGGCTGCTGGGGGTTGAGGTACCGGCCGTACAGCTCATATCCGTCACCGCGGTGCGCCGCGAGGAGCGCGGGAAGATCGAAGCCCATGCCCTCATTCTCGCGCATCGGGCCACTGTGTCTTATGTAAGAGTTCGCGTTAGGCAAAGAACCCCCCACCCACCTCCCCCTCCCCCTTCTCTTGCGGCCCGTGCTACCTGGACCGGTCGCTCGCGCAGGCCCTGCTGCCACGGGGGGTCGACCCCCCTGGCACCCCCCGCAGGAAGGCCTGCACTCGCGAACCGGTTTTTGCCTAACGCTCACTGCCTGCCCCGTGCCGCGCGCTGGCCCGCGGCCAGCCCGGACGGCCCGGCGCCTGCGCCCGGCTGGCCCGCCCGGCGCGCTTCCTCCCCTTCTTGGCCCGAACGAACCTGGGTGCCACGTTCCGGCGGCCGGTGCAGCCCGCGCGGGCTGGTCAGGAAGCCGGTGCCCCAGCACACGTGCATGACCCCGAGGACCAGCGGCAGGCGGGCGCGCACGCCGGCCGGGACGCCCCGGGAACCCGTGGCGGTGACGGCGCAGATACCCGCGAGGTACGTGCCGGGTATCACCAGCCCGGCGGCGAGCCAGCACACGGCCACGGGCGCCCCGGCCGCTATCCCGGCGAGCCCGGCCAGCCCGGCGGCCAGTCCCGTCGCCACCAGGCCCGCCACGACCGGCGGGGCCAGGTAGCGGAAGCTGGCCGTTTCCGGGTGCTCACGCATGACCACCCGCCGCCACCGGCCGTAGTGGAAGTACTGAGCACCGAGCGCCCGTACGCTGGCGCGGGGCCGGTACGTGACCTGGAGCTCGGGCGTGAACCAGATCAGGCCGCCGCGCGCGCGGATGCGGTAGTTCAGCTCCCAGTCCTCGGCCCGGAGCATCTCCTCGTCGTAGCCGCCCGCCTGCTCGATCGCCTGCCGCTGGTAGACGCCGAGGTAGACGCTATCCGCCGGGCCGGCCTCGCCGCCGGTGTGGAACGCAGCCGAGCCGACCCCGGCCCTGGAGGTCATCGCCCAGGCCACCGCCTGCTGGAACGGTGTCACGCCTTCCGCGGCCATGACGCCGCCGACATCGGCCGCGCCGGTGGCGAGCAACGCCTCGACCGCGGTGCGCAGGTACCCGGCGGGCAGCAGCGCGTGTCCGTCGACGCGGGCGATCACCGCGTGCCTGGCCGCGCGGCGGGCGGCGTTGAGGGCCGCCGGGATCCTCCCGCTCGGGTTGGCGATGACCGTGATCCGCGGCTCGGCTGCCGCCAGCTCCCGCGCGATCTGCTCGGTCCGGTCCGCCGACGGCCCGACGGCGAGGACCAGCTCGAGCTGCCCCGGGTAGTCCTGCCCGAGTACATGCCGCACGGACTCCGCGAGGTGCCGTTCCTCGTTCCTGGCCGGCATCACCACGGAAACAGGTGGGTATTCCATATCGCGGTCACCGTACCGCAGCCAGCGCGCCGCGGGCGCCAATCCGCGCAGGCGTCAGGCGGGTTCCTGGTTAGAGGCCGGAATCCTCCAGCATCTCGGTGACCAGGGCGGCGATCTGGGAGCGCTCGGAGCGGACCAGGGTGACGTGCGCGAACAGCGGGTGGCCCTTGAGCTTCTCGATCACGGCGATCACGCCGTCGTGCCTGCCGACCCGCAGGTTGTCGCGCTGCGCGATGTCATGGGTGAGCACCACCCTGGATCCTGAGCCGATCCTGGACAGCACGGTGAGCAGGACGCCTCGCTCCAGGGACTGCGCCTCGTCGACGATCACGAAGGCGTCGTGCAGCGACCGGCCCCTGATGTGGGTGAGCGGCAGGACTTCGAACATGTCCCTGGCCAGGACCTCGTCAATGACATCCTGCGTGGTCACGGCCGAGAGGGTGTCGTAGACGGCCTGGGCCCACGGGCTCATCTTGTCGGCTTCCGATCCCGGCAGGTACCCGAGTTCCTGGCCGCCGACCGCATAGAGCGGCCGGAACACGATGACCTTCCTGTGCTGCCGGCGCTCCATCACGGCCTCGAGCCCGGCGCACAACGCCAGGGCGGACTTGCCCGTGCCGGCCCGGCCGCCCAGCGAGACGATGCCTACCTCCGGGTCGAGCAGCAGGTCCAGCGCGACGCGCTGCTCGGCGCTCCGGCCCCGCAGCCCGAACGCCTCCCGGTCTCCCCGTACCAGCTGCACGGACTTGTCCGGCCTGACCCGGCCGAGCGCACTGCCATTCGAGGAGGTCAGGACGAGCCCGGTGTGGCACGGAAGCTCGCGGGCGGTCTCGCAGTCCAGGGCGCCTGATTCGTATAGCTGCTCGATATCCTGGCTGGCGATGTCAAGCTCGGTCATCCCGGTCCAGCCGGAGTCCACGGGCAGCTCGGCGCGGTACTCCTGCGCGGCCAGCCCGATCGAGGCGGCCTTGACCCGCAGCGGCAGGTCCTTGCTGACGAGCACGACCTCCTCGCCCTCGGCAGCCAGGCTGCGCGCCACCGACAGGATGCGCGAATCGTTGTCCCCGAGCCTGAACCCGGCGGGCAGCACCGAGGCGTCGGCATGGTTGAGTTCGACCCTGACCGTGCCGCCGAGCGTGCCGACCGGCAGTTCCGCGTCCAGCCTGCCGTGCTCGACGCGCAGGTCGTCGAGGTGGCGCAGGGCCTGACGGGCGAAGTAGCCGAGTTCGGGGTGGTGCCGCTTGGCTTCCAGTTCGGTGATGACGACGACCGGCAGGACTACCTTGTGCTCATCGAAGCGAGCGATGGCGGCCGGGTCGGCGAGCAGGACGCTGGTGTCGAGTACATAGGTACGGTGACCTTGGGGCTTGACCACGCAGACTCCCTTGGGCGCCGGGCCGTGGCCGGCGCCAGAGGCGGACACAAATGTGTCGGACGGACCGGGCCTGGCCCCCGAAGGGCCGTACCGGCCCTTCTGTCTCGCCTGCGCGCAATGCGCGAAGCCTGGAGATTCGAGGGCCCTCCCGGGAGACGGCGCCGCGCCGTCCACCACTACTGAAGGTACCCGTCATCGTGTTCCGGCAAAAGCAACACGCGGGGGGACACCCCGCCCGCGGGGACACCCCCCTCAAAACCCGCGGGGCACACCCCTCAAAACCAAGCCGGCCGGCGCTTCCCCGGCGGACATAACCCTTATGCGCCGAACCTGCGATTGCGGGCGGCGTAGGAGCGCAGGGCCCGGAGGAAGTCGACCTTGCGGAAGGCGGGCCAGTAGGCGTCGCAGAAGTAGAACTCGGAGTGGGTGCTCTGCCAGAGCAGGAAGCCGCCGAGCCGCTGCTCGCCGGAGGTCCGGATGACCAGGTCGGGGTCCGGCTGGCCGGCCGTGTAGAGGTGCTCGGCGATGTGCT
>Ga0187772_10001188_pt1 | contig 12195 bp, 9 predicted proteins | sample 0116_SJ02_MP15_2_FD_133137 | JGI IMG/M metagenome (GOLD analysis project Ga0187772, IMG submission 133137) | Tropical peat soil microbial communities from peatlands in Department of Meta, Colombia - 0116_SJ02_MP15_20_MG | ecosystem: Environmental > Terrestrial > Soil > Wetlands > Peat | place... | reverse complement strand
TTTTCCTTTCTGGGACTATTATAATGGATCGCTTTGGCGACCAATTCTTTGCCTGTTCCACTTTCTCCGGTAATCAGAATATTTGTCTTGGTAGGGGATACCTTCTCCAAAAGATCGTACAGGGCCACCATTTTATGGCTTTGCCCGATGATATTCCCGAAATGAAAACGGTCTCTGACCACCTGTTTTAAAAGAATGTTCTCTTTTTGGAGATTTTTCTTTTCCAATGCATTCTTGATGATCAATTTGATCTCTTCCACCTTGAAGGGTTTCGTGATGTAGTCATAAGCCCCTTCCTTCATCGCCTTGATAGCCGTATCCGCAGAAGCATAAGCGGTGATCATGATCACAACGGTTTCTGGGGTGCTGGCCTTAATCTTTTTTAAGGTAGAGATTCCATCCAGCTTTGGCATACGAATATCCAGGAGGGCCAGGTCGAAGAGGTCATTTTCGACCAGTTTGGCGACTTCTTCCCCGTTGGAGGCAAGTGAAACTTTGTACCCCTCTTTTTTTAGCATGATGTCCAAAAATTCCCTCATGCTTTGTTCATCATCGGCCACTAAAATTTTGTCTTTGATCATCTGATTTCCTCTTTTTTTATTCAGCAGGGAGAAAAATGCTGAAAGTAGATCCTCTGCCTAAGACGCTGTCCACCTTGATTAATCCTTTATGGTTTTCGACGATTTTATGGACGACCGAAAGGCCCAACCCCGTTCCATTTTCTTTGGTCGTAAAAAAGGGCTCAAAGATTTTCTCTTTCTCCTCCGGCGCAATCCCGCTCCCAGAGTCAGTGATCGAAATCTTTACCCATTCCTTGTCTTTGACCTGGGATGACAGGGAAAGGCCGGTGATCCCTTGGGCATTTCCCCTCCCCAGCTGAACCTGAATCTCTCCGCCGTTGGACATCGACTGGGCCGCATTGATGAAGAGGTTCCAAAAGACTTGTTTCATCTGGTCGGGGTCGATCCGGACTCGTGTCTCCTCTTGGGGGCTTGGACGAAGGATCCGGATTCCGTCACGGAAAGAAGGAGAATGGATGAACAGGTCAAGGGTTTCTTCAAGAATTCTTTCCACCGGGTAGAGAATTTTATGGCTTTGAGGAGGTTGTGCAAAGAGCAGGAAGTCCGTGATCAAGGCATTCAGCCTTTCCGATTCCCTCAACGTGATCTCCATAAGATGTTGTTGGGATTCGTCCAGAGTGAGCTCCGCTCTTAACATTTGAATGGATCCGCTCAGAGATGCCAAAGGGTTTCTGATTTCGTGTGCCATCCCAGCGGCCAGCGCCCCAACGGCCGCCATCTTGTCCACTCGCTTCATCTGTTCTTCCATCTCTTTGAATTTTGTAATATCCTGGAAAATAAGCGTATGGCCGATCAATGATCCCTCCGGATCGGTCAAAGGAGAGATAGAAAAGCCAAGATAAATTCTTTTCCCATCATGATTCGTCAGAAGAGTTTCATAACGCTGATAGTCAAAAAAGGACTCCGGGATTTTCATTTTAACTTGTTCGACCACCTCATTAATTCTTGGGAACAAATCGTAAATAGAGGTATCTTTCAAAGTTCCCCTGTTTCGATTAAGGATCTTTTCTGCAGTTCGATTCAGGAAATTGATGTTTCCGTGGAGATCGATTGTCAGAAGGCCGCTGTCAAGACTCTGAACAATATTTTGATTGAACGTCTCCAATTGATTGTAATCCACTTGCTTCTGGATAAGCTCCTTCTTCTTCTTCTTCAATTCTTCTGATATGGCGCCGCTCAGGAAAGCCACAATATAGAAAGTAGCCATATAAATGATTAACGAATAAAAGACTTGACTGGGGTCGTACATGGAGGGCTCGCCCAATGGATTGATCCAATGATGAAGTTGGAGTAATAAGAGGAGGCCGTATAGGAGCGAGGAGAGGGAGGCTGAAAAAAGAGCCCCCCGCTTATAAAAAATCGTGCTGCTCGCAATGATCGAGAAAGTATACGTAATGGGGAAAAAGCTTTCCTTCCCCCCGGTAAGATAGATTAAGGCAGTGATAAAAAGATGATCGACGGCAATTTGGAAAAATGCAAATCGATAGACGTCTTTGACTTTTTTTAATAGAAGTGCATATACGATCGTCACCAGGTAGAAAATCCCTATGAAATAGTAGAGATTGTTCGTCAAGGGAATGAAAAAGAATTGTTTTTTAGAAATCTGGAATAGAATGGTAATGGTGAGCAAAAGGGTGAGGATAATGATGCGCCCCAGCATCAGGCCCTTCACGTTTTTTAGCATGTTGGGTTGTGTATCGAGTGGAGGGTTTGTGAGTGTGTCCATTCAATTCCACGATCTAACGGGATGAAATTTAGCCCACCGCAGAGGCCATATTGAAAATCGGAAGATACATGGCGATCACAACGCCCCCGATGACGACCCCCAAAAACATCATGAGAAAAGGCTCGAGGAGGGAGGTTAAATTCGCCACTGCCACATCCACTTCTTCCTCATAGAACTCCGCAATTTTGGACAACATGGAGTCTAACGCTCCCGTGGATTCTCCGACTGAGATCATCTGAATCACCATGGGAGGAAAGATACCGCTCCGGCCTAAGGGGTCCGCGATCGTTTCACCCTCCCGAATGCTCGCACGGGCATTAAGAATTGCGGCTTCGATGGTCTTGTTCCCCGATGTTCTTGAAACAATAGTTAATCCGTCTAGGATAGGAACTCCGCTGCTGACAAGGGTTCCCAAGGTCCGCGAGAACCGGGCCACGGCAATTTTCTTGAGGAGCGGTCCAAAGACAGGTAACTTCAAGAGAAGACGATCAATAATGGCCCTTCCGTTTTGTGTCTGGTAGTATTTTTTGAACAGATAAATCAAAAGAACGAAGGCGGGGATAAAAATGACTATATACTTCTTGATCATTTTACTTATCGTGAGAACGATCAGGGTGGGGAGAGGTAATGTTTGTCCGGCTGATTTAAACATGGTCTCAAACACAGGGATAACGAAGATCATCAAGATCATCACGACGATGACTGCCACGCCTACGATGGTCGACGGGTAGACGAGTGCCGATTTAACCTTCTTTTTGAGAGCTTCTGACTTTTCTATGTAGCTCGCGAGACGGGTCAAAATATTGTCTAAGATTCCTCCCTCTTCACCTGCAACGACGAGGTTCGTATACAGTTCATTGAAAGCCGAAGGATGTTTATTAAGCGCTCCTGCAAAAGTAGAGCCACCCTCCACATCTTCCTTAATTTGTCGGATGATATTCTTAAAAACCTTGCTCTCTTGCTGTGAGGAAAGAATCTCCAAGGATTGGACCAAGGGTAATCCCGCATCGATCATGGTGGCCAGTTGTCGCGTAAAGATAGCCACTGATCGCTGCTTCACTTTTTGCTTAAGGAATGGCAGAGAAATGTTAATCTCTTTTCCCTTGGCGCTGATTTTTGTCGGGATGATATTTTGCTGACGAAGATGGATTCGTATAGCCCCCTCGCTCGGAGCTTCCATCTCTCCCTTTTTGACGGCTCCTTTGGCCGTTTTTCCTTCCCATTTGTAAATTGGCATAATTCATTCCTTTCCTGATCGGTTTAAGCAGTTCTGGCTGGCCTTTCCTTCTTCGCCATGGCGATATTAGAACTGGAAAGCATCTGACGAAACTCATCGAGGTTGTGGCTTCGTTCCATCGCATCTTCTAGGGAGATGATACGATGCTCCACAAGCGAGAGGAGAGACTGGTTCATCGTTTGCATCCCAAACTTTGACTGCCCAACCTGCATCTGCGAATAGATTTGTTGAATCTTGTCCTCTCGAATCAGGTTTCGAATGGCCGGGTTGGGAATCATTACCTCCATAGCTAAAGCACGCCCTTTGCCGCCTAATTTTGGAATCAGCTGTTGGGCTAACACGCCCTCCAAGACAAAGGACAGTTGTGTCCGTATTTGAGTTTGTTGATGAGGGGGAAAAACATCGATAATGCGATTGATCGTTTCCACACAAGAATTCGTATGCAGGGTGGCAAACGTCAAATGGCCTGTCTCTGCGCAAATAAGGGCTGCTTCAATCGTTTCCAAATCCCTCATCTCTCCGATCAGAATGATATCCGGATCCTGGCGGAGGATGTGCCGGAGGGCGGAGGTAAAACCCTTCGTGTCCTGGTTCACCTCTCTTTGATTGACGATACAGCTTTTGTGGCGGTGAAGATATTCAATCGGATCCTCGATCGTCACGATATGAGCACTCTTTTCGCTGTTGATCTTGTCAATCATGGCTGCTAAGGTCGTCGATTTTCCGGTTCCTGTCGGACCGGTCACTAAGACAAGACCCTTAGGTTTTTTAAGCAATTCGCTCGCCACAGAAGGAATTCCCAATTCAGAAAAGTTGAGGATGTCGAAGGAAATGGCTCGAAAGGCCCCGGCTACGGCTCCCCGTTGCATAAAGATATTTCCCCTGAACCGGCTCAATCCTTTAATTCCGAATGAGAAGTCCAATTCCCAATCCTCCTCAAATTTGTGCCGCTGGGCATCGGTCAATACGCTATAACAGAGTCTTTTCGTGTCGGGTGCGGCCAGAATACTATCATCTAAGCTTACCAACTTTCCGTCAATCCGGAATTGCGGGGCAGCCCCTGTGGTGATGTGTAGATCGGAGGCTTTTTTCTCAATAACAGTTTCAAGTAATTTTTGTAGTTCTACCATGCTTCTTTCCCTCTCAGTATTCCCCTTGACTCGCTATCGATCCTCTATGGTCGACCGAAGGACCTCCTCAATCGTCGTTACCCCATCTTTAATTTTTGCAATTCCACTTTGCCTCAATGTTTTCATCCCTAAACGGATGGCCTCCTTCTTAATCTCCGAGCTGGAAGCCCGTGATAAGACGAGCTCTTTGATTTCTTCCTTCATGGGCATTACTTCGTAGAGACCGAGTCTGCCTTTGTATCCTGTATTATTGCAGATGGAGCACCCTTTCCCTTTATAAACCTGGAACGATTTCACCTCGTCGGGAGGAATCCCCAAATCGATTAAGAGTTGTGGATGCACTTTGATTGGCTCTCTGCAATCCATACAAACCTTTCTAATCAACCGCTGGGCCAGGATTAATATGATGGCTGAAGAGATTAAGAAGGGTTCGATTCCCATATCAATCAACCGGTTAATGGTTCCAGGGGCGTCATTGGTGTGGACGGTGCTGAGGACGAGATGTCCGGTCAAGGCGGCTTGAACTGCGATCTGAGCGGTTTCGAAATCTCGAATCTCGCCTACCATGATAATATCAGGGTCTTGACGGAGAAAGGAACGCAGAGAAGAGGCAAAGGTGAGCCCGATTTCTTCATGCATCTGGACCTGATTGATCCCCATAAAATTATATTCGACGGGGTCTTCCGCCGTGATAATATTGTCAGTCTCTTTGTTTAATTCAGATAAGGCAGAATAGAGAGTGGTCGTTTTTCCGCTTCCGGTTGGACCAGTGACCAGGATCATCCCGACAGGTTTGTGGACCGCCGCCTTCAAATCGGCCAGGGAAGACTCTTCAAACCCCAGTTTTGTCATGTCCAATTGCAGCGCAGATTTGTCCAACAGTCGGAGCACAATTTTTTCACCAAAAAGGGTAGGGATGGAAGAGACCCTGAAGTCCATTTCCCCTCCCTTTCCCATGCGCAACTTGATCCTTCCATCCTGGGGGAGCCGTTTTTCGGCAATGTCTAATTTTGCCATAATCTTTAAGCGCGAGGTCATCGCATTTTTGATTTGGATGGGAAGCGACATATCACGCCTCAACACCCCGTCGATCCGATACCTTACTCGAAAAGTCCTTTCGTACGGCTCAAAATGGATATCGCTCGCGCCCAATTTTATAGATTTGATCAGAATTCCATTGACGATCTTGATGATCGGGCCTTCCATATCCATGGAATCCTCGAGATTTTGGGTTTCGACGACTTCGATATTGTCCACTGCCCCATGAACCAATTTATCGAAATCATCTACATCAACTACCTCGTCGTCAAGCGTGATGCCATCCGATCCGCCAACCTTATCACCATCCAGGTCATAATCCTTTGCGTCGAAGGAGATGCTTCCCAACCCGGCGACATTTCCGCCACCTCCGTAATATTTCTTTATCGCATCAATGATCTCTGTCTCCGAAGCGACGACGGGTTCGACATTGAAGCCGGTCATGAACTTAATTTCATCGATGACGACAATATTGCTGGGATCGGCCATCGCCAGAGTCAATTTAGGGCCCATCCGATTGATGGGAATGATAAAATACTTTTTTGAAAGACTGGAAGGGATCAGTTTGATGACATTCGGATTGATTTCCATCTTCGAAATCTTGACAGAAGGGACCCTGTATTGGGCACTGAGGAAGGATAATAATTCATCCTCTTTAATATATCCCAGTCTGACGAGGTTGGATTCTAAACGACCGCCCTTTAATTTCTGTTCGTCTGAAGCCTTTTTAAGTTGTTCGGGGGTGATATAATTTCTTTTGATGAGAAGCTCACCTAAACGCTCTGTCAAGTTTGCCTCCTCTTAGGTTATGGGGAATGGTCTAAAATATTAAAAAAGATGAATTCTTGTCAAGAGTAAAATATTCTAAGCAAAATAAGTGCCAATTTTTGCCTGCTTCTAATTGCCTAAATTCTCAAAGGTTTAATATTATCCGAATTGTTCCAGTTACAAAATAGTGCGAAAAATGGTACAATTGGCTAATAACTAACCGGTTTTCGAGAGGCCTGTAATTGGTTTGCCAGGTCCGCTTGGGGGGAGAGGGGCAATCTAACAATGAAGGAACTTCCTTTTCCTAAATCGCTTTCTACTTTGATCTCACCTTGATGGGCTTCGACGATCCACTTGCAAATGCTTAGGCCAAGGCCGCTTCCTCCTTGCTCTCTTGAGCGAGCCTTGTCCACTCGGAAGAACCGGCTGAATATTCTTTCCCGATCCTCTTCGGCAATTCCAATTCCAGTATCAGACACAATGACATTGACAAATCTCTCACGCTCACCTTCTAACCGGTCCGTTGGGTTTTTCGCTGGAGATGGGGATTCTTCGTGGAGGGCGATGTGGATAGAGCCTCCCTCTTCGGTATATTTAATTCCATTTTCGATCAAATTCATGAATAGTTCTCTAATTCGCAAAGCATCCGCAAAAATATGAATCTCCTGATGATGATTCGATGTGGACAGATGGAGCCTCTTGGATCTGGCCAATAGATCCATTTGAGCAACGACCTCGGCAAGGATCTCCGTCAAATTGATATCCTCCTTATTCAACCGTATCTCCCCCGTATCCGCTCTTGAAAGAAGCAGGAGGTCTTCGACAATTTGCGCCATACGATTGATTTCTTCTAAGTTACTTTTCAGGGTTTGTTGATACTCTTTGGAGGTCCGTTCCTTTCGGAGCATGACCTCAACTTCTCCCTTGAGAATGGTTAAAGGGGTCTTCAGTTCATGCGAGGCGTCTGAGCTAAACTGTTTAATTTGGCGGAAGGATTGATCAAGGCGGGAGATCATCTCGTTGAAGGTCTCAATCAATCTGGATATTTCATCTTTAACCTTGGGAGGATTAATCCTTTGGTTCAAGTTTTGCGAGGTGATCATTCGGGCCGTTTGGGTGATGTTATCCACGGGTTTCAATGCCTTGTGGGCAAGAAATTGCCCTCCCAGAATTGCCACCATCAGCGCTAAAGGGACAGTGATGATTAAGATGATGAATAAGGTCTTGAGGGCATCCTCCACCTCCTCCAGAGAAGAGGCGATTTGAACAATTTTGGCAACATGACTATTTTCAACGACGGGGAAGGTGATGATTCTTAAAGGAGTGTTGCCAATAGAACGATTGGTTTCAAAGGTGATCAAGCCCTTGGAGGCATTCTTCAGGGTATTTAAACTGATCGGGAGCTGGACATTCTTCAGGTTGTCCGATTTCCTCCCGATATTTCCCGATTCATCTAAGACCTGAATGAATTTCCCGATGGGTCTTAGGTTCATGGACGTTTCAAGGGCTTGGTCAATGTTTCCGAAGCCAAATTTCGATAAGGGGGATGAAGATTCCGATGCGATGAATTCAGCGAGAGACCTCAATTTGTTGTCCACATCCCGATAGAGACTTTTTGAAAGTGTGAAATAGAGGAAGGTACTGAAGGAAATTAATAGAACTCCCAATATCAAAACATACCAAAGCGTAAGTTTGAATCGAAGACTTCTGAAATGCATTTAAGCCCTTTTCATGATATAACCGACCCCCCGGATCGTTTGGATCAGCTTGGGTTCAAAGTCCTTGTCTATTTTTTTTCGAAGATAGTTCACATAGACATCGATCACATTGGTCACCGAGTCGAAATGGTAATCCCAAACGTGTTCAGAGATCAACGTCCGGGTGAGAACCTTATCCGGATTTCTCATAAAATACTCTAACAGGGAATATTCCTTGGCCGTGAGTTCAATTTCTTTCCCTCCTCGCATCACCTTGTGAGTGACGAGAGACAAGGTTAAGTCAGCTATTTTTAGAATCGGCTCTTTATCTATTTTTTCCCGGCGCAAGAGGGCACGGATTCTCGCCAAGAATTCAAGAAATTCAAATGGCTTCGTTAAATAGTCATCGCAGCCGGCATCCAACCCTCTCACAATATCTCCGACACTATCCTTGGCAGTCAACACCAGTATAGGGACGTTATTTCGATTCCCCCGGATTCTCTTTAGCACCTCTAATCCGTCGATCTTGGGGATCATCAGATCAAGAACAACCAAATCATATTCATTTACTTCTGTCATGTAAAGGCCTGATTCCCCATCATAAGCATTATCCACTGCGTAATGCTCCTCTTCTAGCCCTTTTTTGATAAAGTTGGCAACCTTTTTTTCATCTTCAATCACTAGAATTCTCATTTCTTTCCCATGCCCGTCCCCAAAGAAGATTACTCAATCTCTGCAGTTCGCGAGATCAGTAGGAAATAAACGATATCATTATAAATTTATTGTTAAAAAAAGCAATAGCGAAAATAAGAAGACGAAACCTTGACACGGCATCTTAACTTTGTTAGCATTTCCAAAATTTTTAATCCGCAGAGGAAATGGAAAGTGTTGATTAAATTGGCAGGGATTCAAATATCCTGTTGTGAAGAAAAAGAAAGAAATATTGAGAAAGCGGTTAAATTTACTCAAATCGCAGCAGAAAAAGGTGCCAACATCATCTGCTTCCAGGAGCTCTTCACGACCCATTGGTTTCCAAGAGAAATGAACAAACGCTTTTTTTCTCTGGCGGAGAAGATAGATGGTCCCACCATCACAAGAATGCAAAGGTTGGCGGGAGAAAATAGGGTCGTTTTGATCTGTCCTATTTTCGAGGTGGAAGAAGAGTCTTTCTACAACTCGGCAATCGTTATCGATGCGGATGGAGAGGTGTTGGGAAGTTACAGAAAGATTCATGTTCCGCAAATTCCACTCTGGGAAGAGCGATATTACTTTTCCTCTGGAAACCATGGGTTCCCTGTTTTTAGAACCGAGTTTGCACCCGTTGGAGTCCAGATTTGTTGGGACAATTTCTTCCCGGAAGGATCAAGAATACTGGCATTGAAAGGGGCCAAGATTCTATTTTCTCCTACCGCCGCTGCTTTTGCTTCGCAAAGAAAATGGGAAACGGTGATCTCGAGCAATTCCGTTTCGAATGGGGTCTACATTTTCAGGGTGAATCGGGTAGGGAGCGAAGCAAAACAAGATTTTTATGGGAGGTCTTTTTGTACATCCCCGGAGGGAGAATTACTGGATAAACCGACAGGAATGAAAGACAGCATTGTCTTGGTTGAAATTGATCTAAAGAATATTGATAAGACGAGGAAGGAGTGGCCCTTTTTGAAGGATAGACGGCCTGACAGCTACAAAGAGATACTCCAGGACATAGATTATGGCGCGGAGCGCATAGAGTGAAAGATTGGAATAGTGAAAGGTTGGAATCATGGGCCATTGGAGAAAAAACCAAAATTCGGTTTTCGACTTAGATTCCGCTGGCACGAATCACTGACACGGTCACGAGATCACAGGGAATGAGGAGATCATGGATAAAAAAAAGTTCATTAAAGAATATGTAGAACCGATTGTCGTCGCTGTACTGATCGCTCTTTTTATTCGTGCCTTCGTTGTCCAAGCGTTCAAAATTCCGTCAAGTTCAATGGAGCCCACGTTGCTGGTGGGCGACCACATCCTGGTTAATAAATTTATCTACGGAATAAGAATTCCTTACAGCAATATCAAATTTTTTCAGTATAGAAAGCCGAGAAGAGGGGATATTATCGTCTTCATTTTTCCAAAAGACCGGTCGAAGGATTTTATCAAAAGGGTCATTGGAACGGAAGGTGAAAAATTGGAAATCATCAACAATAGAATTTACATCAATGATAAGTTGGTAAATGATCCATGGGGCCATTTTACACTGGCCAGACCTTCGATGGAGGACTTTGGTCCAGTAAGAATTCCTGAAGGCTCTCTGTTCGTTATGGGAGATAACCGTGATAACAGTCAGGATAGTCGTTTTTGGGGGTTTGTTAATATTAACAATGATGTGGTCGGAAGCGCATTCGTTATCTATTATTCGGGTCCGAATTTCTGGGAGATATGGAAGATATGGCGATGGGGTGAAATTAGATGGGGGAGAATAGGTAAGCTGATCCGTTAGATTTGGAAGACATTCTCGATGGCATACCGAATATCCCTTTTGATTTGCTCGATAAGGCGGGCGGGAGATTCAAAGCGGACCTCGTCTCGAATTCTCTTTTTGAAACGAACCTCAATTTCTTTTCCATAGATTTCCCGGTTAAAATTCAAAATGTGCACCTCCAACGAAAATCGTTCCTCCCTTTTGCCAGTTTGAGTAGAGAAAGTGGGATTTGATCCGATATTCGCGAGGCCGTTGAAACGTTGTTGATGCCATACCACCTCTACGGCATAGACTCCTGTCTTTGGATAAAGCTCTTCTGAAATCTCTAAATTCGCCGTAGGAAACCCCAACGCTTGGCCTCTTTTTGCCCCTTCAACCACCTTTCCAATGATCGGATAATCTCTTCCCAACAATTTCGACGCTTCTTCAACCTCTCCGCCTTGAATAAGAGTTCTTATCTTAGAACTGCTGACGATAGTTCGGTCAACTCTCAATGGCTCCACAACCTCCACTTCGAACCCGAATTTCCTTCCCGCCTCTTTAAGGGTTTGTGCGTTCCCTGTTTGTCCCTTCCCGAAGCGATAATTATATCCGATGATAAGCTTCTTCATCCCTATTCTTTTCACCAAAATGTCTTTAATAAACTCATCCGAGGAAGTCTCCGAAAATGATAAAGAAAATTCAATGCAGAGTACGATCCCTATCCCTGATTCCTCGATCAGCATCATTTTTTTTCTAAAAGGCGTGAGCAGGGGCAAGAACCTTTCGGGTGCGAGCACTTTGAGGGGATGGGGTTCGAAAGTGATGACCACTTCTTCTCCGTGAATCCTTGATGATTCTTCTTTCACCCTCCTGAAGATCCGTTGGTGTCCCAGATGGACCCCATCGAAATTCCCCAGTGTCACAACCGGGTTTCTGATGGGTCTTTTTAGATTTTCAATTCCTTTGATGATTTCCATGACAATGATTACATAAATCGCCTTAAGGGTTGATCTCGACCTCGGTTTTATACTAAAATAATACCCGGTGAAATTCAATCAATGGTTCTGGTACTATTGTCTTTTTTTTGCTATGCGCTAAGCCCCATGCGCTTTGTTGTTTCCCAGATATGCCGAAGTGGCGGAATTGGTAGACGCGCTAGATTCAGGGTCTAGTGAGGAGTAGTCCTTGTGGGGGTTCGAGTCCCCCCTTCGGCACCAATTAATTTGAAGAAGCTATATATTCTGAATGAGATCGAATCCAAAAGGATAAGGGCTTGAGTTGAAGAAAAAGTGAAATGGTGAAAAGGCGAAAACTCACACCAAGTTTAGTATTAGCGGCTCTTCCCTGATGAATAAGGATAGACTTTATTCGTTCTTGGTTCTCTTTCTTCTTTTAGCAATAACATTCTTACCCTCCTTTGTTGGCAAGAACTTCATACCATTTGAAAAGTACCCTTATTGGAGCTCCATGCTAGCACAGAGCTCCGGTCAACAATTCCAACCCGAGTCCCCCGCCTATAAGAGGCTCATAGCCCGGCCGTGGGCGGAAGAAGCTGAGATTGGTTCCATAGGTATTACT
>Ga0187772_10001187_pt1 | contig 12201 bp, 9 predicted proteins | sample 0116_SJ02_MP15_2_FD_133137 | JGI IMG/M metagenome (GOLD analysis project Ga0187772, IMG submission 133137) | Tropical peat soil microbial communities from peatlands in Department of Meta, Colombia - 0116_SJ02_MP15_20_MG | ecosystem: Environmental > Terrestrial > Soil > Wetlands > Peat | place... | reverse complement strand
GGCGGGCAAAGCAATCGAAGCAGCCGCGCTCACTTCACATGAACTTTGGGTTCGACCGACATGCCGAGACGAAGATAGCGGTCGCTGTTCTGTCCCGGCTCGAGGACGATTTTCACAGGGACGCGCTGAACCACTTTGACGTAATTTCCCGTAGCGTTTTCGGGGGGCAGCAAGCTGAGCCGGGCCCCGCTCGATCCGGCGATGCTGTCGACGTGGCCCTTGTAGGTGCGCCCATTGGCATCGAGTTTGAATTCCGCGCGCTGTCCCGGGCGCATGTACTTCAGCTCCGTCTCTTTGAAGTTAGCCGTGACCCAGACATCATCGAGCGGAACGATCGTGAAAAGTTGCTGGCCCGGCTGGACATTCATCCCCACTTCTATATTTTTGCCCACTACGCCGTTGACGGGCGCAAGGATCTTCGTGTACTGCAAATTCAAATCCGCCTGTTCGAGCGCGGCTTGCCGCTGCTTTGCGGTGGCATCGGCTGAAAGCGCGCGGGCGCGGGTGGACGCAACTTGCTGCGGGCCCGTAAGCGAAGCCCTGTAGTTTGCTTCCGCTTGCGCGAGACGGCTCTTGGCTTGCGTTACCTGCTGGTCTGCGGCCGAGGCGGAAGCCTGTGCGGCAGCAACCGCGGCGGCGGTAGCATTCGCGGTCGAAAATGACTGGTCGTAGGTCTGCTGAGAAACTTCCTTCTTGTCTACGAGCTGTTTGTAGCGAACCACATCGAGCTGGGCTTTCCAATCATTTGCCTGAGCCTGCGTCAGCTGTGCCTTGGCAGCGTCAAGCTGTTGCTGCGCGGCGTCGATTCCGGCCCGCGCGTTGATCACTTCGGCCTCGGAAGAAGTCGTCTGGCTCGAAGTGTTGACCGATGTGATGGGGACGTTGATGTTCAGCGACGCTGCGTTGGCCTGCGCGTCGGCCAAATCGGCGCGCGCTTTGTCCACGGCGACCTGGTAATCCTTCGGATCAATTTCGGCCAGAACTGTGCCGGCCGTCACGTACTGATTGTCGTCCACATTCACTTTGAGAATGTAACCGTTGATGCGCGCGCTGAGCGGCATCAAGTGGCCGTCCACCTGGGCGTCGTCGGTCGATTCATAGCTCGAGAAATAGCGCCACGCGAGGACACCGCCAACCAGCAGCACGACGGCGGCGCCGATCAGATATGCGCGCATGCGTGGCCGCGGCGGGAAGGCGCGCTCGGCATGCGCGGGTGGCGGCGGAGAAGCGGAATGAGACTCGGCAGGAGCCGGCGCCGCGGGTGCGGGTTTTAGCGGGATTTCCAGATCGATTTTCTCTGCCATGGCTTATTTTCCTTTGAAGAACTCTTTCACGCCTTCCTCGGCCTGCCCCAGGGCGCGGGCCAGAAAAATTTTGGCGTAATTGTAAGCGTAAAGGCTCGAAATGTATTGTTCGTGCGCGCTGGCGACGGTTTCTTGGGACTGCACCACCTCGACCGTATCGGTGACGCCCGCGGCAAAGCGGTCGCGCGATTGCGTCAGGGTCTCTTCGGCAAGCTCGATATTGCTTTGCGCCACAATCACCTGCTCAGCGGAGGATTGAAGATTGAAGAGCGCAGTCCGTACGTCCGCATCGATCTGCCCGCGCAGATTTTCCAATCGCTGGCGGCTCTGTTCCAGTTGCGCGTCGGCTTTGAGCACGTCGCCGTGGACGCTGCCGCCCTGAAAGATGGGGATGGTGAGCGTGCCGCGGACGTCGAAGACGCCATGGGCGCTCGTGCTGGGATGATTTCCGGCTGCGCCGTAATCGCCGCTGAAGTCAAGCGTTGGGTAATAGCCTGCGAAGGCCGCCTTGCGCGAATATTCCGCTGAGCGCACATCCGACAGGGCGGCCTGGAAGTCGGAGCGCGAAGAGTAAGCGCGGCGAAGCGCTTCTTCCACCGGAATGGCCTCGAGAGTCTTGTACGGAGAAGTGTCCGTCAGATCGAATTCCTGCCCCGGCGCCAGCCCGATCACGCGAGCGATCGTGAGCTTCTGGATCGCAAAATCATTCTTCGCCTGAATCAATTGCTGCTGGCGAGTTTGAAGCTCCACTTTGGCGCGCAAGGCGTCGATCGCGGGCGACGTGCCGGCGCTCACCTGGTCTGAGGCTTGATCGTAGAGCGCCTGAGCCGTTTTCACTTGCGCCGCAGCCGTGTCGATGCGGGCTGCGTCCGCGATGCCTTGCAGGTATGTGTAGCCCACGGCGAGGACAACGAGGTCGCGCGCGTCCTGGTAGGTGTGCTTGGATGCCTCGACGCTTTGTGTGGCGGACCGCGTCTGGTTGATGGCTTTCCAGTCGAAAAGCTTTTGCGTGAGATAGCCGCGCGAATCAAAGTACGAGAACGGGCCGGCAACCGACGGAAACCCGGGAAATCCCGGAATTGCTATGTGGACGGATGTGATTCCTAAAGTGGCCAGATCAATTTGCGAAGCGTCCACGCTGGTCTGCGTCGTGAGGTTCGGCAGCAGCTTGCTCAGTTGTGTCCAGCGCTCGCCGCGCGCCGAACGAACGTCTTCGTTCGAAAGCAGCAAACCGAGATTCTGTTTCAGGCCCCGATCGATGGCTTCCTGGAGTGAAAGTGGAAGGACGCCGGGAACCAGCTTCGCCGGCGCGCTCCCGGTAAAAGGATTTTGCGCCCCAAGAGCCGGCGGCGAAGTTGCGGAACTGGTGCCGCTGGTGGTGTAAGCAGGGGGCGCCGAGGTGGTGGCTCCCGTTTGAGCGCGGCCCGGCAGGGCCTCGAGGAACAGCAAAATCGCAACGATAAAAAAGGAAATTCCCCAGCGGCGAATCACGAAACCACCCCCTTCAGCCCGCAGCTTGCTTGGATGAAACCGGAGCCCCGGACGACTCAATCGCCGCCAGGCGACATACCCACTCATGCTCACGAGCACAAACATCGGTGGCGCGAAAGTGATTCGTCATCGTGGAGCCCCGGCGTTCTTACATCAGGGGACGATTGAAGGATGAAACCTTTCCGCGCCGGAAGAGCGATCCTCCGGCGCGGAAAAATCGCAAGTGAATCTACTTCGACTTGTTCTTCGGGCTGTGCTGGTTGAGAGTCGAAATCAGCAGCTTGGCGGACGGAGGCACAGGCACCGCGCCGTGGAGGACAATGTTCTTGGCCTCAATTTTCTTGCCGTAGATGCGTTCGTTCGCGTCATTATCCGGGCGAACCGTCGAGCCTTCCAGCGAGATTCCGGCAAAAAGCCCGCGAGCGCGGGAATAGCTCAGGATTTCCGCGCGCATGGTCACGTCGGATTCCGCCGTAGCGTTGCGCCCCACCGGTCCGGCGGCCGCCGAAGCGTCGCCGCCCAATTTCACCTTGCTCGAAAGAATCGAGCTCGCGCCGCGTTCGTTCATTACCAGCAGGACAAAGTCCGTGGCCTGGCCGCCGATCTGAAAACCGACGCTGGCGCCTTCGAGCGCCATCATCGTCGGCGCTCCCCACGGGCCGCGGAAATCGGGTCCGCTCCGGCACGTCATCGCGCCGCGGCCGTAGCTTGCGCCGACGACGAACGCTGCCTTGACCACGGACGGATACACGATCACGCAGTCGGCCTTGTCGATGATGTCCTGCGGGATGTCATCGGGGATGTCCATAATCTCTTGTGCCACCTTGCCCGCGTTTTCGAGCCGATCTTCATCCTTTTGCTTGTCATCCGCGCGGAGCGGCGTGGCGCTGAAAAGCGCCGGGATTCCCATCAGAGCTGCTGCGAGGACAACGGCGAATATTCTTTTCATCGATTTCCTCCTCAGAATAAATGCTGATGACACGGTTTCAAGGGCAGGGGGCCAGGAGGGAGTATATCAAACGAGCGGCGGGGCGCGAAGCGATGGAATATAATCACCCGGTTTCGGATTTCGAGCGATTTTCCATGCCCTTCCGCTTATATCCATCGCATCCACGAATGCGCAGATTCATCGCATTCGGGCACACCTTTTTCTTCGCGTCGATTTTGGCGGCGGCGCCGCTCGGCGCGCAAACAAAATCCGCGCCCGCTTCCGCGGCTCGGCCTGGCACAAATGTTCGTCCGAAGGTCCGCGCGGATGTGGCCCGCTTTCGCGCGCGCGTCGACGCGACGCTTTCGGATGAACATGCGCAAAAAGCCTACTGGGGCATCTTGATTGCCGACCGGGACACCGGAGAAACGCTCTATGAGTTGAACGCCGGCCATTTCTTCACGCCGGCGTCGAACACAAAAATTTTTACCACTGCGTGTGCCGTCGCAGCCCTCGGTCCCGGCTACCGCATTCACACCACACTGGAATCGAACGCTGCGCTTGCGCCCGACGGACGCTTGCAAGGGGATTTAGTTCTCGTCGGCCGGGGCGATCCGGACCTTTCGAACCGCAAGTTTCCTTTCGCCGGAAAAGTCGAGCGCGACGGCCTTGCAGAAAAAATCCTTGCCGAACTGGTGGACGCGGCTGCCGTGAAAGGACTGAAAGAGGTAGACGGAGACATCGTCGCTGACGACAGCTATTTTCCTTACGATCCATATCCAGCAGGCTGGAGCACCGGCGATCTCTTTTTCACCTTTGGTGCGCCCGTGAGCGCCATCGACTTTAACGACAATACGCTGGGTCTCGAAGTGAGCGCGGGACAAGCGGCCGGAGATGCAGCCAACGTCACCGTCACGCCCGGAGTCGCCATCGACGGGTTCGGGCGCGAAATCGTCACGCGCGCCCCGGGAGGCGAACCTGATTTCGCCGTGGTCCGCCAGCCGGGAGAGAATTTTCTTCTGCTCCGTGGTTCGATTCCCATCGGCCACGCGCCCGCGAAGCTCGAATTCGCGGTGGAACATCCGGCGGAAATTGCCGGGCTCGCGCTCAAGCAGCTCCTCGAAGCGCGCGGCATTCGCGTCACCGGCAACGTCCACGTTCATCATGGACCGCCACCCGCTTCGAATGAAGCCGGCGATCCGCTGCCGACGCCTCCCGATCCCGCGCCCGCGCTGCGCGGACCGAATTCATTCGTTCTTGCCGAGCACGACTCGCCGCCCCTGCTGGAAACTGTTCGCGTCACCAACAAGATGAGCGAGAACCTTCACGCCGAGCTTCTCCTCCGCGCCGCGGGGCTCGCAAAGCTCGACATCGGCTCGACCGCCGCCGGGCTCAAAGCCGAGCGTGATTTCTTGAAGTCCGTCGGCATTGCCGATGGCGACGTCGTCCTGACCGACGGCTCGGGACTTTCCCCTGACAACCTGGTCACGCCGCGCGCGACTGTCGCGCTCCTCCGCTGGATCACGCAGCAGCCCTGGGGCGCGGATTACATTTCGACGTTTCCGATTGCCGGCGTGGACGGCACGCTCGAAGCGCGCCTGGTGGGAACGCCTGCCGTCGGCCGCATCCAGGCGAAGACAGGCACCCACGCGCACGTTCGGGCATTCTCCGGGTTCGCCACCACCGAGCGCGGCGAACATCTCGTGTTCTCCATCTTCGTAAACCACAACCCGCAGCGCGGACGCGATGGGACCGGGGCCGTGGATGCGATTGCGGTTGCCATGATCGAGACGCTCGGGCCGCCACCGGCGCGAATAAAGAAGAAATGACGCGGCGCGCTCAGATCGTCACGGTGTTCGGCAGCTCGCGCCCGAGCCACGGGGATCCGCAATATGCAGCAGCGCAATCGCTGGGCGCGGAGCTGGCCCGAAGCGGCTTCATCGTTTGCAGCGGTGGATATGGCGGCGTGATGGAAGCGGTTTCACGCGGCGCGAAGGAAGCGGGCGGACGGACGCTTGCCGTCACCGCGAGATTTTTCAAAGCGCGCGCGAATCGGTGGGTGGACGAAGAGATTCGCGTCGCGACCTGGCAAGAGCGGCTATTCGAGCTCGTGAAGCGCGGCCGCGCCTACATCACTTGCCCGGGCGGCACGGGAACGCTGGTGGAGCTCGCGGTCGTGTGGGAGATGCTGAATAAGGGCGCGATGGCTCGCAAACCGCTCGTAGTGCTCGGGGAATTCTGGCAACCAGTGATCGAGCGGGTGCGTGAAGCCGAGCTCGGGCATCAATCGCCATGGGGCGAGCGCGATGAGCCGCTTGTGCGCGTCGCGCCCACGCCCGCGGACGCGGCCGAGTATCTCGTCAAACATTTTGAGAAGCCGCGGCGCTGATCACTCGGACGCGCCGCATTCGCGAGGAATTTGTGCCGAGCCACGCGGAAACAATTCTCGAATTCGGCCGGCTGAAAGAAATCGTCAGCCGCTACTCGACGTGCGCTCCGGGCCGCCGGGCCGTGGAGGCGCTCTCACCCCGGCAAGACGTGCCCGCACTGGATGCGGAATTTGCGCTGGTGCGCGAAGCAGTCGCCTATCTTCGCGCCGGTTCGGAACTCGGATTTGGATCGCTCGCGGATCCGGAACCATGGCTGGCGCGCCTGCCAATGCCCGGCTCCGTGCTATCGAGCGCCGAGCTTCTGGAAGTCGCGTCGCTTGGCGAGACCGTAGCCGCAGTAAAACAAACGTTCAAGAGCGAGGCGGCCAAGTTTCCGCGGCTTGTTGAACAGGCCGCTGCCCTCGCCGACTTCCGCCACCTTTCGGCCGCGATTCGCCGGGCTATCCTTCCGAATGGCGAAATCAGCGATGATGCCTCTCCGCAACTCCGCCGCATCCGCGCAGGAATCGCTCAGGCGCGCGAAAAAATTCAGCGTTCGCTCGAAGGCATTCTGCGGGCGCGCGGGGAGCCTTCCGGAGAGGATTACATCACGTTGCGCAACGACCGCTTCGTGATTCCCGTGCGTGCGTCTGACCGGCGTGCGGTTCCCGGAGTCGTTCATGGCGCAAGCGCTACGGGGCAAACGGTTTTCGTCGAGCCTCTTGAGGCGATCGACTTGAACAATCGTCTCGTGCAACTCGCGGAGGATGAGGCCGCCGAAATCGCGCGCATCCTCGAGGAATTGACCGGCCAGGTGCGCGCCGATCGCGGCCCCCTCGCGGCTGCCGCCGCTTCCATCGCGCATCTCGACTCGATCTTTGCCCGCGCTCGATTCGCGCGGGAATTCAATTGCACCCTGCCGGAATTCTCTGCAGGGAACACACTGCGGCTCGACGCCGCGCGCAATCCGGTGCTGGAGGACACATTGCGCCCGCAGGGGCGCAACGCCGTGCCGCTTTCGCTGGCTTTGGGCGGTGCAGAGACGGTAATGGTCATCAGCGGACCCAATACTGGAGGGAAAACCGTCGCGCTCAAGACGGTTGGGCTCGCCGCGCTTTCGGCGCAATCGGGAATCCCCGTGGCGGCGGAGCGCGCGGAGCTTCCTGTCTTCGACCGCGCGCTTGCAGACATCGGCGACGAACAATCCATCGCCGCGGACCTTTCCACATTTTCGGCGCACATGCTGAATTTGAAATCCATGCTCGAGACCGCGACCGAACACTCGCTGATCCTGGTCGATGAAATGGGCACGGGAACTGCGCCTGAGGAAGGGGCCGCGCTCGCCGTGGCGCTGCTCGAAGAATTTCGCGCGCGGCGAGCGCTGACGCTCGCCACCACGCACCACGACCGGCTGAAAGCCTATGCTTCGACCACGCCGGGGATCGTCAACGCCGCGATGGAGTTCGATGAAATGAATTTGCGGCCCACGTACCGATTGCTCGTCGGCGTGCCCGGCACGTCGAGCGGAATCGAAATTGCGCGGCGGCTGGGTCTGCCGGCTCGCGTGGTGGACCACGCTCGCGCGGGCCTTTCCCCTGAATCGCGCGAAGCGCGCGGCCTGATCACCTACTTGCACCGCAGCCGCGACGAAATCGATGCCATCCAGAAGCAGGCGCGCGAGGCGCTTGCTCAGCTCGAAGCGGAACGCCGCTCGCTCCAGACGGAGTGGATCGAACGCCAGAAGAAACGCATCGCTGAACTCGAAAAAAAATTTCGCGAGACCCAAAAGCGTCTGGAGACCGACGTGTCGCGGCTCGCGGCCGATATCAAAGACCGAAGCGTGCGGGCGCAAATCGAAAAGCAATCCGGACGCCGCATGGGGAAAATCGCTTTTGACGCGCGCGCGGAAGCCGATGCCGCCGTGGTCGAAACCCTGGCGGGATCGCAGGCGGACCTGGGAGCCGGCGTCGAAGGGCCGCCCAAGCCTGTCGAACCCGAGCAGCTTTCAGCCGGCATGCGCGTCAACGTAAAAGGCTTTAAGCAGCCCGTCGTCTTCCGGCGGCACGACGGCCGCAGCGCCGAAGTGGAAGCCGGGCCGCTACGCATGAAAGTCCCGCTGGCAGATATCGTCGGGATCGACGCGGGCACCCAGCCGGCCGGCGCTGCGGCCGCAGCCGCGCGTCCACGAAGCGTCGTGGTTCACGCGCAACCGAGCGATGAGCCCGCCGGCGACGAAATCAACGTCATCGGCAACACAGTCGAAGAAGCAACGCGCCGCGTGGACAAATTCCTTGACGAAGCCGCGCTCGCCGGCAAGCCCTCGGTGCGCATCATCCACGGCCACGGCACGGGTGCGCTACGTCGGGGACTCGCGGAGTTCTTGTCCGCGCACCCACTGGTGGACAAAATTGCGCACGAGAAACCCGACCGCGGCGGCGAAGCCATTACCATAGCCGAGTTGAAAAGCTGACGAGGTGGTGTTAAAGGTCTTAACTTAAGACGATGGCAGAGGCAGGAAGCTTCGCAGAGCGCGTGAAGCAGCAGGCGGACATTGTCCGCGTGATCGGCGAATATGTGCGGCTGAAGAAAAGCGGCCAGAATTTTACCGGGCTTTGCCCATTTCACCAGGAAAAGACGCCGTCCTTTGCGGTACATCCAGTGAAGCAGATTTATCACTGTTTCGGCTGCGGCGCCGGCGGCGACGTCTTCAAATTCGTGATGGAGCTGGAGAAGCTGACTTTTCCCGAGGCCGTGCGCGCTGTCGCCGAAAAATGCGGCATCGCAATTCCCAAGCCGCGCGAACGCTCCCCCGAAGAGCGGCGCGAAAACCAGCAGCGTTCGGTGCTCGTCGAGATGCACCGTGAAGCGGCAGCGTACTTCTTAAGACAACTCCACGAAAGCCCGGAAGGAAAAGTGGCGGCGGCTTATCTCGAGGATCGCGGCCTCGACCACGACGCCATGCGTCGCTTTGGGCTCGGCTACGCACCTTCCGCCGGCGACGCTCTCCTACGCCACCTGAAATCGAAATACGCTGAAAAACTGCTCGAGGCTTCCGGCCTGTTTGCGCGCGACCCGAGCGGCCGCCTCTACGACAAATTCCGCCGCCGCATCATGTTTCCCATTTCGAATGAAAGCGGCAAGGTGATCGCCTTTGGCGGCCGCGCCATGGGCGACGACATGCCCAAGTACATGAACTCGCCGGAAACGCCGGTCTACTCGAAGAGCAACGTGCTTTATCACGTCGATCGCGCCAAGGAAGCGCTGCGTCAGAACGATTTCGCGATTCTGGTGGAAGGATATATGGACGCGATTGCCGTCGCGCGCGCCGGGTTTGCGAATGTGGTGGCGAGTTGCGGCACGTCTCTGGCCGAGCCGCAGGTGAAATTGCTCGGCCGATTCACGCGCCGGGTAGTGGTGAACTACGATCCCGATACCGCAGGACAGGCGGCCACGGAGCGTTCGCTCGCGCTGCTGCTCGAGAGAGACTTCGATGTCCGCGTGCTTGCGCTGCCGGGCCGGGCCGATCCCGACAAATTTTTGAAGGACCAAGGCGCCGATGCCTACCGCCAGCTTCTGGCGCAGGCGCCGGCGTATCTCGACTACCTGATCGGCCGGGCGCGCCAGATGGACCGCACGACCGCCGCAGGCAAAGTGGCCGCGCTGAATTTTCTGATGCCTTACGTCCAGAGGCTTCCCAATCGCCTGCTCCGTTCGGAATGGGCCACGCGCATCGCTTCGGAGCTGCGCGTGGATGAGCCGGTGCTGCGCGAAGCCTTGCGCCGCGCCGCCGCCGAGCGCCGCAGCGAAGTGAAGCCAAAAGCCGAACTGCTCGCTCCAGCCGTGAAGCCTGCGGAGCGCCGCCTGCTGCAAATTCTCGTCGAGTCACAGGACTTTCGGGAAAAGCTCGCGAGCGAAATTATTTCCGGCGGCGCGCATCACGGACTCGAAACGGAAAAAATCTTCGAAGCTTTGGCGATCGCAATCAATTCCGGCCTGCGCCCCGACCCCGCCGCGGTGGCGTCGTCGCTCGATGAGAAGGATCGCCGCCTCCTCTTCGAGGTGCTGTTTGAAACTGTGGCGGAAGCGACCTGGGAAGAGGCGGAAAGCTGCCTTGCGGCGCTTCGCACCCGGCATGTCTCGCGGGAGCTTGCCGAACTTCAGCAGCAAATCGAATCGAAGCCCCCGGCGGACGAGCTGCGGCGCCTGATCTCCCGCCGCCTCGAGCTTCAAAAGCTTCTCGCAGGACAATAGCGGCCATTCCTCTGGTGGGGCGGGGCTGAGGCCCGCCCCTACGCATGCAAGGCTTTCCTTCGCGGCAGCCTTGCGTCAAATTCATCGCCATGCGCACACCCAATCGCAACTTAATTTTGTTGGCACACTTTCCTGCATCGCCGCGCTCGTTTGCACATCTCTTGTAGCGCATCCACAAGAGACAAAAAGGAGCGCACCGATGCCTGAATCTTCGAATTTCCACATTTTCAATCCGGACACGATCGCAAAACCGACTGGGGGCTATTCGCACGTGGCAGAGGTCACGGGAGGAAAATTCGTTTACATCGCTGGGCAGGTGGCGTTCGACACCACCGGCAATTTGGTCGGAAAAGATGATTTTCGTGCACAGGTTGAACAGGTATTCAAGAACCTAAATGCCGCGGTGCAGGCGGCGGGCGGCAGTTTCCACGACGTAATCAAGCTCAACTACTACTGCGCGGACACTGTGGACCCCGCGCTGACGCCGCAAGTCCGCGAAGTGCGCGACAAATACGTCAACACGCAAAATCCTCCGGCGAGCACATTCGTGGTGGTCCGCCGGCTGGTCCGCCCGGAATGGCTCATCGAAATCGAGGCCATCGCCGTCGTCAAGCGCTGATGGCGTGCCTCAGCGGCGCGGGCTTCTGTAGTGGAACAGCTTGTGGCACTTTTCCCTGAGGAAACCGCCGATCACCGGGATGAAATGATTGCCCTTCTCTAAGACGTGCCGGCAGGAAATGAGACACGCACGCCACTTGTACTCCTCGGTGCCGCACTTGCGGCCGTACGCGGCGATGTCTTCCTGCGAGACTCCGTAAACCACCGCGCCGATTCTCGACCACACGCAGGCGCCGGCGCACATGGCACAGGGCTCATGCGTGGAGTAGAGAACGAAATCGGGCAAATAGCGGCCATAGCCGCTGGAAACGTATTTGAGCGTCTCAAGCTCCACGTGTTTGATGCTGGAACCCGAGGTCTTCACGCGGTTTCCCGCACTGGCAATCACCACTTCGCGGCTGCCTTCGAGGCGGGTAATGACCGCGCCAATCGGATAGTCGCCGCGGTCGCCAGCGCGCTTCGCCTCCGCCACGGCCAGCTCCATGAATTTCTTTCGCGGCTTGTAGGAAGCAGGAATCATCTAAGTGGATTATATCCGTTTGCGCAGGGCTTCTCGCCAAATCGCCGTGCCTAAAGACTAAGCCGCCGTTGACTTCCACTTCGGCGCGCACCTAAGATGTGCTCCAATCGACGGAGCGCTTCGAGCTTGCTCGGCCAAACCATCTCACACTACCGCGTCCTCGAAAAACTCGGGGCCGGAGGTATGGGCGTCGTTTATAAGGCCGAAGATGTAAAGCTCCATCGCTTTGTGGCGCTGAAATTCCTTCCGGAAGGACTTGCCATCGCCGGCCCGGCGCTGGAGCGTTTCCAACGCGAAGCGCAGTCCGCCTCGGCACTCGATCATCCGAATATCTGCACGATTTATGAAATTGGCGAACACGAAGGCCGGCCCTTCATCGCCATGCAGTTTCTCGAGGGAAAGACACTGAATGAACTAATCGGCGGCCGTCCGCTCGCTTTCGACGAAACGCTGGACCTGGGAATTCAAATCGCGGATGCGCTCGAAGCGGCTCACGCCCAGGGAATCGTTCATCGAGACATCAAAGCGTCCAACATTTTCGTCACCAAGCGCGGGCACGCCAAAGTTCTCGATTTTGGTCTCGCCAAGCTGTCGCCGGTGGCAGAGGGGGTCGGCGCCAGCGCGACTCCCACCCTCACCAGAGACGAACTCCTAACGAGCCCTGGCACTACGGTCGGCACCGTCGCTTACATGTCGCCCGAGCAGGTGCGCGGCAAGGAT
>Ga0187772_10001186_pt1 | contig 12207 bp, 10 predicted proteins | sample 0116_SJ02_MP15_2_FD_133137 | JGI IMG/M metagenome (GOLD analysis project Ga0187772, IMG submission 133137) | Tropical peat soil microbial communities from peatlands in Department of Meta, Colombia - 0116_SJ02_MP15_20_MG | ecosystem: Environmental > Terrestrial > Soil > Wetlands > Peat | place... | reverse complement strand
GAGTTTTCTTCTTCACCGACGTGCCTCTTGCCGTCGGCGAAGAAATCGAACTTACCCTGCGAATGCCTTCGGAAGTCACACTGGGCGAGAGCATGCCGGTGCGATGCCGCGGACGAGTTTTGCGCATCGTTCGCCCGGAGTCGAATTTTTCGCAAGCGGGTTCAAAGACTTGGGCGCAGACGAAAATCGGAGTGGCAGTTCGTCTGGAATGCTACGAGTATTTGACGGAGGCAGCTTCTTCCTCCGCCGATTACGCTCGCGTTTCCGCGTTGCACCAAGCGCAGGAGGAAGATCGTCCGCTGGCCCACTCGGTTCGCTCTGCCGGCTGAAAATTTTCACAGAATTCGCCTTTTCAATTCCGGCCGCTTCGGCTTACAATTTGCGTACGTGAGGCGAATTGCCTCAAACAGATTCTCCGGAATTACCCGCTTTTACCCAGCCGTCCCCCCGCAGGTTTGCGCGTCTGGCGTTGGCGAAAGGGTCCTGTTTCCACACGGTTGCATTGATTACCTAGGTCACTTGGCGGAGCGTACGATCTCTTTCTAACATGCAGACACCGAGAGAAATCAGCGAGAACCGCGCTATGCATGGGATCGGCGTTGCCCTCCTTACCGAGGACCGCGAACAGCTGTCTGTACTGCAAAATCGAGTAGAGGCCACGCGCCTGGGCAGGGCGGTTTTCAGCCATGTCGGCTTCCCGGTTGGACCCACGGATGCGGTCCTCCGCCAGCTTCAGGATTCGCGAGCTGAAGTCGTCATTGTGGACATCGTTTCCAACGATGCCCAGCGCGCCATTCGCGCCATCGAGCTGATCCGCGCGACGACGCTGCAGATCGCCATTTTCGCCAACGGCGCGATGACCCAGCCGGCAATGATCGTTGCCAGCATGCGCGCCGGAGCCGGCGAATATCTCGATAACGCTGGCGGATCTGACGCCCTGCTCGAAGCTCTCACCCGCTTTGCCTCGAATCGGACCCGCACTCCGGGAGGCGGCGGCAAAGCCCGCGTCTTTACTTTCCTTAGTGCCAAAGGAGGCGCCGGCTGCACCACCACTGCCGTCAACACCGCGGTTGCGCTGCAGCAGTCGTTCGGCGATGTGGTTCTTGTCGATTTCGCCCCCATCGGCCACGCCGCTCTGCATCTGAACTTGCGCCCGCAATTCGGAGTGCCCGATGCTCTCCAGAATCTGCATCGCATGGATGTTTCGCTGCTCGACGGCTTCATGACGCCATCGGCTGAAGGCTTGCACCTTCTCGCCGGACCACAGCAACCCTACGCTACCGAGCCCACCCCGGGAGAACTTGCACGCCTGTTTGATCTGCTGGTGAACCATTACCGCTTCGTGATTGTGGATGGCTCCAGCCGCCTCGATGCCACGACCCGGCTCCTTTCAGATCTTTCCAACGCTGTGCTGCTGATTGCCCAGACGGATGTGGTTTCGTTGTGGAGCGCGGGCCGGATTCACAGCTTCCTGGAAGAGGGAACCGGCCGCGACCGCATGCGCATGGTGTTGAACCGCTATAAGAAAATTCCGGGCTTCACCGAGGAAGACGTCCGGCAGGTCACCAACTGCAAAGTGCTGTGGAAGGTCCCCAACGCCTTTCACTCGATCTCTCCGGCAATCGATCACGGAAAGCCGGTTGTGCTTCAGGACGGCACTGAGATTAGCCGTTCCTATCGGGCACTCGCTGCCGCGCTCGCTGAAGCATCTTCGCACTCCGACGGCCCGGATCTGGTTTACGGCGAGGAAAAGGCCGCAACCCGGAAGGCCGCGGCCAGTCTCAGCTTCTCTCCGATGCGCGCCGGTGAATAGGATTCGCCTCTCCTGACCGGGAAAACGGGCCATACTCCCATCGTGTTTACTTAGCCGGCTCCGACGAAGCCTCTTCAGGAAACATCTTGAAAGCTACATCCCGCGAGTGTGAAGTGACTTTCTTGTTCACGTCGCTTGTATTTTCGGTCAGTGTTCCTTGCAAGACGAAATAGCCTTCATCACCCGGTTTTTTCCCCTCACCATGTTCGACGGTCCCGTTGAAATCGAATGACACTCCGTGCACAACTTCAGTAGTGAAGATCAGCTTCTTACCGTCGAGCTTCGCGGTTTTGAAAAACTGATCAAGGAACGTACCCTTGTCGCTGTCACCATCGCCGAATCGCGAAACGAATCCAGTCACATGTCCGTCATCTTCAACAGTCACCTGCACAAATTCGCCTTCTTTGAGAAACGAGTACATGCCCGAGTAGGCCTGCGGGCCTTTGGAATCTCGTGTGGCTGAATCTTTCCTCTCTTCAGAGGCTTGTTCCGCAGAGCTCGGCGGCGTGGTCTGTTGCGCCACGAGGGCTCTGCACCAAACCGCGCTCGCCAGTACCACCGCACAAACCATGGCGACTACCGTCGTTACGACTTTTGCGTCGATCACTTCTAGTTGTTTCATGACGTCATCACGATGCATTTCATCCTACTATCTGACGCAATCCACTGCGCTTGCCCGTTTTCGGACGAGTCGCGATTCTCGTGTCCTTCCGGTTACCTCAACAGGCTCGATGCCATCTAACATGGAAGAATGTCCTTAACTCAATTCGATCCTGTCGCGCCATCGGTTCCGCGACTGCTGGTCGAGCTTCCCTCGCGCACGAAAGTTTTCCACGCTAACTTGCGCGACCTGATCTTTCAACCCGAAATTCCGCCGGTCGAACTGCACTCTGCTCCTGCCGCCTTCTGGCACGATGTTTTTGTTGAGAGGGGGTTGCCCTGGTACAGCTTTCTTCAGTCACTAGGATGCCACGTCGCAGGATTCGCTCTATTGATCGCATTTTTGCGGCTTTTTGACATGCAGCCGCATGTGATTGCCACGCCCGTTTTCGATGAGGCGGAGGTCGCGTACTATCAGCCTTCCGAGTACCTTCCGCCGCTGGACACTCGTGATAACCGTCCCGCGCCCGAGAGCCATTCTGACCCCGAATTCTCGCGCCAAGCCGTCATCTCTGTTCCTCGAGAGGCTGACAATCGTTCTCAGACCTTAGTGACTGCGCCCAGTGTCAGACTCAAGCGTGACGTTGCCCTGCCTAACATTGTGGCGTGGTCCGATCGGATGGAGAAGCCAACGCTCGCGATCCCGGCCGCGCCACTGACGCTGGCCGCCGACCTTACTCGTTCTGCGCCGGAGCTCGAAAACTCTGTTGTTTCCCCTCCGCCCGACGCGGCTCGCCTCGCCGAACGCCGCCGCCAGTCTACGCTACATGCCTCTGTGGTGGCCCCGCCGCCTGAGCTACACACTTCGCGAGTGTCCCCGGTGATCGATGCCCCGCAACCCGCTGTGGTAGCCCCACCGCCATCGGTGGAGCGCACGTCGGATCTGCGGTTCGGGCACCTCGATGTTGACCGCAGCACGGTCATCAATCCAGCGCCGCAACTCGCCGTCGTCCAGCAGCGCACTGCCTTGAGCGGACGTTCTCCTCGATTGGGTGGCTCGCAGGTTGTTCCCCCTCCTCCCTCGGTTTCTGCATCGGGGTCCCCAGGTCAGGGTTTTGGCTCGCGCGGTCGCATGATCGCGCTCAACCTGCATCCTTCAGTCGGCGCACCGTCTGATCCGCCTGCAGGCAATCGTCGCGGATCGTTCGCGGCGACTCCGGAAGGCCGTTCTGGCGCGTCCGGCTCGCCTGGATCTTTGACCGGGTCGAGCGGAGCCGGCGAAAGGCGCACTGGAGCAAAAGATCTTCCCGGCGGCCTATACGTGGGAAGGGTAACTGCTAAAAGTTCTCCGATCGCCGGTGATCCAGCCTCGAAGACTTCGACGAACCTGGTCAACCCCAACCTGTTGGCCGGCCTCCGATCGCCCCGCCTGAACAGCACTGCGCCCAGTATGCAGCCCACGGACTACGCCAATTTGACTGAGGCTGAGCGACAGGTTTTCGCCGGCCGCAAGTTCTATTCGCTCACACTGAATATGCCGAATCTGAACTCGGCCGGCGGAAGCTGGATTATCCGGTTTGCCGAGCTGCAGAAAGATGATTCGTCGACCTCGCAGAACTCGCCTGCGGCCGATCTCTCACAGCCAGTCGTTACGCGCAAGGTCGATCCCGCTTACCCGCTGCAGTTGATGCGACAGAACGTTGCCGGAACGGTGATCATCTATGCAGTTATTCATGCCGACGGTACCGCCGGCAGTGTGCGCGTGCTGCGCGGAGTCGACGCCCGCCTCGACCGGTTTGCCCGTGAAGCTGTAGCACAGTGGCAATTCGAGCCCGCAATGAAGGATGGTCATCCGGTAGACGTCGAGGCTACGTTCCACGTTCCGTTCCGCCCCGGGCAGCCGAATTTCTAGAAAGAGCACTGCTACAGTGATACGTTTTATCGAGTCGACGCACCTTTTCGCTTTTCTAGCGCCGAATAAATCGCCGGGTCGGTGCAGACTTCGTAATAAGAACGCTCGGTCCATCCCTGAACCGAGAAATCTGCCGAATCGATACGCGGAATCCGGCTCTCGCGCACCACAATTTTGCGGAAAATCGCGTGGTCCACGGGAACGGTTGCGGTGAACAGCCGGTACTCGCCGCGGTCGGAGGATGCCAGCGACGTCGGCAGCCGTACTTTCAATGGCTCCAGCGTGATCTCCTGCTGCATTTTGCGGAACGCCGCTTCGTTCATGCGAATTCCACCCAGATTGAAGCTGACGATCACATCCTCAGGGTTTCCGTCAGCATCCATGTCGGCCGCCTGAAAGGCGTATACGTGGAACGGTCCGGCCTGCGACTCCATGAACTTGCGCGCGCGCTTGTTGCAGGACGATAGGCGGTCGCTTTCGTTCAGCGCCTCGGAGATCATGATCTGATGCTCTCCATCCATCAGGTAGAGCGGCGCCGACTCCTGCAAAGTAATCCCGACTCCGAGCTCCAGCTGGGGCATTCCCGAGCGCCGCATGAGTTCGTTATAGCCGCGTACGATTTCAATGATTTCCCGCGCCAGCACGCACATACGGCTTACCGACAAACCCGGCTCGCCGTCGCGCTCGAGGATCGCGAGTATGATGGCGTCGCCCTCCAGGAACACTTTCTGAGCGCCGTATTTTTCCAGCAGCTTGTTCACTGGCGCGTAGAAATTCAGGCTGAAGTACGACGCCGGATTCATGCCCTTTTCCATCATCGTTCGTGTGAGCCGCGTGGAATCGCGCACATCAGCCTTGAGGACAACGTGGCGCAGCACTCTCTCCGAGTCACTTTCTCCTTGTTCTTCTGGAAGCAGGAATTCGTAAAGCGTGCCGTTCACGCGCGACAGTTCCTGCACTTTCGCATTTGAGACCAGATTCACCGAATCGAGCGCACCGTTCAGGACTTCCAGCCGGCGCAGGTCGCGATGGTAATGAAAAAAGTCCCCCAAGAAGCGGGCCGCAACCTTTGCCCGCTCTGCTCCCCGGCAACTCGCCACTTTTGCGACCGCTGCATAGAGGCTGTTGGGCGAGAGCCTGCCGTGTTCCTGGATCAGCCGCTCGACGCGGTCGCATTCGGTCCGGTCGATTAGCGCATTCTTTAATTGTTGCGGATTCACTCTAGGCGCGTACTCGCTGAGCAGCGGCACAACGTAATAAGAGGCAATGACGTTGTCCATCATGTGCTCGTCTTCGAGCAGGCGTACCCAGGCGGCCAAACGCTCCTGCTGCGCCAAGCCTTCGTCAGACTCTTCGGGCGTTCCTGTCCCTACAAGCACGGGTGCATTCTCCAACACGTTCATCCACCCGTCGATCGTCTCCGTGCTGACATCTTCTCCATACAGGGAGCGCAGGTATGTGGAAACGACCTCTTTCAGGCGCCCGTAGCGGTCGGGATCGCGATCCCAGTTTCCCAGCATGACGTAGTGCTCGGCGCACAGATAATCGTCCCGCCCATCCTCAGAAAACAGCAAGCGATTGAGGAACAGCGGATAAGTAAAGTAGCTGCTGCCAACAGTCTCCTCGCCAAACAGCGAGCGCCGCGTGCGGGCCAACGTGCTTTTCTCGACTTCGCGTAGGGTCTCGAAGATCTCTTGCCCGGTCTTGCGCAGGATGATCTTCTTCCGCACCTGGAACTGCGCCACCCGTTCGCGGTATTCATGCGCTTTCTGATGGCGCATGTTGTCGTAGCTTTTCAGCAGAACGCGGCACCGCTCCACGACCTGCGCAAACTGGAGATGCATTTCAGTCCGCAGAAATTTGGTCACAGCGAGCCGGGCGAGAACGTCTATCGCCAGCCTGGACTCCTTCTTGGCGCGATTGAGCGACGCCACCTGCAGTTCAGTCAGCAGAAATTTCCAGTCTGCAGCGTCGCCCTTCGGCAGCACCTTCCCGGCGAGGTTCCGCATCCAGGACGGCCCGGTTGCTTGCGGCGCAGCCTCAGCAGCCAGCAACCCTTCCAGCTCACCATGGCGCGATAGGAGACGTGCAATCTGCTTTCGGGCAGCATCAGCGAAGCGGGGGCTTAGGACGACGTCGTGCCGGAGATTATCGACGCCCAGCGTCAATCCCTCGAGCGAGACGAAGGGATTTGACGACACCAGCTTCGGCAGCTCAGGCTTTTCCGGAGCGACCCCCAAACGGAAGATCGGAATTCTCGGCATCCTAGACAGGATTCTCTTCGGAAGTTGCTGATTTCACACGTACATATCGAGGCTAGCATGCGGACAAGGAGGGCTAAAGTTACTTAGGTTACGGCGAATTCAGGGTGCGGGGAGTTGATGAGCGGCGAGGCTCGCGCCTTGTCTACGGGCCAGCTGTCTTGCGGGCGGACTCGAATTCGTCCCCGTGCTGCCATTCAATCAGGCTAGGCTGGCTTGCCGCTTCCCAGCCGAGCGCGAATCCAAAGCGTGCCATCGCAGAATCGCCGACGAAATCCATCTCGGGGTGATATTCGTCGCTGGGCTGATGGTAGTGCTTATCGACGTATTCGCGTTCCTGGGCGAAGCCCCAGGCCTCGGTGTGACCCTTGTATTTCACACCTTCATTGATCGAGAAAGCCGGAATACCCACGCGGGCCAGGCTGAAATGGTCGGAACGATAGAAATCGCCCGCTTCCGGCAACGCGTCCCGGCGGATCGTCAGGCGAAACTCTTTCGCCATCGCCGTGACTACCGGATAGAACGTTGTTCGCTCCGCTCCGGGGACTTCCACTTCCTCAGGAGCTCCCAGGGGTTTTACGTCGTCGTAATTCAGGTCCAGAGAGATTTTTCCAGTTGCGATTGGCGAATGCTTGGCCAAATACTCCGACCCCAGCAGTCCCTGTTCTTCCGCGGTGACTGCCGCGAAAAGAACAGAGCGCCGCGGCCTTCCCGCTGCCCCGCCAAAAGCTCGCGCCAGTTCAAGAAGAATGCCGCAGCCGGTGGCATTATCGTCGGCGCCATTGAAAATATTATCTCCTGGCATGTCGGGACGAATGCCGAAATGGTCGTAATGGGCCGTGTACATGACTGCCTCATCGGCGATCTTGCGGTCCGAGCCCGGCAAAACGGCGAGCACGTTATTCGCTTCGAAACTCCGCACCTTGTTGACCATGTGAGCCTGTAGATGTGCGCCGAGGCTCACTGGATGAAAGTCACGCGATTGTGCGTCTTTGATCATTTTGTCCAGATTCATGCCCGAAGCCGAGGCAAGCCGCTTGGCTACGTCGAAATGAATCCAGGAAGCCACTTTTAACGCCGGGCCATCCAGCTTGAGATAGGATCTCTCACCCGAGTTGGAGTTGCGGACGACCTCCCACGGATAGCTGGCCATTTCGGTCTGATGTACCAGGATCACGCCAGCCGCGCCCTTGCGCGCCGCCTCTTCGAATTTGTAGTTCCAGCGCCCGTAGTAGGTCAGTTCCTTGCCCTTGAAGAATTTCGGATCATCCGAGGGAGGCTCATTCACCAGCATCAGCAGCACTTTCCCGCGCACATCCGTGCCCTTGTAGTCGTCCCAGTTGTACTCCGGCGCTTCGATTCCGTATCCGACGTACACGATCTCGGTATCCAGGTCCGATTGTGGCTGCTGGGTCTCGTCGTAAGCCACATACTCGTCGAGCGGCTTGAGATTCATGGTTTCGCCGCGCTTTGGGACCAGGGCGAATGTCGTGTCGGGCAGGGTCGTGATTCCGACCAGCGGAACTTTCTGCATGTAGGTGCCGTGATCTCCAGCTGGCTTCAAACCGTATTCGGCAAACTGGGTAGCGATGTACTCAGCGGCAATTTCGCCTCCCCGTTGCCCAGTACCTCGGCCTTCCAGAAGATCGTGTGAAAGATAGCGGACATGCCAGCGGATATGATCGGGGCTAATGGTTCCAGTGCTGTGTAAGCTGCTCCGGGCAACTGGATCGACGGCGCCTTTGCAGCCTTGGAACCACCCGCTCCTCCCTCCGCCTCGCAAACAGACAAGCTCACCCCCGCGATCAGAAAGGCGGAAAGGAACTTCTTCACTGGTCCCATAAGCAGATCTCTCCCCGAAAGCAGCGCCAATACTGGTCTTTGAACCGTTTGACTTCTTACATGAATTGTAACGGCTAAGGTTCGGCTCTGGCTGAGTACGAAGGTGGGACATGGCCGCACACGACAGTGCAGCAACCGGCGGGAGTTCGCAATCCTTCGGACCTGTCCGGAGGTACGGTGTTCCCGGTGTCCTCTGAGCTGGCTTGCTTTTGTCTGACTTTGACGCCGAACCGGCGGCTAGTTCTTGGAGCCTCAACCAGCGCGGAAGTCTCGGACGTCTTCCCCCGGCTTGAACATCACAGTCGGCGAGGCTTTACCGGCTTCGGCCATCTTGCGATTGATCTGTTCGAAATCGGCCTTGACCCAGCCCACGCTGGAAACTTCAATATCGCCGTCCTGCGCAATCCAGAAGATTGTCGGGACATTGGTCAGGCCATAGGCGTTGGAAACGGGGTATTTGCGGGTGTCATCCAGCAGGATGGGAAACGTGATACCGAAGTCCTTCGCGAAGGCTGCAGTTTCGTTGGCATCGTTCTGCGAGACGCCAACCAGAGTGACACCATTGCCCCCGTACGCCTTATAGAGGCGCTCAAGAAAGGGAAACGCATACTGGCAGGTTGGACACGAAACTTTGAAAAAGGCCAGGACAGCCGGTCCGCGACCGAGCTCGTTGCCTAGTGAAAACCGCTTTCCGTCCAAAGCCTTCAACTCAAATTCAGGAGCCTTTGTCCCGTTTGCAAGCGCTGCCATGATTGCCCTCCTATTCATCCGCTCAAATTAGATGATGCCAGGTAACGTTGGGAACCGGATGGTATTCCTCGATTTCGGGGTGATTGCGCGATTGCCACTGCTTGAGCGCCGCCATTCGGCCCAGCAATGAATCCTGCTTTCCGAAGAATCTTGCGCGCCAATCCGGTGAGTGGAATTCTACCCAGGCGTTTCTCGCCGACCCACTCTCCCGCCAAGCCACGTCCGGGTAAAAGCTTCCATATTTGGACGGAATAGTCGGTGGTTGTGATCGAATGCCGGACGGTGAAGGCCGGTTTGATGTCGTTCGTCGGGCACGCGATTTCGGGGAGCTCCCACATACCGGCCATGAGACGCGCATTCTGCGGACGCCGCACCAAACGAACCGCCCCATCGCGATGATTCTGTGCTCGGTATGCAAGCGCGTAGTGAATCTCCCGTTTTCTCTGCTGCAACCGCCTGGCTGGTGCATGCAATTCGCCGCGCGTCGCACAGAAATCTATGATCGGGCATGTCAGGCAGGCAGGAGCCCGCGGAGCGCAGATCGTCGCGCCCAGCTCCATCATTGCCTGGTTGAAATCGCCCGGCCGGCCGCGGTCGAGCAGATGCTCCGCGCACTCCCACAACCCAGGTTGCCCGAGGTGTTCACCCACAACTCGTTGCAGCACCCGCTCCACGTTCCCATCGACTACGGCGACCGCCTCGCCGAACGCAATGCTCGCGATCGCAGCCGCCGTGTAGCGGCCGATTCCCGGCAGATCGCGCCAGCCATCGGCCGTGTGGGGAAACTTGCCCCCAAGATTCTTGACAATCACCTTCGCCGCCGCATGGAGCATTCGCGCCCGCCGGTAATAGCCAAGGCCGCTCCATGACGCCAACACCGAGGACTCTCGCGCCGCAGCCAGTTTCTCCACCGTTGGAAATCGGCGCAGAAACTCCTGATAGTGCTCAATCACCGCTGCTACGCGAGTCTGCTGCAGCATGATTTCTGACAGCCAGACTCGATAAGGATCGGGCAGGATCTTTCCTCCGGGCCGCAGGCGCCAGGGTAGATCGCGAGCATGTTCGTCGTACCAGGTCAGCAGTCGGAGGCGGAACGCTGCGGCGTCCACATAGGGGGTCCGTGCCTTCTTTTTCATCGGCTGTCGTTGGCAGTGTAGCGCACGGGTTGCACCTTCGTTCGCCGGTGCTGCCAAAATCAGGCCACTTCCCAATTGACCAAGACCCAAAGCCGCGAAATAATAGCCGGGCCTGGCATCCGCTTACATCGCGTGAATCGATTCACGCCTGACTGCGAGGATCACCATGAACGACTTCAACCGCAAGGTGGAAGGAGCCTCGGCGCGCGTCAGCCAGACCATCAACGAAGCCGCCGAGCGCCTGGAAAAAGAGATTCCCGAGTTCATCAACTATCTCAACAGCGAGGTCGTTCCGGCGGTGCGTTCGCATTCGACCAAGGCCTTGCGGGTGGCCTCGCAAAAGCTTTCCGAATTCGCCGATTACATGGAGCAGCAAAAGCCCAAGCAAGGCTCCTGAGCGCCACCGTCCAGATTCAGCGGTACCGCCGCACCTTCGTCCGCATTGCCATGATTCTGATCGTCTTGCTCACGCTGCTGCTTAGCGCCTGCAGTCATCCCAAGCAGGCGCGGGTGAGCGTCCCCCCTCCGCCGCCCCTTCCGACAACGGAACCGCCCGGTGAAACAGCGGCCAACAATCCACCGGCGAGAGAGAAGCCATCTACCACAGCAAAGGCCGCCGAAGACGCTGATCTCGCCGAACCCACCATTCCTGCCGATGCCCGCCCGATCAGCACGCAGACCGGTTTGGCGAGCTGGTATGGGCCGCCCTATCACAATCGCCGCGGATCGAATGGTGAGGTCTACAACATGCACGCCATGACCGCGGCGCATCGCACGTATCCCCTAGGCTCGATCGTTCGCGTGACGAACGTCAAGACCGGTCACAGCGCGCTGGTGCGTATCACCGACCGCGGCCCGTTTATTCCCGGACGCATTCTCGATCTTTCCCTCGCCGCTGCCCGAAAGGTGGATGTCTGGCAGCCGGGCATCGCCGAAGTGAAAGTCGAATTGATGCAAACTCCGGCACCCATCGACTCAGGCGGGAAGTGGGCAGTACAGATCGGCGGGTTCACTGATGAAGAGGCTGCCACTAAACTCGCCGACCACCTCACCCACCGCTACCACACTGCTAAAGTGCTGCAGTTTGCCAGCCCGGCCGGCGACTGGTGGATTCGCGTGCGCGTTCTCGACGATGATCACGATCGCGCGCAGCAGCTCGCCGCTGAAACGGCGACCTCCGAAGGTGCCGTATTTCTGGTTCGATTAGATTAGTGGCCAAATGAGTCCGTAACGTCATGAGCGATCCCAATTGCCTTTTCTGCCGCATCATCAAGGGTGAGATCCCCGCTAAGAAAGTGCACGAAGACGAGCACCTCATTGCGTTCGAGGACATCCATCCGCAGGCGCCGACCCACGTCCTGATCATTCCGAAGCGGCACTTCGCAGGGCTCAAGGAAGCCCAGGCTGCGGATGCGGAAATCATCGGCCGCTGCCATCTCGTCGCGGCTGAGATCGCGCGCCAACGCAAGATCGAACATGGATACCGTACTGTTCTCAATGTCGGTCCCGCCGCAGGGCAGTCGGTGTTTCATCTCCACGTCCACCTGCTCGGTGGACGCCCGCTCGCCTGGCCTCCGGGATGACAGACGTGGTTGTATTTGACGCGAGGAAGAGTTGACGAGGGGCTGTCGCAAAAAGCGACTTGAGAGGGCCCTTGCAACCTTCGCAAGAAAAAATCGTGCGGCAGAACGGCTACTGAACTGACGGCGCTTCGTCTTCCGGCGCGCCATGGCGCCGCAACAACTGGGGCAGATTCTGCGAGAACGCCGAGCGCGGCAACACCATGTCGCAACCCACCTCGTGCGCTTTTTGTTTCAGATCCCCCTGCACGTGCGACAGAAACCCGATGATCGAGGTTCCCTTCTTGAGCTTGCTCTTGAGCTTGGGAATCAG
>Ga0187772_10001185_pt1 | contig 12218 bp, 11 predicted proteins | sample 0116_SJ02_MP15_2_FD_133137 | JGI IMG/M metagenome (GOLD analysis project Ga0187772, IMG submission 133137) | Tropical peat soil microbial communities from peatlands in Department of Meta, Colombia - 0116_SJ02_MP15_20_MG | ecosystem: Environmental > Terrestrial > Soil > Wetlands > Peat | place... | reverse complement strand
GATCCCGGCGCGGCCCGCGGCGTCTCCTCCTCCGGCCGTCCCCATTGCGGCCCCGCCGGTTCCTCCTCCGTTGGCTCCGACCCTGAGATCCCCTCCCGCGCCGACCCCGGTCGCTCCACCGGCGATGGCGCCACCGCCCCCCTCTCCGCCGCCACCCGTCCGGATGGCCCCGCCCCCGCCGCCCCCGGCTCCGCCCGCTCCGCCCACTTCCCCTCCCTCCGCGCCCGTGCGGACCCCACCCCCCGAACCCCCGGTGCCGTCCCCTCCGGTCGCTGAATCACCGTCCTCGGCCGAGCCGACCTCCACGGCCCCGAAACGGCGGCGGACGACCCGAGCGAAGTCGCCCCCCTCCAAATCCCCGGAGCCCTGATCGGCGGCCCCGCCCGTTCGAGACGGCCGGCGGCCCCCGGGGGAGGGGGCGTCACGGGCTCTCTGCCGTCAGCCCCCGCCCCGGAGGAACCGGTCCCCCTCGAGCAGCTCCTCGAGGTGGTCGAGATACAGGACCCCCGGATGACGGTCGGCCGGATCGCGGCCCCCGAAGCCTCCGCGGGGATCGGCTTCGGTCCCCAGCGGATATCGGTCCCACAAGCCCGTGTACAGGGCGGCTCCGAAGCCGGCGCCGAGCGCGCCTTCGACGTCCAGGTCCCATCGGTCCCCGACGTGAAGGATCTCGGCGCCCGGTACGCCGATCCGGCGGGAAGCCTCATCGAAGATGGCTCGGTCGGGTTTGCCCCACCCCACCTCGCACGAGGTCACGATCGCGCTGAAGCGGGGGCCCCCTAGGGACTCGATCGTTGCCGCCCAGGTGGATCCGAGGCGACCGGTGTTCGAGATCAGCAGCAGGGGCACGCCGGGAAGCCCGGCCGCGACCTTCCGGACCTCGGGGTTCAGCCGAGGAGGGCTCTCCTCGAGCCCCGCGGCCGAGTAGCGACGCGCGACCTCCCGGGGGTCGGCGCGCAACTGACCCCCGAGCCGCTGCGCGACCCCCTGCACGACCTGGAGCGGTTCGAACCAGTCGGGGGAGCGGGCGAACGCCGTGACCTCCGGTCGTGTGGCGCGGAGCGCGGCCGAGATCTGGGACGCGGAGAAGGGTCCTTCGTCCGGCGAACGCAGGAGGTCGCGCAGCACCTGCACCCGGGCGGCGCTCCAGCGCTCCTCGTCCCCCGCCTCGTAGAACAGCGTCGTGAACCAGAGATCGAGGGACAGCGCACGAAAGCGATGCGGGGCCGGCACAGCATGGCCAGCCGTCCGCGCTATTTCGCTCCGACCCGGCCGAGACGCGGGCCGAGGCCGGTCAGAAGAGACCGGGACGTACCAGGAGCCATGCCAGGAGCCCTCCGAGCATCACTCCCGAGACCGGCCCGATGCTCCAGCCGATGAGGATGTTCCGGATCGGTCTCCAGAGCACCGTGGACTGCCCGCGGGCCACGCCGGTGCCGATCATCGCTCCGACGAGGGCTTGGTTCATCGACGTGAAGAGACCGAACGCGACCGAGGCGAGGATCACCGTCGACTGGGCGAGCTGAGCGCTCGTCGCCATCCGGGGGTCGAGGTGGACCAGGTCGAAGGCGACCGTTCGGAGCAGGGGACGGCCCCAGGTCACCACCCCGAGGGCCAGCCCGGCGCCCCCGACCGCCCCCGCGGCCAGGAGGCCGAACAGCCCGGTCATCACCAGTGCGCCGGACGCGTTCGCCACATCGTTCGCGCCCATCGCAAAGGAGGCGGCCGCGCCGACCCCGACCAGTCCGGCGACCGCTGCGCGGGTCAACGATCCGCCCGGCGCCGTCGCCGGCCGCAGCCGGTCTGCGATCCGAAGGTACCCGAACCCCAGGGCGAACGCGGCGAACGGAGCGACCGCCCACAGCACGAGCAGGGAGGTGATCGTCCCCCACTGGATGCCGACCCCGGAGGAGAGGCCGGCCCCGACCGCCGAGAAGACCAGGATCTGGATCGTGGACGTGGGGACCGTGAGGAAATTGTAGGCGCTCGTGAGGATCAAGGCGCTCCCCACGATCGACAGCGCGAGGACGATCGGCACGGTGGCGCTGCGAAGGATGCCGTGGCCGACGGTCGTCTCGACCCCGCCGCTGGCCAGGACCGCCCCGACGAAGGTCACGGGCGCCATGAGGAACAACGCCCGTTGCAGCCGGATCGCCCCTGCGGCGTACGGCATGCCCATGCAGGCCCCCGTGTAGTGGGCGCCGATGCTCACCGCGAATCCGAAGGCGACCGCGATGAGGAGATAGGATTCGAGCATCTCCATCGCTAGGGTTCGCCGCCGGTCGACGCCGGCCGCCGGCCGTCGTTCGCCCGGGTGGTCGTTCCGCCCCTCGGCCAGGGACCCGGGAGAATCTTCGGGTCCCACGCTTCCCCGAGCCCCCCGGAGCTCACCGACGTGTCGACCCCCCGTTTCCGACCTGACCCTCGGGATAAAAGCTCTCACGTAGGTCAGGCCCGGGAACCCCGAGGGTCCGACCGTGTGCGGGAGAGAACCGATAATCTCGGCAGCGCTCCGGCGCGGGATGGCCACCTCCCGGGACCTGCGGCCGGAGCGACCGAACGGTCGGAGGCCCTTGCCCTCGGAGGTCGTTCCCGGCCTGTTCGTGGGAGGGTGGAAGGAGTCCCTCGGCTTCGAAGGCCGACGGATCTGCGTCCGGGATGACGGAGACGAGCCGAGCGACCCGACGGACCTCCACGTTCCGGTCTACGACGGGGCTGCGCAGCGGCCGAACCGAGAGAATCTCGACCGGGTGGCCGACGCGATCGACCAGGCCCGGTCCGCGGGCCGCCCCGTCCTCGTCTACTGCGGCTTCGGCCAACGGCGGTCTCCGCTCGCGGTGGCCTGGTACCTCCACCGACACGAGGGCTGGGACCTCGAGGAAGCGTATGCTCGGGTCCGATCCGTCCGTCCGGGGGTCGAGCACTTTCGCGAGTGGGTCGGGGATCCGGCCCCGCTCGCGGCGACGGGCGAGCCGTCCCGGCGCCGGTCGTCCCGCGAACCGCCCGGCCCGCGCCGGACGCGCACCTAAGGGTCCGACGGGTCCCGAAGGATCGGTCGCCCCCGGACCCGGAGTACCCCCGCAGAATCCCGATAGCGGGGCATGGATTTGAACCATGGATCTACGGGTTATGAGCCCGTCGGGATTTCAGGACGGTCGGCACGACGTCCGCCGCTTTCCTGACTACCCTACCCCGCTACGGCGCGCCCATGGGGCCCGCCGTATATGAGCGTGGAGGGCGGCCGGGCGCCGGCTCAGCTGGATGACCGCTCGTTCGAGGAGGAGGCGGGCCTCGCCAGGCCGAGCCAGGAGAGGTCGGTGAGGCCCAGGAACAGCATCAGGATCCCGATGAACTCGGCATAGTACAGGATCACGGGGAACGAGGCCACATAGAAGGCGCCGCCGGCACCCAGCACGCTCGCGCCGGCGATCATCAGCAGCCCTTTCGGCCGGAAGGAGCGACGAAGGTGGAGCACCGCCGCGACCACGAGGACCACGGTCGCGGGAACGGTCATCAGAGAGGAGAGTTCGAGGAGGAGCAGGGGCGGGTTCCCCACGATGACGCCCCCCTCGACCATACCGGTCGAGAGGGGGGTGGTGAAGCTGAACCAGGCGACCAACGCGCCCACGGCGGCCGTGTAGGCGGTGTAGCCGGCCTCGAATCGCCCGGGGCGGAACGCCTTCGCCGAGCCGAGCGAGAGAACGCCGACGATCGCCGCGCTCAGGAACACGTAGCTCTGGAGCAGACCGACCGTGACCACGCCCACGTAGGCCACCAGCTCGATCAGGAGCGCGGCCGTCCCGCAGGAAAGTCCGAGCCCGAACATCAGCTGGTGACGGGAGCGATCGCGGACGGACCGCGCGAGTCCCCGGACGGCCAGGCCCCCGAGAACGACCGAGAGGAGGGCGAGCGAGACGGTGATCACGGAACGCTCTGCATCCATGGTTCCTCCGTTCGCCGGTTGGTCCTTGGGACCCGGAGGATATCATCTGGCCTTCGTACCAACCTCGGTGCCGGGGGAGGGACGGAACTACGGGACCCGAACTCTGGGGGGATCGCGCGGGGACCCCGTACTTCGGGTTGGGGCCGCAGGGGGTCGCCCGCGGACGTCGGGATTCCCTTCACCGTGAGACGCGATGAGATGCAAGCCGCGGGAGGGGTTTGAACCCTCGACCTGCTCCTTACCAAGGAGCCGCTCTGCCAGCTGAGCCACCGCGGCGCCAGTTCTACTTCGGCACTCCGGCCTTATCGCCCTTTCCCCTCGGGCGCGAGCCGGGCTCGGCCGCCCACGGGAACCCGCGGGACTCCGCGTCCCAGTTCGTGCGACCTCCGGACGCGTAGGGCTGTTTCGCGAGGAACGAGCGCATCCCGTCGCGCTGTCCGGCTGTGCCGAACAGCCGGGCCCACAGGTCGAGCTCGTAGGCCATCCCCTCGTCGACGCCGGGGTCAATGGCATGCAGCAGGGCGAACTTGGCGGCGGCCAGGGCGACCGGCGCCTTGGCCGCCAGCTGGTCGGCGAGCGAAAGGCACTCCCGGAGGAGCTCGGAGCGCGGCACGACCCGGTCGAGCAGCCCCTGCGTGAGGGCTTCCGGGGCGGTCACCGACTCCCCGGTCAGGATCCATCGGCGCGCCCGAGCCGCGCCGATCCGGCGCGGCAGGCGGCGGGTCCCGCCCCAGCCGGGCATCACGCCGAGGTTGATCTCGGGCTGACCGAACCGGGCGTCCTCGCTCGCGAGGATGAAATCGCACGCGAGGGCGACCTCGCACCCCCCTCCGAGACACGCCCCGTGGACGGCCGCGATCACCGGCAGCGGGAGCCGCTCGATCGCTCGGGTCGCCTGTTGGCCGAAGCCCGCGTGGTCGTGGGCCTGCGTTGGGTTCAGGGACTCCATCTCCCGGATGTCGGCCCCGGCGCCGAAGGCCTTCTCGCAGGCGCTGGCCAGGACCACGACCCGCGCCTCGGGGTCCGCATCGACCTCCCGGAGGCACGCGACCAGATCCTCCAGCACCCCCCGGGAGAGGACGTTCACCGGGGGATGGTCGATCCAGAGCAGGGCGGTCCGTCCACGTCGCTCGCTCCGCACCCAAGGGCGACCCCCGGGATCGGGCATCGACCGGGGCGAGCCGGGCCGCGCTATTAATCTCACGTGGTGTCCCAGGACCATGCGGGCCCTGGTGACCGGCGCGTCGCTGGGGATCGGGCGCGCGACCGCCCTTCGGCTCGGGCAGGAGCGTTCGGAGGTCGCCGTCCACTACCGATCCCACCGAGCGGCGGCCGAGGAGGTGGTCCGTCAGATCGAGGCGGCGGGGGGCTCCTCGTTCGCGATCGCGGCGGACTTGGGTCGCCGGCAGGACGTCGAGGCGCTGGCGAACGCGATCCTGGCCCGGTGGACGGCGCTCGACGCACTGGTGCTCAACGCCGGTTCGTACCCTCGGGTGCGGTTCCGCGAGCTCGACCCCGACCGGTTCGAGAGCTGTTTTCGGGAGAACCTGTTCGGCTCGGCCGAGCTGACCCGACGCCTGCTTCCCGCGTTGGAAGCGGCCGCGCCGTCCCGCGTGGTCTTCGTCTCGAGCGTCCTCGCGTTCGACGGCTCCCGGAACGGAGCGCACTACGCGGCCGCGAAGTCCGCGATCGTGGGGCTCGCACGGTCCTTGGCCCGCGAGCTCGCCCCGAAGATCCGGGTGAACATCGTCGCGCCGGGCGCCATCGACACGGCCATCCTGGCCGGAGATACTCCCGAACGTCGGTCCGAGCGCGAGCGGGCGATCCCGCTCGGACGGGTCGGCCGACCGGAGGAGGTCGCCGAGGCGATCGCGTTCCTGGTCTCGGACCGGGCCTCGTACATGAGCGGGGCCACGGTGCATGTGAACGGTGGGGTCTGGATCGGATAGGAGCAGCGGATGGCGAAGGCGATCGTGACGGAATGGCACGGGACCTACCTCACCGAGAACGGGAGCGTGCTCCGCAGCGCTCCCGTGCCCGACGACAACGCGACCCTCGTCTCACGGGCCGAGCTCCGCCGGTCGGGTGGGCGCACGCCGGAGGAGACGACGATGCTCGCACTCCGCTCCGGGGAGACCTGGCGGACCCGCGACCGGCGGCTCGTGGAGGAGGGCGTCGAGTACGACCCGCGGGCGCCCGGGCGAGTTCCCGCCGAGCGGGCGGGGGATCGGGTTCGCGAAATGATCCTCCAAGTGGCCGAGGCGGCGCTGGAGGCCTCCTGGGACCCGTCGATCCACGTGGAGGAGGCGGTCCGCGCGTCGAGGGACCTCGACCGCGCCGCGAACCTGGTCGGCGAACGGCTCGCCAGCTGGGTCTCCCGGGACGCCCCGGACGCCGACGTGGCCGATGCGGACGCGGCCGCACGGTTGGCCCTGGAAGGCCCCCCGCCGAGCGGGCTCGGTCCGATCGATCCCGCGCTGGCCGAAGCCCGCCGGGCGCTGGCCGAGCTCTATCGATCCCTCCGGTCCGCGAGGAGCTCACTGGACGCGGCCGTGGCCGCTGCGGTCCCCTCCCGGACGCCGAACCTGCACCGGCTCCTCGGTCCGGAGCTCACCGGTCTCCTGCTCGCCCAGGCGGGAGGGCTGGACCGGCTGGCCCGCCTGCCGGCCAGCACGATCCAGGTGCTGGGGGCCGAGCGGGCGTTCTTCGCCCACCTCCGAGGTCGGGCGCCGCCCCCCCGCCACGGCCTACTGTTCCTGTTCCCGGCGATCCAGTCCGCGCCCCGGCGGGATCGGGGCAAGCTCGCCCGGGCGCTGGCGGGGAAGGTGGCGATTGCGGCGCGGATGGACGCCCAGGGCGCGGAGATCGACCCTACGCTGCGCGAGTCGTTCGACCGGAGGGAGGCCGGCCTTCGCGCCCGCCGCAGCGCGGGCCGGAAGGGGACACGGGCCGACCGATCACGACTTCCACTTGACGGTGCATCCGGCGACCGGTAGCTGGGCGGGGTCGACCGGCCGGCCCGCCAGCGCCTGGTCGATCGCGGTGGCCAGGTAGGCATGGGTCACCTTCTCGGGATGCTGGTGGTCGTTGTCGATCCGCCCCTGGAAGAGCAGGCGGCGGTCCCGGCCGAACAGCATCGGATGGGGGGTGACCAGCGCCCCGTACGCCCGGGCGACCTCCTGCGTTTCGTCGTGCAGGTACGGGAACGGGTACTGCTTCTCCCGCGCCCGCCGGGCCATCGCCTCGTACCGGTCGTCGGGATAGGCGGCGGCGTCGTTCGAGTTGATCAGCACGACCCCGACCCCCTTCGGGCCGTAGCGGCGCCCTAGGTCGATCATCCGGGGCTCCCAGGCCTGGACGTACGGACAGTGATTGCACCAGAAGACCACGAGGAGCAGGGGCTGGCCGTCCAGGTCGGAAAGCCGGTGCGTGGCCCCGTCGGTCCCGGGCAGGGCGAAATCCGGGGCCGGGTCGCCCGGTCGCAGCTTGAATTCCGTCAGTTCGGCCATGCGACCGCCAGCCGCGGGGGCCTCTTATGCTTTGGAGACAGATGCTCGGCTCCCAGGAGAGGGGGGAACCGTTCGGTGGACGCTGCGGAGGGGTCATCGCTGCCTCCCCGGGGTCGGATCCGGGCGAGGCTGCCCTCGACCGAGTATGCCCGGGACGACGAGCGGGCCCTCCGCGCGGGCCTCCCGGGTTCCCGCGCCGCCGTGCTCTCGGACCGGTCGCTCTCCTACGGGGTCGGGGTCCCCGAGGCGGCCCCGTTCGTCCAGCGGGCCCGGCAGGCGGGGATCGCGACCGTTCGCCGCTCCACGGGAGGGACCGGCCTCCTCCACGAGCCGGGGGACCTGGCCTGGTCGATCGTCCTGCCCCGGGGCGACCCGAGGGTCGGACGGCAGTTCCCGCGGGCGTTCGGTCGGTTCGGACGCGGGGCGGTCCGGTTCCTGGCCGATCTGGGGATCGAGGCGGAGTGGGTCGACGCCCCCGGCCTCGACCCGGGGTACTGCACGCTCAGCGCCCGGGGGGCCGTCCTCGCTTCCCGGGGCCGGATCCTGGGCGGGGCCGCCCAGCACCTGACCGGGGCGGCGCTCCTGCATCACGGCGCGATCTCGCTCACGGTCGACCGGCCGACGATCGACCGGCTGTTCGATCTGGCGCCGGGGGGTCCCAGCGTCCGGCTCTCCGGGCTGCGCTCCCTCGGGATCGGAGACGAGCCGGAGCAGCTCGCGACCACGCTCGCCCGACGCCTGGAGGAGGACCTGTTCCCCGTCCCCTCCCGCTAGGCCGTTCGACCGCCGTCCGTCCAAAGGCGGTCGGCCGCGGCCTCCGCCTCGACCCGGATCGTCTCCCACGAGCCCCGCACCAGGGCCCGGTCCTGCACGACCGGGCGGCCCCCGACCCAGACGGAGTCGACCACGTCGCCCTCCGCCGAGTAGGCGAGATGGGAGACGATCGCCTCGGGACGCGCCGGCAGCAGGGACGGGTGATCGAGGCGCACCAGGAAGAAGTCCGCGAGCTTCCCGACCTCCAGCGACCCGAGCGAATCCGCCCGCCCGAGCAGCCGGGCCCCCTCGATCGTCGCGAGGTCGAGCAGCTGCTGCGCGGGGAGCACCCTCGCGTCCCAGCGCTGGTGCTTGTGTACCAGCCCGGCGAGGTGCATCTCGCGGAACATCGACAGCGAGTTGTTGCTCGCCACCGAGTCCGTTCCGAGACCGACGGTCGCCCCGGCCTCGAGCAGTTCGACGATCGGCGCCACCCCGCCCGAGGCGAGCTTGAGGTTGGAGCTGGGGCAGTGGGCGATCCCGATCCCGCGGCGGGCCAGGATCCCGATCTCCTCCCCCGTGATCCAGACCGTGTGCGCGGCGACCATGCGAGGGCCGAAGAACCCGATCTCCTCGAGCCAGACGACCGGTCGGCGCCCGGTCCTGGCCTCGTGCTCGTGGACCTCGCGCCGGGTCTCGGAGAGGTGGAAATGGCAGAGCGTGCCGTAGCGGTCGGCCAGCTCGCGGGCCCCGGCCCACGTCTCTCGGTCGCAGACGTACACCCCCTGCGGGGCCACGAGCGGGGTGACCGTCGGGTGCCCCTTCCACCGGTCCAGGAACCCGCGGGCGTTGTCCAGCGGCCGACCCGACTGGGTCGTCTTGTCCGCGTCGAGGACGGCCCAGCCCAGGAAGCCCCGGGCGCCGAGCGACTCGGTGGCCCGGGCCACGCCGTCCTCGAAGTAGTAGAGGTCCAGGAACGAGGTCGTCCCTCCGAGCAGCATCTCCGCGATGCCCGCCCGGGCGGCCGCCTCGACGTCGGGCTCGGCGCGTCGCGCGTCGACCCGGAAGAGGGCCTCGAGGAAACCGGTGAGCTCGACGTCATCGGCCAGGCCCCGCAGGACGCTCATCGCGACGTGCGTGTGGGCGTTGACGAACCCGGGGACGGCGGCGAACCCGCGGCCGTCGATCCGCTCCGCCCCGTCGCGCGGGGCCCCGGGCCCGACATGGACGAACCGGCCGTCCTCCACGCGGAGGTCCCCTCGGACGACCCGTCGGGCCGGGTCCTGGGTGACGAGCCACGCATCCGTCAGGACGAACGGGGGGGAACTCTCCGGACGTGCCACGGGCGTGCTAGGAGAGGTGCCGAATAAGGCGTTCGCTGAGGCGGGGAGCCGGGAGCGAGGGGCGCATCGGCCCGGGCCGGGGCGCTAGATGTCGAGGTTCGTGACCTCGACCGCGTGGGTCTCGATGTACTGGCGGCGGGGCTCGACCTCTTCCCCCATCAGGATCTGCATCAGTTCGTTCGCCCGGGCCGCGTCCTCGACGGTGACCTTGAGGAGCGTGCGGGCGCCCGGGCGCATCGTGGTCTCGGCGAGCTGATCCGCGTTCATCTCCCCGAGCCCCTTGTACCGCTGGATCGTCACTCCCTTCATGCCCCCCAGCTCGGCAAGCTGCTTGTCCCGCTCCTCGTCCGAGTAGGCATAGGAGATCCGCGAGCCCTTCTGGATCCGGTAGAGGGGCGCCTGGGCGATGTAGATGCGCCCCTCGCTGATCAGCACCGGCATCTTCCGGTAGAACAGGGTCAGGAGCAAGGTGCGGATGTGCGACCCGTCGACGTCCGCATCGGTCATCAGGATGATCTTGTGGTAGCGCAGCTTGGAGAGGTCCTGCTCCTCGCCGATCCCGATGCCGATCACCGTGATCAGCGCGCGGATCGCCTCGTTCTGCAGCATCTTGTCGAGCCGGGCCTTCTCGACGTTCAGGATCTTCCCGCGCAGCGGAAGGATCGCCTGGAACTCCCGGTCGCGTCCCTGCTTCGCGGTCCCCCCGGCGCTGTCCCCCTCCACCAGGAACAGTTCGCACTCGGCCGGATCGCGCGAGTGGCAGTCGGCGAGCTTCCCGGGGAGCCCGCCTCCCTCGAGCAGCCCCTTGCGACGCGTGAGCTCGCGGGCCTTGCGCGCCGCTTCGCGGGCCTGCAGCGCCTGCATCGCCTTCGCGACCAGCGTCTGGGCGACCGCCGGGTGCTCCTCGAAGAACTCGGCGAGCTTCTCGTTGACCGCGCTCTCGACCTGCCCTTTGACCTCGGAGTTGCCGAGCCGGGCCTTCGTCTGGCCCTCGAACTGGGGCTCCAGGACCTTGATGGAGATCACCGAGGCGAGGCCCTCCCGGACGTCCTCGCCCGAGAACCCCTCCTTGTCGGCCTTGTTGTAGCCGCGCCCCCGGGCGTAGTCGTTGAGGGTCCGGGTGAGCGCGGAGCGGAACCCGACCACGTGCGTTCCGCCATCCGCCGTGTTGATGTTGTTCACGAACGCGAGGGACGTCTCGTTGTAGCCATCGTTGTACTGGAGCGCCACCTCGATGTCGGTCGACTCCCGCTGGGCATGGAGGTGGATCGGGGGACCGAGGACGTTCGTGGCCTGGTTCAGGTCCTCGACGAACTCGGCGATCCCGCCGGCGTGGTGGAAGCTCTCCTCGGCCCCGGTATGGTCGTCCTTGAACCGGATCGTCACCCCGGGATTGAGGAATGAGAGCTCCTTGAGGCGTCGCGCGATCGCCACGGGATCGAAAGTGGTCGTCTCGAGGATCGTGCCGTCCGGCTTGAACCGGGTCTCCGTTCCGGTGGAATCGGCCGGGCCGACCACCTGGAGAGGGGCGACCGGCGCGCCCCGCTCGTACCGTTGGAAGTACTCGTGGCCGTCCCGGCGCACGCGGACCTCGCACCACTCGGAGAGCGCGTTGACGACGTGGACCCCCACGCCGTGCAACCCCCCCGAGACCTTGTACGTGTTCCGGTCGAACTTGGAGCCGGCGTGGAGGATCGTCATCACGATCTCGAGCGCGGGCCGGTTGTACTTGGGATGGTTCTCGACCGGGATCCCCCGTCCGTCGTCCCAGACCGCGCACGAGCCGTCGGTCCGCAGCGTGACCCGTATCTCGGTGCACGCGCCCGCCAGCACTTCGTCGATCGAGTTGTCGACGACCTCGTGGACGAGCTGGTTCAGCCCCCGGGCATCGGTCGATCCGATGTACATCCCGGGCCGTCTCCGCACGGCGGAAAGACCCTCGAGTACCTGGATGGAACTCGCATCGTAGGCGGGGGCTCCGACCGATTGCTGGGCCATCGAAAATCGGCGGAATCCGCCGCTCCATCTTTCTGAGCATCGCTCGCGTTATAACGCTTAGGCTCGGGAGGAACCACGGCGATTGACGTATTTCATGTTCGACATGCCGATTCCTCCGCCGGAGCGGCTCCCCGCCTCCCCCGGAACCGGCCCGGAAGGTCCGTTCCGACGCGGGGCGGAGAACCTTCCGACAGGGCTAATACGGCCCCGCCACCTGAGAGCCGCGGACCCGATGCGCGACGACGTGCCCGAGCCGCCGGCCGCCGAGCCCGCTCCCGCGACGCCCCCGGCGGAGGCGGAACCGGCGGAGGACTGGGAGACCCGGTTCAAGTACCTCCTGGCGGACTTCGAGAACTTCCGCCGGCGGTCGGAGCGGGACCGGGAGGCCGCGGGACGGCAGACCCGGGGGGCTCTGCTCCGGGAACTGCTGCCGATCCTGGAGGCGTTCCGCGCGGCCCGGTCATCGTGGGAAGCGCTTCCCGCCCGAGATCCCGTCCGCACCGGGCTCGAGATCCTCGACCGGGAATGGGCCACGTTCCTGAAGCACGAGGGAGTGGAGTCCGTGGCGAAGGTGGGGGATCCGTTCCGCGCAAGCGAGCAGGAGGCGGTGGGGGAGATGCCGACACGAGAAGGAGTCGCCGAGGGCGCCGTCGCCGAGATCGTCCAGCAGGG
>Ga0187772_10001183_pt1 | contig 12219 bp, 12 predicted proteins | sample 0116_SJ02_MP15_2_FD_133137 | JGI IMG/M metagenome (GOLD analysis project Ga0187772, IMG submission 133137) | Tropical peat soil microbial communities from peatlands in Department of Meta, Colombia - 0116_SJ02_MP15_20_MG | ecosystem: Environmental > Terrestrial > Soil > Wetlands > Peat | place... | reverse complement strand
TCGCGAGTGCGCGCTCGGCGATGTCAGGCTCTCCTCGCTGAATCGCCACCTCCGCTCGAGCGCTGAGGAGCATCGCCGCGGGGAGGCCCTGCGAGTGGTCCCCGAGGGCGCGAGCTGCGATCGCCTCGGCGTCGTCCAGCCTTCCGAGGCGGACGAGCCACGTCGTCACGTCTCCGATCAGATGCGCGGCGTGGCGCAGATCTCCAAGCTTCCGGTCCTGCTCGGCGCCCTCGATCCCGAGTTCCACGGCTTCGTCGAGGCGTCCAGCCTGAGCGAGGGCGTCGGCTAGGTTCTGATACGCGCGGGGCACGACCTCGGCGGAGTTGCACTGCTCGGCGATCGACTTCGCCTTTCGCAGGTGTTCTATTCCTTGGGCCCGGTCGCCGAGATCGCACAGATCGGACCCGAGCGTGCAGAGCGCGTGACTTTCTTCGGCGAGCGCTCCGACGCGACGTGCGATCGCGATCGCCTCTTCGCACAATGACCGGGACTCCCGCGCGCGGCCCCGCATCATGAGGATCATGCCGAGCCCCGCCAGCACTCTCGCTCGTTCGGCGCTAAGCGGCTCCGCCGGGAGGAGCTCGACGGCTTGGCGATACTCTGCGAGCGCCTCATCGGGTTCGCCCGATTCCCACAGACAGCGACCCAGCAACCCCCGAGCCAATCCCGCGGTGGCTGGTCGGGAGGCCGCATCGATGCTGGCGATCGCGTTGCGTGCGAGCGCCACAGCCCGGTCGGTCTGCCCGCTGGTCAACGCGTTTCTCGTGGCGCGCAGGAGGACGTCGGCCCTTCCCATGCCCGCGTGACGCTCCGGATCGTCAACCTCCTCCCATAGCTCCAGCGCGCGCTCGAAGTGCCCGCTTGCCTCAGCTGATGCATAGGTGCCCTCCGCTTGTGTGCCGGCCTCGATCGACGCTGCGAGAGCGGCGGTAGGGCGGTTTGCCGCGCGCCAATGAAACGCCAGCTCCGCGGCGCTACTGCCGGTCGGCTCGGCTAACCGGCGGTCCGCCGAAATCGTCTCGGCGAGCGCGAGATGCAGTCGCGCCCGCTCACCCGGCACAAGGTCCGCGTATACGGTCTCGCGCAGCAGCGCATGGCGAAATGCCAAGGTGCCGGTATCAGCGTCTTGGGTCAGGACCTGGGCCGACAGCGCCTCGCGCAACGAATCCTCGAGGTCGGCCTCTGCCCGCTGCGCGACGGCCGCGAGCAGCGCCTGCCGTGTCGTGCGTCCACACGCTGCCATCACCCGCAGCACCCGCTGTGTTGGCTCGGACAACCGTTCGATCCGCAGGCTCAGGGCGTCTCGTACCGTGCTTGGGAGCGACGCGTGGCCGGTTCGGGCAGATGCGAGTAATTCCTCGGCGAAGAAAGCATTGCCCTCGGAGCGCTCGTAGACCCGCTCCGCCAGCTTAAGCTCTGGCGGGGCGCCGATGATGCCCTCGAGCTGCGCTTCGAGATCTGAACGGGAGAACGGGCGCAACTGGAGCGTCTGGACCGCCGCGAGTCGCTGATGCTCGACGAGAAATGGGCGCAACGGATGCTGGCGGTGCAGCTCGTCGGTGCGGTACGTGCAAATAACGGCGACATGCTCGGTGCGGGCGTTCCGGATCAGGAACGACAGGAAGTCCCGAGTCGACTGATCGGCCCAATGGACATCCTCCACCGAAAACAGCACAGGACGTTCGGCGCCGAGCGTCGCTAGCAGGGTCAGGAGTCGCTCGAACAGGCGGGCTTGGGCCAACGAGTCCTGGACTGACGGTGGCTGATCGGCGGCTTTGAGCCCAAGCTCCGGCAGCAGTCGCGCGAACTCGGGGGTATCGAGTCGCGCGCGATCCTCGTCGGAACCGTGAGAGAGGTTCCGCAGCGCCCCCGTAATCGGCGCGTACGGCAGCTGGTGCTCCCCCATCGGAACGCAATCTCCATGCATCCAACGGACGGCGCCCGCCGTTACGCGCCTTCGGAATTCGTCGATCAGGCGCGTCTTCCCCACCCCGGCGTCGCCGGCGATCAAGACCGTCGCCGCGTGTCCAGCGACCGCTTGGTCCAAGACGCCCTGCAGCGCCGCTAGCTCCTCCCGTCGGCCGACGAACAGCGGGCTTACGATTCGTCCGGGCACCGTTCGATCGCCCCCCAGGGTAGCTCACTCGTCAGCCACGACGGTCGCGCCGGCACGACGCACCGGACCAGTTCGCCGTTGGTCGGATGCCGTGTGCTGCTCGTTCACTGCGACGACGTCGTCCGGGGGTCTCGCCGCGCTCGAGAACGGCGGTCCGACACATGTTTACTGCAATGCCCGGCTCGACGATTCTCCTCGCATCGGACCGGTAGAAGAGGGGGCTCTCACCCAGCGAGTCCACAGCGATCGCCCACGGATCTGAATCGCCGCGTCGGATTGGCTGACCGACCTGGCCCGGATCGAGCAACGCTCGGTGCGCCTGGGCCATCATTTAAGGCTCCGAATTGGGCATGTGCCCGATGTGTGAAGCAGGGGCTTAAACGTAGCTTGACGGCAGGTCATTTCAACGAACCGGAGGAGACCATGACCGCCAGCACCGTCACCTACCTCGCCGCCCGCGAACACATCAACGACCTGCTCCGCGAGGCCGATCGGGACCGCGACGCCGCCAAGGCCGCGGCTCCGCGACCCGTGAGGCGCTGGGTCGCCAATCCATTCGCGCGCCGCCTCCCCCAGCCCGAGACAGCCTAACCAGCGGCGACACCCCCGATCTTCGTCCACCCCGGTCATCAACCGAGACCGCGCGGGTCAACTTGGCCTGCCTCGAAGAAGGAGCTCACATGCTTCACGCGCACAAACGCACCACTAGTGGGATCGCCGCGCTGGCGCTGGCGCTCGCGACAGCTGCTCCGGCCGCCGGCATGCCCAACACGCTCGACGAGTTTGGGCCGGCCGGCGCGAACGCGCAGCCGCCCGCCCAAGCAGCCATCCACCACAACAGCGGCAGCGGCTCCGACTGGGGCTACCTCGCCGCGGGCGGGGCCGCGACCTCGCTGATCCTGATCGGTATCGGCGGCACTGTCGCCGGCCGTCGGCAGCGGCGCGCGCGCAAACCAGCAGTCATCGCGTGAAACGAATGAGGACCGCCGCGACGGCCGAGAAAGGCGATCGGCGGCGGTCTTCATCACGTAACTGCAAGACACCACGAGCACACGATCGGAGCTACGAAGGTGAGCACAACAACCTTTGACCCGGCTGCGTGCAAGTGCACCACCCGCGAGCAATGGCAGACCGCAGCGGAGCCCCGGTACCGGTGGGGCCCAACGCCCGAGAACTGGCTCGGAGAGGCGACCGAGCTGACGCTCGACATCGCGCGTATCGAGCCGGCAGCCGGGTGCTCGACATCGCCGCCGGCGCCCAAACCATCGCGGCCGCCCGCCGCGTCGGCCCAAAGGGCTCCGTGCTCGCGACCAACCTCTCAGAGAACATTCTTGAGTTCGCCCAGCGCGCAGGTACCGACGCCGGCGTCCGAAACGTCACCGCTAAGGTGATGGACGGCGAGCGGCCGTAGGTGGTGGAGGGTTCCTTCGACGCTGTCATCTTGCGCGTCGGGTTCATCTACTTCCCCGACCAGGGCGCGGCGTTCCGGGGGCATGCGCCGTGCATTGAAACCGGGCGGGCGGCTCGCCGAGTGGTGTACTCGACACCTGCGGCCAACCAGTTCTTCTGGATCCCCGCATCGATCATCCGTCGCCGCGCGGCGCTTCCCGCCCCGCTCCCCGGTCAGCCCGGCCCATTTAGCTTCGGCACTTTGGCCGTGATCGAAGCAGCGTACGAGTTGGCCGGCTTCTCCGACATCGAAGTGCGGCGCGATAACGCGCCGCTGCGGATGCGATCGGCGACGGAGTGCGTGCGATTCCAACGCGAATCGTTCGGGGCGCCACACCAGATGATGGCTGGCCTCAGCGAGTCAGAGCGCGAGGACGCGTGGAGCGAGGTCGAGCACGAGCTTGCGCAGTTCGATACCAGCGACGGGTTCGAGGGACCCTGCGAGTTAATCGTCAGCGTCGGCAGAGCCAGCTGATTCCTTCGAGCGAGCGACAGTCGAGACCCCGGTAGACGTTGTTGGCACCCCGCCGCGTGCCAACAACAAGATGCCGCTATGCAAGGACGAGGACGACCAGTACGACATGCGCAGACGGCGCCTCCGGCCGCTTCCGCAGGAGTCGACGAATCGGAACGCGTCACACAATCCAACCAGCGGCACCTGCTTTGCTCTGGTGCCTCGCACGACCCCGCCCAGGGCGACAGATGTGAGTGGGGCGCAAAGGAGGGCATAGCCGCATGCGCCCTGCTGTGGTGCCAAAGTGGGGGACCTGAGGGCTCTAGGGAAATGCTCGAGATGAGCGAAGGCGGGTGCGGCTGCAGCTCCCGCGGGGGGCCGGAAGCGGTCTGCGCCTCGGGCAGTCCCAGAGCTCGACGGGCCGCGTGAGGTGACCGTGGTCGGCGCCGTCCAAGATTCCTGTGCGCCGAGGAAGGCGGCTCTCGACCCGGAGGTCGTGGGGCTGCGTGCGACGGGTCTATGCCTACACCGGTGACGCGATTGCGACGGTTGCTGCTGACCCTGACCGGCGGCTGGTCAACTGCCGCGTGGGGTCGCTGATGGTCGGGCGTATCTCGTCTCCGCTGTTGGTCGGCCGGGCGGCCGAGCTGGACGCGCTCGAGCGACTGCTGGCGCGCGCCGCTTCGGGCAGCGGCCGGGCGGTGCTGGTGACAGGCGAAGCCGGGATCGGCAAGAGCCGGCTCGTGTCAGAGCTCGAGGAGAGGGCGCGGGGGCGTGACGTCCGGGTCCTGGTCGGTGAATGCGTGGAGCTCGCCGAGGGAGAGCTGGCGTTCGCGCCGGTGATCTCGGCGCTGCGCGAGGTTATGGAGGACGCCTCGTCCGTTCAATGGCTGGAGGCGCCGCAACGCGGGGCGCTGGCGACGCTGTGGCCCGCGGTCGATACGGGCGAGTCTGAGGCGGGTGAGCGCGAGCAGTTGTTCGAGGCCATCTACCGGGTGCTGGCGCGGGCCGCGCAGGAGCGGACGGTCCTGTTGATCGTCGAGGACGTGCACTGGATCGACCCGTCCTCGCGGGATCTCCTTGCCTTCCTGGTCCGCAACGCGCGGCACGATCGCATCGCCGTGCTCACGACCTATCGGCCCGACGAGCTTCACCGGGGTCATCCGCTGCGGCCGTTCTTGGAGCGCCAGACAGCAGCACCGCTGATCGCGTCGTCGCTCCGGATGACGACCACTCGTCTCGTCGTCGGGCGCGAGACCGCTACATCGCCCGTGCCGGGCGAGAGTCGGTGCAGCGCGAAGATCTCCCCGCCCGCCCCTCCACGCGCTCGATCACCTCCAGCTGGACCTTGAGCGAGCGCACCAGCCGATCGAAATACGCCACCACGGGCTGGTCGGCCTGGCCGGCCTCGATCATCTCGATCGCCGCCAACAGGCCGGGGCGCTTGGACAGCGGCAGCTTGCCGCTAACGTCGATCTCGGGAATCGGCGAGGCAGCAAGCCGCTCACCGCGTCCTCCGCCCACCGCCTGGTGGCCTCGATCTGCACCTCGGGCGAGTGAAAGTGCTCGTCCTCCCGGTCGCCCTTCTCGCTCACGCGGACGACCACGCGCGACCGAGCCGACAGGCCCGGTGCTGTCGCCAGCGCCGGCGTCGGGCAGCAACTCGATCTCGCTGCCTAATCCCCGGCAATCCCCCGCAAAATCCGAGTATCTGAGAGAACGTGACCCCGCACCCGAACCTCTCAATTTCCAGGCATTTCTTCCAGCACCCCGCGGTTTCGCCCATAATTCGGGTCGGTGAGGTCCCCGGTGCAAATCTGGGCGCCCCGATTTCTCCCTGCAAATCACCCCTGCAGTGCCTCTCGGCAGTCCGTACTTCGGGGGTCGCCTCGAACCGAGTCGGCCGCCGATCGACGAGGTCCTGATCGACCCCGGAGCCGTGATCGATGAGCCGGCGCGGCCCGCCCGTCCGTCGGGGTCACCCTGATCGAGCGCGACGGCGTCACCCACGTGGTCGACATCGTCGGCCGCGAGGCGAGGTGCCTGTGCAACGCGCTCCGCGGCGCTCTTCGCTGCCAATTCGTCCAGGGGCGCGGCGGTCTCCGGTGCCAATCCGTCCAGAGAGTCTCGTGCGCGCGGACAGTCGGGCCATTTGTTGTCGACTCCTCGGGTTGTGGGTGTCCCTTCCAGGGATCGGGCCGAGACGACCGCCGCAATCTCCGAACGAGCTTTGGCGGCAGTCGCGCTTGTCGGATCAGAGGGAGCGATGGAGCGTGCGACGGCCCTGTTCGTCGATTGCAGCGGGGACGTCGATGCGCTTCTGCTGGCTCACGCGAGCGAGATCGAGACGGTCGTCGGCGGGGAGGCGTTTCATGCGAGCACGATGCTCGGCTGGACGACGCTGGAGATCGCGGGGGTCACGGATGCAAGCGGACAGAGGAGCGCGCTGCTTACGATCGTCCGTCCGGCGTACGACGGTGACGGTGGCGATGATGGCCTTGACCCGCTGCTCGACGCGGCGATCGAGGCGAGTCCTGCGATCGTGTGGCTCAAGGATCTGGACGGGCGTTACCTTCGGGTGAACCGCGAGTACGTTGACCAGCTGCGCACCTCCGTTGACCGCGTGCGCGGCAAGACCGACTCGGAGCTTGAGCCTGGTGAGTCGATCGAGGGGCTGCGATCGCAGAGCACTGGAAAGCCGGCAAAAGAGCCGCTGGAGCTCGAGTACATGGTCGACGCCGCCGGCGATCTTCCGGCTTTTGCGGTGGTGCGCTTCGCACTGCGCGACGTGGATGGAAAGCCGAGTGCCCTGTGCGGGGTTGCGGCGGCACTTGCCCGAGCCGAGGTGGCGCGCTCTGAGTGCAGGCGCTTCATGCGGCTGGCGAGGTGGCGCGGCAGCGATGAATCGGCGATTCGTGCGGGGCTCATCGCTGAATGGGGGTTGAAGCTCCTGGGCCCGTCGGATGGGGCTCGCTCGGGGCGACCGCGTCCCGAGCGAGACACAACCGAAGCGGACGGTGATCAGTTTGCGGCCCTGGCCGGCGAGCTCGATGCCGCGCTTGAAACCTCGGCACGACTCGACCAGGAGCTGGCTGAGGAGCGGCGACAGGTAATCGTGCTGCGCGAGGCCTCGGTGCTGTCCGCTCGACGAGCTCAGGAACTGCTCCGGAGCGTCACAGCAGAACGGGTGCGAACCGCCGAGCTCGAGGAATCGCTGGCTCGAGCGGACGGACGCGCCACCGAGCTTGAGAGGGAGCGAGACAGCGAACGGTCCAGAGCCGACCGCGCCGAAGGTGTGACCGCCGACGCCTTGGCCCACGAGCATGAGATTGCCGAGACTCTCCGCGCGGAGCTAGCAGCGAGTCGCGAGCAGCTCGAGCGGCTTCAGGCCGCGGCGCGCGAAGCGCCGACCCCTGCCCGGCTCGAGGTCGAGCGTGCCGAGGCCCACAAAGCGAAACTGGCTGCGGAGCAGGCGCAGGCTGAGGTTGCGAGCACGAGCGCGGCCCTGGTCAGGGAGCAGCGAACGGTCGAGACGCTGCGTGACGAGCTGCGCGCCGCTGAGGAGGAGGCAGGGCGCGTTCGCCGCGCCGCGTCCGAAGCGGCCGCTGAAGCGCCGACTCAGGATGAGCTCGAGCAAGAGCGCCGCCGGGCCGACCGAGCGAACGCCGATCTGACCCGTCTCCGCGCGCGGGCCGAGATGTCGGAGGCCGAGGCCAAGTCAGTCCTTGCGCAGGCTCGCTCAGAGCTTCGTCGTTGTAACGAGGAGGCCGCTGCAGCGTCAGACGCCTTGACCGGGGAAAAGCAGCACGTGGCTTCGTTGCGCGACGAGTTGACCGAGCTGAGCGACGAACTCGAGGCGACGCGGCGAGAGCTCGCGGAACGACCCACCACCAAGGAGCTCGAGCAAGAGCGCTCACGGACCGAATGGGAACACGCGCGGGCCGAGCAGCAGCTTGGGCGCGCGCAGCAGGCTGAGGCCTCCGCCGAGGGGGCGCGGCGGGAGATGTCAGCGCTCGCCGCAACGAACGCCGAGCTGCAGCACGCCGCCGAACACCAGCCCGGCGAACGGCTGCATTCCGAACTGGCCGTCCTGCAAGCCGAGCTCGAGCGCGCACGGCGCGAGTTGGCAGAGCGACCGACGAGCGAGGAGCTCGAACGCGAGCGATCGCGAGCCCAGCACGAGGCGGGTGAGTCATTGGACCTGCTCGCGGCTGAGAGGCAGACCGTCGAGGCATTGCGTCGCGAACTCGCGACCGCACATGCAGAGCTCGAGCGAATCCCGCACGCCGCGCCGGTACCTGAGGGCCAGACGCCAGCGTCGTCGGAGGAGCTCGAGCGCGCCCAGATGCGTGCCGAGAGGGCGGAAGCGGCCTTGCACGACCAGCGCGTCATCGCCGACCAAGCCGCCGCCTCAGCCGAGGAGGAACGGATGAAGGCGGCTGCTGCCTCTGCAGCGGCCGAGGCGGAGCGCGACACCGCCGAATCCCTGCGCGCGGAGCTCAGCGCGGCGCAAGCTGAACTCGAGCGCGGGCACAGCGAGGCTCGCGCCACCGAGATCGGCGGATCCAACCACGACACAGAAGATGCGCAGTTCCATCCGGCCGCACTCGGATCTCCGGTGTGGCAACCGGTGTCGCAACGTGCGCTCTCCGCCGCCCTCACCGCGGTCGACGATTGGCGGACGGCGCTGAAGCAAACCGTGAAAATCGTTGGCCACGAGGGCAAGTGGGACGCGGTGGCGGCGTGGAGCCCCGACAGGCGACGCAAGCTCATGCAATGCGTCGCGATGTGGGGCGCCGAGGCAACCATCTCAAGCGCGTTCGAGACCTGGGTTTGGCAGCACCGGCCGAAGCTGCCGGACGAACGCGGTGCTTGGCGACCGCCGGCGCCCGCGACCTCGTTCGTCGATCTCGAAACGGCAGAGGACGCCCTCCTCAGAGCCGCAGCCGGCGAAGGGATCGGCTCGGCGGTCCTCGTCCCCATTCACGACGGCGCGGGGCTGGTCGGAACGCTTCAGCTCATGAGCCGCAACACCACGCCACCGACGGCAGAGCTCATGCTGTCGCTCGAAGGCGTCGCGCTACAGCTCGCGACAATCGCACGGTTGCTCGAGGCAAGCGGAACGCCACACTGGCGTGTAGCCGGGCTCTGACAGCCAAGCGCCACCGTGGCCCCGCGGGCCTCGACCGCCGTGGGCTCTAACAGCTAGGCGGACGAGACGAGCGCTTAGATCGGGTTCGCACTGCGGATATCTACGTAGTTCGGAACGTGAGAGACGCCGCTCGCTTTGCGGACGACGGGCGTCTGTAGTGGTGCCGTCCTCGGAAGATCCGGCCGCGACAGGCAACTAGCTTGCTAGAGGCGACGACCTCGGCTAGCGCCAGCACTTCTCCGAACCGGGATCGAAAATGGGCAGACCAGTCCAGCAGGCTCACTTGGCCGACAGAGCGAAAACGGCGCTCGCGCGAGCCGCCGTCCTCGTCGACCGCGCAGGGAGCACGTGCATGGAGGCGCAGCAGCTACAGCGCCGGGCGGCCGCTACCCGGAGGACTTCACAGATCGTCAGGGCCCTGAGGGAAAGCCGGGAAGCCCTGTATCAGGCCCTTCGCGGGTAAGGCCTTCGAATGTGCGCGCTCAGCGTCACCCGATCCGCACCCGGCGCGCTCTCGTCCGGTCGTGCGGAAATGGACGATGGTGCAGTGTCCGGGCGACCATCTCCGCAGTCGAGCTGCCGCGAGCTCTACCTCCGAGTTGACAAGGTCACTTCCGCAGGACTAGGACCGAAGAGCGGCGGAGGGCCCGTGCAGCACCCCCTCCGTGCCGCATCGGACAGGCGGCCGCGCGGTTTGACGAGGTCATAACTGGGAGGGATGAGGGTTGCGCCCACGTTTTGCCGCTGATGTTCTGGTGTGGACCGAGCCGAAGCCGGCGGCGGCAGGAGTCGTGCACGATCAACTCGCGGCGGCGGGGGCGAGGAGCGCACAGATATTCGATGGGTCGGGCATCGTCGAGTGTCTCGCACGCGAACCACGTGCCTTGGTGGGCAGTGTGAACTGCCCTCCGCGTGGCGTTGTGCTCGACGCGCACCGTGACCGGGTCACTCGATACGGCCTCTCGAGCCTCGCGTCGTGCGTCAGGGCTCATCGGCTGCTCCTGCCTTCGATGCGTTCGCCGGTCCGTCGACCCGCGGGATGCCGCTACGCAGGCGATAGCCCAGTGGCCCACGGGGATTCCCGGGGGGTGGGGCGCGGTCAATGTCGTAGCCGGCAAGCTGCAACGCGTAGATCAACTGCGCGGGTGTCTCGATGCCGCACTGACGCATAACCGCGATCGTCATCGCGTCGTCAGCGTTGTCTTCGAGCAGCGCCAGTAGGCGCGCTGCGTCACGATCCCAAGAGCTCTCGGGCTCCCGCCGCCGGGTTCTCGTGCCCTGAGCCCGGAGGGTCATCGGCGCGCGCTCCGTTGTGGAGGGGGAACGTGACCACTCGACTGGATATGGGGCGCGAGCGCCGCCGATGCGTGCTCGACTCCGGCCGCGCAGCGGTAGACCCGCTCGTAGCCGGTCGCGGTGACCGCGATGTCGTAGCGCTCGGCGACGCTCGCGCGGCAGCGCGCCGGGTCGATCGCCCCCAGCGCCCCCACTTGATCGATCGCGCGTGCCATCTCCTCCTCGTCTGAGACGAGCAGTCCGTTCTCTCCGTCGATCACGATCTCGGCCGCGGCACCCTCGGGAAACGCGATCACGGGCGTGCCGCACGCAAGTGCCTCGACCATCACCATCCCGAACGGCTCGCGCCAGCGGACCGGCATCAGCAGCGCTCTGGCGTTTGCGTAAAGCTGCTGCTTCGCCGCGCCGGTCACCTCGCCGACGTACCGGACCCTCCGGCCGTCGATGTGCGGCTCGACCTTCTCGCGGAAATACTCCTCCTGCCCTGCCTGGACTGGCCCGGCGAGCACGAGAGCCGCACCGGCCAGCCGCGCCGCCTCGATCGCACGGTGGGGGCCCTTGACCGGGTCCATCCGACCGATCCACAGCACGTAATCCTGTTTCTGGGCGGTCAGCGGCCAGCGGTCGACGGCGATCGGGTTGAGGACGACCGCGCTGATCCGCACACCGGCCGGGGCGCTCGCGGCCTGCGAGTGGCTGATCGCCACCAGGGTCGCCTTGCGACCATGCCGCCGATAGAAGGGGCTGGTGTGGCGGTCGAACACACCGTGGATCGTGTGCACGACGGGCACGGCGACGCGGTCGGCCATCGCCAGTGCGGTGAACCCGGAGTGGTCGTGCAGGACGTCGAATGGATGGCCTTGCGCGGCCGCTCGCTCGACCCGCTCCCACGCGCAGGCGACGTGGTCAGACTCGTGGAGCGCCGAGCCGATCGTGTCCCGGTGAGATTCCTCGAGCAGCGCCTGCACGTGCGCGGTCGAGCGCGAGCCGGGGGCAGCGAACAGCGTCACGTCGTGACCGCGGCTCACGAGGCGCTCGCAAAGCAGTTCGACCACCGCCTCGATTCCTCCGTAACCATTGGGTGGCACCGGAATCCAGGGCGGCGCGAGCATCGCGATTCGAAAGCGCCCCGTGGTCGCCGGCAGCAGGCGTAGAGGGGTCCTCGCATTCGTCCGGTCGATGGCGCGCTGGCTGCTCATCGTGGGGCCGTCTCCGGAACGCCTCGACTGTGGGCCCGATCCGTGCTCAGCCTCGAACGCCGGGGGTGTCCGCCTTCACTGCCTGGTGCGGACGGGATCAGCCTTACCGGGAGGCGTGCACGCGCCAGGCACCGGGGGCAGTGCTCGATCGCCAGCCAACGGGCTCTCGGCGTAATGGTCAAGCCGCATCGCGGGCAACTCAAACGCAACAGCAGGTGAGTCCGGATGGCTGACGTGGCGCGATTCATCGCAACTGCCGCTCTGATCGAACTGCCGCGGTGTGGACCGGCGATCGGATCGCGTCGCCCGGGGCCAGACGGAGAACTCCCCCCGGTCGCCGGCGTATCGAGCGAGTCAGGGGACGGCGGCGCCGAATGCGTCGCGCAGGCGCGCTCCGTTGTCCACGCGACGACCACGGGCGCCACGCCTGCCCGAGTCCGATCGCGGACTTGGGCTGCATAAACCATGCGACCCTCCGAAGAGGCTCTGGTTGACAAGCCGAAGGTCGGGCCTCAGAACCTAGCCACGCACTCGTCGTACCGACTCTGCGGAG
>Ga0187772_10001182_pt1 | contig 12221 bp, 13 predicted proteins | sample 0116_SJ02_MP15_2_FD_133137 | JGI IMG/M metagenome (GOLD analysis project Ga0187772, IMG submission 133137) | Tropical peat soil microbial communities from peatlands in Department of Meta, Colombia - 0116_SJ02_MP15_20_MG | ecosystem: Environmental > Terrestrial > Soil > Wetlands > Peat | place... | reverse complement strand
CCATACGCAGGCTGTTGAATCGGGAAAATCAGGCCAATAATTCGGGGTAAGTTCCCGCCCTGTATACCATTCGGCGGCGACCGTCGCCGCAGAATTTAACTCAGAATGAACTCTGTTTAGCTGTGAGCCGTATTCTAGGCTTTTCTGCTCATGGCCTCTCGGAGAGTCAGCGTGGTCTCCACTGAATCCTAGCAAGACCGGCTATATCATCTCGGTTTGCCTATGATTCCAATCTGCAGCATCATTCCGAGTTGGTCAGGAACGCCCCAATGCTCTGTGATCTTGCCCCCCTCGATTCTAACGATGTCTATCACATCGACGTTGATCCTTTTCCCAGTGGGCGGATTACCCATCACTGAACCCAGGTTGGTCCCGGTCGCCCTGAACCTCCCCCACACTTCGTTCCCAGAGGCGAGAATGTCTTCTGGGCGCAGCTCGAAGTCTGGGAACCACCCTCGTAGCGTCGTGATTACCTCCTTGACCCCCAAGCTGCCATCTTGGTTCCCCCTTTGATGATCCTTCGAACTGGGGGAGACTAGCTCGTCAACGACGGCGAGATTCCCTTTGTTGAAACCCTCCTCAATCAGCTTCAAGAAGAGTTCCTTGTTTGTTCCTTCCACGGTCCCTTGAGTCATGTGTTTCCTTCCGTCCCCTGACACTAAAGCATCTGCGGAGCAAGAGTCCGCAAATGGGACAGCCTTATAGCGAGTGAACAAAGAAAGATATTGTTTGGATCGGCTCGACCTTGCCATCCTGAAGTCGGTTCTTGTCAATAATGGGGTTCCGCCAGGAGTCCCAGCCCCCCGGAAGTCCTTCAGGTCGATGGCGAAGGACCTCGGCGTCGATCAGGCTACAGTCCGTGCGAGGATGAGGCGGTTCACCGAGCAGGGCTTCCTCACCGGATGGGCCCTCGGCCTTAGCCCCGGAGTCAAGGGTCAGGACGTGGGAAATGTCTGGGTGTCCGTCCAGAGGAACACCGACAAGCGCGAAGTTGTCAGTGCACTTCTATCTGCGGGGGAGGTCGAACGGGTGTGCGATTATTTCGGACCGGCGTTGAGCCTTGTCTATCTATTCAATGAGGGGACTGACCCCAAGCCAACGGTCGACCGCATTCTCAGACTCGCCGGACGAGGTGTCACTCTGCAGAGCCAAGGGGTCACTCATGTCATGAGACGACCTTTAACGGAGACAGACGCGTCCATAGTTCGCAGTGTAGGGGAGAATCCCTGGAAATCCTACAGTGAGGTAGCCCAACAGGTGGGGGTCTCCCGCAAGACTGTGGCGAGGAGGATGTCAAGGATGACGGAGGAGGGGACAGTCTACATGCTTCCCATCGTCGACCTCAAGGCTCTCAAGGGTGTCATCCCTGCCGAGCTCGTCGTCGAGTACTATGGTTCGAGGGAGGAGGTTAACGCCAAGGTTGCTGCCCGAATCGGACAGAACCTCGTGTTCTCCAACGTGCGCGGGCCTTTCGGATACTTCGCCATGCAGGTGGAGAACCTCTCTCAGCTCGAACAGCTTGCAGGATGGTGCAAGAAATTGGTCGGGGTAAAAGGAGTGAGGGTGAGCGCGCTCCAGGACGTGATCTTGAGCCCCAAGCACTATCATGCTGGCGCGCGTAGGGATTCGAAGTAGGCACTTGGGCTGAGGCCGACATGTGGCCTGGTACACCGAGCCGCGTCGACCGTAGCCTGAATTTAACTCAGAATGAACTCTGATTGGTAAGAGGGGCCTGATTCTGAGCTTTCTTGTCGGCTCAAGGCGTTATGGCAAGCAAGTTCTGGGTCTTCTTCAGTCTGTCCCCGATGCAGCTCCTAACGAGCTCGCATGCCTCGACTATCCTGTCGTCGCTGATGGCGTAGTAGATGTTGGTACCCTCTCGACGAGTGTTGAGCAGACCTAGTTGCCTCAACACCGCAAGGTGTTGAGACATGTTTGATTGAGTGATTCCGGTGAATTTTGTCAGCTCGTTCACAGTCTTTTCCCCTCCCTTGAGTGTCCTGAGTATCTGTATCCGCTTGGGGTGCGCCATTCCCTTGCAAAACTCCGCCTGCAGCCGATAGAGCTCCTCCTCTGCTTTCCCGCTATTCGTCCTATTCGTCTCACTTTCCACCTCCCTTATCAGCGCCTGCCGGCTTGAGTGGCTTCTCAGGTTCGGTCCGATTCGTGGAGGGATACCTCGTCTTCCCGAAGAAGACATCGAATACCCTCTCCAGGCTTCCATTCAGTGCCCTCCAGTATATCATCGCAAAGGAGCGCTTCATGTAGTACTTCACTAGGGACGGAGTCTGGTCCGTCGGAGGAGACGTGTAGGTAGCAGAGACGAAGATTGCCCTCCGGGAGCCCACCTCCATTGGGCAGTTTATCCTGCCGTTGTACTCCAGAAGATCCTTCGAGTTTTCCATTTCGGCGGCTATGTTGTGTGCAACAACAACCGACTGGAGGTGTGCCACGACTCCGGACTTCGAGACTGGTATGTTCGTGGCGTCTCCGATGCAGTAGACTCCTTCCTGTCCGAGCACCCTCATGGTCCCTTTGTCCGTGGGAACATATCCGTCAGAGTCCCCTATGCCAGAGTTGATTATGACGTCAGCCCCGTGGTGAGGTGGGATTGCAATCAGCAAGTCGTAGTCGAATGTCTCACCCTCCATGGAGTAGATCTTGCGCTTGAAGGGGTCGACAGAATCCACGTTGAAGAAGGTCGTGACTTCGATGCCCCTCTCTGTGAACATCGGCTCCACCACATGCGAAATCTTCTCAGCCGGGTAAGGCCTCGGATAGGGGGTCAGAAACTTGATCTTCACCTTCTCGCGCATGCCGCGTTTGCGGAAGAACTCATCGAGCATGAACGCCGCCTCGTTGGGTGACGGGGGGCACTTGTGCGGGGTCCCGGCTATCGCGACGACCACTGTCCCACCCTCAAACCCCTGCAATGCCTGCCAGATCTCATGCGAGGCCTTGGGACCGGTGTGAAAGTTCATCGCTCCCTCCGCCAGCCCAGGAATCTTGGAAGGGTCGGCAACCGCGCCCGTAGCGACAACAAGAAAGTTGTATCCTAGAACCCTACCACTCTTGGTTGTGACCGTTTTCGATGGAAAGTCAATCCTGACAGCCGGGTCTTGGATAAACTCGACCTCCTTCCGCAAGAGCTCTGTCTCGTCTTTCACATATTTGTCGGGTGACGCTCCTTTGAAAGCAACGTCGAGGTTCCCGGGTTGAAAGGGATGCTCGAGGTGCTCTCCGACAAGCTGGACTGAAGCCAGTCCGCCTCGGATCTCGTCATGCAGCTGGGACGCCAAGAGATTGGCTGTGAATGTCCCTCCATCCCCTGACCCGACGACGACAACCTGCTGCACGGTCGTCCTAGCCTCTCTTCTTGGTGATCTTGACGACGATTCGGATGTAGCCCTGTTCATCGATGATGTCGAGAAGTTCGTTCCCGCTCTTCTGGGCCCACGCGGTCACGTCTGCCTTTGCTGCCGGGTCTGTCGCGAGCAGTTCGATTACGTCGCCGAGCTGCGAGCTCCTGTAGGCCTTGAAAAGGTCTGTAATCGGCCCGGGGCAAAAGCTGCCCCGTGAGTCGATCACCTTGTGCTGTTCTGTCGCGGACATGTTTTCGCCTAGATGAATATGATCTGCCCGCCTTCGCCCAGCGATAGCATCGTGGCGGCCCCAACCACATCGTCGATTTCATCGATGAGAGTCTCCTTCGGGGTTCCCATCACCTGCATGGTCGTGGAGCACGCGTGGAGTTTGACCCCGAGGTCCTTGGCCATCTTGAACATCTCAGGCACCGATGCCACTTTTGCCTTTGCCATCCTCCCATTCATCATTCTTGTGGCCATTGCTGTCATTCCGGGAATCATCCCCAGTATGTTGGGCATCGGCATCCCTGGGTTGCCCACGGGTGCCACCTTCAGCGAGCCCACCGTCTTCTTGTTGACGGCGTTCAGCCCCCAGAAGGTGAAGAACATGTGTACTTCTTTGCCCATGGTGGCTCCCGTCGTTGCGATCATGAGCGCGGGGTATACCATGTCCATCGTTCCTTTGGAGAGAATGATGAGCAATCTAGAACTCTGCTCGCCCTTCTCTTCGGTCTTCATCTGTGTCACTTGCGCCAATTCAGTTCACAAACATTCGGGCATTCTAATGTTCTAATAAGTCGGGAGGCCGATTTTCAATTCTAGGAATCGTATTGGGGCCCTAAATGCTGTTCCCCGTCGTTCTGAAGGAGAGCAAGAGCGGCCTACCTAGCAACTAATCCTAGCCGGGCCATCCTTCAAGAGATATCGAGCCTGTACGGCAGCTCACCCTGTCGGAATCGAACCTGAGTTCGAGTCGATGTCCAGCCCGGTATACCATTCGGCGACGACCATCCCGCAGAAACAGATTAGAAATTAGCTGCTCAAGTGGGGTGGATGCCCGCTCTAAAGGACCCTGTCGAAGAAAGGTATCTTTCGGACTACGAAGGCGAGCGCCCAAGTCGATGGCACCATGATAATCGCCGCCAGTGCAAACTTGAGCAGCGACTCCAGCTGAACTTGGTAGAGAACAAACGCGGACACCATAACGATAACAGTCGCCTGTAGGATGTACGCTCCGTAGAAGTTTTTCGCTGCGAACGACCAGAGCCTGCCTGGGGTGTTGAGGTGCCTCCGGAAGAACGCGATTGCAAACATGGTCATCCCCACTGCGAATGTCGAGGTCCAGATGGCATAGAACGCGGAGGAGAGCGACCCGTACCCCACCACGCTCCCCCACCCTAGAGAGGGAACGTCAGTGCCAATCACTGCGAGCGGGAGGAGCACAGCGGTAGCGATGAGGGCGACTATGAAGACCCGCTTGGCCATTGGGTCGGGGAGCTTCGCTAGCCAATCGCCGCGCGCAGCGGCCAGGCCAGCGACGAAGAGGCCCAGATACTGCGGGACGTCGAAGAACGAGGGGAAGCCTAGGACTTGGGCGTTAAGGGGCGCGACGACCCAGAGGAGATAACTCGTTGTCGCTAGAACCAGAATGAAGGCGGCCACGTTACGGTAGGTGGGAAGCGGGCGCGGAACGCCGCCTTTCGCTGAGCTTTTCCGTGCGATGCGCCAGAAGGCGTAACCGAATTCGAAGATGAGCAGCATCTCCACGAACCAGAGCGGCCCAGTCCCGACCGCCTGGGAAATGAAGGTCCAATTCAATCCCATCGGAGGGGTTATTCCCTGCGCCACCAGCTGAGCCGGGGTCATGTGGTAGAAGGCCAGGTAGATCGTCAGGGGGTTTATCACGAAGAAGAAGACCAGAAGCGGAATCCCAAGCCGGATCAGCCTGTCTTTGAGGAACTGCGTAGCACCCTTCCTGTCAAAGGAGGCCGGGGTGAAGTAAGCGGAAAGGAGGAAGAAGGCGCCCAAGAACCACGCCTGGTTGAAGTTCGTGAAGAGTGAGAGGAGCCCCGATGCGGCTGAGTCGGTGGCCGGCTCCGTGTAGTAGAAAGAGCCCGACCCTCCATAGGTAATGGCAGTGTGGTGGAGGATGACGAGGACCACAAGTGCGGCCCTCAAGTAATCTACAAAGTAGAGCCTGATTCTGCTGGGAGCAGACGTCGGGGCCGTTGCGGAGGACTCTCTGCTCATTTCCTCTTGCGGTGATCAATTGGGGTGGCCCATTTATTGCTACGGTCGCTCAATCGGCGATTCGTGGCAGCATCCCACTTCGATGTGCAGAGCAAAGGGCGGCGCTCAACCTTTTCGAGCACTCGAAGCCGCCTGAGAAAGCTCGCGCCGCTTTAGTCCCCAATGCGAAGAGTAACTTTCGACGGATTACCCTGTTAAGGTAACAATCCCTTTATCCCGCGCGGTGAACGAGACGTGTGACCAAATGGCTTTGCGCAGTTCGCGCAGTGCGGTCACGCGCGAAACGATGGCGGCACTCATATTCGTTGTTGTGGTCGCCTCGATCGTCTCCCTTTCCTCCTTCTCTTCTCTCCAGGGAGGTGCATCAACCCGGAAGTGTGACACCCAGTTGTCGAACCAGATCGGTGCGGCGTCCCACGGGCTGTGCCTCGTGCCGCTCGAAATCACGATACCGAAGACCAACTCTTCCGTGCTCGTTGTCCCTGTCCTCGATGTCCAGCCGGGTCAGAAGGGGACGGTGGAGATACTCTATCGCCAGACGGGACATGGGTCAGGGAACCCGAACCAGGCGCAGACACGCAACCTGAGCGCCAGCCAGGTACCCCTAGCGTTATCGGTTTCCCATGACCAGGTCAACACGACTGATGTTTCATTCTCTTTCGGCAAGGTCGTCTATCAGAACTTCCCTTGGATAATCTACAGCTACAATGTGACGTCTTCGGGATCGACAGGTTACTACGCCATTCTGACTCCATACTACTGTGGAATGAATCCGGCGCTAACCGTGGGAATCGGCCCTGGAGCTTTGAACGCCACCGCGATGAGCCTGTGGGGGTACGTCGGCCCAACGGAGTGCGAGGAATATGTTTACCCCGCTCTTATTGTCGCCACCGCAGGCGTCGAAGTCTTCAACGCCACCGTACCACAGACCGAATACTGCCCCAATGCCGCGTGCGCAGTAATCAGCCACGGTGGATACTAAGGCTCAGCTTGGAGGTGCCCCCTCATTTTCTTCGCTAGTCTCCGGAAAGAACTACACCGAGGATACGGACCCGTAGTCGGCGCCACTAATCACTGGATGGCTTTGGGGGCCAAGCGGCGGCGGACAACTAGGTATGAGGCCATGATAAGGAGAGTGCGCCCAAATCCGCTACCGCTGGACCTTGGCCCCTACCTTGGCGATCACTTCCGGGATAGCCTCTTCCACTTCCGGGGAGAGACCTTCACCCAGCTTGCAGTCCTTGGGCTCAATCCCGATTACTGTGACTGGACAGCTAAGAAGACCCATTCTGCCGGCAAAATCAACCAGGTCGTGAAGCTCCAAGGAGTGCAGCCCTGGGAGTGAAGACAGTTGGCCCTGACGGGGGGCGACCTCGTACTCGGTCACTGTACCAGGTGCGGAGCCGGACATTACCGCATCGACGATGATTAGCCTTGAGGCGCCGCTGTACTCGGAAAGAAGCCAAAGGTCGAATGTCTGGTGTGCTCGCACGAGGGTGCCTTCGCCCAAGTTCCGGCGCTGGAGCTCCTTTGCCACCGCTATTCCGACGCCGTCGTCTCCGAGGTAGGGGTTCCCCAAGCCTAGCACGACAGTCATTCCAGTCGCGGGTTCGTCAGGGTCGGGGACCGTCGGTTCTTCCGTGGGGCGCCCTCTTCTGGACTGGAGACTCGTGGACGAGGGCAACATTAATCGTCTTCATCCCTTGTGTGGGGCGACTCGCTCGTATCGCTTCCCTGTAATCATCGAACTCACGAGGCCGAAAATGAAGCTGGCGTAGACGTGCATCATCACCAGCGCAACGAGAGCAAAAGTCACAAGCCTGTGGAAAGTGAGCATGAAGGCCATCCCCGTGACCCCTGTCAACGGGCCGCCTATCAGGTCTGTCAGAGTAAAGACGAACCCGAACTGCTGGGGGAAGGCTAGCGCGAGTCCTGTGAGAGCGAGTACCACCCCTAATATCGCAAAGGACCAGAAGACGACGATGACGCTGGGGACGAGTTTCTCCGAATATTCCCCGTTCACGGTGTCGTAGGCTATTGGATTGGCCGGCTTCGGGTCGAAGCCGAACCATCCCTTTGTCTCCTTGATGATGAACCTGAAAGAATAGGGTATCCTCCGGAGGCCGACCCAGTGGTAGTCTCCTCCTGTGAGTATTCCCAGGAGGTAAATTACCGCAGTGGCGATGAACGCGATACCGATGAGCACATGGACGGTGACTGTGCTCACCGGGAAGAGGGACCCGCCGAGTATCCCTCCCAGCTGGAAGCCGGTAATAACGAGCAACCCCCCTTCGATGAATATGCACCAGTGTGCGGCCCTAAAGAGGAGGTCGTGCCTGAGCACCCTCGTCTGCCCAAGGGAGGCCACTTCATCCCACCCTCATGTACCGGGCGTTCCCCCGGGTGTCGACCGCATGGATCGCGCAGGCCATACACAGGTTGAACGACCTCACGACATAGGCGGTCGGGCGGAAGTCGTCGTTAGTTCCGGTCTGCCCGACAGGGGTCCCCACCAGTGAGGTCTCCAGTGGTCCCCCCGGAGATGCGTTCCAAGTGGTAGGAGCGAGCACCTGGTAGTTGGCCACCTTGGAGTTCCCGATGCGAATCCAGTGTAGGAGCGAGCCTCGTGGCGCTTCCCAGAGGCCGATACCCTCGCCGTTCCCGGGGTTCCGATAACTGGATACGTATGATGGTTGCCCCACCCCCATCCCGTTCAGCCAGCCTTCGAGCAGGCCGGACTGGGGAATGCCGAGAGCCTGGAGGACGTCCACGGGCGACAGGCCAAGAGGCTGGCCCAAGAACTGAAGGTTGGGGGTGGTGTTTGCCGACCCGACGAGGGCGAGAAGCTCCACGGCTTCGACCGTCATCCTGTCGAATGCCGACCCATTGGGGCTGTATGGCAGCCCGGCCACCCCCGACACGGCTCCATGGATGACGCTGCCCAGCTTGGGATAGATCCCGGAAACACATTCGCGGGCTAGGGGGCCGGTCTCGCAGACCTCTCCGTCGTACATCGGCGCCTTCGTCCAGGTGTATGCAGGAGAGCTCGACATGTCTGGGACGGGAGTCTGCTCTCCGATGACAGCCTCGGACGGTGCCTGGTTGTACCATGACAGTGACGTGTTCTCGGTTATCTTGTTTGGGTCGAAGGGGGCAGGGGTGGTCCCCGGATTGGTGATCACGCCGCGGGGGATGAAGAGGGGCATGTTGCCGGTGCCGGCAGAGGTGGTTGGGTCGGGGAATGCTCCCATTGAAAGGAAGTTACCGGGACCATGGCCGAGCGATCCCAGTTGGACGACGTTCGCCGTCAGGTAGTTCCAGACGATGGGCACTATGATGTCTGTCAGGGCGCGCGCCTGGGCGATCCTGACCCTGGTCTGCTCGATTACGTCTGTGGTTGGCCTTACGGGGTTCCCCCCCGGGACAGTCGCCCTCGGGTGTGGCGTCTTTCCTCCCCAGAGCGTAATGGCCTGGTTCATGTACTGCTGAGCGGGGACGATGAACTGGTGCAGGAGATCTGCATACCCCGAAAGCGAGTAGGCTGGCTTCAGCGCGTCAATCAGGCCATACAGGTGGTAGTCGGGGCCTGCCAGGGCGAGTATGTGGACCATGTGCGAGTAGGCCCAGTCGGCGCCCATCACTACATTCCTAGCCAAGACGGCGTTCGCAGGGATAGACGTCTGTTCGGTGGAGTAGTCCGAGGAGTAGCTGGTCATCCCTGCCGCGTTCTCTAGTGACCTTACGGATGCGACATGGTGATCGCAGTAACAGATGCCGCATATGGCCGATAGGATGGGGGCGGCGTCTCTCGGGTCTCTGTTCAGGACTATGTTCTCGAATCCACGGAAGAGCGTCCCTGTCGCTTTCGCCGAAGACACGGTGTTGCTTGTCTCATCTATGTTCAGTTCGAGAGACAGCTCCCCCTCGATTCTTGTCACAGGGTCGATGATCACCGTCCTCGTCATTGTTTCCCCTCCGAATCCGAGTCAGAGGGGGCAGTGGGCGGTTCCTCCCCTGGTTCTACCTCTTTATTGCCCAAGCTCCTGCGGATTGCGTGGACCGCAAGGACGCCTGCAGTGCCGGCTATCGCGACCTCGCCGACCTCATCGACGTTCACACCGAGGATGGTTGGGGTGTCGGCGACAGGGGAATAGAAACCGCTGGTTGGTGGGTCTGGGAAATTCGGGTGCATGCACCCCCAGCACATGGGACCCTCCTCGGTGCAGAAGCCGGTCCCTCCGTTCCACTTTGTGATCGCGCATGAGGACTGCGTTATTGGCCCCTTGCAGCCGAGATCCCAGAAGCATCCTACCGGGTCGTCGAAGGCCTTCGCCATCTGCCCCCTGTTGTAGGCGTCCCTCCTCGGACAGTTGTCGTGTACGTACGAGGTGAAAAAGGCCTTCGGGCGTCCCTGACCGTCAAGATCCGGGTCGAAACCCTGGAGGACTGTGGCTAGGGTTACGAGCGTCCAGTCTGGGTTCGCGGGACAACCAGGGATGTTGATTATCGGATGCTTCGTCGAGACCGATGCCTGCTCCAAGGCGTCCTTGACGGACGCCGCCCCAGTGAGGTTGCCGCTGGCAGCGGGAATGCCCCCGAAAGAAGAACACTGGCCCACGGCGACGACGTAGGAGGCCTTCGAAGCAAGCTTCTGCAACAAATCGTAACCGGTCACGGGACTCCCGTTGTACTCGCCGGTGGTGCAGTAGTATCCCTGACTGCTCCCGTGTGGAGTCCCGACCTGAGGGGCACCTTCCACGACGAGTACATCGACGGGCGCATTTCCGAAAGCGGCGTTGAAGAGCGGCACCTGTGAGAGGTCTTCCTGGGTGTACCCTGCCGTTACCCAGCCAAGGTCGTAGTCTGGAGTCATGATGGCCTTCCAAAAGTCGGCGGAAATCCCCAGATTCTCAACGGCACCTATCAGGTCAGGGTTGGAAGCCTGGAGCATTGATATCGTACACCCAGTGTCGCTGGCGAGGTTCAGCCAGATCAGGTGTATCTTGCCGCCGCTCTGTTCGGCGACCTGACCAATCACTCGCTTGATCTCGGAAGAGTAAAGGGTGACGACCGCCCCCACGCCCAGCAACGCGCAAAGCTTCAGGAAATCGCGGCGATTTAGCTCGGTTCCCACGTCTGAAAAAACGAAGTGGCCGGCCTTTTACGCCCATGCGTACAAGTGCGTACAGACTACCCTGCAGGGCGGGACGTACTTTTCCTCTTGATTCCGAGGTAACCCCCCATTGATCTTCGGAGGGTGTGCGCGAATCTGGTTCGAAGCAGGGCCTCTACGGTTCCCTTATCCGCCGCCTTCAAGACCGAGGGGTCGTAGGGCAACAACCCGAGAAGTGGCACACCGAATTCCTCAGCGAGCCTTCTGGGGCCGGTTCCCAGTTCCTTCGCTGAGCCGCGGACCATGTTCCCGAGCACCCCGACTGTTGTCACCCCTCCCCTGGTAAGGAGCTCAAGGACCCTGTGTGCGACTGAGATTGACAGGCGGTCTGGCATCGTGACCACGACCGCGACGACGCCGTCCCTTCGGAGAGATGTGAGGGTCAGCATGATGTCCCCTGTGGCAGGGGGCATGTCCACGACAAGGTAGTCCAAGGTTCCCCAATCGGTCAGAGCCAGGAGCTCGAGCAGGATTTCGCTGGCACCCGAACCCGAGACCGGAATTGGCCTTCCAGAGGCGAAGAGGTCGACGGACATCACTTTCACCCCTCCAAGGACTGGTGGGATCAGGCCCGAGTCTCCTTCGGCAGGGAGCCCCTTGGCACCAAAGAGGAGAGCAGACGAAGGCCCGTAGATGTCGGCGTCCATCAGGCCTGCTCTCAACCCTGACGCGGCTGCCATGCCAGCCAGAGCCGCCGACACCACGCTCTTCCCTACGCCACCCTTCCCGCTCATGACAAGGAGGACGCGCTTGGTACCGGCCAGGCGGCGGTCAATCATCCCGCGCCTGAAATCCAGACCGGGTCCGAAATCAGGCATCCAGCACCATCTCTATGATTCTTACACTCCTACCTTCCTCGATTTCGAAGTAGCTCTTCGAACAACTAGGGCACCTGGAGCACGAGCTCAATAGCTCAGGGAGGAAGTGCATCATTTCCCTCTCGTCTCCGGATATGGGGCCGGCGAGCTCTTGGAAGGCCCAGATCCTGCCGCAGCTCAGACACTTCACCTTCGACTTCTCAGCCTCTACGACGATCCTCGCCCCTTCCAGAGGGGTTCCCTTCTTCAGGTCGTTGAGGAGGCCCCTTACAAGACGGATGTCGAACTGGGCGAGCTCCCCGACTCCTATTCTGACGCTCAGCACCCGTCCTTTCCTCTCGCTGGCGGTCTCGCCGACCGCGTTGATGATTCCCTGGACCAGAGAGAGTTCGTGCAAGCCTTGGTTCCTGCCTCGACCTTCGGATAACGGTTTCGTTGGGTTACCCGTGTTGATTAGGGAATACGTGTATTGAACGTCCGCTGAGGCATTTTTCGCAGGAGAGTCGGAGGCGAGATAGAGGTGGGGCTCGGGGACGTGGTGCGCACGGACCTGACCCTGCTCCATGCGCCGTCCGTATACGACTTCCGCAAGAGGACAGTGATGCTCGGTCCTGT
>Ga0187772_10001180_pt1 | contig 12226 bp, 17 predicted proteins | sample 0116_SJ02_MP15_2_FD_133137 | JGI IMG/M metagenome (GOLD analysis project Ga0187772, IMG submission 133137) | Tropical peat soil microbial communities from peatlands in Department of Meta, Colombia - 0116_SJ02_MP15_20_MG | ecosystem: Environmental > Terrestrial > Soil > Wetlands > Peat | place... | reverse complement strand
GTATTAACTAATGAGACTTGGGTAAGCAACTGATTGGGCTCTTTTTGGAGGATTTTCCTATTAAGTGCAATCGCCTCCTCATACTGTCCTGTAAAGCGATAGCACCCAGCCAGAGTTCCCAAACAGACAGTTGGAGGAATAGGACTGAGACGCATGGCCTTCTGAAGGATGGGAATGGCTTCCGTGCATCGCCCTGCCCACCTAAGATTTGAACCCAGCTGGGTGTAGGCATCAACCGAATTGGGTTCGAGAGCCACGGCACGCTCTGCCTCAGCGACGCCCTTCTCGTAATCCTTATTCAAATATATGTAATATTTGCTCAATATCTCATGAGGATGAGCCAACCACTCGTCGAATGCGACGGCCTTTTGGACCAGCTTCATCCCTCTCTCTAATGCTTCTCGAGGATTCGTGTATGAGCCCAAAAGAACCTCATGCGAAAGGGACATCGCCGCGTAACTGTAGGCCAATGCATATCCAGGGTCCAGAGCAATGGCTTCTTCAGCCAACTGCCGGGCCCGAGCCTGGCTTTCTTTCTACCGGTTGCCCTCCTGATGAGCATCGACAAGGGCCTCCCGCGTTCATTCTCGTATGGCTGCCCCTGCGTGTCACCCCTGTTACCCCGGAAGCCCACCTGTCGGTTCTGGCAGTTATCGTCAGGACAGATGCTTCGGTCTTCCCCTTTGTAGGAGAGGGTCGACAACTCCATTGTGCATTTCGAGGCTACCTCTAGGTTCGCTTGCGCTGGGACCCGCAGGTTTGCTCAACTCCCTTTAGGAGCCTTTGTCAGGAAACTTAGTGCTTTCGGTTACCCTTTACACCTCCCTCAAGCTACGTGGGCGAACTGCCGAACTCCCACGGTCTTCCTGGCCCTGCTTTTCCTCTTGGACTCTATTGTTCTGGCAGTTATGGAATAATACAGATTGTTTCTTTCCCTTCAATTGGTGTGCCGTTATTCAGTTTACCTGTAAGGGTAGTGTAACCGTTTCCGCTGGCGATCCATCCATCGCTGTCCTGAAACTGGACGATAAGGTCAAGATAGTTATCATCATTCACGTATTCATAGTGAGCTAGGTATTTATTGCTCTCCCCCGCTATCTTAACGGAAAGGCCTCGTAGAGACAAAGTTCCAATATCAATTTGAGTCACATCCAAATCAGCACTCCCGCAGATTGCAACGGGAATTAGGCCTTTTTCATTCTGCTTGAAACAATTGGAGTAGACTCCTGGCCTGATGTCAACGGTGATGGGTTTGACGCCGGGGCTTGCAAGAAACCCGTGGAAGCCATTGGCATCCACATAGTATCCCACGATATTGTTTCCATCTATGCCATACGCCCAACTATTCACAGCGCCAGGGACATCGATCGTGGTGAAGGTATATTCTCTTGCAATCGCCAATGTGGGATGCCACCCGATAATGGAAAGTAAGATTGCCAAGAAAATTATGGGATTCAGTATTTGATGGGAAATCTTTTTCATTTTATCTCTCCCTAAAATTCAAAACCGATGCCTTGGTTATTCTCTGAGGGCGTTTCTCCTTTCCGGCAGCACCCCGATCAACTCATAACCTTTTGGGTCACGCCAGCAGTAAAGTTGGTAACCTTTCATACCTCAATCCTCTACTCACTTTTTAAACTTTTTCGTCATGATCTTTTTTGCATTTTCGGTGCTCGTTCTCTCTCAAAACATGTTCCATATGACAACCTATAAACTCATCAGCCATCTTTATTTCTCTTAGTTTTTCAATGTCAACTATATCGATGGTCATAATTCCTTCCCTTTAACCCATCTCCTGTCTCCGCTCGTCATGCCCGCCCGCTTCAAAACCTTCTTCACGTATTCAATTGATCAGTCTTTTCAATGGACTAAATGAAAAAAAATCGTAAGGTGAACTTTTTCCCCTTTCCCCAAATTCCTCCTTACTAAATATCATACTCTCTGCAGGCATTATGGAATCCTCTTTCAAGTTCAACTCCTGGGGGACAACAAAGATCGAATGTTTATCTCTCACCATTTGGCCAAACATCCATTTTGCCCATCTCGAAGCGGATTCAACTCGGGTTTTCCCCCTTAAATCGTTTCTTCTCTCTGTCAATACAGCCAAAAGTTCCACTTTTCTAAGATCATAGTTCTTACAAAAAACTTTATAAATTATCATCTTGCCACTACCTCCTCCCAGTATATTAATTCCGCAGTTCTTATGCCCAACAGGGTTAGCCCCTTCTTTGTGTCAATTGTTTAAGCCGCACAACAATTCAACTACCTGCTAATGCTGAATTACCCTTTCTATCTTCTCCCCTATCCCTACCTCGACCCGCGGGATCTGGGAGATTTGCTTATTATCAAATCAAGTTTTGTTCAGGTCACCCTTCTATTGAAGGTGCTTTCGGGCAGCCGTCCTTTCCTGTCTATCTGGATTTTCCTCTGCAGCTTACTAAATGCCTCTTCTTCGGAGCGCCTTATCGCCTCTCCTGTTAAACCCCACGCATCACTAATTTCCTCCTGAGTCCAAGGGCGTACGATCTTACAGCAGCAATTTCTTATCTCAATTGCCTTCTCCGTCATTTGGATTTTGTCTCTATCGAGGTTTAACTCTTCCCAGAATAAGTTGTGGGGGCATTTAGAATTCGTACAATATAGATTGAAACTCAAGGCCGTGCACATCTCTTAACCTCCTTATGGTTATTTTTTTGTGATGTTTTGTGATATTGATTGATGCCCTGGGCCCTTTTCAATCATATACTCAAGTTCCGTGCCACAAGAACCATCCGGTGAATTTTTTATATTCTTTTACAACACCAGTTCACATTTGACACTTCTTAAGAGAAACATTTAAAGAAATTCTTGGGCAGTTTAGAAGAAATGCGCCATAAGGGCAAATGATTGAGCCAAAAGGTAAAGGAGGCTTAATAAGTACCGGTGATTATGATTCTTTTTGTTTCACACCGAAAGGGACAGGCGCTCATAAAAGTAGTTTTTTATTTATTTGTTCTGATGGATATGTCAGATTAGAAGGAGAACTGGAGTCAGAAAAAAACTGGGGAAAGGGAGAGAGTGGAAGTACCACAAAGTGTGGAAATCAGGATTTGGATATGCAAACATTATCAAGTGTGATGGCGACTCCTTTCTGAAATAGTGGATCGGGAAATCTCCCCATCTATACAAGCTTTCAAAAGGTAACCCTCAAAAAGATAATTTTCACAGGCTCATTTTGGGTATTGATAAGAAAGGTCACTATTGATAATCTAATTATGTTTGGGAGAATCTCAGCAAATATACAACAAGGAGGTCATGGTTATGGAAAAGAAGATAAGTAGAAGGGAGTTTTTGAGGGCATCAGCAGCGACAGGAGCAATTCTATCCATGGCCCCCTGTATCACTTTAGCAGAAGAACCAAAACCGATTCAGCTTCTGACGCCTCAACCCGGTAGTGGCAGTTCCCTAATGCAGTTGTTGTGGAAAAGGAAGTCTTCAAGAGAATTTAGCCCGAGGCCCTTGCCCATAGAGGTTCTTTCAAATCTCCTGTGGGCTGGCTTCGGGATCAATCGGCCCGATGGAAGGCGAACCGCACCGACGGCAAGCAATAAGCAGGAGATCGATATCTATGTTGCTGCAGCCAACGGTGTCTATCTATATGATGCCAAAGCAAACCTGTTGAAACCAGTTCTGGCGGAAGACATCAGGGCAATGACGGGTCGTCAGTCTTATGTCAAAGATGCTGCGGTTAACCTCATCTACGTGGCAGATTTTTCAAAGATGGGTGATGGAACCAATGAAGAAAAAATTCTTTTATCAGCAGCCGCAACGGGATTGATCAGCGAGAATGTTTATCTTTATTGTGCTTCCGAAGGATTGGCGACGGTGGTGCGTGCCAATATAGAAAAGCCAGCCTTGGCAAGCGTTATGAAACTACGGCCCGATCAGAAGATTACGCTTGCACAATCGGTGGGATATCCAAAAAAGACATCGTAAAGGGAGGAAACAAACAGGGTGGGTTGAGTTTCTTCCAGGAAATTTAAGGAAAGCGAGCAGACCTTAAACTGTGCCTGCTCGTTTTCCTGTCACTACCATTTACTCACTTGGTGAAAAGAGGCTTCAAATCTGCGTTTTGCATCGCTTGGAAATTGTCATCGCCTGTTCAATCCTATTTTCATGCCCAACGATACAACAAACGCAATTGAAATCAAGAGATGCCGAGGAATTCAACAATCAGGGTTTCGCCCATTGTCAAATAGGACGATATGACCAAGCTATCTCAGATTTCAGCAAGGCCATTGAGGCAAATCCACAACTGGCTCCTGCCTACAACAACCGGGGAACGGCCTATTTGTACAAGGCCCAATATAATCAAGCTATCACAGACCTCAGTAAGGCCATTGAGATAAATCCGCGGTTTGCTCAGGCATATAAGAACCGAGGGTGGGCTTATATAAAAAAGCGGCAATATGATCAGGCTATCTCCGATTTTAATAAGACTATTGAAATAGATCCAGGGTTTGTTGAAGCTTACTTTTATCGGGCAATTGTCTATTTTCTTGCGGAGGAATATCACAAATCCCTGTCAGATGTTATTAAAGCTCGACAATTAGGTTATAAAATTCCACTTAAGTTTCTTGATGATTTTCGGAAAGCCGCAGGGGGCTAGGCGTGTAAGGATTAGTTTTGTGGAGTTACCTAAACGCTTTTTCTTATTTATTCCTACTTAATTAATATACATAATTTCTTCTGAAAATCCCCTCTTACTCTCAGAAATTATAAATAAATTTTCACCTTCCTTTGTGCGAACTGGCCAGCATAAATGTTTCTACGGAAATCATTCAGATAAAATGACTTTCTAGAATCAAATGAGTAAACTCTATATGCTCCTCTTATTTCTATTCTCTGTCATAGGGTTTGCCTGCAAAATAGAGTCCTTTTCTTCATAAAATACCGGCTTCACCCTATTCACTCTTCAACCATTTGAAGAGATAATGATGCTGTTTTATAGTCGAACTATTTTAAAATGGGTAGTAGGGGAGGAGTATAGATGGACAAGAAATTTAACCCAGAAAAATATAGAATGATGGTTTGTCCAGTATGCGAAGGATATGGCCATTTTAGCTACTCTGATGATGCTCAGGTTTGTCAAAACTGCGGAGGATTTGGGTTTATTAGGATAGAAGGGAAAAGTTTTGATCAAAAAGACAAACCAATCGCTTCAGGGGGACAGTAGAGTTGTGAAGGAATAGAAAATGATTCAGGTTTGTTATTACAAGGGTTGTGGGGTTATTTATGGTGAGAAAGAGCCTCTGTCCGATAAGCGAAAAACACATGGTCTATGCCCAAAGCATCTTCAAATCTCCCTGAAGGAGATAAAGGCTGAAATGGAAAAACTGATGGATATGACTAAAACCCTCAGGGTATTAATCGTCGAAGACAGTACCCTTTTTCGGCGATTGTTCAAGGAGACGCTGCATCATCGGTTCCCGTCGGTTGAAATTTATGAAGCCATTGATGGAGAAGAAGCATTACTCCAAGTTGAGACTTTACGTCCCAATCTTATTTTCATGGACATTAGATTGCCAGGAGAAAATGGCCTTGAACTGACCCAAAAAATAAAAACTCGAAATCCGAACATAATTGTCATTATTCTTACAGGCTATGATTTACCAGAGTATCGGGAAGTTTCCCAGCGATACGCAGATTATTTCTTTTCGAAAGATTCATCGACCACGGAGAATATTTTCACATTGGTTGAATCCATCTTTCCTAACCGCATATAAAGTCTTGTCCTCTCTTTCAATCGAGAATCAACAGGCTTTATGCCTGGCTAACCCCACTCCGTCGAAGGAGTGTTCTGCTTCCCCAAGGTTTCGCTCATTGGTTTCAGCGAGTTCTGTGTGTTACCTTTAATAAATTGTGATTTAGGCCGGCAAGTGCCCTGCAAGCCCCCCCTTTAAGGCGCAGAGCTTCACAAAATTGGACAAAAGGTATGTTTCGGATCAGGTTCCTTTGAAGTATTTTTTTCGTGATTTTAGGAATTTCAATGAGTTGCGAGTCCTGGAAAAGGGCATCGTATTTGCATGCGACAATTTAATAGGAGGATTAACCTATGCACGTCCGCCTGCCTATTTTGATCGTATTCATTGCTTTTCTCTATCTCTCCTTTAGTCAAACTTGCCCATGCCTCGGTCAGCATTCTCCTAAAGATTCTTTATCCTTGTTGGCGAAGAATGAGGAAGAGGCTTCCCCTAAAGAGGATTCAAAAGTGATTCCTCCCAAAGTCATCGAGGAATATGAAAAAGAGAAACTCGCCAAGATGAAACAAAACGTCGGCAAACGGTTGATGACCGCTCCAACCACTAACCCCGCGGAATTCTATGAGTCCCCGGATGACCTGGAAAAAAAGGTGAGCGTGAAGAGAGAGAAAGAAGGTTTCATCATTGAAAAGGTGGTTCAGAATCGTTTGGGGACGATGAATTTCTATCAGGTAAAATTTGATTCCGGAGAAACGGGCTATTTAGGCGCGGATGGAAACAATCTGGAAATAAGGATTAAGGAAGGGAGTCTCATTTCCGTTCCAAAAAAGGCAAGCCCCAGCACGAGAAGTATGAGTCAATTGAAGGCCCGCGCCTCTCGGGCCGTGGAGCTGGTGAGGAATCATCCCACTCTGACGGATCCCACAACAGGCAAGAAGAGGTCTGTCGAGATGAGGATGGTCGAAGAGAAGATGCGATCCTATCCAAATCTAAAGTGGAAGTACGAAGCGAAGGAAATTGGGAAAAATAAGTATCGGGTCACGCAATCTTCCGGGGAAGGGGCGGGTCCTCCTTTAATCAGGACGTGGATTGTCGATCTTTCAACAACAGAGGTTAATCCTGAAAACCTGGCCGCAAAAGAGATGTATCAGTAACGAAGTTTTTCGAAGCGAAAGAGCGTTAACCCAAAGCCCCTGACTCTTACGCGTCGGAGGCTTTGGGTTATGAGATTCCACCCGTTAGGCCTTTACAATCTCGAAGGAAAGCTGATTGTCTTCGTACTTGAAAGGCCTGATGATCACGTCCATGCCCACCTTTACCTCTTCAGGCTTTATCTCCTTTGCCAACCGGGCGAACAACTTCAGGCCGCCGCCAAAGTCAACAACACCCATTGTGTAGGGAGGATCAGCCTCGAACCCAAACGGCGCATAATAGGCGGTGGTAAATGTTTCCAGTTTGCCTTTCTTGGGTATCTCGAACCAGTCCATGCTCTTTGAAAAACATTTGGCGCAGTCGGCCCTCGGAGGGAAGAACTTGGCGCCGCAATCCTTACAAACGGTCCCTTCAACCTTCCCTTCTGCGAGGAGGTCAACAAACTTTGCCGTCTTGGTCACGGCTGTAAAGCTTTTTCTTCCAAATTTCTCGAAGCCCATACTTCACCTCCCAAATACCGTAACGTTTCCGTAAAGTCCCACGCCGCCAATGTTGTGCACCAGGCCAATGTCCGGCTCGCCCGGCACCTGCATGGGACCTGCCTCACCGCGAAGCTGTAAAACGATCGTGCGGATCTGCGAGCCACCTGTTGCACCAATGGGGTGGCCTTTTGAAAGGAGCCCGCCATCGACGTTCACAGGGATTTTTCCCTCTTTATACGTTGCCTTCTCACGAATGAGCTGTTTCCCTTCGCCCACCGGCGCGAACCCGAGGCCCTCATACGCCATGATCTCCGCGATAGTGAAGCAGTCGTGCACTTCGGCCACCTTGATATCTTTCGAAGTGATTCCGGCCATCTTATAGGCTTGAGCGGCTGCTCCATAACCAACGCTCAGACCTTTGGCAAAATCCGGCCTCGCCGCCATATTGACTGCCTCTGACGCCGCCCCGATCCCTAAAATCCAGACCGGTTTCTTCGAAAGGACCTTTGCTTTTTTTGCATCGGCAAGAATGATACAGGAGCTTCCGTCCGCATTGGCGCAACAGTCACCCACCCGGAGCGGCCAGGCGACGGGACCTGCTAATTTTGCTTCCGGGTCACCCTGCTTAAAGTCTTCCGGTTTCACCGCTTTTCTGTAAACCGCTCTCTCATTGATCACACCATAGGTGGACGATTTGAGCCGGACACCCATCAGGTCATCGTGTGTCAAACCATGTTTCGCCATATAGGTCTGTGCATAGAGAGCGTAATAGGCAGGCATCATGGTTCCGAAGGGCGCCTCCCACTGGATGTCGGCGCCCCGGCCCATTCTCTCCTGGGATTCCGCGGACGTGATTTCGGACATCTTCTGGAACCCGAGGACCACGACGACATCGTGGAGACCCGACTTAATCATGCTGTATCCCACTTTTACGCCCGTGCTGCTCGACGAGCAAACGGACTCCACATAAAATGTCGGCTGAGGAATAAGCCCCAGGTATTCCGCGAGGACGCCCGCAGGGGATCGTTGTTTGTCATATTCAGGGGCCGAGCAGAAAACGGAAGCATCCACCTCTTTCTGGGTGATCCCCGCATCTCGCATGGCTTCCCTAAAGGCCTCGAAAGCCAGTTCCCGGATCGACCCTTCGTAACCTCTCACGAAGCTACTCTGGCCCACACCAATGACCGCTACGTCTTTCTTCATTACAAGCCTCCCTTTCACCCTCGGCCCCACGCTTTCCCCTTCCTGCTCGGCAGGCAGGCCTGAGAGAATGGGGGGAGGGGCGAGGAAATTTTTTCTTTCTTCGATGGCCTATAAAGATAAATGAGACTTCATTTTCTTGTCAAGTCGTTTTTTCTTGGATATTTCTGGTATTTCCAAACAGCACGATTATGTTCTTCGATGTCACAAGAAAAATAGTGGGACCCATCGTTTTTAGAGACAAAATAAAGATACGGAACGGGAGCGGGGTGGACGGCGGCCAGAAGAGAGTCTTTGCCGGGGTTACAGATGGGGGTGGGAGGAAGTCCGGCAATGCGATAGGTGTTATAAGGAGTGGTCCTCGTCAAGTCTTCTCTTGTCAGATTCCCGTTGAAATTCTTGATTCCATAGATCACGGTGGGATCACTTTGAAGGGGGATCTTTTTTTTTAGACGGTTGTGAAAAACGGCAGAGATCAAAGGCTTCTCCTCAGGAAGCGAAGTTTCTTTTTCGATAATGGAAGCCAAGATTACCGCTTCCCTTTCAGAGATTGCCAGTTCAGATGCATGTTGAGAGAGGTCGGGTCCGAAGACCTTTTTAAATTGATGGACCATCATCTGGATGACTTCCTCCGGTTCCATCTCTCTGACCAGGTGATAGGTGTCAGGGAAGAGGTATCCTTCCAAGGTCGGTCCTGCCAATTGAGAAAGGCCAAGAGCGTTGATCAGAGCAGGCGAAGTGACCTTTTGGAGGAACTCCTCTTTTCCCATGAGATTTAGGTCTTCCAGTAACTGTCCAATTTGAGAGGCGGTATAGCCCTCAGGAATGGTTACCAGGTGACGTTTCACCTGACCCTTGACCAGAGCATCCAATACCTCGAGGGGGGATATTCGAGTATGAAATTCATATTCTCCTGCTTTGACCTTGTTTTTTTCTCCAAGAATCGTGGCAAGGAAAACAAAAAAGCATCTGTGCTTGACGATTCCTTCTTGCTCGAGTACCTCCGAAACCTTTTTGAGAGAAGTTCCTTTTTTCAGGAAGATTACCTTGGTGGACGCGGTATTAGACGGGGGGATACCGAGAAGCCAGTAGAGAACGAAAGCAAAAAAGAGAAGGAGAAACCCCAGCGAGAGGAGAAGGCACTTACTCCTTGGAAAGTGTCCCATGGCTCGTTCTCCTGCTTTGATCTAAGTACCCCTGGAGGATAAGGACGGCGGCCAGCTTGTCAATGACCTTCTTCCTTTTTCTTCTCGAGAGATCTGCTTCCAATAAGACTTTTGAGGCTCCAACGGTTGAAAGCCGTTCATCCCAGGTGTCCACCGGAAGTTGAATCTTATCCGTTAGAACCTTGGTCCACTCGAGGACAATCTCCGCCTGCTCCCCCAGGGTTCCGTTCATGTTTTTTGGAAGTCCGACCACAATTTTTTCGATTTCAAATTGACCGACGATCGCGGCGATTTCTCTCAAATCCTCTTCCGTCGACTTTCTTCTGAGGGTTTTGAGGCCCTGAGCTGTTATTCCTAACTCATCGCTGATCGCGATTCCGATCTTACGGGTACCAATGTCTAATCCCATTGTTCTCATCAACACCTTATTGCCGATTTGCACAGTATTGTCAAGGTTCTGACTCCGTTGGCTTCTCTTGGATATTCATAACCTTAATCAATCCAATCATAATATTAATAAATACAATAAGTTGCAATTATATGGCCACGCAAAAATATCTTGACAAAAGAGTGGTGCTTTGTTATAGATTGCACAATCCAGCCGGAGGAGGAGATCCTATGGATTTTAAGTTGAATGAAGAGCAAGAAGCCATGCGCGAGATGGCTAAGAACTTCGCCGAAAAGAAAATAGCCCCCACCATGGAAGAAGATGAAAAAGAGCATCGTTTTCGTCGAGAAATTGTGAAGGAAATGGCCAGGCTTGGTTTTTTTGGGTGCATTGCCCCTGAGAAATATGGGGGAAACGAAAGCGGCTATCTTGCCGCTTCTGTGATGACGGAAGAGATTGCAAGAATTTCCCCATCGTGGGGACTTCCCTTCAACCTACAGATGAATTCGATTCAATCCGTCCTTCTCAATTTCGGGACCGAGGAGCAACGGGAACGGTGGATTCCAAAACTGATCAATGCCGACTTGCTCGGCTGTTTTGCCATCACCGAGCCTAACACTGGCTCGGATGTGGCATCGATGAAGTCAACGGCAGCAGAGACGGAGGGAGGATTTGTCCTCAACGGGACAAAGATGTGGATTTCAGGGGTGCCCGTGGCCGACCTCGGTATCGTTTATGTCTATACAGATAAGGCCGCCAAGCATCGCGGCATGTCAGCCTTCATCGTGGACATGCATGCCCCGGGCGTCACCCAGAAGGCGATTGATTCAAAATTGGGTCTTTTCTGCGCCCCCACCGGAGAAATTGTTTTCGAAGAAGTGAAGGTGCCGAAGGACGGCCTGGTGGGCCAAAAAGGGGATGGTTTTAAGATCTGCATGGCCATGTTGGACAATACCCGGCTCTCCTCCGCTGCAAGGGCTGTTGGCGTCGCCAGGGCGTGCCTCGAACATTCGATTCGATACGCCAACGAACGTGAGCAGTTTGGACAACCCGTTGCCAGTTTTCAGATGATCCAGGAGCAAATCGCCGAAATGTACGTGGAGGAACAGGCGGCCCGGCTATTGGTTCATCGAGCGGCCTGTAATAGAGACCTGGGGCAGCGGAACACCATCGAGGTTTCCTGCGCAAAGTATTATGCAGCGGAGGTGGCTGTCAGGGCGGCGAATCAGGCAGTGAAGATTTTCGGATCGTACGGTTTTTCGACGGAGTATCCCGTCGAGAGGTTTTATCGGGACGCAAAATCTTATCAGATAGTAGAGGGGACATCCAACATTCAGAAGATGATCATTGCAAGAAATGCGTTAGGCCTTAAGTAAAAATTTGCTTTTTGGAAGGAGGAGAAGGTCATGGGGACACCAGTGACTGTACCGATGGTAGGGAAGATTGTTTCCGTTTCAGTAAAAGTGGGAGATAAGATTAAGGAGGATGATCAGGTCGCCGTTTTGGAGGCGATGAAAATGGAAATGCCGATTGCCGCGCCGGTCTCCGGAACGGTGAAGGAGATCCTTGTGGCTCCGGGTCAGGAGGTCGAGGCAGAGGCAGTGATCGCTGTCATTGAATAGTGGCAGAATGAGGAGGGAGGGGGGAGCCGATGGAGGAGGATTTTCTAGCTAAACTGAACATACGACCCCTGACCGTTGATGATCTGGACGCGATTGTTGAAATCGATCGCAAGGTCTTAGGTCAAGCCAGGCGGGATTATTGGAGAACGGAGATGAAGTTTCCCACCCCCCCTTATCCGAGGTCGGGTTTGGCTGCCGAATTCGGAGGAAAGGTGATCGGCTTTATCTTGGGTGAGGTGAGCGGTTGGGAGTTTGGCGTTCCGGAGTCCGTGGGATGGATCAGCACGATTGGAGTTGATCCGGATTACCAGCATCGAGGCGTAGCCAGAAAATTGAGTCAAGAATTTATCCGAAATTTCAAAGCGATCGGGGTGAGGGTCGTCTATACCCTGGTGAATTGGAGCGATTGGGATTTGCTCAAGTTCTACCGTGCGATGGGATTCACAAGGGGAGGGGATATGATCAACTTAGAACT
>Ga0187772_10001178_pt1 | contig 12245 bp, 8 predicted proteins | sample 0116_SJ02_MP15_2_FD_133137 | JGI IMG/M metagenome (GOLD analysis project Ga0187772, IMG submission 133137) | Tropical peat soil microbial communities from peatlands in Department of Meta, Colombia - 0116_SJ02_MP15_20_MG | ecosystem: Environmental > Terrestrial > Soil > Wetlands > Peat | place... | reverse complement strand
AGACACTTTTTTTTCTAAGTGATTTGGTGGAAAGGTGAACGCTGGGAAAATAGACCTGCCCCTCGCTATTTTTACAAAAGATGGGATGTGTCCCTGTTTTTGAAGATTGCTGTTTTGGTCGGTGGGACTTCGGGAAAATGGGTAGTTCTTACTCAAATCCTCAGGTCGAGATACCATATCGCTATACCAGATTTCGAATGGTAATCCTCAAAAAGATAAATTTTCAGAAGGCCACATTCACTACTTCTCCCACCTCAATGACCATCAAATTCTCACCAACTTTCAACGGGCAGTAGTAAGCCGTTTCTGGGTCGAATCTCTAAAACCTCAATTTCCTATCGAATAAGGATCCTCCCCTTCATGCCTTTAGGTCCGTGATCCTGACGGACTCCGGAACATAGATCAAGTAATGGGTATCTCCGGCAATTGCATCAGGACCAATAAAGTCCTCGATGGGTCTCCAACCATGTTTTGCATAAAGGGTGTAAGAGGGCTCCTCCGGGAGAATGATGTTGTCCAGCAGTCCGATGGTTCTTGAGGCTTCAACAAATTTCCCAAAAGTGCTCAGGATTTTCGCGCCGAGCCCCTTTCCCCGGAAGGAAGAGAGAACCTCGACATAGACGAGGTAGTAGCTCGTGATCGGTTTTCTAAGATAGATCATGTTGAGGTAGCCCAAGACCTCTCCCCCATCAGAGTGGATCTCGAAAGTATGGAACAAGCGGGTCCCTTCTTTTGGACTGAACCGTTTGATCTTTGTTCCACGGACCGTCTTATCGATCAGTGCCCGAAGCTCCTCGAAGACTTCGCGAAGGGATGAAAAATCAGAAGCACCCGAATCCTCCCCAATGGCCATGTCGACGACGGCCAGGACATCCTTCAGACCAATCTGTGGACCATTGACCCTCTCTTGATCTTCTTCCGATTCTGAAACCACTGCTGACGAACCTCCAGCGACTCCAATTTGGGAATTGGGAAGAGAATTTAGATGGAAGACATGAAGTTCGAGAAACCCTAAATTGAGGAGTTCACTTGCTTATCTTCATAAGGGACAAGCAAAGTCCACGAAGTCACCTAAGGCAGCTTATAGATAATTTTTGCTTTATTATAGCTCTGTAAAATTCCCTTCTTACTATTTCGTACGGGAGGTCTTTTTCTCAAAATCTTTCCAGAATTTCTCCTCGGACTTCTTCCACAATTCTCCCCAGCGGCCCGCGAAATATCCTTCCAATTTATTCATAAGGCGGCCCCAGGCTGATAGGCCATCGGTTGATTCCAAAATATCTTCTAAGAAAGGAACAATCTCTCCCAGTTTTTCCTTGGGGAGGTAAGCGCAGGCCCCCATTTCAATGGAGCGTTTTAGAGATTCGGGATTGAGAGAATGGGCTGTCAGCATGGCCGCAGGAAAGTGACGCTTTACCGTTTGGTCCAAGAGGTCGAAACCGCGGACTCCCATAATATCAAGGACCACCACATCATAGTTCTGGGATTCTAACTTTTGGGTGGCTTCCTGATAGGTGGTGGCCTTATCGATGGCACAGTTTGGGGCGTATCCCAGGATCTCCTCTTCCAGAACGTCCAAAATATCAGGCTCATCATCTACCGCTAAGATCCTCTTGTTGTTTAGAATAGATTCCGCCATAGAGATACCTCCTTTCACTTTCTGGCTATGGAGATTGGTCGCTCCAATTTGTCACTCTTCATTGGGAGTGATTTTCTCATCTGAGGTCGACGAGGCCAGTCTCTCAGAGGCTTCTTTGTAAGTGGTGGCCTTATCGACGATACCGTCTGGATAAACTTCCTTAATTTCCTCTTCCAGTTACCCCGTTAGAAATAATGCCCAGATGCTCTGCCACGGGGTACCATTCCAAATAATTCCGGCGGGGTTTAATGCCAAGCTCGAATTTCTAACGAGGTCTACTTTTCATTTCTTTCAGCAGAGGTTTTTGCATCAAACTCTTTCCAGAACTTTTCCTCGGATTTTTTCCAAGCCCTTCCCCAACGGGAATCAAAATAATCTTCCAATTTTTTCATCAGGCGACCCCACCCGGGCAGATAATCATACTTCAATACATCTTCCAGGAAGGGAACCACTTCTCCTAACTTCTCCTTTGGAAGGTAGGCTCGAGCCTTCATCTCAATGGACCGTTTCAATGCCTCCGGATAAAGCGCATGGGCCGTAAGCATGGCGACGGTGAGATTTCGCTTGGCAGATAAGTTCAGAAGTTCAAAGCCACGAATTCCCATGATATCTAAGATCACAACGTCATAGACTCGAGACTCTAATCTTCGAGTGGCTTCGTAATAGGTCGTCGCCTTTTCAAATTTGCATTTCGGCGCCGCCTGGAGAATTTCCTCCTCTAAAACATCCAAAATATCCGGTTCATCGTCCACAGCCAAGATCTTTTTGCCGTTCAAAATCGATTTGACCATCATCCTCTTACTCACGATTCTCAATTCTAAATTCCCTCATTTTATAGGAGTTCTCAACTTTGTCCACTCCTGCCAATTCAGACCTGTCTTCTTCTCCCAATCCGACTCGAACTTACTATCAAAAAAATCCTTCAACTTCTCATAGAGACGCTTCCACCCCGGACCATACTCATAGGTCAACACATCTTCCAGGAAAGGAACAACTTCTCCCAGTTTCTCCTTGGGAAGGTAAGCCCGGGCCCCCAATTCTACCGACTTCTTCAGTGCCTCTGGCGATAAGGCGTGGGCTGTAAGCATGGCAACTCGTAATTTCTTTTTCACTGCCAAACCCAACAGGTCGAAGCCGCGGACCCCCATGATGTCCAGAATGACTACGTCATAGTTCGTTAATTCTAACTTTTTGGCGGCCGTCTCGTAGGCAGTGGCCTTATCCAGCTTGCAGTCGGGGCAGATCTCTGATATCTCCTCTTCGAGAATCTTCAAGACATCCGGCTCGTCATCGACTGCCAAAATCCTCTTACCATCCAAAATTGATTTTGTCATAACACCCCTCCTTTTGGTTTTATAGGATCGAATAGGAGGAATTCGAGCCATGAATCGAGTTCCGACTCCCTCCTGGCTTTCCAATGTAATCTCTCCCCCCGTGGCTTCCACCAATGCCTTAACCCCTGTGAGGCCCAGTCCGAGTCCTGGCAGATAGGCACGTTTTTCATTATTCAGTCGAACGAATCGCTCAAAAATGGCGCTTTGATGCTCCAAAGGGATTCCAATCCCGTCATCCTCCACCGAGATGAGCAAATCCGTTTCCCCACTGATCTTCACCGCCATGCGCTGCCGGCGGTATTTCATGGCATTACTCATCAGGTTTCGAAGGATCTGTCGAATCTTCCTTTGGTCATGGCAGAAAGGGGACTTGCAATACTTGCCGGTGATCTCAACAAAAATCCCGTGGTCCTTCAGATCATTTCGGAACGCCTCCGGATTCTCACGTTGGCTGAGCCTTTCAATGGCGTTGGGAATGGACATCTCGAGAACGTCCAAGAGCGATTCTACAAGGGTTTCTTCGACCGAAAAATATTCTCTCTCGAATACGCCTTCCTCCGAACGGAGGATTTCAATGATCTCTTGAGTTAAACTTTTGGCCTTGCGGATATTCCTCGAAACACGATCCAAGATGTGTTTCTGACGATCCGTCAGAGGACCATATTGGTCCACTTTATAGAGAAGGCTATCTGTGCTGGTGGAAGCAATAGACAAAGGTCCCGTGAGGTCATGAATGAAGAGATCGAATAATCGCCATTTCACTTCCACGACCTTATCTTCTTGGTTTTTCTCTGTATGGATAGTTGGACTATTATCTCTTTCGGAATGATTTTTCCCAATCATTTTGATTGCCAACCCAAAGGCCACCGAAGCGTCGTGTTCATTGGGTCATGGGACCATGGAGGAAAATTTGTACAACCATTGCTTTTTCACTATGTATAGGTCAACTGAATTTCTCTGTCAAGCAAAAAATTGGGGCTCTTGCCGTCTTCAAAGCATTGGAAGTCTCTCCTGCCGCAGATAACCGAAACTTGACCGGAGCGTGCCCCGCAAGCCCCACCTTGTGGGCGGGGTCAAGGGGCACAATATGAAAGAAATTTCCCTTCCGGAGAGCCCCGCCCTGCGGGCGGGAAGCTTCAAACGATTTAAATTCTTGTTGATTTTTCAATCCGTTATGCTATAGTTCCACAGGTATTAAAGGACCTGAGAGAGGTCTGGAGAATTCCAGATGAGCCAATCTGTTAATATCTCCAAAATTATGCCTCCTTATTTGCCCCAAATTTTAGATAGACCACGCCTCCTCAATCTCTTAGAAAAAAATAAAGACAAAAAGTTAATTCTCGTTCTCGGTCAAGCCGCTCAAGGAAAATCCACCTTGGCTGCTTGCTACGTCAAGTCGTTGAAAATCCCTTCCGCGTGGATAAACTTGGACAAAGAGGATTCCGATCCAATCAATCTTTATTATTTAATCGTCCATTCCCTTCAACGCGTCCTAAAAGACATCGATTTTTCACACCTTCTGTCTTATTCCCCACAGGTCATGGGACCAAGGGCAGAGAGCCCTCTCTACCGGGAATGGGCGCAATCCGTTTTCAAAGAGGTCTCCATCCCAATACAAATCGTCATCGACGGTCTAAACCGCCTTTCCACGAATGGTCCTGCTTTTGAGTTCCTTCAAGTTTTGGTCGAAGAGTCGCCGCCGGATCTTCACCTCATGTTGTTATCAAGAGAAATGCCTCCTCCTGTTCTGGAATTTCAGCAACTCAAGATGAGCCAACAAGCCCTTGTGCTCACCAATGAAGCCCTGGCTTTCAGCCAGGATGAAGTCAAAGAGTTTTTCCAACACAATCGAAGAATATCCTTCAGTTCTGACCAATTGAGAAAGATCTACTCCGCTACGGAGGGGTGGGTTGGAGGGCTGATCTTGTTCGCTGAGTCTCTCAGTCGATTTCCGGCGCCTGTAAGGGAAAAATATATTTCTGAGGATCTCCCCGATCATTTCAAAAGCGAGGTCTTTCAGTATTTTGGCAAGGAAATTTTTTCCTCTCAACAAGAACAGGCTCAGGAATTTCTGATCAAGTCGTCCCTCGTCGATGTGATCGAACCAGTTTTCATGAAGGAGTTTCTTGGGATGGAAATGACTGAGGAAATTCTTCGGGAACTTATGAGAAAAAACCTGTTTGTCCATTCGTTTTATGATGAGAAAAAGGGGTGGCTATTCCAATATCATCACCTGTTCAGGGATTTTCTGAGAGCCAAGTTTATCACGTCGGTGGGGTCTGAAGAACAGAAGCCATTGCTCCTCAAAGCCGGGACTCTTTATGACGAAAGGGGAGAATTAGAAAATGCAGTGAAGTACTTTCTTGAAGCAAAAGCTTATCCCCGGGCGGCTTCCGTGATTGAGCGTTTGGGGACGGATTTATTGCGGAAGGGAAGAATAGGTGATCTGGCTGAATGGCTTTTATCTCTCCCGAACGGCACCATCCAAGACAATCCATGGCTCCTTTTCTATCAGGGAATGACCAGACGATTTATGGGAGGGAGAGAGAATCTCGTTACCTTCCAGAAAGCTAACGCCCTTTTCAAACAACAGGGAAATGTGAGGGGGGCGCTTGTCTCTCTCGCACAGCTCATCCAGGGCTCAATTCGGGCAGGCATCCACTTAGCGCCTATAGAAAGTTTGATTGGAGAAGGAGAGGCCCTCCTTCAACAGGTGGAGCTGAGTGAATCCCTCTACGAACGGGCGGTCCTCTTGTATTCCATCGGGCTGGGTCATATCTTGGGAGAAAGCGATATTCGAAAGGGGGTTTGGGCCTGCCAGAATGCTTACTCAATCGCCAAGCGGTTAAAGGATGTCAGTCTCCAAGCTTACGCCTTGTACTTTCTTGCCCTTGGCTTTGTTTTGCTCGGAGAATTCTCCAAGGCGGATGAAAGCCAAGAAAAAATTGGAAAGCTTACCGAGGAGAGTGTTTACTCTGAATTCAAGGCCATGCAACTTATGGTCCAGTGTCTCCTGGCAAACCACCGGGGCGACTTTGATAAGGCAAAGAGCCTGGTCGAGAAACTCCAGGCTGAGATCGAGAAACACGGTTTTGTTTATATGGTCCCGTGGACATACGAAATATCAGGATATTCAAGGGCTTTCCAGGGAGAATTTTCAGAGGCAGAAAAGATTGGGAAGGAGTTTCTCAGCATAGCCATCTCTTTGGGAAATGGCCTCTTTAAGGGCTTGGCTTATAGATTATTAGGCCTAATTTACCTCCATGAGAATAATTTTGGGAAAGCCAGGGAGGCCATCGATCAATCCATGGATGCCTCTTCAAGTGAGGCCCCGTCAAAATACCACCTCAACCGAGCCAGAATACAAATGGGCCTGGTTTGTACTCACCTCAAGGAACACAGAAGGGCTGAGAAGGAACTCGGTGAAGCCTTACAATATTTCTCATCTATCTCAAGCTACATTTCTCTGGCAGAGGTCCATTTCGCGATCGCTTTCCTTCAGCATGATCAAAGCATGGATGATGATGCTGTCTCACATCTACAGAAAGGGTTTAAGATTGCAAGAGAGAGGAATTATGAATACTTCTACATTCTGGGGATGAAATATCTTACCAAGGCATGCCTTTTAGTTTTAGAATTGAAAGTTGAAGGGACCGTCGATTATGCAGCGCATCTTCTCTCGATGCGTCTCTCTTCGGTTGCAGAAGAGGAGTTAGAAAAAATGTCTAATCATCCAGATCTCGAGGTCAGGGAGCAGGTATGGGAGATCGGAAGAGCGATTCACCGTTCGAAGATTCCACGTCTTCGCATCCAGACATTGGGAAGGTTTCAAGTATTCCGAGGCGATTCTCCAATTGAGGAGAATCAGTGGGATCGCGTTCAGCCAAAACAACTCTTAAAGGCGATCGTTTCCTACGGAAGAGAGAAGATTCCGAAGGAAATTCTGATCGATGAACTCTGGCCCGAGGAGACCCCTAATGCGGCCGATAAAAATTTTAAAACCACCCTGCAGCGGTTACGAAAATCTCTTGAACCGGCGATCCATAAAAGCTTCAGTTCTTCCTATATCCACCTCCATGATAACTTTGTCTTTCTCGACCCCGAACTGTGTCAAATTGACGTCGACCGGTTCCTATCGCTCCTCAGAATGGCGGAGGAGAAGGAAAAAAGAGGAGACGTGAAAGGGTCCCTTAGTCTCTGCGCAGAGGCCATGGAGATTTACAAAGGAGATTTCCTTCCGGATGAAATCTATGCCTCTTGGGCGGATAAAAAGAGAGAGGAGCTGAGGCTAAAATATATCGAATTCTTGGGCAAAATGGCGAGCCTTTATGAGAAGCAAGGTGTTTTAAAAAAGGCGGCTGATTGTTACAAGAAGGCCATCCAAGCAGACCCTCTTTTAGAAGAGTCTTATCAAAGATTGATGGCCTTCTATTCGAGCAAAGCTATGTATAATGAAGCCTTGAGAACCTATGAAGACTGCAAGAGGGCTCTCAAGCGAGAGCTCGAAACCGAACCGGATCCGACTACCTTTGCGATGCACAAAAAAATATTGGAAAAAATAGGTTCCCCTCCCACCTCCACACAGAAAGGGCCAAGCAACCAGAAAGTTAGGTAGGCTTCATTCTACAGATAAATTAAATCTTGTAGGGTTCTTTAAGACTTTATAGATGTGCTCGAGAAACTTATAAAAATCTGAACGGAATTCTTTATCCTCTTAACAATGCGTCTACAGAAATGTCCTCATCCAATTCTTCCCAGTGGATACCAATGCCTTTGCCAATCAACCTCCACTTTTCTCTCTGTTCTTGTTTTGCGTCCCGAAGTTTTGGAAACCATTCAAGGGGAACGCTGATCTCCCTCCCATCCAAAAGTCGAATATGCATCATAACTGAATCAAACCAGACATCAGAAGCCATGGGCTCTAAGGTTTTAACCGCCAAAGTACTCATGCCATTTCTCCTTCACAAAATTTGAATTTTCCAAAATCAATTTTCTAATGTCATTTAATTCTCTTGCATTGAAATCCACAGATCTTGCCAGCTGTACCGGCTCAAGCCAGAACTTAGCATATTTACTACCAGATTCAATATGGATATGCGGAGGTTCGTTGCCTTCATTGCTGAAAAAGAAAAACCGATAATTTCTAATTCTCAAAACCGTTGGCATTTTGGGTAATTATACATCCTTTGTTAAACAATTCAAATGAAATTCTCATCGTGGTAATACCACCTCCGGACGACGAAAGTCACATTCTATAGAGGCAGCCCAATGCTGTCATTCCCGATGAAACGGGAGTTCAGCAAGAAAAACAAACATTCTTTGGCCCCATTTAACACCATTTTACTCTACCGAAAGATCCTGCGAAAAATCATCTTCCCGATCGATTGCACTCGGCGTCTTAGTAATTTCAAAAAAAAATATGAAATCTCTTTGGTCAATTATCAACCACCAAAAATCTACTTTGGCTGTCAACAGGTTAGAATTCCATTGGCAAATTTTTCACTTGAGGTTGGTTACCTTTTGGTTACCTAGCTGTGATATAAGCTTGATCAACTTCTATTTTTATATTTTTAGGTTCGGGGAGAGGTTACAGAGAAAGTAAACCAGATCTGGTGACAGGAGGAGGGGGCAAGTGGGGGAGCCTTTTAAAGCCCGGCATTAGGAATGTCAGTGTCGGGCTTTTTCTTTTTTGCCCTCCTAATCTTTAAGACAAAAAAACGAATGACAAGGAACGAATTGAGTATCCAACCTACCACTGTTCCCTCTGGAGAAAAAGGGAGCAGGGTTCTCCTCCCTTTAGTATCTTTTCTCTGCTGGAGGCAGGCAAAGGGAGGCGGGCAGGGATTTTAGGGAACAATTTATATTTTCGTTAGATTCGGTGCGATTCGAATTATTCGTGTAAAGGGGGGGCATGAATAGCTACTTAGTTCGTATTTACCGCAGGATGGAGAATAATCCACATATGCTCGTTGGGGTGGTTGAGGAAGCCGGAGTGAATGGAAAGAAAGCATTCCATAATCTTCAAGAATTATGGGATATCTTGAACCCAGTAAAAAAAGGCCAGAGGCAACTTAAGAGAAATAAGAACTCGAAACACAACCAAAATATGAAGCAAAGTTAAGGTTATTAACGACTAATACTTCCTCTCCCTTGATGCCTGCCTGCCGGTAGGCAGGGGAGAGGGTGGGGTGAGGGTAGGAGACGGATACATTCTTTCATTAAAAAAGATTTGCCATGCGCTTAGTGTTGTGCCCCGGGGGAAGGCGGGCTCAAACGCAGGCGGCCACTTTGTGAGGTGGGGGAAGGGAGGAATTCAAGATGCATAAGAGAGGAGAGAGAAATTCATACAGAGTCTCGGAAATCATTTTTGTAGCCCTATTTTCGCTTCTATTTATTACAAACTTTGCCTTTGGTGCGATAGAGCCAACGCCTCCAAATCTGGGCAAGAACAACAAGGTGATCCTTGAGAAGGCATTTAAGATACAAATGCCTTTCATTGCCAACCAAGGGCAGATACCGGACGAGCATGTCCGTTTCTATGCCAAGACTTTTGGGGGAACGGTCTTTGTCACAGATCAGGGAGAAATGGTCTATTCCTTTTCCGTCGGCGAGCCGAAGCCTCCATTGTCAAGGTTGAATCCGAGAGACAGGCATCAGAAGCCCGAAGAGGTCAAGATTTGGACTCTTAAGGAAAAACTAGTCGGTTCTTTGCAGACGATGCCTATGGCGATTGATAAGGCTGAGGTAAAGGTCAATTATTTCATTGGTAATGACAAAAGCAAATGGAAGACTGATATAACCACTCACAATGAGGTGAGCCTTGGAGAAATTTATAAAGGGGTTGACCTAAAACTGAAAGCATATGGTAAAAACGTTGAAAAGGTCTTTACCGTCAAACCAGGCGCAGACACCACCGCCATAAAGCTGAAGATGGACGGAGCTAGTTCCCTGAAAGTCAACGACAAGGGAGAACTCGAAGTTGAGACAGGCTATGGGCCAGTGAGCTTTGGTAAACCAGTGGCCTACCAGGAAATAAATGGGAAGCGCCTTGAAGTTAAGGTGGTTTACCTCCTTGAAAAGTCAACACTCGACACGCAACACTCGTCACCAAGTTATGGTTTCAAGGTTGGCGATTATGATATGTCTTATCCCCTCGTAATTGACCCGGTCCTATCGTACTCCACATACCTTGGAGGAAGTGGCTATGATTTCGGTTATGGGATTGCAGTTGATGGTTTCGGAAATGTTTACGTCACTGGCCAGACACTCTCGACCGACTTCCCCACACAAAATCCTATCCAGGGAGCCAATGGAGGGGGTTACGACGCCTTTGTAACCAAAATCAATGCCTCTGGTACTGCCCTGGTTTACTCCACATACCTCGGAGGAGCCCTCGATGATTATGGTCTGGGGATTGCAGTTGATGCTTCCGGAAATGTCTACGTTACCGGCCGTACTTACTCCACCAACTTCCCCACACTAAACGCTATCCAGGAAACCTATGTTAAAAGTGAGCCTTATGGGGATGGCTTTGTCACCAAGATTAATGCTTCTGGCAATGCCCTGGTTTACTCCACATACCTCGGAGGAGCTGGCGATGAGCAGTGCTCTGGGATTGCAGTTGATGCTTCTGGAAATGCCTACGTTACCGGCTATACCTCCTCCACCAACTTCCCCACACTAAATCCTATCCAGGCTAACAATGGAGGGGTTTACAACGTCTTTGTAACCGAAATCAATGCCTCTGGCAATGCCCTGGTTTACTCCACATACCTCGGAGGAGCTGGCGATGATTATGCTCAAGGGATTGCAGTTGATGCTTCCGGAAATGTCTACGTCACTGGCGGCACGAACTCGACGAACTTCCCCACACAAAATCCTATCCGGGCTACCAATGCAGGAGGGGAATTTGATGTCTTTGTGACGAAGATAGGCATTGCTGACGGCCTCCCTTACCTTGTCTACTCCACATACCTCGGAGGTACTGGCACTGATTATGCTCAAGGGATTGCAGTTGATGCTTCTGGAAATGCCTACGTTACCGGCTATACAGGCTCCACGAACTTCCCCACATTAAATCCTATCCAGGCTAACAATGCAGGGGGTTACGACGTCTTTGTAACCGAAATCAATGCCTCTGGCAATGCCCTGGTTTACTCCACATACCTCGGAGGAACTGGCGATGAGCAGGGTTATGCGATTGCAGTTGATGGTTCCGGAAATGTCTACGTTACCGGCGCTACCACCTCCACCAACTTCCCCACACAAAATCCTATCCAGGCTACCAATGCAGGAATTGCTGTCTTTGTGACTGAGATCAATGCCTCTGGCAGCGCCCTGGTTTACTCCACATACCTCGGAGGAGGATTCGGAGGAGAAAGCAGTGATTATGGTTATGGGATTGCAGTTGATGGTTTCGGAAATGTTTACATCACTGGCCAGACGCTCTCGACCAACTTCCCCACACTCAATCCTATCCAGGCTAACAATGCAGGAGGTTGGGACGCCTTCGTCGCAAAGATCAGCGGCCAATCATCACCACTGCCTGTGGCCATTCCGGCAGGCGGGACTTATACTTCTTCCCTGGACGTCGGGTTATTGGGTGACACCGGAACCACTATCTTTTATACCACGGATGGAAGCACCCCAACAACCCCTACTACGGGAACTACTACGGAACAATACACAACTCCTATCCAGATTTCAGCTCCCACCACACTGAACTTTCTTGAGGCGTACCCTCTGGCGGATGGAATGTGGGATCAGGGGCCAGTAAAAACTGCGGTTTATACGATTCAGCCAAGCCTTTCAGCGAGTATTGCGCCCCTACCAGCGCAAGTATGGTCGGGAGGATCCATCCCGGTTACGGCGACATTTTATAATGGACCGAGTAACATTCTGACGATGAATCCGGACTTGGATTGTATCGGCAACATTTTCTTCGAAGTGATAGGCTCGAACGGCCCCCTGTTACCACGCTGCAGGATTCGCACAGCTTACGGGATTCCGGCCGATGTCGTAACTATACCCGCAGCAGGAACCGCAGGAAGCTCATTTACGGCTAACTGTTACCTTTCCGACATGTACGATCCCTCGTTCCTGGTCCCTGGATCTTACCTCGTTCAAGCCTTCTACTCGAACTATGTCACGGATCCGAATATTGTCAATGGCCAATGCACAGCCCCTAATAATCAATGTTACAACCTTTGGACAGGAGCAATTGCATCTGCACCGGTAACACTAACTCTTGCCACGGATACAACGCCGCCTGT
>Ga0187772_10001176_pt1 | contig 12249 bp, 13 predicted proteins | sample 0116_SJ02_MP15_2_FD_133137 | JGI IMG/M metagenome (GOLD analysis project Ga0187772, IMG submission 133137) | Tropical peat soil microbial communities from peatlands in Department of Meta, Colombia - 0116_SJ02_MP15_20_MG | ecosystem: Environmental > Terrestrial > Soil > Wetlands > Peat | place... | reverse complement strand
GTGACCTATTTGAATAACAAACAAACCGTTGTTACAGGTCTGAAAGATATGGTCATCTTTGTTGTCATTTTTAACACTTGTATCACTTGGATGATTGTCAGGTCGGCACCTTCGTTAACGGTCATTGACCATACATACAATGCCTCCATCCTAACTCGCAAAAAAGAAGCGACAGGATCTCCGGCTTTTGGGTAGCAAGCAACTGTTTTATCTCCACATAGGTCACTCACTAAATAGATTGTATATTCTATAGAATTTTGTGCGATATTTATAGTTTATGTTCAATATACAAACATAATATCATATTATAAAACATGTCTCTTCAAGTTTTTTCAATAAAAATTTATTCGAAAGAAGAAATAATACAGCTTGGCAAAGATCAATGAAAAATCTGTGGAAAATGCCACATGTGTTACCGCGTTTTATCAATGGAATATATAAGACTTTAGATGAAAGGAATGTTTTAATAAGTCGTTTGTGATGGTGAATCTACCCACATTAGTGAGTGACCTATGTGAAAAAACTAAGTATCGCTACGTGTTTGGAAAACATAGTCATCCAGGCAATGATTTGTAGTATGGGTATTACCAGGATGATTAAGAACAAAGTAGAATTGCATATTACCGACCAACAATTAAAACATGCGAAAAAAGGATCTGTGATTACTGAATCCCCAGACTGCTGCTTCAGGTCTTTTCAACTTGGTTCTGGAGGTAGAACGATATGAATTTAAAGTCTCAACAGATCATACAGGAATTTCAGATCCTAAAAAATGATCTTGGACTGTCAGATAGGGTTATAGATGAGGCAAAGTTAGTGATCAGGAATGCTAGTGAAAAGGGACTGGTACGAGGCAGAACCCACTCGACTCTAGTTGCAGCAGCAGTATACATTGCATGTCGGGAAACAGATGTACCACGCCCTTTGCATGATATTGCCACTATTGTAAATGTGAAAAGAAAGATTTTGGCAAAATACTGCAGAATATTAATGAACAAACTTTACCCTAATCTTCCTTCCATTGACCCATCCAAATGCATTGTCAAACTGGCAGACGCGATTAATGCTAACGAGAAAGCAAAGCGCCTCGCTGCACTCATGATGAAAGAGATTGTAAAACGAGAACTGTCAGCCGGAAAGAATCCTATGGCCATCGCTGCATGTATACTTTACATTTGTTGTAGAAGAGCTGGTTATCGTACTAGTCAGGTAACCATCGCCAAGGCGGCAGGAATAACAGATGTTACGTTAAGAAATAGATTCAGGGAAGTTAAAAGGGCGATGCATTATTGAAATGTATAGCAATAGTTACACTACATGATGCTTGTCCTTCATTTGCGTCAAGGACATTCAAGATTACTCAAGAACTTGAAAAACTAGAAATAAGGTACAACATTGGACTTGTTCCCTTCTTTAACGGAGAGCAAGACCTTCCGAGGTTCTCTAAATTTGTAGAAGAAATAAAGTGTTGTAGAGCAGAAATAGCATTACATGGTCTTTACCATGAAACCAGAAGACATCAGATTGACAACTTTGGTAGAAGAACAAAAGCAGCTGCAGAGCAAGAGATACGGGCAGGACTTCACATATTCCAAGAAGTTGGAATCGATCCTATGGTATTTATCCCTCCATGCTGGCAACTAAACATTAATTCGATCAAAACCTTAGTGAAACTAAAATTCAGACTAACAGAAATACAAGAGAAATTGGTATTGATATTTCAAAGGACATTTAAGAAAATACAAGTTCCAAAAGTGTTGAATTGGGATTCTTGTGGAGATCCAGAAAAGAATATTGTGAATATTGATAGAAATAGGAGACATTTCAAGCTTTTATATCAGCAAAGAACAGAAATGATCAGGATTGCTTTGCATCCGCGCGATCCACACGAAGCATTGAAAGATCAAAAGAATATGATATCTCAGTTGAAAGATCAAGGATATCAATTTGTAACATACGGTGAGATTATAACAAAATTGCAAAGGTGTCTGGCCAACAGTTATGCGTCGTCGTCTAACTGACTCGGGCCTGTAAAAATTTTCTCAAAATATGCTAACTCTGCTAGCTCTTCTACGTGCACCTGATAATTTCATATGTCAAAACCGGTGTCATAAAAAACCAATTTTGGGACAAGCACATGACTAGTGTGATAAAAGAGTACAAGAATGAATCAGATGGCAAGATTATCGATAAGCTTGACTTACCATGCGGATTAAAGTGGCTGCTTGCAAGCCATGACTTTACGATAGACCAATTGCTATGTATGAAATCTGGCGATATAGCTGATACACTTGGTATAGATCAGGACGCTGCTCGATTAATTGCTTTCGCTGTAAGAGAGAGTAGACCTTCATTATGAGAACAATTGAAAATTATCCTTATAGGGTGATAAAGTGTCAATTCGCAATTTGTAAAATATGTTTTTGGAGTGCGACCGTTTTTAAATCTGGAGTACAAAAGTGTCCCTTATGTTCAAGTGGCAATATTTCCCTGATTGGTATTACAAATGATATACATAAGAAATAGAAGATATGGAATATGTAAGTTTTTGATATTACTGAGATGGGATGTGATTTCAAAACGATATCCCTCATTGAGAGAGCCAATAGAAAACTGTTTTGTAGATTAAAAGAGAAGGTATGAATGGTAATAAATTTCATGATTTGGTAGTAGGAATATTAAATACTACGACGATGGAAATGCTAGGAATATTAAATTACCAGTATTTTAGATACATACAGAGAGTCGGGAATTTGGTACTTGATAGGCTAGGTTCACATAATAATACAAACGATAACAACGTTACATCGGTGCGTAATTCTATAAACTATAAAATACGTCAAATCAAGGAAGAAGACATTAGCCATGGCCGATTCTTAGAAGTTCTTGAGAGTCTGCCTCTCGGAGGACTTACTAAACCTGTAGCATTATCCATATTAAAGGATATAAAATCAAATCCACTCCACAAGATATTTGTCGCCGTTATTCAAAACAACATCGAATTCAATTTGAGTGGCAACAATGACCATCGTAGTGGTTTGGTCATTGGTACAACAACCCTTCTTGTTGAACCTAAATTTATTTTCAGTGGTGGAAGGGTTGGACACTTAGAGGATGTAGCTGTGAGAAAAGGGTATGAAAGGAAGGGCATTGGGTCTAGATTAGTACGTCATGCCACTAAAATTGCAAAAACTATGGGCTGCGTAAGAACAATATTGAACTGCTCCGATCAGACAATGTCGTTTTACGAAAGGCTTGGCTATGTTTACCAGGATAATTGCATGAGTATTTGATAGAGATTAAGATATAGAATGACCAATTATATTAATATTATAGGGCAAGCAACATAAATGACTACAGGCATTGATTTTGCATTACTGTTATCGCTTATAACCATAAACATTTCGTCGATAGCCATTCTTATTCTCTCGATTAGATCCTACCATCTCACTCCTAGAATAGACAGGGGACTTAAGAGACGGCCGCGGCTGCAAGCAATCTCCTTGTCTGAGTCTTCACACAAATCTGTTGATGTCATTAGACCCTATAGTCGTTCTGGTGATTTACCGAATATTTCACTTCCGTTCATAAGTATAATTATACCCGCAAGAAATGAAGAAAAGAATATCAAGAAGTGTTTATCATCGCTACTCGACCAAAACTATCCGAACTTCGAAGTAATAGCGATTGATGATAATTCTACAGATAACACCCTACAAATAATGAATAAGATAAAAGAAAAGAATGATATGAATGGCTTAGAAACAATTACTCAAACAAGCAAGCTCAGAATAATATCATTAAGAGAAAAGCCCGAGGGGTGGACTGGGAAGGCTTGGGCTTCTCATCAAGGATACCTACATGCTCAGGGAGAAATACTTCTATTTACCGATGCTGACACTTGTTTTGTCAATAATGATACTATCCTACGTTCTGTTTCATATTTGCAAAGTGAAAGTCTAGATGTTTTGACAGGTCATCCCAAGCTAGAGCTCCCAGATTTCTGGTCAAAGATTGCTATGCCATTATGGGACTTCTTTTCTATTATTCGAGACCAGAATCCAACTGCTGTGAATAATCCAAGCTCGACTGCAGCGTATCTAGTCGGAAGTTTCTATATGATGCATAGAAGGGTATTAGATATCATTGGCGGATTTAAGTCTGTTCAAGGAGCAATAAAAGAAGATGTCGAGCTGGGTCTGCATATTAAGAGAGCAGGATTCAAGCTGAAAATTGCAAAAATGGATAAGTTTTATTCAGCTCTTTGGTCTAGAGATTTCTTATCACTTTGGCATGGAATCGGACGAACATTTCTTCCTATGAGCAAGCCTAGACTAGCTGCTATTCTTCTAAGTTTATTCTTCTTGGCAATACTTCCATGCTTGATTTTTCCATATTCCGTATCTACTTATGCCAGAACGGTAGAAGAACGTAATCAGATAACCTTTAACGATTTGATATCTTCATCTATACTTATTCTAAATATGTCCTCCTGCATGATGATAATAATAGGAATAGCAATCAAAGCTGTCAATTACAGTACCAGTGTAGTCTATTCTCTGTTGGCATTACCTGCAGCTCTACTTCTCATATCTGCATGTATTGCCAACATAATTCGTTTTTTTGGTCGAATAAAAAGGGTACAATGGAGAGACAGAACATACGGATACAGTAGAGAAAATAGTTTATTATCTGAGAAAAGGGAACGGAATTAATTGGCTTTTGCCAATCATTTTAGCAATCTACCATAAACCCTTAACTTTATTACCATCAAATAAGCTGTCCTTCTTTTGCACATGGCATTGGTTCCGACCATCGCTTCTAGATCCACTTCTTGAATGTATATTAAGTTGAGTATGCTGTTCTCTCATCTGAAGACAAACTATACGTGTCGTACTCTTGCGACACGTGCGTAACATGAGCTATACAGCGTGCCATAGGATGCAGTAACATTGGAGGTAAGGTGGGACAAACTTCAGATAATTGTATATGGAGCTTCTTCCAATTTCGAAATAAGATCCTTATACAATGGTATTGTGTAACCTTGATCTTTTAATTCGCGTATCATGTCTATTTGAACTTTTAATGCCTCGTGCGGATCGCGCGGATGCATAGCAATTCTGATCATATCTTTTTGTTTATCTAAAAGCTTGAAACGTCTTTCGTCTCTAGCGATATTTGGAATATTCTTTTCTGGATGTCCGGTTGAGTCCCAATTTAAAACCTTTGGAACTTTTATTTTCTTAAATGGCTTATGTGAAAGTAGTAAAAATTCCTCTTGCTGCTCTGCTAAGCTGAATCCTAACTTCTCCAATGCCTTAATAGAGCTATCGTTTAGCTTCCAAGCTGGTGGTATAAACACACTGGTCTTTATGCCTATCTCTTCAAATATCTCACGACCGGCAAGTATCTCCTCTTCTGCAGCCGCTTCTGTTTTATAGAAGAAATCGTCAAATCGCCCGTTTCTATCCTCATGATAAAGGCCATGTAAAACAATTTCGCATGATTGGTATGATTTGATTTTATCTACAAAATCTGGAAACCGTGTAAGGTTTTCTCTTTCATTGAAAAAGGGCACCAATGCAGTGTTATATTTTATGTTTAATCTCTCGAGCTCGTCACTAAGCTTGAATATTTTTGCAGAAAAAGCGGGACATGCATCATGTATCGTAACTACTGCAGTTGCCATTTCTGGTTGCCATTGTTACGTAACGTGCCTTGTTAATATTGTTTTGGTGCATTATTCTAGACTGAAGACACTTGGTGTGGGTTGACAATTTTTTAATTACAGGACAAGAACAAGGAGCTCTTTAGTAAGATAGCATTTCATCTAGCTTGTAGCATTATTATCTTGAATATGTTGGATTCAGCTGATGCCATTCGACAAGTCTTGGCATGACTACAATGAATCACTAATTGAGCGAGGACGCATACAATGGATGGTTGTTTCTGCTTATGCCAAGTTGGTAGGAACTTTTGCCCAAGTCGTTTAGGTAAACATGTGATTTACCTGAATCCAGCTAACGCATCTGATATAAGGAGTAATTTATCTGTGATAAGTTAAGTATGTCTAGTCCTGATATATTGTTTAAATTCGCCGGACTTATAGTAGTATACACTATCTGCCATCTTTACTGCGCCTCCTCAAAACTGAACTCAGCTCACACATGGAAAAAACTAGACTTTGGCATCTATTCACACGAAGTATGAAACATACTGGCACGTCATGAACACCTACCATCTTCCTATCCGGCTGTAGATGATATTATGCTTCTTCAGTCGAATAGGATTCTAACCAATTATGCAGGAACTGTGCTAACCAACTATGCAGGCACTTGAGTTAGGATAATTTAAGATGGATACTGCTAGCTATCATTACGGATGATGATGTCAAAGACACGGAAGTGGAAGAGGATTACTTACCTGTCCCGCATGTTTGCGAGATTGGAGTGGACTATCATTTAATGTCAATAAATGGGCCTTCTGTTAAGCACATTAGTGAAAGAATATGTCGCCCTTGCCTAAAATCACGGCTGCCGACATATTAGGAGGAATTCCTAATATATCATGTTATATAATTACAGGTCCTAAGCAGCGCTGCATCGTGAGGATGCAAAATTCTGACTTCCCATGATTTCTCGTAACTCACTTCCCGCCAGTTGTAGCAGTCAAGACAGTTGATGGAAGAAGCACTATCAGCTGTCCTGTCATAGTAGGTTGATGATATGTACAATAAAATCTATAGACTCCTTCACTTCCAGCTTTAAATGTAAAAGTTGCGTTGTGTAGAGGAGCTAGATCTTATGTTATACGGTGCTCCAATTGTGAAAGTATGTCTATCGCCAGCGTCAAGATTATAGAAATGCATAGTTACTGAATCACCTTTATTAGCCACAAAGGACTTACTGAATCACCTTTACTTGTGTTGTGCTTAGATTTGCCTTCTGATTGTTGGTGCTGTTGTTTGTTTTAATAATTGTTATAGAATAGAGTAGAATTAATAGAAAAAGACGTTGCTGTCGCAAGAAATGGCAGCAGAAATAAATTTACAAGGCGAATCAACCGCAGTTGCCTTGAGTAGATCAACTCCTGCGAAGGTGTAGATGGTAAAGGAGTACCTATTGGTATAACCGTTGATGCTGCCAATTACCAAAATAGTTCTCTAGTTCTCCGTGTTGTAGGCTAACAGCATCGGAGAAATGATCGGACAGAAAGTTTCCTTGCTTACAGAGATGGAGTCTTGATATTGGGAATATCACATCTCATCAAACAGCGCATATAGACATCGTGTTATGTTGATATTCATTCGCAAGAGTACGACATGTACACACCTCTGTACAGGAGTCTTTTCCTGTCAAAAAGTGTGCTTTTTGCTTGTTTTGACCTTGTTTTTCTTCAAAACACATTCAGTACAAAGGTGTGTGCATTATGTCGCCAGCATTATCATATAACAATGGTCGAGATCACATAATTGGTTTCCGTATGTCTTCAGATGAGATAACGGCCTACTCAATTCAATATACATTCAAGTAGATCTAGAAGCGATGATCGAAACCGATGCAAGATACAGAAGTTCGTAGTATAATGAATACTAAAATTATTTCGTATATCTGGACGTTGGTCCGAGTCCGGTCGGATTCTGTCACGTCGTGGGTGATGCAAAGGTAGTGGATTTCTTCCTGGCTCATTTTGCTGGTGGATAATTGTGTATATCCTAAGTCAGACTATCTGCTGAAATATAGTCAAGTTCAACCCGACCCGTTCATGAGGAGGTCATGGGTTAGGTAAGACTACAGGCGGACAGACACTTTTTCTGGTAGGAACAACTACTTGGTATTGTCTGCATCTATTGCCGCTTTGGCTATTCCAATTGTATTTCGTGTTTCGTTTGCTGTGTCTGAGACAGCACCGGCTATGTCCTTGATAGTTCCTCGTTCCTTTAGATCTTTAACAGTGTCGTTTACTTCGTTTGCGATATCACGAATAGCAATAGTGGTTTCAAGTATTGCCCGTGCTATCTCTTCAATTGCGCCAGTTCTAACTAGTGTATGTAGTAATTGTTTCGTGGCAGATGATGATTCACGAATATCTGTGGCAGCTTTTTTTATTGACTCCGAAGCATGATCAGAGTAATCATGTATCCTTACAGAGTTCTCATCAGAAGACATTTTCCTATTCATAGGTGTATAAAACAATATCAACTTTTACTTTTACATATCTTATCACTACACTCAACACTGCAACTGCAGAGGACCGCAACAATGTCAAAACGGGTACTCCGCTGGTTATGACATGACGTTAATTTAACAGAACCTTTGATGGTCCGCGATATAGGCGAAGTCCAACATCATTTTATCGTTGTTGATGAAGCTTTTGCCCTTGTTGTAACGTACCATTTCAAGAAGGTTTCGCATACCTGGCAACGTTTCTGTCCCATAGAATATTGACCAACACTTACTGGCTTCAGTGCCTTATGACGTATACAGATTTCTTTACAGACCATTTTATTATTTCATTCTTGACTTTTGTATTTCCATCTAGTCATTTCGTAACAAAACCAAATACCAAATATAGAATAGAAAAAATGCGTCTATGCTGCTCTTTTGAGGGGTAGATTAGCTAGATATACAACTAAATATATGCAAATTTGACCTTGTTAGGTGTTGTGCTTACCTACAGCAGGAAAGAGTCAAGCGATGTACGGTACTTCGCCGGTTAAAATTACATTCGGTGAAACAGTAGGATTATCACAAACTGGAGCTAAAACGCCTAAGACTTCTCGTGACTGTGTCTCTATGTACCTCAAATACCCGTATTATTGTGTATAACATTACTCAGCAATGTCTTTTCTAATACCAATAACCCTCAATTTGTATTGTTGTCCATACATGTCTCAGTAAAACTGAGCCTCATCAGTAGTAACTATACCTTGCATTTCCCGACCCGTTTCTTTGAGCTATTATATCCTGATCCCAAATAGACAAAGCACATATGATGGCCTATCTAACACATCAATGATGCCTAATTTTCATGTCTGATAATGACACAGAGCAAGAGAAGTCATTTAGGGAGAGGTATGCAGAGGAGCTGCGAAAGAAAAAGCAACAGGACACTTACCGTTATGGAGGAGATAACGAGTTGGTTGAAGAAAGAGTACAAGTAAATCAGCAGGAACAGAAAACGCCAGGACGTAGAGGAGAAAAAATAAAACAGGAAGAAATTAACAAAGAAATTGTCAGACGTGACATGATAAAAAATAAGAGAATCCCAGTAGCTCGGACTCTCAATGGGTTAGAAAAGAAATGAGTTATGCGTCAGAAGCACATTACTGCCAAAATTGTGGTACAATGATGAGAACATACGTAAAGAAGTCTAAGTGTTTTCGCTGCGGATTCATCGAGTGGTGTAAGAGAACATAAGTGGAGCAAAATAAGCGCCATTTAATTGACATCAGCTGACCACGGATTGTGGACGGACGCTTTTGGTGGACAAAGTAAAAAGCGGAAAAACACCCCATATAAAATTTGAGCTTCTTGTAATGAAATGTTATACAATCACACACAAAGAATGCTGTTGGCTAGATCGATTTCGATTTTTTTATTGGGACTTGTCAGCCTCGGAATGGATTTTGGGCCGCGTCTTGGTCAACAATTACGCCACGTGAATGGCCCGCGAGCACGAATTAAAAGACCGGCTCAAGGATTGCATTGATGAACGAAATGAATCGCCACACTTCTATCTCTCAGTCAGTCAGGAAATGAAGTATGTACTTTATAATATAGTATGTATAAGTGTGCGCGCGAATGGACTAGTCATTACGTTTATTGCAGAAGTAGTCCCTCATCATTCTGCTCTAGTTGGTCTCTCGTTCTACTTCCAACTTTACTTTTTTTGGTATCGGTCCTATGTCTGGAAACGACATGTGCATAACTTTGGCAATCTCCCTCGTGGATTTATTCTCCTTGTAAAGTTGGATTATATACTATTCTCTTTCTTCCCGGGTATATTACCCACTGATACCTTTACGCCCGTATTGGTGGCAAAACCGGCAAATCTGATAGAGTTGTCAAGTGGAGATATTGTGTCAGAAACGATTCAGATTCTCATCCCCTTATCTGTATGTAAGCTCAATCGGCGCCAGTAGTTAAGATGGTCGCCAAATACTATAATACAGGACGATCTGGGCGATCGACGATCCTCCTATTTCAAACTTGAAAAGGCAACCTTAGGAAGCAAGACTAGATAAAACGAGTTTAGCGTCTACATCTAACTTTTCAAGCATCTAAAACACAATAAATTACGCTAAGACAAGAAATATCTGTTCATATCTACCCTATAACAGAAAAACTGAGCGACTGATAACGAAAAATCAGTCCTGTTTCCTATGACTACAGGTACTTACCTACTATTTATTTGCCTACACTTAGAAAGTCGAAAAGTTCAAGACAACATGCTGTCTTAATCTGTACGAGTTCCGAGTCACAGATCATGGTTTTCATAAAAAATAGACACTCTAGATCTATCATTTTGATCATCGTACCACTTGTTATATCTACTTGTATCCATCTTTGGAATCCTATAGGTTTTCCTTCTCTATATTATGACGAGGGCATTTACATGAGAAGAGCTATGAATATGCTAGAGACACATAGTCCCCAAGAAGATCCGTACTTTTATGATCATCCATACTTCGGACAAATATTTTTATCCAGTATATTCTGGATGACCGGTTATCCTAGCTCATTACATCCTTCTGCAAACAGCATACAGTCTATAAAAACACTTTATTTATTTCCAAGAATATTAATGGGAGTACTTGCCATAATCGATACTCTTCTCGTCTATAAGATATCTGAACGGCGCTACGGTAGAAAGGTAGCGTTTATAGCATCCACTCTATTTGCAGTGATGCCAGCAACATCGTTACTAATGCGAGTATTACTGGAGGGAATCCAGCTGCCATTATTTTTATCTTCGGTATTTTTCGCAGATCGTGTGGATACCAACAACTCAAACAACAAGAGAAGATTTGTTAACACTCTGGCTTCAGGCATTCTTCTCGGATTAGCCATATTTACAAAGATTCCGATATTCACCATGGTTCTACCGGTAGGACTTCTAGTTTTTAGAAATAATAAAAATAGCTTCAGGATAGTCGGCATGTGGCTAATTCCAATTATACTGATACCAATGATTTGGCCAGTTTATGCAAATTCAATTGATCATTTTAACGATTGGTTAAAGGGCATTAATTACCAAACTCATAGAGGTGCTCAGACATTTTTAATCTCGCTAACTGCCTGTTTTAAAGCCGATCCAGTTCTGTTTATTGTCGGTACATGCGGCCTAGCCTTTGCAATTATAAGAAAAGATTACTTTCTTCTGTTATGGGCTATCCCTTTCCTGGTGACACTTTACTTCATAGGATGGGTCTTGCCCTACCATTTCATCCCGTTATTTCCAGTTTTTTCTATTGCAGGAGCAAGATTGTTTCTCGAAACATTAAACAGAATCAGATTCAATAATATGGCAAAGATATCTTTACTTGCTATTATTGCCGGAATATTGATTTTCGGAATGACCAAGACTTTCTTACTAATAACACCTAACGTCAACTCTTTTTATTTCGAAGGAGCTTTATTTCTTATAAAGTATCTAGAGGGCAGCAACATCAGTTTAAAGAAAAATAACCTGACTATAATTTCAGATGCTTTTTATTTATGGATACCGCAACATGTATTCCATTTACCCGGCATTTACAAAACATTTTTCGATAATACGTTATCTAGAACCCAACCGAGCCTGCTAATAGTCGATCCTGGATTCATCAAGATCATGCGAGAAGATAACGAACAAGGTAATCTTTTGCATGCCATTTACGACAGTAACATTACAAAAAAGATAGCAATATTCGGGGAAAGTCAATATAACCGGAATATGTCGATATATCTTTATGAGCCAAGAGCTTCTAACTCACATAACTAAATGATACAATGTCGTCTTCAATACGTGATAATAGTACTTCTACAAGTTCTGATACAATAACAAAAATAGATCCCTCGGTGCAAAAGACTATAGATACGATAAGGGATGCCTTTTTCTGGCTGAGAGCTGAACTTCTTCCAGCTAGGGCGGAGCTTCAAACTTAAATAATTGACTTCAAGATGTCTCCCGTGAAAATCAGTATGTATAGATAAAGATATCATCTTAGGATGTCCTCCTTCAACCTGTTTTTGTTAGATAAATCTT